>WNFT01004412.1_pt1 | contig 17172 bp, 13 predicted proteins | sample 5400191 | NCBI WGS metagenome assembly WNFT01 (sample SAMN13153359, study PRJNA577476) | soil metagenome | isolation source: 80 cm saprolite under Madrone tree | place: USA:California | collected 2016-06-14 | reverse complement strand
GAGATAAAACTGAGAGATGTAAGGTCCTACGGTATCGCCCGGGTAAGGGCCGCGGAAGAGCAGATTTGGCGTGACGCGGCCATTGCTGTTTCGCGGGCCTGCGTAGGTCGGCATTCCTGAAAGTTCGCGTGCAGCCTGGCCAGCAATTTCATTTGAAGCGTAATCGGTGAACGCTACATCGCGCAGCAGCGAGGCCCAGTACATCTCGACCAGTTCCGTCCCGTAAGCCTCGCTGGCGACGGCGGGCGCAGGGGCGACGACTATTACGTTCTCTTGATTGGCCGGAGACGGAGCGTTGCCGAACTGCACGGCATCGCTGCCCTCCAGGGCGAATGCGAGCCCGCCTTGCGGATCGTTCAGCGTCCGCGTGCCGCCGATGATGATGTTTTCGAAATCTGCGTCCCTGCCGCTGTTCAAAGCTCTCTTGAAGGTTTGGTACGCATTCAAGTTCACCAGATCGATCCCGTCTTGGAGAATGCCCTTGCTGTAGGTGCCGGACTTGTCTGGGTAACGTTCCTCATCGCCGTTGGTCGTGTGGGGCGGAACGGGAATACGGGCTTCCTCGGTAGCGGTCGCGACCCGGATTTCGAAGGACCGTCTTACCCGCGGATCCCTCACGTGACCCGGCGCACTACTACGATCTCCGAGGGCGGGAGCGTTGGACTGGGCGGACGCAACAGCGGCTTTGCCGAGCACCACGCCACCCGTCAGCGCCGCACCGACCTGGCCTAGAAACTTGCGGCGGCTAGACCCTTTGGCGGCATTGTTGGCCGAAGGACTTCCTGTTTCGGTTACATCAGCGACGGTATTTTTCTCGTTCATTGTGATCTCTCTGTCCTGGCCGACTGGTCGGGGCACTGCTTGGTATCGTTCTCCGCGACTCTGAGTTAATTACAAATGGCCCCTTCTCGGCAACAACAATCTTATTCCTTTTGCAAGGTTTTGTGTCACCAGCCTTCGCAGGCCAGGTCCGGGACTGAAGTTTTTAGGGGATGATTTGCAGCCGTGCGCACGTTCACGAAGACAAACATGTAGCGCCCATATCCAAAGCTCGAAATCCGAATGTCGAAGCAATTCCCAAGTGCTCGAACTCGAAACAGCTTCAAACTCGCGACTGGTCTTGTTGGTTATGTTATTCCTTTTCGAACATTGTTTCGGGATTTCGAATTCGATATTCGGATTTCTGCAGCTAACGATGAACGCGGCGCAGGCGATCAAGCCAATAAATTGAAGGTCTTCATATCTCTAATTCTCTAACAAATCAAACGGTGTTGTAGCGGCGCGTCTGGGGAGCGCACAGCCTGCCCGCCCGAGTGCGGACGCCTCACGTGCTAATGCCAGTCCGGCTCGGACCGAATGCGTCCTCGCATTCGCGAACTTTCCAGCATGTGTTTACTTTTCCGTATTCCGTGCGCACTGAGCCACTCCAGATTCGAAACTTCATCGACGGCCAATTCGTTGAGCCTGTCGGTGGTCGATATCTCGACAACATTGAACCGGCGACAGGAAAGCCGTATTCGCGAGTCGCGGATAGCGACGCGCGCGATGTCGATCTTGCCGTAGCCGCGGCGGAGCAAGCGTTCGCTGATTGGTCGCGCACGCCGGCGGCTGAGCGATCGCACATCCTTCTGCGCATCGCCGATTTGATCGAGCGCGATCTGGAGAAATTCGCGCGGGCCGAATCGATCGATACCGGCAAGCCGCTGTCGCTTGCGCGCACGCTCGATATTCCGCGCGCCGTGGCCAACTTCCGTTTCTTCGCAACGGCAATTCTGCACACCGAGACGGAGGCGCACGTCACCGACGGCGTCGCGTTCAACTACACCCTGCGCCAGCCACGCGGTATCGCGGGGTTGATTTCGCCGTGGAATCTCCCGCTCTATTTGTTGAGCTGGAAAATCGCGCCCGCCATCGCCGTCGGCAATACCGCCATCGCTAAGCCGAGCGAGCTGACGCCGATGACGGCGTTTCTGCTGTGCGAGATTTGTGGCGAAGCCGAATTGCCAAACGGCGTGCTCAACGTCGTGCACGGCACTGGCCCAAATGTCGGCGCTGCGATCACGGCGCATCCGAAGATCAACACGATCTCGTTCACGGGCGGCACCGTGACTGGAAAGAAAGTGGCGGAAGCATGCGCGCCGTTGTTCAAGAAAGTATCGCTCGAGCTGGGCGGGAAAAACCCGAACATCGTCTTCGCCGACGCCGACCTCGACGCCGCCATCGCCGGCAGCGTGCGTTCGTCGTTCGCGAACCAGGGCCAGGTTTGCCTGTGCGGTTCACGCGTATTCGTCGAACGCTCAGCGTACAAAGATTTTGTCGAACGCTTCATCGACAAAGCGTCGAAGCTGAAAGTAGGCGACCCGCTCGACGAAAAAACCGAACAAGGCGCGATCGTGAACAAGGCACAGCTCGATAAAGTAAAGTTCTATGTCGATCTTGCGCAGACAGAAGGCGGCAAAATCGCGCTTGGTGGCAAAGCGCCGGAATCGATCAACGAACGTTGCCGCCAAGGCTATTTCTTTCCGCCGACCGTGATCACGGGTTTGCCGGTTTCATGCCGCACCAATCGCGAAGAGATCTTCGGCCCGGTCATCACCATCACGCCATTCGACAGCGAAGAAGAAGTGATCGGCTACGCCAACGACACCGATTACGGCCTGGCTTCGAGTGTCTGGACGCAAAACCTGAATCGCGCACATCGCGTCGCCGAACAAATTCACACCGGGACCGTCTGGGTGAATTGCTGGCTCGTGCGCGACCTGCGGGTTCCGTTCGGCGGCATGAAGGCAAGCGGCGTCGGCCGCGAAGGCGGTGACGAGGCATTGCGATTCTTTACGGAGGCAAAGAACATTTGCATAGCAAAATAGGATGCAAGCGTGAAAGTCACTCTGCATACGAACGCTAGGGAACGGTTGGCGGAACGCGGCGCGAGCGAAGCCGAAGCGATCACAACCGTGACCAACGGCGAACAGTTTCCGGCGAAGTTCGGACGCACTGGTTTCCGACGAAACTTCGCTTATCAAAAGCAATGGCGTGGCCGATTCTACACGACCAAACAGATTTTGGCCTTTGCCGATCGAGCGACTGATGGCTGGCTTGGATCACCGTAATTGTCAGATACTTTTGATGCCGATGAAACTGACTTACGATCCACGCCGCAATATCGGTTATCTGCGCTTTCACGAGAAAACCGCGGAGGTTGAAACGATCCAGGTGAGCGATTCCCTCAACGTGGACATTGCGCCGGACGGTACGATTTATGGCATTGAGCTTTTGAACGCGAACGAACAACTCCGCGGCGATGACGATGGTCAGTTGGTGGTCGTTAATGAAGCCGCCGGGAAGACGGAGAACATCGCGTTGGGGATTTAGACGAGAGTGTCGGTGTATTGAATGAGGATCCGAACGAAGGACAAGGTATCAACCCTTCGAGTCTGGATGATCCAAGTCGGTTTCGTCCGCAGTTCGACATCTTCACCTCGCACGTGCAACCTTGGGATTAATTGGATCCAAAGCTGCCGAAGTTTGAGAAGTATGCGCGGCGGGACTGATGCTTGATGTTTGAGGTTTGATGTTTGACGTAGTCCAAGCTGAACAGGCAAAAGGTTTGCCGTTGCATCGCTTGCACGTATAAGTTTTCGCGGTGAGCGCGTCGGAATTGATCGAGAAATTTAGGGCGCTTCCGGCAAGGAGCGGGCGCAAGTCGCCAATTTCGTTGTCGAAAACGACGGTTCCTATCTCGATCCTCACGAAGTTTGACGGCGAATATCAGCCTTCGCTTTTTCCCAATCGGTGAACTTCGCTTCTCCGGACTCGATCTTTCGTTCGCGTTCGCGCAACTCTTCTTCATGCCATGTCGGCGATTCAACCGTCGCAGGATTGGCCGACAAACTCTGCCAAAGCGCTTCCATCGTCTGCAACTTCTCTTCGATGCTCATTTCGTTTAGAGGAAGAATCAGAACGCTCATGAGCCGAATTATACCACAGGTGTCCACAAGATCGACATCGTTCCACTCGCTTCGTCGAGGCGGGCAGTGTGAAAAAGTGCAGCCTGTGACGCGCCTACGTGCGCGACGGCTCAGGTCTTATGAAGATGATTCGCCTTCGCCTCGCTTCGGCGTGCCAGGGGCTACCGCGCGACGGGCAGTTGAGCCTCCTTCGCTCGAAGGCTACGGCGTGCCAAGGAGTTGAGTGTTGAAAACGAACAAAATCCGTTTTCATCCACGGAACCTGTCGCGCCTTAGCCTGTGACAACTGCCTGCCGACAGAAACAGGACTCGGCGAAGGCGGATCCGCGGTTACTGCTCAGAAGTTGATGGTTGAGAGTTGATTGTTGAGAGTCCAGCATTCTAACAAGGAGGGAGCAATGAGCGTAATTCGATTATTGGTTGGCACACGGAAAGGCGCGTTCATCCTGACGTCGGATGGGAAGCGCAAAGATTGGAAAGTGGACGGACCGCATTTTGCGGGCTGGGAAATTTATCACGTCAAGGGGTCGCCGGTTGATCCGAATCAACTCTACGCGTCACAGACCAGCGCCTGGTTCGGACAGATCATTCAGCGCTCCGATGACAGCGGCAAAACCTGGTTTCAGCCGGGGTTGGCGCCGGGCGAGCCGGCGACCACGCCCGACGGCATGCCCAAAGGCGAGAGCAACAAATTCGTTTACGACACTTCGTCGGAAACCGGCAAACCGCTCACGACCCATATGTGGTACGACGGCACGCAGCATCCGTGGGAGTTCAAACGCGTCTGGCATCTCGAACCCTCCCTGACCGATCCGAATCACGTTTATGCCGGCGTAGAAGATGCCGCTTTGTTCGAATCAAAAGACGGTGGTCAAACGTGGCAGGAACTCGCCGGATTACGTGGCCATGGCACAGGACCAAAATGGCAGCCGGGCGCGGGCGGGATGTGTTTGCACTCGATTCTTCTCGATCCGGAAAACGCGAACCGAATGTTTATCGCGATCTCGGCGGCGGGCGCGTTCCGCACTGACGATGGCGGCAAAACCTGGAAGCCGATCAACCAAGGTTTGCATTCGCAATACATTCCCGATCCGAAGGCCGAGGTCGGCCATTGTGTGCATCACATCGCGATGCATCCAAAGCGTCCGAACACGCTCTTCATGCAAAAACATTGGGACGTCATGCGCAGCGATGATTCCGGCGATTCGTGGCGCGAGGTCAGCGGTAATTTGCCGAGCGATTTCGGATTCCCGATCGACATTCATGCGCACGAGCCGGACACAATTTACGTCGTTCCGATCAAGAGCGACTCGGAGCATTTCCCGCCCGATGGAAAACTGCGCGTCTTTCGCAGCCGAAAGGGCGGCAATGAATGGGAAGAACTGACCAAAGGCCTGCCGCAACGCGATTGCTACGTCAACGTGCTGCGCGACGCGATGACGGTTGACTCACTCGACCCGTGCGGCGTTTACTTCGGAACGACCGGCGGACAAGTTTATGGATCGTCGGACGCCGGTGATTCGTGGAATGCGATCGTGCGCGATCTTCCGGCGGTTCTCTCCGTCGAAGCGCAAACCCTGCGTTAGCAGAAATCTCAAATGCTGCGCTGGCAGAAATCCCAAATCCCAGGCACCAAATCCCAAGCAATCTCCAATGACCAATCCCCAAATTATGCGTGCTCGCCGTTGTCTGGGGTTTTCCGGCTTTTAGATTTGGAATTTGTTTGGAGCTTGGGTTTCGGTTATTGGATTTAATGAAATTGCCATGATTCGCATCGTTCTTCCGCATCATTTGCGTACACTGGCACGCGTTGGCAGTGAAGTGGAACTCGAGCTCAACGGTCAGGTCACGCAGCGAACAATTCTCGACGCACTGGAAAGTCGCTATCCGATGCTCCGCGGCACTATCCGCGAGCACGACACACACAAACGCCGTCCGCTTGTTCGGTTTTTCGCTTGCGGTGAAGACGTATCGCACGATCCGCCGGACGCGCCCCTGCCCGATCCGATCGCAAAAGGCGCGGAGCCATTCTTCATCATGGGCGCGATCGCCGGAGGCTGATGGAGGGATGCGCGCCGTCGCGTCCCATCATTTTAAATTCGTGTCATCCGCGTAATCCGCGGCTAGAAAAAGCTGATGAGCAAATCGTCCAAGAGTTCGCGTGCGCCTGAATCGGTAAGTGCCTTTCCGCACGCGAAACGTGTCGACGGTTCTCGATCATCCTTCCCCTGGATTGCCAGAAACCGTAGGATCACTGCGTCATGCAAAGCTTGATATTTAAATTGATTGTCATCGCATTTCTCGTCGCCGAGTTGAGCGGACAACTAACGGCAGCTTCACCTTCTGAGCCGAAGAGTGGACTGGTTACGCTCGATGCGAAACCCGAACCGATCGCGATCGATCCGGCTCGAACTGCGGTAATCGTTGTGGACATGGAAAATGATTTCGCCGCAAAGGGCGGCATGTTTGATCGGGCTGGAGTCGATATTTCCGGTGCGCAAAAAGCGATCGGCCCCACAACAAGAGTGCTGGCTGCAGCTCGCGCTGCCGGGTTGAAAATCATTTATCTGAAAATGGGCTATCGCCCAGACCTGTCCGATCTGGGCACTGCTGATTCAGTGAATCGCACTCGCCACTTGAAATTTGGCGTCGGTCAGAAAATTCAGGCGCCGGATGGACGGGAAAGCCGCGTGCTGATTCGAGACACTTGGGATACGGACATTGTTCCTGAGCTGAAACCGCAACGCAACGATATCGTCATTTATAAGACCCGATTCAGCGGTTTTTACCAGACTGATCTGGACGCGACGTTGAAGAAATTGGGGATCAAATACCTGATCGTCACCGGCGTAACGACAAGCATATGCGTGGAGTCGACCGTGAGAGACGCGATGTTCAGGGATTATCTTTGTGTTCTGCTCAGAGACTGCATGAGCGAGCCCATTGGCCACGACTTGCCGAGAACGAACCACGAGGCCTCTCTTTTAAACGTCGAAGTATTGCTTGGATGGGTTTCGGATTCGGAACAGTTCGTCAAAGTTTTTCCAGTTAAGACTGCGAAAATCGATTTCTGACCCCTGACTTCTGGATCTCCGTCCTCTGGTTTGATGAGCAAATCCTTCGAAAGCTCGCGCGCGCCTGAACCGGTTCCTGAGATCCCGGCCGAGACGCGAATCACACTTCAAACAAGTGACTGTTGCGCCGCGCGCCTGCGCGGATTCGGGCCGCTCGGAATTCTCGCCATCCTCGTCATCCTTGCGAGCAACGTGCTCAAGCCGCTCAGCGCAATTCTGGTTCTGCTATGGGCCTGGCGCTCGCGCACGCCATGGCGCGAGATCGGCTATGTACGGCCGAAGAGTTGGATAATCACTGTGGCCATCGGCATCGTCTTTGGTGTCGCGTTCAAATTCCTGATGAAGGCGATTGTGATGCCGCTTCTCGGCGCCGACCCGATCAATCCCGCATACCATTACCTGACCGGAAACCGAGCCGCGCTCCCAGGAATGCTTTACACCATGATTGTCGTTGCAGGCTTTGGAGAAGAAACCGTCTTCCGGGGGTGGATGTTCGAGCGCCTCGGCAAACTATTTGGATCCAGCGTATGGGCCAAGACATTAATCGTGCTGCTTACCGCCGTATTGTTTGGCCTGGCCCATTATGCTGACCAACGACTCGCCGGCCTCGAACAGGCCATTATCACCGGCCTTGTTTTTGGAACGACTTTCGCGATCACAGGCCGAATTTTCATGCTTATGGTTGCGCACGCCGCGTTCGACCTGACCGCGGTCGCGATAATCTATTGGAATCTCGAATCCAAAGTGGCTCATCTTATCTTCCAGTAGCCCGGGACGGAAAAACCAATGAGCAAATCCTTCGAAAGCTCGCACGCGTCTGAACCGCTGGACGCGTTCACGCCATCGTGACATTAACTTTTAGGATCATCACTGCTCCGCTTCTGATTCTGACGTTGGGATCAGCAAGAGCCGATGACGTCGATGATTATATCGAGAAGCAGCTGCGACAGCTCCATATCCCGGGAGCATCTCTCGCGGTCGTTCGCGATGGTCAGGTTGTGAAAGCTCGAGGTTACGGGATGGCCAACATCGAGCTAAACGTCCGCTCGACCGAAGATACGGTTTACGAAATCGGATCGAATACAAAGCAGTTCACGGCCGCGGCTGTGATGATGCTGGTTGAGCAAGGCAAGATTGGGCTCTCCGACAAGATCACGAAATATTTCCCGGAAGCGTGGAGCGGCATCACCGTGCGGCATCTTCTCAGTCACACATCCGGCATCCAAAACCATGTTGCTGTGCCGGGTTGGCTCAATGTTTTCAAAACCAGCATTACGTCAGAGACAGCGCCAGCGCGCGACGAATTGCTCAAGTTGTTCTTCAAACTGCCGCTGGAATTTCACCCGGGCGAAACGTGGTCTTACGATAACACTGGCTACTACCTGCTCGGCATCATCATCGAAAAGGCGAGCGGTAAATCTTATTGGGATTTTTTGGCCGAGCGTATTTTCCGCCCGCTCGGCATGACGGCGACGCGCAGCACTGAGCCACAGCCAATCGTTCCAAATCGCGCGGCGGGTTACGAATGGGTAAAAGACCATTTCGAGAACCGGCCGATTCTCGCGCCATTCATCGCATTTTCGGCGGGAAGCATTCTTTCCACCGTCAAAGACATGGCCAAATGGGACGCCACACTTTACGGCGAGAAGCTATTAAAGAAATCCAGCCTGCGTCAAATGTGGGCGGCCACTAAAACCAATGACGGCGCGGATGCATCTTTCGATTACGGCTTTGGTTGGTTTATCGGCAGTTATCGTGGCCATCATTTCGTCCAGCACAGCGGTGGCACGCCAGGATTTTCGTCTGTCATCTACCGGTTCTTGGATGACAAGCTTACGATCATTCTTCTGACCAATCACAGCGACCGGATCGTCGATCAGTTCGCTCTCGATCTTGCTGGGATGTACGTCCCCGCCTTGAAACCGCCAGAGGGGAATCCAGATCCCGAGCCGAAGATCACGGCCATGGTAAAAGAGGTCGTGTCTGGTCTCCTGAATGAAAAATACGACGGCGCGCTGTTTACGACGCCGATGCGCATTTTCTTGAACACCGCGACCGGGAAAGCATTTTGGAAATGGTTCGCCTCTCACGGCGCACTCGGCTCTTTCACATTTTCGGACCAGGAAAATGCGGGTGACGATCGCATCTTGCATTACAAAGTTACGCTAGGAGAAAATCCGTACTGGTTTTCCTGCAAGATAACGCGCAACGGCAAGATCGCGCAGATTGCCTGGTGGTGAGTTTGGATTTTTTTGCGCTATGAGAAGCGGCAGATGAGCAAGACATTCGAAAGCGCGCGCGCACCGGAACCGGTGGGCGCGTTTCCGCACGCGAAACGCGTCGGGCAGTTTCTGTTTCTCTCTGGCATCGGACCCCGCGTGCGCGGCAGCAAAGAAATCCCGGGCGTGTCGCTCGACTCAGCCGGCAACATCCTCAACTACGACATCGAGACGCAATGTCGGGCGGTGTTCGAGAACGTTCGGCTCGTTCTGGAAGATGCCGACGCGAGTTGGAATGACATTGTCGATGTTACGGTTTTCCTTACGAACATGAAAAAGGATTTCCCGATCTACAACAGACTCTACGCCGAACATTTCGCCGGACCCGGCAAACCAAACCCGACGCGCACGACGGTTGAGGTCACGGCGCTGCCCACGCCGATCGCGATCGAGCTCAAAGTCATCGCGGCGATGGGATGACAATCATCCGCAGATTGGCGCAGCTAGGTGGATCGAGCAGTCCCTTGCGCGATGTTAAAATAATGTCGGCGAAGCCGAGTAAAATCTAGCATCGCCCGACGGAGCGGCCGATCCACCTTTTCTAACGTTGACGATCTGCTGAAAATCTGATGAGCGTCTCACCGTTCCACGTCATCGCGGCCGATCACACCGGCATCACCGTTTCGAATCTGGAGCGCTCCCTCGCCTTCTGGCGAGACGTTCTCGGTTTCGAGCTTTCTCATCGGGCGCATCACACCGGCGATCTCGCGAGCGAAGTCACTGGCGTGCCCAACGCTGAGATCTCGCTGGCCGTTCTCAAAGGTTACGGACACAAGATTGAATTGCTGGAGTATCACGCCCCACCCGACCGAAAGCGTGTTGATCTCCGGCCATGCGATGTCGGATCGGTGCACGTGGCCCTTGCCGTGGATAATCTCGATGCTGTGCTGAGCGCGATTGCAGCGGCTGGTTGGAAAGCGCCTGGCAAAGCGCAAACGCTCAAATCAGGACCGAACGCCGGGAAACGCGTTGTTTACGTTCGCGATCCAGACGGAATAACAATCGAGTTGATGCAGCCGCCAAAATCGACAAAACAGACACAGATGGACACTGATTTTTCTGAAGACTGAATCTCTGAACCTTCTTAAATCCGTGTTTCATCAGTGTTAATCTGTGGCGAACTCTCTATGTCCGCTAAACACTGGTCATGACGATGCCATTTTCCGTCGTCAAATAGCTGACGTTTCCGCGATCGAAAGAGAGAACTCTCCGACTCCTCAATTTATTTGGAACGAACTTGGTATCCAGGGTCGAGTTGAATCGCTCGTTGGAAATGTTTTTCGGCAAGCTCTTTCATCCCGAGGTTTTTCAGCCTGAGGCCGATCATCCAATGGTAAAGCGGATTGTCGGGCGTAAATTGGTCGGCTTGTTTTTCGTGAGCTATTGCTTCTTCGAATTTGCCTAGTGATCGTTCGGCCCCCGCGAGTTGATTACTGGCCAAAGCGAGGCTTGCATTGCGCTGGACGGCATCAGTCCAAACCGAGATGGCTTCTTCCTTGCGCCCTAGCTGCCAGAGAGACTCGCCTTTTTCCTGGCGAGCAAGAATTAAATCTTGTCGCTCCACTAAGGCCTCATCGAGACTCGTCCGCGCTTGCTCGTAACGACCCAAACGGTTCAGAATCGCCCCGCGATAATAGAGGCTCAAAGCTCTGGCCTGCTCTTTTTGGTGGGCTGCTGCCTGGCTGAGCAGTTTGACGGATTGCTCTGTATCGCCGGAGAGATATTCAAACCAGGCAAGCTTCGATAGCGCGTCGCCATTTATGAACAGTCCGAAGTTCGATGCCGTCTGAAAATGTTTTTTTCCGGCGAGGGCGTTCTCACGTTCAATCGGGCTGAGCCACGGAGTCGGATTTGTCTGTGCCAGCGCTAGCTCGTCGGGGACTTGGATTTTCTGAAAGGCTCGGTCGCCTGCATATTCGTGATAGCGAACCCACCCACTGTGTGCGTTCAAACCAACCCAAAAAATCGAGAAGGTTAGAAATCCCCATCCCGCTTTTTGAATTTTTCCGCCAGATTTCAAACCGAAACGGTAAAAGGACAATTCCTTTGTCGTGAGCAATCTCCATGTTCTCAGAGTGAGAAACGTCGTGACCGACGCACAACCCAGCGCCATCAAGAACGGGACGAGCCCATAAACGCTCCGAACAGACAGGAAACTTCCAAGAAACACGACCGCTCCGAGAACTTCTTCGGCCCATGTTAAAGAGTAGTTCTTCCGGATCGCGCTCGATTTGGAAATCGCGACCGCCGGCTTCCCAAAACCGAAATACAAGGCGTCATTCGGGCAGACACTGACGCAATCCATGCATTTCATGCAGCCTGGATCCACCACCATCTTGTATTGTTTCACCTCCGCGTGGATGAGAACGTTCGACGTGCAGGTGGCAGTGCAGTGCCCACATTGATTGCAGGCGTCGGTAACTCGGATTCTCCAGGGTGACAGCTTGTCAGCGAGACTAAAAAATCCTCCGTAAGGACAAGCGTAGGTGCAGAAGCCCTTCGATCCCAAGAAATAAACGGTCACGAATCCGCAGATGAAGAGAAAAGGGATGGCGACTGCGACGGACGGAAAAGTCTGCCAAAAATTATTGGTGACAAGATGGTTGGTGAATTTCGGGATGAGTGGTCCGGTCTCCGAGGGTGAAAAGAAGCGATATGCCGTGGGCCAAACAAACATGTACAAAGCGGCAATGAGCGCTAAAATCGCCAGGGCAAAAAAGATAAATCCCGCGTTGATCGCCCCTCGCTGGAGCGTGTGCATGGTCTCGGAAGGCTCGATGGGAGAAATCGTCCTGCCCATCAATCGCCACTGAATGATGTGAGCCACCATGCATAATTGAACAAAAATGAGCACGGCCGCGCGCCAGCGGCTGGTTTTTGATTTGCGAATGCCGCTTTTTTGAGCCGGAGAATCTTTGCGAGCGGGGAGCTGAATCGATCCCTGATTTTTCACCCTTCGATCTTCGCAACCAGTTTTCACAAATTGTGATCTGCGCAAGAGCGCAGCAGAACACCTTGCAATTCTACGCTATTGAGACGCTTTTGGGAAAAACTAAAAAAGTGCTTCCACTTTTCCGAGAAACAGACTATACGAGTTCCCAAAGAGCCACAAATCGGAGGGATCAGGACAATGTTAAGGAAAATGTCGAGTTATTTCATGCTCCCATTGCTTTTGCTTCTCATCAACAGCTCGGGAAATTCTGTCGCGCAGTCCCGAGAAAAAAGCCCGGGAGGAGAGACCGGAACGCTGGAAAAGATGATCGTCGAGCGGGGAAGCGCCACGATGGATCTCGATTTGAACCGGGTTAACGGAGTCGGCTCCACAACATCGAAACTGGAGACATTGCGTTTCGAAGTCAGACCCAATTCTTTTTTCACGATTCTTGTCTTTAACAATGTCTTGCGCGGTCCCGCGCTGGGCTCGATAGGGCTTACACCGCAAAATTCCGCGAATTTTCCCGCGCCATTGCAGGCGTCCTTCAATCAGCTCGTCATGGAAAAGGTCCCTTCGGGCGAACGTTTCGACATAGTCCTTCGAGACGGGAAAACGGGCTTTATCTTTTTCGACATTGAAGGACATCAATACGATTACGACGCCAGTCAGCATTTGCTTAGCATCAGGGACGGCAGGCTTCTGATTTCAGAAGAGTTTGCAAACAGGCTGGGGCGTCCTTCGCAAGCTGGTTTGATCGTTGGAAGAATTTCTACTGCGACGACCATGTATCCAATTGAAGTCAAGACGGTTGTTAACGGCGCGGTCCAATCGGCGACACTTCCGCCCCGGGCCGGCTGGACTCAGAATCCGGAAGCTGTGGTGCATGGGCCGGATGTCATCGTTGGGGATCTGCCGTCCATGGCCCAGTTTGGAAGTAACGGAACCCAGGTCGGCCTGGCGGTGGGAACGACCTCTTGTAATAACGGCGATCAGCCGCTCGATTGGTTTGCGCTGCCAAATACCGACCATCCGGTGATTCCGCAAAATCTATATCGGATGAGCGGAGGAGCGAGCAACAACGATCGCTTTGAACTTGGTTTGCGCTGCCAAATACCGACCATCCGGTGATTCCGCAAAATCTATATCGGATGAGCGGAGGAGCGAGCAACAACGATCGCTTTGAACAAGTTGGCCAATCCTGGATGAAGCATGCGTTCTTGGCTTTGGAAGACGACGCTTGCAGCTTTGGTTGCACCACCAGTAATTGCAGCCCTGGCGCGCAACTGTGCGTCGGATGCTCGGACCCTTACGATGCCGGTCTAAATGCGGGCCAAACGGGCTTGGGTTCGCGCGCCTGGGTGAATCCTTTCACCGGCCACTTCCCATCGACTGCAAACAACCACAGCGGGCACACTCACACAGGCACATCGCACAGGATTCTCGTCGAAGGCAACGACCTGAACACGACAATGAATCCGGGCGCGACCTATTACGCCGAATCCCAATACATAACTCCGCATGAGTACGCCTGGTGCCAGGCTAACCCTGGGCAATGCAACATGTACAACAACGCCTCCTACCGTCAGTTCAGTGTCACCGGCACGACGAATTTCACCTTTACACCGGTTGGGTCCACGGTGCGAATGACTCCTGCCATCTATGTTTGGACTGGAGACATCAACAGGATCGAGCCGGTTCCGGGAGTCGATGGCTTTGGGCTCCTCGGCTTCAAAGTGACCAACCCAAGCGCTGGAGTCTGGCATTACGAGTACGCCGTCTATAACCAGAACCTGGATCGTGGGATTCAATCTTTCAGTGTGCCTCTGGGGTGCGGAATCACAGCGAACAATCTAGGGTTTCATGCACCGCTTAATCCTCCTGGATTTGCCAACGATGGAACCCTGGGAGACGCGGGATATAGCAACGCGGCCTGGACTTCGAATCAAACCTGCGCCGCTCTGAGTTGGAGCTCGGAGACCTTTGCGCAAAACCAGAACGCGAACGCCATCCGCTTCGGGACTTTGTATAATTTCCGTTTTGATTCGAACCGTCCGCCGCAGGCCGGGAATGCGACGATCGGCTTCTTCAAGACGGGAACGCCAATCACTGTTGCAATCCTAGTTCCCACCCCGGATACCTGTAACCCGGTGCTACTCACGGACGCGGTTTCACGCAAAACGCATGGAGCTGCGGGAACCTTCGATGTTGATCTGCCGCTCAGCGGCGAACCCGGCGTAGAATGCCGCAGCGGCGGCGGGAGCGGTAATCACACCTTCATCTTTACTTTCACTAATAACGTCGTGAGCGGCAACGCGAGTGTCACTTCAGGTGTGGGCAGCGTCTCGGGAAGTCCCACCTTCAGCGGCAACGCGATGACGGTGAACTTAACAGGCGTCTCCGATGTGCAGCAGATCACCGTTACTTTGAGTAGCGTGACCGACTGCTTTGGTTCGGTTCTGCCCGATACGCCGGTAAGCGCGAACATGCTCATCGGTGATACCACGGGCAATAAGACAGTAAATGCTTCCGATGTCGCACAAGTTAAAGGGCAGGTCGGCGTGCCCGTTTCGACCGCTAACTTCCGCGAGGATCTCAACGTCGATGGACTGATGAATGCCTCTGACGTTGGTCTGGTGAAAGTGAACGTCGGCCACTCGGTGCCATAGCGCATGGCCCAAAGAGAACGGTAGAGCCTAGCTCACTTTGCGCCCCGCCTGGCGAGGACCAAGGCCCCGAGTGCCAAGCCGACTATCGAAGGCAGCTGCGGGACCAGCACCATCGCATACGCGTGAATCGCGCCGTTATAGACGCCGGTGCCGACAATGATACCGTTGTCGCTGATACCCAGGGCCGACGACGATGTGTTCGCGGCCAAGTCGCAGCCGGACCCGCTGGGCAGGAGGTCCGCGAGGCGGTAGGTCGTCGTCCTACTTTTTGGAAAAAATCTAAAAAAGTGCTTCCACTTTTCCGAGAAACAGACTATACGAGTTTCCCAAAGAGCCACAAACCGGAGGGATCGGGACAATGTTAAGGAAAATGTCGAGTTATTTCATGCTCCCATTGCTCTTGCTTCTCAGCAATAGCTCGGGAAATTCTGTCGCGCAGTCCCGAGAAAAAAGCCCCGGAGGAGAGACCGGAACGCTGGAAAAGATGATTGTCGAGCGGGGAAGCGCCACGATGGATCTCGATTTGAACCGGGTTAACGGAGTCGGCTCCACAACATCGAAACTCGACACAATGCGTTTCGGAGTCAGACCCAATTCTTTTTTCACGATTCTTGTGTTTAACAATGTATTGCGTGGTCCCACGCTCGGCTCGATGGGGCTCATACCGAAAAACTCCGCAACTCTTCCTCCACCGTTGCAAGCGTCCTTCAACCAACTCGTCATCGAAAAAATCCCTTCCAGTGAACCTTATGACATCGTAGTTCGGGATGGGAAAACGGGCTTTGTCTTTTTCAATATTGAAGGAAATCTCTATGATTACGATGCTGGCGCGCATTTGCTCAACATCAAGGACGGAAGGCTTCTGATTTCAGAAGAGTTTGCAAATACGCTTGGGCGTCCTTCGCAAGCTGGTTTGATCGTTGGAAGAATTTCTACTGCGACGACCATGTATCCAATTGAAGTCAATACGGTTGTCAATGGCGCAGTCCAATCGGCGATGCTATCACCCCTTCGAGGTGGGGCTCAGAATAATCCGGAAGCTGTGCATGGGCCCGATGTCATCGTTGGGGATCTGCCCTCCATGGCACAGTTTGGAAGCAGCGGAACTCAGGTCGGCCTGGGGGTGGGAACGACCTCGTGCAATAACGGCGATCAGCCGCTCGATTGGTTTGCGCTGCCAAATACCGACCATCCTGTCATTCCGCAAAATTTATATCGAATGAGCGGCGGCACGGATAACAACGATCGCTTTGAACAAATTGGGCAATCCTGGATGAAGCATGCGTTCGAGGCTTTGGAACTCAACGCTTGCGGCTTTGGTTGCAACCAAAGTAATTGCAGCCCTGGCGCGCAACTGTGCGTCGGATGCTCGGACCCTTACGACGCCGGTTTAAATGCGAGCCAAGACGGCTTGGGTTCGCGCGCTTGGGTGAATCCTTTCACCGGCGTCTTCCCATCGAATGCGAACAACCATACCGGGCACACTCACACAGGCACATCGCACAGGATTCTCGTCGAAGGCAACGACCTGAACACGACGATGAATCCGGGCGCGACCTATTACGCCGAATCCCAATACATAACTCCGCATGAGTACGCCTGGTGCCAGGCTAACCCTGGGCAATGCAACATGTACAACAATGCCTCCTACCGTCAGTTCAGTGTCACCGGCACGACGAATTTCACCTTTACACCGGTTGGGTCCACGGTGCGAATGACTCCTGCCATCTATGCTTGGACTGGAGCGACTATCAACAGGATCGAGCCGGTTCCGGGAGTCGATGGCTTTGGGCTCCTCGGCTTCAAAGTGACCAACCCAAGCGCTGGAGTCTGGCATTACGAGTACGCCATCTATAACCAGAACCTGGATCGTGGGATTCAATCTTTCAGTGTGCCGCTGGGCTGCGGGATCACGGTGAGCAACCTGGGATTTCATGCGCCGCTTAATCCTCCTGGATTTGCCAACGATGGGACCTGCGGAGACGCGGGATATAGCAACGCGGCCTGGACTTCGAATCAAACCTGCGCCGCTCTGAGTTGGAGCTCGGAGACCTTTGCGCAAAACTGCAATGCAAACGCCATCCGCTTCGGGACTTTGTATAATTTCCGTTTTGATTCGAACCGTCCGCCGCAGGCCGGGAATGCGACGATCGGCTTCTTCAAGACGGGTGCGCCAATCACTGTTGCAATCCTAGTCCCCACCCCGGATACCTGTAACCCGGTGCTACTCACGGACGCGGTTTCACGCAA
>WNFT01005090.1_pt1 | contig 17175 bp, 13 predicted proteins | sample 5400191 | NCBI WGS metagenome assembly WNFT01 (sample SAMN13153359, study PRJNA577476) | soil metagenome | isolation source: 80 cm saprolite under Madrone tree | place: USA:California | collected 2016-06-14 | reverse complement strand
ATCGGCCTGCTCGCACTGGCGGGGACTGGATCGGTGATCCTGGCGTCCCTCACCAGCACCCAGCACCGGACCATCGCGGCGAACGTAGCCGAATCGCGCTTCGAGCAGATTCGAGCCACCGGGTGCGCGGCACGGGCGGCCGGCTCGACCACCACCCGGGGAATTGCCGAGGTGTGGACGCTCGACCGGCTGGCACGGGCCGACGACGTGACGGTCGCCGTTACGTTCCTGAGCAACCATCAGGGCCGGACCGAGACCTTCAGGAGCTTTTTGCCATGCTGACCGTGCGGGCAGTCCCGTCGCGCCGGGCCGGATTCACGCTCGTCGAGCTACTCATCGCCATGGGGCTGATGAGCCTGGTGGGGGGCGCCATCGTCTCCCTGCTGCTGCGGCAGCAGCGCTTCTACAACAGCACGACCGAGTTGATCCAGACACGGCAGCAGATCCGCCAGGCGGCCGCCATGCTTCCCTCCGATCTCCGGGGGATCTCGAGCGCCGGCGGGGACATCTCCGTCATGACCGACTCGGCGTTGGAGTTCCGTTCTGTGTTCGGCAGCTCGGTGGTGTGCGCCAACATCGGCGGGCAACTCTCGACTGTCCCGCGAGTCCTCGCCACGGGGGCGACGATGACCAACTGGGCCACGATCCCCGTGGTCGGCGACTCACTCGCCGTCTACAACAACGGACCGACTTTGGCGGTTGCCGACGACGGCTGGTCACTCTACCGGATCACCGCGATGGCTACGGTAACCACGAACGTCGCCAACGGTTGCCCGACGGCCACCGGGCTCACCCGGGCGGGCGACATCTCGGCCGCCAATCCGAGCTACCAGCTGACGCTCTCGACCGCGGCCGCCAACACCATTGCCGTGGGCGCGGCGATTCGCTTCTTCCGCCGCGTGCGCTACCGCATCTACCGTGACACGGACAACCAGTGGTATCTCGGGTTTTTCAACTGCCTGTTCGGCCGTGTACCGGTCTGCAACACCACTCAGGCGATCGCCGGCCCGTTCCAGCCGTACGCGAACAATGCAACCAGCGGGGTGCAGTTCGCCTACTATGACTCCACCGGCACCGTCACGGCGAACCCCCTCATCGTCGCGCGCATCAGCCTCGTGGTGCGGGGGCAGTCGACGGGGCTCGTCAGCCTGAGTGGGGCAGGTGGCACCGTGTTCAACGACTCGCTGCGTATCGAAGTCGGTTTGCGGAACCGCAAGTAGCCGTCACGGAAACCCATGTGCAGGCACCTGATGTACCCGAAAAGGAACGAGGCCGGTATGCGGCGGACATTGCGGTCAGAGAACGGTATGGCGCTGATGATGGCCCTGGGAGCCATCGTGATCATCGGTGTGCTCATGGGGGGCGTCCTGTTCGTGACGACGCAGGACTACCGCGTCGGCAGCAACACGATGCGCTCGACGCGCGCTACCGCAGCCGCCGACTTGGGGTTGAACCGGGTCCCGTTCGCCTGGAATCTGGCTGACAACAACCGGATGCAGGCCGGAGACACCCTCAAGCGGACGTTCACCGCGCCCGGGGGCACCGCGACGGTGATCATCACGCGCCTCGGCGGACCGTTCTTCTGGGTCGTGTCCGAGGGGTACGCGGGGGGGATGGGGAGCCAGGCCTCGGCGCGGCGCCGCTTCGGTACGTTGTTCCGGCTCGACATACCGCAGATGAACTTCCTGGGCGCGATCACGACCCAAGGCACTACCACGGTCAACGGGAACGTCAGCGTGAATGGAAACGACGCAGCCCCCGCCGGGTGGGGCGCCTGCGGCCCCCCTGGCGCGAACGTCGCCGGGGCGGCGATATCACCGACGACCACGGCCACGGTCCACGGGAGCGTCACCCTCAATGGGAACCCGTCGGTGCTCACGACCCCCGCTGCCGGCGACTCGAATACGTACTTCAACTACGGAAGTACGAACTATCAGTCGCTCGCCGCGGCGGCGAGCCTGACCTACCCGGGCGGCACGCAGCTCACGGGCGTCGGGCCCATCGCTGTCGGCCCGGTGTGCCAGGCCAGCGTCACGCCGGCCAACTGGGGAGACCCGAACCGTGCGACTCCGGCGGGTGCGTGCGAGAGCTACTTCCCGACCATTCACGTGCTGGGCGACTTGAAGGTCACCACGGGTGTTGGTCAAGGCGTTCTGCTGGTCGACGGGGACTTTACCGTGGCCGGCAACTTCGCGTTCACGGGCGCCGTCATCGTGCGCGGGGGGCTCAAGATGTCCGGGACCGGCAACAAGATCACCGGCGCCGTGATGGCGGCGAGTGTCGACGTGAACGACAATGTCGCGCTCAGCGGGAACACCTCACTGCAGTACTCCTCCTGCGCTCTGATGGCCTCGTTGTCGGCATCGGCCTACCCCAAGCAGGCCATACAGCGCGGCTGGGTGGATATGTATTAACGGCTAGATGCACAGACGCGTAGACGCGTAGACGCGTGGACGCAACCGACGCGCAAACGCAACAGACGCGCAGACGCAACAAACGCACAGGGGGGAAAAATCTCCTGTGCGTTTGTGCGTCTCGCCGGGCCGGTCCTAGTATCTTTGGCCCCATGCCCGCACCCGGCGGTGACCGCGCAACGCTGTCCCGCGACCTCGCCGATTTCTTGATCGAGCTCTCGATCGCGCTGCACAAGCACGCCATGTATCCGGAAGGACACCCCTCTCTCGCGCCGGCGGCGGCGGGCGTGACGCGACGGGCCGCGTTACTGCTCGAGGATCGCGCGACTGTCTCCCTTGGCGTGGCGCGCAATCAGCTCGTGATCGAGGGTGTGGCCACCGACCCCAAGCATCCTGTGCTGCGAGAGCTCGCCGGCCGGCTGCATCGTCACCACCTGGGTGCCATCACGTTCCGACGCGGCGTGGAGCAGGGCGAAGTGACCGACGCGCTCCGCACGCTCGCGATGGAAGCGGAGCGGACCGGCCAGCCATTGGGTCTTGGCGACCGGGACCGCCTGGCGGCGTGGCCGCACGTGCAGCTGCATGCGCTCACGTACGAGCGCCTGGAGCTCACGGATCAAGGCGGCCCCGCCCCAGGGGAAGGGGATGCCCGGGCCGCCCAGCTGTGGGTGGGCTTGGCTCGGGCGGCCCTGGCGACGGCGCCGGAAGACACCCGGCCGACTCCCACGGAGCCGGCGGTCATTGCGAAGGCCATCGACGAGCACTCGAAGGCCGGGGCCACCGCGTACGATCAAGTGATCGTGGGCTACCTGCTGCAGATCGCCGCCGAGCTCAAGACCGCTGGCAGTACAGAAGCCGCGGCGCTGCGGCGCCGCACGTCGCGCCTCATTCGAACGCTCGAGCCCGACACGCTGCAGCGGCTGGTGAGGATGGGGGGAGACTTCGCGCAACGGCGCCAGTTCGTCTCCGATGCGGCCGACGGCATGGCGGTGGATGCGGTACTGGACATCCTCAAAGCCGCCGCGGAGTCGTCGCACGCGACCATCTCACACTCGCTCGTGCGCCTCCTCTCCAAGCTCGCGGTGCACGCGGAGGCGGGCGCCGCCCCGGTGCGACCGCAGGCGGACGCAGCGTTGCGCGAGCAGGTCCGACAGCTGCTGGCCGGATGGACGCTCCCCGATCCGAATCCCGGAGCGTACGGTGAGGCGCTGCAACGCATGGCGCGGGCCGCGCCGGCCGGGCCGCCGCGATCCGACCACCATGCGACCGAGCCCGATCGTCTCGTGGCGATGGCCCTCGAGATCGGGACGATGGGACCGCGTCTCCATGCCGCGGTCGCTCGCGTGGTAGCCGAGGGCCGGCTGGCGCAGCTGCTCGACGCGCTGGAAGGCGGGGCGGCCGATCCCGCCGCCGCGGCGACGGTCCGAGCGCAGATCGCCACGGCGGCCGCCGTGCTGCAGATCGTCGCTCGCGAGCCGATGGACTTCAAGCTGCTCGAGCGCCTGGTGCCGCTCGTTGGGACGGCGGCGGCCCCACCCCTGCTCGACGCCCTGGCGGTGGCGGAGTCGCGCGGGGCGCGCCGCGGGTTGCTGGCGCAGCTGGCGAAGATGGGCGCCGAGATCGCGCCGTTCGTAATTGCGCGACTGGACGACAGCCGCTGGTACGTGACTCGCAACCTGCTGGCGCTGCTCGAAGAGCTGGGGCCCCCGCCGGCGGGGTTCTCGGCCGCCCCCTACATGCGCCACGCCGACGCGCGGGTGCGCTGGCAGGCGGTGAAGCTGCAGCTGAAGCGACCCGACGGGCGCGACGAAGCGCTCGTCGCTGGCCTGAGTGATCAGGACACGCGCACCCTGCGGCTCACGTTGAGTCTGGCGGTCGCGCTGCAAGCCTGTCCGGACGCCGCCGTGCCCTTGCTGGTGCAGCGCGCCTCGGACCGCGCGCTCGCCGGCGACCTGCGCGCGCTCGCCGTGCGTTGCCTGGGGTACACTCGGGCGCCGGCCGCGCTCGAGACGCTGCTGCAGATCACGTCGGGCGGTCGCACGCTGTTCGGCCGGGAGAGGCTACCGGCCAAGTCCCCCGATCTCCTCGTTGCGCTGGCGGCGCTGGCGACCGGGTGGCGGCAGGATGCGCGGGCGCGCGCCCGCCTCGCCATCGCGGCGGCGTCGCCCGACGGCGAGATCCGCAGCGCCGCGGACCCGCAGAGCCGGCCGTGAGCAGCCCCGCGGGTTTCCTCAACGCGTTCGCCCACGCGCTGGCGGCGATGACGCTCTATCGGCCGGGGCATCCGGCGCGCGAGCGCGCCATCGACGACGCGTATCGGGAGCTGAGCGACCTGCAGGCGAGCGAGACACGGCCCCTGTTCACGTTCCTGGGAGATGAGGTCGTGTTCGGGCGGCTCCCGCTGCGCGAGCTCAAGGCCTGGGACTGGGGACGGCGGTTGGCGCTCGCGGGGATCCAGCGCCTGGAGTTTTCCGAGGCCGTGAGCCGCGAGGAATTCGAGGCGTTTCTCGACGAGGTGCTCGCCCGCCTCACGCTCTCCGCGATCGACACCACGGAGGCGCGCCAGATGCGCCGCTCCGGCATCCGGTTCGGTGCCGTCGGGGTGCGCGGCGGGGATGAACAGGGCGCCGCCGCGATCTCGACCGCGACGATCAGCTATTCCCTGAGCGAAGAAGCGGACGCGGTGCGCTGGGTCCAGCAGGAGGTGCAGGCGCGGGGGATGCTGCCACTCACAGAAGCGGAGGCGGTCGTCCGCTCCCTCTCGATCGCGATGCACGGCGGGCGGCAGGTCGTGATCCCGCTGCTGCAGCTCAAGGAGTTCGATCAGTACACGACGACCCATTCGATGAACGTCGCGGTGCTGGCCATGGCCCTCGCCGAATCCCGCGGCCTCTCGGCCCGGGACGTACGGGCGTTCGGAGTAGCGGGACTGCTCCACGATATCGGGAAGGTGAAAATACCGATCGAGGTCCTCACCAAGCCTGGACGCTTCTCGGATACCGAGCGCGCGTTAATGAATCGGCACCCTGCCGAAGGCGCGCGCATCATTCTGCGCGCGGAGGAAGACCTAGATCTCGCCGCGGTGGTCGCCTACGAGCACCACATCATGCTGAACGGCGACGGCTATCCCGCGTTGCTGTACCGGCGCGACTGCCATGAGGGGAGCAAGCTGGTACACGTGTGCGACGTGTACGACGCCCTCCGCACCAACCGCCCTTACCGCGAAGCGTGGCCGCAGTCGAAGACCTTGTCGTACATCGAGGATCGGGCCGGCACGGATCTCCAGTCTGGTCGTCCTCCTGCTCGGGATCGCTCCAGGTCTCTGCGCCCAGACGGCGCATTCCAGCGCGGGTCCCCGCTCTCGCCTCGAAGGGAAATGGCAGGCCAAGACCGACGACGAGATCCGCAACATCATGGTGCGGGGCGACAGCTCCGCGCAGTTCGGCGATCAGGTGGCACGCTGGCGGATGGCGGGCGACAGCTTGTGGCTGACGCTGGGGGACGGGGTGTGGCAGGTCTACGGCATGAAGCTCGACGGCGACAAACTCACCCTCTCGGGGGGCGATCTGGAGAAGCCGGTGACGCTGCGGCGCGTGGGGCCGCCGATCGCGCGCGCGGACTCCGTGGCCATCCCCGCGCCCCCGCCCGCTTCCGAGCGCGCCTGGGACTGATGCGCGCGCTCAGGGCGCCTCGCGGATGTTCGCGACGCGCCAGCCGTTGGTCGTCCGAGTGAAGCGGATCGCCTGGCGCAGGCGCGTCTCGCGCTGCGCGCCGCCGCCGGCCGGCACGTACAGGTAGACGGTCCGTACGGTGGCGTGCGCCGTGTCGCCGTGCGTGCTCAGCTGGTCGAGGGTGTATCGGGCGGTGAGTCGCGTGTAGCGCTGGAAGAAGCCCTGCCACGCCGCCACGTCTTTCTCGGCCATGCCGGGCATCAGCACCTGCAGGTTCCCGACGCGCTCGCTCGACACGGCGCGCTCGAGATCCTGCAGCAGGACGGCGATCGCCGCGCGCGCCTCGGGCGGCTGGAGCGACGGGGGAGCCACCCCGGCGGCCACGCCCACCTGCTCGGCGTCGAGCGCCGCCAGCCGGGACACCACGTAGTCCATCGCCTTGTAGAGCGAGTCGGCGCGCGCCAGCGAGGTGGCCGCGCGTCCTGCTTCGGGTCGTGTGGCCAGGGCGTGCACGACGGTCGTCGCGCGGGCGATGGCCTGCTCGGCTTCCCGCTCGAGCGCCTCGGCTTCGCCCTGAGCCTTGGCGTACTGGGGGATCGCGCTCAAGTAGCCGCTCGCGGCCCGCGCGAGGTCGTCGGCGCGCAGGGCGCGCTCGGCGTTCTGGACGACGGTTTCGGCGAGGATCAGGGACGGCACGTTGTTCTTCATCGCGCCGGCACGCCGCGCCCGGTCGCGGGCTGCGAGCGCCGAGTCGCGCTGTGCGACCAGCGCGGCGTTGAGATGCGCCGGCATTGGGTACGTCACGAGCTGGTCCAGCGTGGCACCCGTGAGCTCGGCGTCGGGGAGCGCGGCGACGGGGGAGGGGGAGCGCGAGACGTACAGCAGCACCAGCGCCGTCACCATCAAAGTCGTCAACGCTGCGGCCCGCCACTTGATCGGTGCGTGCGTGACGAGACGCAGGACCGCCGACGGGATCGGCGTCCACCGCAGGCTGAGCCGCTCGGTGGTGTCGGACGCCCCGGACAGCGCGGCCCGGATGCTGAACAGCGCCGACTGCATCTGCCGTGCCGTCTCGTAGCGCTCCTCCGGCACCTTATTGAGGGCCTTCCCGACGACCCGCTCGAGCGACGCGGGGATCGACGGCGCCATGGTGCGGAGCGGCCTCGGGTCGGTGGTCAACACCTGGTACAGCACGCCGTGGACCGTTTCGCCCGCGAACGGCTTGTGGTACGCGAGCAGCTCGTACAAGAGGCAGCCGACGGCGAAGATGTCGGTGGCTGGCGTGATCGCGCCGTTCGTGATCTGCTCCGGCGCCATGTAGGTCGGGGTGCCGACGATCGCGCCCGAGCCCGTCACATCGGCCGACTGCAGCCGCGCGATGCCGAAGTCCATGATCTTCACCGACCCGTCGGAGGCGATCCGGACGTTGGAGGGCTTGACGTCGCGATGGATGACGCCGCGCTCGTGCGCGTAGGAGAGCCCTTGCAGAACCTCGATCACGATGTCGAGCTTGCGCTCGAGCGCGAGCGGCTCGCTCAACGCGATCAGGGAGCTCAGGTCCCGGCCATCCACCAGCTCCATCGCGATGAACAGCTGGTCGTCCGACTCGCCCAGGTCGTAGATCGTGACGATGTTCGGGTGTTGCAGCGCACCGGCCGCGCGCGCCTCGCGCATGAACCGCTCTTGCGCGTCGGTCGGGCGGCCGGCGCGCGACAGCAGCTTGAGCGCTACGTAACGGCGGATGACGGAGTCGTACGCCTTCCACACGACGCCCATCGCCCCTTCGCCGATGAGCTCGTGCAGCTCGAACTTACCAACACGTCGGTATTGCTCCGTTTGCGGCATAGCGCGTGTGTCCACTGGAACTGAACAATGTGCGCATTCCCTTGCCGGGGAGCAACCGGCCGAGCACGAAACTCAGTGCGTCGCCCAGTCATAAATCCGCTCCAGCATGGCCCGCGTGGCGTCGTCCAGGACGACGTCGCGGCGCGGGAGCACCCGCCCGGCGATCGTGAGAAACCCGTCCCTGCTCATCCGGCCGCCGCTCACGCCTCCCCAGGCGAACGGCGGGACGTACTTGGGCGGCCGCACGCCATCGAAGACGCTCGCGCCGGTACCAATCACGGTCCCCGTGCCGAGCAGCGTGCCGATCGCCGTCTTGGCATGGTCCCCGATCAGGCTGCCGAGCAGCTGCAGGCCGGTCTCGAGGCGAGCCCCCGCGATCTCGAGGCGCACGCGACCGTACGTGTTCTTCAAGTTCGACGTGATCGTTCCCGCGCCGAGATTCGCCCAGCGACCGATCACGCAATGGCCGACGAAGCCGTCGTGCGCCTTGTTCGCATACCCCAGGAAGACGCAATTCGACAGCTCACCGCGCGCGTTGGTTCGCGGGCCGATGGCCGAGGCGCGTATGGGACCGCCCAGCACGTGCGCGTTCGCGCCGATCCACAGGGGCCCCTCGAGCCGAGACCCGGCGCGCACCTCGGCGCCGCTCTCGAGCACGACCGGCCCGTTCCGTACATCGAAGACGACGCCAGGTTCCACGGCGGCGTCGCGCAGGGCGATCGCCGCCGGATCGCCGAGCACGGTGCTTCCCATGGGGAGCGAGTCACTGTCGCCGAGCAACCCGCGCAGGTCGTCCGGGAGCAGGTGCTCGAGGGCAGGCACCAGGTCGTACGTACCGTGCAGCACGACTCCCGGCACTTCGATCGCGGCGGCGTGCGGCTGGGGGCCGTCCCACGTGGCGCCCGCTCCGACTCCCCATCCCACCGTGACGCCCCCGTGCGTGAGGCGGAAGGCGCCCTCCGGGAGCGAGGGCGCGAGCCCGCGCGGCGCGAACGTCGATGAGCCGATCACCGCCGGCCCGGGGACGGGGCGGCGGGCGGCCACGAGGGGCACGCCGGCCTCGGCAAATCCGGCGAGGTGGGGCAGGGCGAAGATCGCGGAGCTCTCCGCGCCGACGAACGTCTCCCAGCGCTCGCGGATCAGGTGCGCGCCGGCGCGCAATTCACACAGCGGACGCGCGCCGGCGAACGGCGCCCACGCGGGGGCGGGATCCGGATCGAGCAGGTAGAGGGCGTGGGTCACAGCCGCCGGACGAGTTCCTTCAAGCGCTCTGCGCGGCCTGTGGGCATCACGAGGGTGTGGCCGTTCGCCCGCACGACCACCATGTCTTCCAGACCCACGACGGCGACGTGCTCGCTCTCCGACCAGATCACCGACCGGCGCACGTCGTCCGCCACGGTCGCCTTCCCGACCACCACGTTGCCGTGCGCGTCGGGCTTGCGGATGCGCAGCAGGGCGTCCCACGAGCCGATGTCGTCCCACGCGAAGGTCCCGGCCACGACGGCGAGCCGCTTGGTGCGCTCCAGCACGGCGACGTCCACCGCCACCGGCCGGACGGCGGCGAAGAAACCCGCGACGTCGCCGGCGGTTAGCGCCGGCCAGCCGGGCTTGAGCTCGCGCGCGTAGGCGCCTGCTTCGCCCAGAAACCGCGCCACGCCCCACGCGAACAGGCCCGTATTCCAGAGCGCGCCCCGGCGACGCAACAGCGCCGCCCGGGCGGGGGATGGTTTCTCGAGAAAGCGCCGCACGGTGCGCGCTCCGCCCAGCGGCTTCCCGGGGATGATGTAGCCGTAGCCCGTCTCGTTGCGCGTCGGCTTCACCCCCACCGTAACGAGCACATCGTACTCGGCCGCCACGCCGAGCGCCTGCCGCCCGGCCGCGCGGAACGCGCGCTCGTCGCTCACCGCCCAGTCGGCGTGCAGGGACAGCATCTGAGCCCCGGGATCCCGTTGCGAGATCCAGTGCGCGGCCCAGGTGAGCGCCGGCGCGGTCGACGCCGCGCGCGGCTCGGCGAAGATCTGCGCCCGCGGGATCTGCGGCACCACGCGCGCCATCTGGTCTACCAGGAAGGGCCCCGTGAGGACCAAGATCCGCTCGGGCGGGATGAGCCCGTCGAGCCGCTCCACCGCCTGGACGAGCAGCGGGCGGTCGCCCACGAGGGGCAGCAGCTGCTTGGGCCGCTCCGGTGTCGAGAGCGGCCAAAACCGGGTCCCCGCCCCCCCCGCCAGGATGGCGGCCCAGACGCTCATCGCGGGTCCTGAGGAACCGAGGGAGGGGGCGCGTCGCCCAGCATCGCGGCGATCCGCGCCGTCAGCTTGCTCGGGCTGAACGGCTTGGTGAGCAACCCGGCGCCGAGGCTCTCCGCCTCTCCCAGGATGCGGTCTTCACCTTCGGCGGTCAGGACGATGACGGGGAACGCCCGGGTGGCTGCGGCAGCGCGGAGCTCGCGCAGGAGATCGAATCCGGAGCCGTCGGGCAAATGGAGATCGAGGAGCATGGCGTCGAGGGGTGGGACGCCCCCCGCGAGCGCGTGGCGCGCCTCCCCCAGCGTCCGGGCGATGCTTACCACGTAGCCGAGGCGTTCCAAGTGCGGGCGCAGCAACAACCCGATATGCGGCTCGTCGTCGACCACGAGGAGGTGCCGCCGGACGGGCGACAAGCGGGCAAATCCGGGTCAGAGGAGGCCGGCGATCGCCGAACGGTGGCGGCGCAGGTCGTAGAGCAGGGCCCCCACGTTGGTGGACGGCCGGACCAGGACAACGAGCAGGGCATCCGCGTTGAGGACGGAGACCACGGCGATGCCGGAGCCGAACTCGAGCACGCCGGTGCCGAATTCCCCCCGTCCCCCCGCCTGGCCCAGCTGCCCCAACCCATTGATGACGGACGGCAAGAGGGCAGCCACGTTCTCGGCGTCGACGCCGTCGGTCGCGCGGGCGTCGATCGGCAACCCGTCACGCCCGACGACCACCACAGCGTCCACGCCGCCGCGGCGGGCGAGCGCCTCGACCACATCCCGGATTGTCGCCATACGGCGGCCAAGCATAGGAATGGAAACTGGCGAAGTCAAGCAGCCACCGTGGGTTGACCCACTCGGACGCCGCGCGGTATCTTCCCCGCACCGAATGCCTCCGCACCGCCGTATCACCGCGCGCGACGCCGCGCTGACCGGGCTCGCCTGGCTCGTCGTCGCGTGCGGCGACACCACGAACCTGCCCGCTCCGATCTTCGCCAATGTGGTGGACACGGTGTCGCTGTTCGCGCTGCGCGGGACAGACGTCCGCCTCCCGTCGGCCTTCGCGCTCGACGGCGCACACACGGTCCGAATGGACCAGACGACGGCGCTCGATTTCGCCTTCGACTTCGACTCGCTCGGCGCCCCCGCACTATTTCCCACGGGAGCGATCAACCTGGGCCAGCTGTCCGGACTGCAGCGGTCCACGACGGCGTTCGACGCGATCAAGCTCGCCCCGACCGGGGGTTACGTCTTCGACAAGCCGATCGCGCTCGATACGGGGACGGTGGTGCTCGTCCGCTCGCGGCCGATTCAGTGTTTGTTCGGCACGACGGTGTCGCTCTACGCCAAGCTGCGCGTGGTGGTCGTGGACTCGACGGCACGCCGGTTGGATATGGAGACTCTGGTCGACCAGAATTGCGGCTACCGCGGTCTCGAGCCCGGACTCCCGAAGCAGTAGCGTCGTGATCGATCTCAAGCTCCTGCGCGCCTCGCCCCAGCAGGTGCGCGCCGCGCTCGCCCGCCGCGGCGATCCGACCGTCACGCGGTTGCTCGACGAGCTCGAGGCCCTGGACATGCGCCGCCGCGCGCTCATCGGCCAGCTCGACCAGCTCAAGGCGGAGCGCAACGAGGCCGCGAAGGGGGACGCGCGTCTGATGAAGGAGAAGGGCGAGCTCCCGGCGGTCGTGCGCGAAGGCCGCCGCAAGCTGGGCGAGCGCATTGATACCCTGGAAGTCGAGCTGCGCAGCCTCGAAGCCGCGATCGAAGAAAAGCTGCTCTACGTTCCCAACCTCCCGCTCCCGGACGTACCGGACGGAGACGAGTCGAACAACAAGGTGGTCCGCACCTGGGGCGAGCCCGCCCCGCGGGGCGGGAAACCGCACTGGGAGCTGGGGGAGACGCTCGGGATCCTGGACCTCGCGCGGGGCGCGAAGCTGTCGGGCTCCGGCTTCCCGGTGTTCGTGGGTGCCGGGTCGAAGCTCGTGCGCGCCCTGATCAACTTCATGCTCGACCTGCACACGCGCCAGCACGGATATGTCGAGGTCGAGCCACCGTTCGTCGTCCGTCGGGAGATCATGGTTGGCACGGGCCAGCTGCCGAAGTTCGAAGACGACGCCTACAAGACGGCGCCGGACGATCTGTTTTTGGTTCCGACGGCCGAGGTCCCGGTTACCAACCTGCATCGGGACGAGATCCTGGACGGGGCGAAGCTACCGCTGGCGTACGCCGCCTACACACCTTGCTTTCGGCGCGAGGCAGGCGCCGCCGGAAAGGAGACCCGCGGACTCTTGCGGGTGCATCAGTTCGACAAAGTCGAGCTCGTCCGATTCTGCCGGGGGGCCGAGTCGCCGGCCGAGCACGAAAAGTTGACCGGCCATGCCGAGGCTGTGCTCCAGCGGCTCGAATTGCCGTACCGCGTGGTGCTGATGGCGCTGGGGGACCTTGGCTTCGCCGCGGCCAAGAAATACGACCTCGAGGTCTGGGCCCCTGGCGTAGGACAATGGCTCGAGGTCTCGAGCTCGAGCAACTTCACCGACTTCCAGGCGCGGCGCGCCAACATCCGCTACCGCCCGGCCGGCGCGAAACCGGACTTCGTGCACACCCTCAACGCGTCGGGGGTGGCGCTGCCGCGCACCATCGCGGCGCTGCTCGAGACGCGCCAGCAGCCCGACGGCTCCGTGACGGTTCCCGCGGCGCTGGTCCCGTACCTCGGGCTGGAGCGCCTCGTGCCGCCGCCCCCCTCCGCCGGTGGCGCGTAACGCCGCGCTCCGCCGTGCGGGTCCCCCTGTCGTGGCGGGGCTGGCGCTGCTGCTCGGCGGGATCACCATCTGGTACGCGTGGGTGGTGGCGCGGCACCTGCGCGACGACGCGCGCCAGACCAGCTCGCTGCTCGGCCGGGTGTTCGCCGGACTGAACGATCCCCGACCCGACGCCGCGACCGACGCGCTGCTGGACCTCGCCCGCCAGGTCCGCTCGCTCGGTATCGCCATCGTCGTGATGGACACGGCGGGCCACATCACCGCGCTCGACAACGCGCCTCCGGCGATCGGGGCGGACACGGCCCGGCTGCGGGCGTGGATCGCCGCGCTCGACATCGAGAACGCCCCACTGGTCCAGCCGGGCGTGGGCACGATCCACTACGGCACCGGAACCGCGGCGCGGCGGTTTGCGAGTATCGCCGCGCTGGAAGGCGCGGTGCTCCTGTGCCTGGCGCTGATCGCCGGTTGGGCGTACCGCTCGCAGGTCGCCGCGGCGCGCGACCGCCTCTGGGTCGCCATGGCGCGGGAATCGGCCCACCAGCTCGGCACGCCGCTCATGAGCCTCACGGGATGGATTGCATACCTGCGGGAAAATCCGGGTACCAACGGCGCCGAGCTGGCCGAGCATCTTCAGGCCGATGCGGAGCGCCTCGAGCGGGTGGCCAAGCGGTTCGAGCGCATCGGCCGCCCGGCCCGCCGCGAGCCCGTGGGACTGGGCGCCCTGGCCGAGCGCGTGGTGAGCTACTTCCGTCCCCGGCTCCCCACGCTCGCAAGCCCCGTGACGCTGGCGCTGCGCGCGACCGGGCCGGGTCCCACGGCGCTCGGCGATCCGGTGCTGCTGGAATGGGCGGTCGAAGCCGTGATCAAGAACGCCATCGACGCGCTCTCCGGACGCGGCGGACGGATCGACGTGGCCGTGGACGCGTCCGCCCGCACTGCTCGGTTGAGCGTGCGCGACGACGGTCCCGGTGTGCCGGCCGAAGTGCGGGCCCAGCTGTTCGAGCCGGGCGTGTCGACCAAGCCGGGGGGGTGGGGCATTGGATTGGCCCTGGCGCGCCGCATCGTCGAGCAGCAGCACGGGGGCCGCTTGGTGTACCGGCCGGCCCCGCTCGGAGAGGGGGCCGAGTTCGTGCTCGAATTCCCGCTCGTGAGCGCGACGTGACTAGGTGTGACGCAGCGCCCGCCCGTGATTCCCAGGCTGAAGCCTGGGCTCGGCGAAGCACGGTCCTGAACTCGTGACCCTTCTACTCAACCCTGCCCAGGACGCCGCCGTCCGCCACCCCGGCGGCCCGCTGCTCGTGCTCGCCGGCGCGGGCTCGGGCAAGACGCGCGTCCTCACGGCCCGGATCGCCTACCTCATCCGCGAGCGGGGCGTGGCGCCGTCGCGCATCTTCGGCGTCACCTTCACGAACAAGGCGGCGGGGGAGATGCGCGCGCGCGTCGCCGCGCTGCTCGGCGCCGACCCGCGCGGCCTGTGGATCGGAACCTTCCACGCACTGTCGGCGCGCCTGTTACGGCGCGAGGCGGCGTTGCTGGGCTTCGGGCCCAACTTCACGATTTACGACCAAGACGACTCCGAGTCCTTCATCAAGCGCCTGTTGGAGCAGCGCGGTCACTCGCCCAAGGCCAATCCCCCGCGCGCGATCCACGCGATCATCTCGGGCGCGAAGAACCGGATGCTCCTTCCGGAGGAGCTGGGCGCGAGCGCCGACAGCCCGCTCGAGCGTGTGGCGGCGGAGATCTACGCGGGGCTCGGCCCCGCACTTCGCCAGGCCAATGCCATGGACTTCGACGACCTCCTGCTGTTGCCGCTCACACTGTTCGCCGAACATCCGGAGCGCCTGGCGTACTGGCAGCGGCGTTTCGACCATGTCCTGGTGGACGAATTCCAGGATACCAACGCGGCCCAGTACCGGCTCGTGAAACTGCTGGCCAGCGAGCACCGCAACCTCTGCGTGGTGGGCGATGACGACCAGGCGATCTATGGCTGGCGGGGGGCGGACGTGCGGCACATGCTCACGTTTCAGCAGGACTTCCCGGGCGCGACCCTCATCAAGCTGGAGCAGAACTACCGATCGACGCAGGTGATCCTCGACGCGGCGAACGGCGTCATCGCGGAAAACGCCCGCCGGCTCGGCAAGACGTTGTTCACGCTGACGCAGGGCGGCGAGCCCGTCACGCTGCTCACCGCCGCGGACGAGCGGGACGAGGCGGAGTGGCTGGCGGGCGAGCTCGGCCGCCGGGCGGCCGACGGCGACGTCGCCTATGAGGGAATGGCCGTCCTGTACCGGACCAATGCGCAGTCGCGACCGCTCGAAGAGGCGTTCCGGTTCCGGGGGATCCCGTACCGGCTGGTCGGCGCCTTGAGCTTTTACGAGCGCCGCGAAGTGAAGGACGTCCTCGCCTACCTGCGGCTCATCGCCAATCCTGCGGACGACGAGGCCTTCGCCCGCATCGTGAACGTGCCCCGCCGGGGCATCGGCGACGCGTCGTTCACGCAGCTCGTGCGCACGGCGACGCAATGGGGGAAGCCCCTGCTCGACGCCGCCCGGGCGGCCGAGCGCATCCCCGACCTGCGGCCCAACGTGCGGGCGGCGTTCGCCGGGGTGGCCGGGTTGATCGACGAGCTGCGGGCACGGCTCGCCGAGGCCGATCCCGCCACCGCGCTCGAACAGACGGTGGCCGCGGCGGGTTACGCGCAGTACTTGGCCGACGAAGGACCGGAGGGCGTCGAGCGGATCGAGAACGTGCAGGAGCTGATCGCCGGGGCGGCGGGATGGGCGGAGACGGCGGAGGATGAAGGTGATGAGGCCGGGGACGAAGCTGGGGAGGAGGAAAGGAGAAGGGGAGCCTCGCTCATCGAACGCTACCTCACCCAGGCGGCGCTCGTGACCTCGGCGGATCAGGGAACGGGGGACCCGACGGGGGTCACCCTGATGACGGTCCACATGGCGAAGGGGCTCGAGTGGCCGGTCGTGGCGCTCGCGGGGCTCGAGGACGGTCTGTTCCCGCTCGCGCGGTCGGCGGGCGAGCCGGGCGGGCTCGAGGAGGAGCGACGGCTGTGCTACGTGGGGCTCACGCGCGCGCGCGAAAAATTGTATCTCTCATGGGCGCGCACGCGATACCGCACCGGGCGCCTGGAGCTGTCGGAGCCGTCGCGTTTCCTCGAAGCGTTGCCGCCCGGAGCGCTCGAAGAGCGGAGCACGACCCCGTCGTGGGATCGGAGTGCGCGCGGGGCGCGCAGCAGTCGGCCGCCGCGCGCGGCGCCGGTGGAGCTGGATTGGGAGGTCGAGGCGTCGCAGGATGCGCCACACTACGCGGCTGGTGAGCGGGTACGGCACCGCAAGTTCGGGGGCGGTGTGGTGCGGGCGGTATCGGGCTCGGGCCGCGAGCTCAAGGTGACCGTGGAGTTCGACGATCCGGAGATCGGGACGAAGCAGCTGCTCGTAGCCTACGCGGGGCTCGAGCGTGAGTGGGAGAGCGCATGAGCGTCACGCATGACGAAGTCCGGAAGATCGCGCAGCTCGCAGAGCTCGACGTGAGCGACGACGCGCTGCCGCTCCTGGCCGAGCAGATGTCGCGCATTCTCGAGTACGTCGCCCAAATCAATGCCGTGCCCGCGAGCGAGGCGGTGAAGCCGTTCGTGCCGGGACCGGATGCGGTGCGATTCCGTCCCGACGAGGTCAAGCCCGCGCCCCTCGCGTTCGGGCCCGCCGAGCTCGCGCCGGCCTTCCGGGACGGCTTCTTCCTCGTGCCCAAGCTGGGGCAGTTCGAGCAGGAGGAGGGATGACGCGCCTGGGGATTTTGTGAGCGATCCCAGCGACGCGCTGGCGAGCGCCAAGGCGGCGGCCGACCGCATCGTCAAGCTCAAACGGTTGAACGCCGGTCTCACCCCGATCAAGGAGCTCCGCAAGTCGCTGGTCGTCCAGGCGTCGACGGCGCATCCCTCGGGGGTGTTGTACGGCATGCCGGTGGCGGTGAAGGACAACATCTGCACCCTCGAGTTCACCACCAGCTGCGGCTCGAAGATCCTCGAGGGGTACCGCTCGCCGTACGAGGCGACCGCCGTGGCGAAGCTGAAAGCGGCGGGCGCGCTGATCGCCGGCAAGACGAACTGCGACGAGTTCGGCATGGGCTCGTCTACGGAGCACTCGGCGTACGGCCGCTCGCTCCACCCGTTCGACAAGATGCGGGTGCCGGGGGGCTCGTCGGGCGGTTCGGCGGCACTGGTCGGGGCGGGCGGCGTGCCCGCG
>WNFT01002151.1_pt1 | contig 17175 bp, 17 predicted proteins | sample 5400191 | NCBI WGS metagenome assembly WNFT01 (sample SAMN13153359, study PRJNA577476) | soil metagenome | isolation source: 80 cm saprolite under Madrone tree | place: USA:California | collected 2016-06-14 | reverse complement strand
AGGGCTGGACGGATCTTCGATCCGGATACATCGCCGCTTCTCCCCGGGGCGAGACGGCGTGCGTCCGGCGGACCGTGATCCGAGCAAAACGAAATACCCCAAAAAAAGCATGGAAATTCAAGCACCTCAAGCCACCCCTCGGGGAACTGCCCGGAGCGGCCCCGTCACGGCGGCACCCCTGCACCTTGCAGATGATAGACGATAGATGTTGCGTCGGTGTTGCGGCGCGGCAAATAGTCCGATCCCACCCACGGCCCTCGCGTGCCCAGCCATATCAAACAAATGTCCATCCTGAAGTTCGCCTTGCCAGCATTCCTGCTTGCCGCCCAACCTCTGGCAGCTCAAACCATACAGCAGCCCTGTCCCGGCAACCCGGACGCCCTCTCTACCTCCCGGGTCATCAGGGTCGACGCTGCCACGACACCTCGCGTCGGCCGGAAGCACTTTCCCGCCACCTTGCCCCTCGCCGACAAGGAGGTCGTCCTTACGTTCGACGACGGCCCGCGGCCTGGCACGACATCCGCGGTGCTCAACGCGCTCAGGCGGGAATGCGTCCTCGCCACCTTCTTTCTGGTCGGCCGAAACGCGGCGGCCCATCCGGAACTGGCACGGCGCGAGCTGGCAGAAGGCCACACCGTAGCGCACCACAGTTTTCGGCATCCGCTGCTCGATCGCTTGAATCCGGACGCTGCCGAGGCGGAAATCGACCGCGGCTTTGCCGCCGTCGACACGGCGCTCTACGGCCATGCGACCACACGGCCGCGAACGCCGTTCTTCCGCTTTCCCGGCTTCGCCTCGACGCCATACCTGCTGAACCGTCTTGCAGCGCGAAATATCGTGGTCTTCGGCGCCGACCTGTGGGCCAGCGATTGGCGGGCGATGTCGCCGGGCCAAGAGCTCCGCCTGATGCTCGGACGGCTCGAAGCAGCCCATGGCGGAATCGTCCTGTTTCACGATACGAAGCGGCAAACGGCCGTGATGTTGCCCGCTTTCTTGCGTTCCCTAAAGGCCGAGGGTTATAGGATCGTCCACGTTGTCGGGCCAGCGGCTTGAGAAAATCGACTTGAGAAATGTACAAACCATTTCTTATCTATGACGTTAAGGCTGATGAAGGGTAGTTGCGGCGTCGAGAGGCGGTGGGGGTAACCAAGCCCCCGCCGTTGGGGGGAAGACAGGTACGATGCGTACAAGTACGATGCGTAATGTGTTGGCGGCCGTATGTGGCCTGATTCTTTTCGGGCCAATGCTCACACGGGCGAGCGATTGCCCCGGTAATGCCGACGCGCTGGGCACCAGCCGGACCATAGTGGTCGATCCCACCGAGCATCCGCGGCTCGGCTCCATGCAATATCACGAGAGTCTGCCGCTCGAAGACCACGAGATCGTGCTCACTTTCGACGACGGCCCTTTGCCGCCCCGCTCGACCCAGGTGCTGGACATCCTCGAACACGAATGCGTGAAGGCAACCTTCTTCCTGATCGGCAAAATGGCGCGCAATTTCCCCGATGCGGTGCGACGCATCCGCGATGCCGGCCACACCATCGGGACTCACAGCTACAGCCATCCTCTGACCTTCCACAGGATGTCGATGGAGCGGGCGCAATTCGAGATCAACGAAGGTATCGCCTCGGTGGCGGCAGCGCTCGGCGACGGCACCGGCCCGGCGCCGTTCTTCCGCGTTCCCGGCCTGTTGCGCGCCGACGGCGTCGAGCGCTACCTCGCGTCGCGGAATCTCCAGGTCTGGAGCGCCGATTTCCTGGCCGACGATTGGACAAGAATCGGCCCGGCGCAGGTGTATTCGCGCGCCCTGCAGCGCATCGAGGCCGACCACAAAGGGATTCTGCTCCTCCATGACATCCAGGTCAAAACCGTGGAGGCGCTGCCCTATCTGTTGCGGGAGTTGAAGCGGCGCGGATACCGGGTCGTCCAGGTGGTGCCGGCGACTCCTGACCGCCCCAAGACCGCGACCGATCCCGGGCAATGGGTGATGCATGCCCGCCTCTCGCCCCGGACGCCGATTTTCATGGAAACGGAACCAGAATTGCCGGCGCCGAATCCGGTAAGCTTCGGCTTTGACATGGCGTCCAATTCACTTTCATTCCCGCACGGAATTCCATTCGTTCACGGTCAGGCTCGGCAGCCCCGGGCGCTCCTCGCCCGCGGTCATGATTCATTGCCGCCGGTTTCCAACCCGGTTTCCAATCCGGTTTCCACTTGGCCCCGCGGTTTTGAGGTCGTACCGGACGTGCCGATCTCGTCTGGCCGCCCCCAATTACCGGCGCCGAGTCCGCAGAGCTTAGGCTATTCGAGCGACAGCCCGAAGTTATGGGTCGCGCGCAAGGCGCCAATTGACGTGGTGGCAGATGCGAGGGGTGCGGTGGCGGTGAATGAGATCCAGCGCCTCCTTGAGTCACTGCCCGAGGAGACTGCGACCCCGATCGACAATCGCAATCGCAAGATTCCCCAACTCCTCGATCCCTCGCCGGCGGAAGACCAGTTCGCCGGGTCGGTGTCGCCGCTGCGGTTGCTCGGACCGATCGTCAACGCAGTCATGCCGCGCGGTGCATTTCCTTAAAGACCGCTATCCTGGCGGTAACGCCGATTTTGTTCGCGTCCGCGTGGTTCATTCGGCCTTGCGGTTGACTGCGACGGCGCACGCTGCTGCAGGGCTCCGTCGCTATCCTGTTCGCGATCTTATCGCGTCGTGTGGAGTCTCCGTGCCGGCGTCCAGCATATCGTCAAGCCAATGGCCCGCGCGGGCTGCCTTGGCGGCGAGGTAGCGGCGGTTTTCCGGATTGATTTCCGTATAGAGTGCGATGCGCGCGCAGACTTCGACGCCGCCTGCCAACAAGGCCTCGAGCTTGCCGGGATTGTTCGTCAGGAGTTGAACGCGGTTCGCCCCGATCATCTTGAGCATCCGCGCCGCCACGCCATAATTGCGCTCGTCGTCATCGAAGCCGAGCATCATGTTGGCGTCCATGGTGTCGAGCCCGTTGTCCTGGAGCTTGTAGGCCCGCATCTTGTTCGCGAGCCCGAGGCCGCGCCCCTCCTGCTCGAGGTACAGCACGATGCCGCCGCCAGCGGCGGACAGCTGCGCCATCGCCAGCTTGAGCTGCGCCCCGCAGTCGCACCGGCGCGATCCGAACACATCGCCTGTAAGGCAGGCCGAATGCACGCGCACATTGACGGGCTTCGAAAAGTCGGGTTCGCCGAGGATGATAGCGACCGGGCTCGACCCGACCGCATCGCGGAACACGCAGAATCGTGCAGTAGCACCATCCGGTAACGGAATCCGCGCTTCGCTGACGATCTCCAACGTATCAAGGATTTTGTCATTGACGCGGGCCAGGGCATCCGCGTGGACCACGACCATCTGCGCCAACATGGCGGGGGCAACCGCCTTGGCATCGGCCACCAGGAGGGCCGGAAAACGCTGCGCCAGCTTGGCCAGATCGATCGCCCGGGTGGCGGCGGCGCCAGCCATCCCGGCCGCGCCCCGGCGTTCGCAATGCAAACCTACTGCGAGATTGCATATCGTGTCGCGCGTATCGCCCGCCGCCACGGCGATGAACACAGGGCCCGGAACTTCGAGACCAATCACCCGTGCGCGCCGCTTGGTGATGACAAGGCGCGGCGCGACTGACGAACACAGGACCTTGAACGCGCTCCATGTCCTCTCGGTCAGACCGTCCACCGGCAACGCCACGATCATTTCCTCGGCGTCCGCAATGACGACCGGCCGGCTAGCCTGAAATTCCGCAATGCCGCGCTGAACCGCAATATCGTCGGCCGCACCGAACGCGCCGAGCCCCCTTGGCATGTTTTCCATTTGCATTCCGCCCCACTACGCTGGCAACGCAAACACTGTCACAGAACTCCGATACCTTGCCGTCTGTTCATAGTCCTCCCGGCGGCGCAAAGCTATGCCGTTTTTGCTCAGTACGAATGACCATCGCGTGCGGCAGCAAAGCCCGATCCCGCAGAGCACGCATGCGTTGCCTGGTCGTGAGCCCGCCGTCCCACTTGCGTATGGAGCGCCGGTAACGCCCGAGTTCCGACCATTCACCATCTGCCGACCTCGCCCTGAATTTTCGCGGACCCCGGTTCCCAACGAGTCCGGAACCGACTATCTATCCGCGGCAAAATTCAGGCGGATCGCACCCATCTACGGATGGCTCGCGTTCGAGCCCGCCGTTCCCGCCCGGCAAGCCGCAGGGAAGGGTCGGGTGGACAAGAGAAGCGATGATCGAGGCACCAACACACGGGATGTTTCATGCGCGTTGCGATGATTGGCTCCGGGTATGTCGGGCTTGTGTCCGGCGCCTGCTTTGCGGATTTCGGTCACCACGTCACCTGCGTCGATAAGGATGCCGACAGGATTGCGCGGCTACGCAAGGGCGAAATGCCGATATTCGAGCCGGATCTCGACCGTCTCGTCGTCGGGAACACCCGGGAGAAGCGGCTCGATTTCACCACCGATCTTTCCCGACCGGTTGCCGAGGCCGATGCCGTGTTCATCGCGGTCGGCACCCCCTCGCGCCGCGGCGACGGCCATGCCGACCTGTCCTACGTTCACGCGGCGGCCGCGGAGATCGCCGCGGCGCTCGACGGATTTACGGTGGTGATCACAAAATCCACCGTGCCGGTGGGCACCGGCGACGAGGTCGAGCGCATCATCCAGGAGGCCCGCCCCGATGCCGACGCCGCCGTGGTGTCGAATCCGGAATTCCTGCGCGAGGGCGCCGCGATCCAGGATTTCAAGCACCCGGACCGCATCGTGGTCGGCACCGAGGACGAACGCGCCCGCAAGGTGATGGCGGAACTCTACCGGCCGCTCTACCTCAACCAGGCGCCGATTCTCTACACCAGCCGCCGCACCGCTGAGTTGATCAAATACGCCGCCAACGCATTCCTGGCCACCAAGATCACCTTCATCAACGAGATTGCGGATCTGTGCGAGAAGGTCGGCGCGGACGTTCAGCAAATCGCCCGCGGCATCGGGCTCGACAACCGTATCGGGTCGAAGTTCCTGCACGCCGGACCGGGCTATGGGGGGTCGTGCTTTCCCAAGGACACGGTGGCGTTGATCAAGACCGGGCAGGACTATGAAGCGCCGCTGCGCATCGTCGAGACGGTCGCGGCCGTCAACGAAGCCCGCAAGCGCGGCATGTTTCGCAAGATCGCGGCAGCGCTGGGCGGCAGCCTGCGCGGCAAGACGATTGCGGTCCTCGGCCTCACCTTCAAGCCCAACACCGACGACATGCGCGACGCCCCCTCGATCCCGCTGATCACGGCGCTCCTCGACATGGGAGCGATGGTACGGGCCTATGATCCGATCGGGATGGAACAGGCCCGACAGGTGCTCGCAGGCATCGAGTTCTGCGACGGTCCGTACGCCTGCGCCAAAGACGCCGACGCCCTCGTCATCGTCACCGAATGGGAGCAGTTTCGTGCCCTCGACTTCGAGCACCTCAAGGGGGTGATGAAGCAGGCCGTGCTGGTGGATTTGCGCAACGTGTATCGCGCCGAAGAATTGCAGGGGTTCGCCTATCACGGCATCGGTCGCGGGGGGGCCGTTCGTTAAGGGAGCGCGGGCGTCCCGCCCGCCGGAAAGGCAGCCGGGACGCCTACGCTCGGTTTCTGCTAGGATGGGCATTCGCGTCGAGTATCCCATGCATCTGATCGATCCCATCCCCCGACATGCCGAGGACCCACATTGGCGCGATGCCATGGTGGCGATCCGCGCCGGACGCAGCACTGGCACGTCCCGATGGGACGGGATTTTCGGGCCTCTGCGGGCCGGGCAGGTCGATGATCTTCTTGTGGTTGGCCAGATCGGGCAATCGCTTGACGGACGGGCCGCGACCGCGACCGGACACTCCCACTACATCAACGGCGCCGAAGGGCTCGATCATCTCCACCGCTTACGCGCGCTCATGGACGCCGTGGTGGTGGGCGTCGGGACCGCGCTCGTTGACGATCCTTTATTGACGGTGCGCCGCGTTGCCGGGCCGCATCCGGCGCGCGTCGTCATCGATCCCAACGGCCGCTTGCCCGCTGCCGCGCGCGCGTTTCGCGACGACGGCGTGCGCCGCCTGGTGATCACCGCGAACGACACGGGCACGCAACCACCCGCCGGAATCGAACGCGTTGTGCTGCCCTCGGCGCAAGGCCGCCTCGACCCGCGCGATATCCTCAGCAGCCTCGCCGCCCGCGGCCTGTGGCGCATCCTTATCGAAGGCGGCCCGGCCACCGTCGCGCGCTTCCTGGAAGCGCGCTGCCTCGATCGTCTGCATGTGGTGGTGGCGCCGATCATCCTCGGCGGCGGCCGCTCAAGCCTCGATCTTGCGCCGATCACACGGTGCGAGGAAGCATTGCGCCCTCACACTGTGACCCATGTGCTCGGCAACGAGGTGCTGTTCGACTGCGACCTTTCGGCTCAACGGCGCCCGGTCGGCATCGCGAAAAAATCAATGTGACCGACCCGCATCTGCGAGCGGCCGGCGGTCACGTGGTCGCGGCGCTCGCGAAGCCATTCGCTGAGGATCGCACGATCGACACCGATCTCGCCGGCGGCGCCGGCCCAGCCGGCGAGCATCGCCATCTGGATCTCGCGGTCGCGGGTGCCAAACCGCCAATCGGAGCGGCCTTTAAGAACCGCAAAGCCAGCGCCGCGAAACCGCGCCGGCGTGGTCCGCGCCGCGTCGGGGCCGAGCGCCGGTCCGAACCCCTTGTCGGTGCGCTGGTGACAATTGACCGCCGCGATCACGGCCGCATCGTGACGGGTCTCCGGCCTCAGCGCGACGACGCCGTCGTAACTCAATGCCGCATAGAACGGGCGCGAAAGGCGCACCAAAGATGTCACCAGGCGATCGAGCCAAGCGGCTGATACGAGATCGAGCAAAGCCGATGTCGCCACGAGATCGCATCCGTCCAGCGCTTGCTCGACCGCGCGGGCAAGATCAATCGCGACCGTGCTGACATTTGCCCCGGCGGGCGCCGCTTTTGCGGCCGCGGCCAGCAAGATGTTGTCGTTGTCGACAAGACGCCAGCTCTGGCGCGCCGGCAGGCATGGCGCAATCGCCCGCATGGTCGCGCCGGTACCGCAGCCGAGGTCCGTCACCGTGGCGGCTGATGCGCCCGCGAAAGTGGCGGCAACCGCATCCAGCACCGTGCCGTTGCGTGCCGCCTTGTCATAGGGTTCGCGCAGCGCCAGCCATCGCGGCGAGAAGCCGCTCCCCACCCTACCCTCCCCGGCAAGCGGGGGAGGGTAAATCGATATGCCCTCCCCCGCTTGCGGGGGAGGGTAGGGTGGGGGGCTGCAAGACGTCGAGAAATGTCTGCGCCGCCGCCTCCCAGGTCGGCATCGGCGTCTTGCGCGCTGCATCAGAACAACGCCTGCGCAGCCCCGCATCGACAATCATGGAACGTAGCGCCGCGGCAAGCGCGCCCACGTCGTCGGGCGGCACCAGAATGCCGGCACCTGCCGGCACGGTGTCCGGAACGGCGCCGGTCCGCGTTCCGATCACCGGCAGCCCGTGGGCGATTGCTTCTGCATAAGCCATGCCGTAGCCCTCGAACCGCGAAGCGAGGACGAATACATCGGCGTCGCCATAGAGCGCCGCCAGCTCGTGCTCGTTCACCGCGCCGGCGAGGCACACGCGCCGCTCAAGGCGCTTGTGCGCGATGGCCGCTGCCAGTTCGCCTGCGGTTGCGCGGTCGCGTTTGCAATCGCCCGCGATCACGAGCTGCCAATCGAGAGCAGCGAGTTGGCCGAGCGCTTCGATCAGAACATCGTAGCCCTTGCGCGGCACCACGGCGCCGACCGCCAGGAGATTGATGGCTTGATTGATGGTCTCTTCCGCCGGTTTGCGGACGACCGCAGTGCCAGCCGTGCGCTCCGAACCCGGCAAAGCGACCGCAATAATTTCCGTCGGAACGCCGTAGTCCGCCACCAGGATACGGCGCGTCGCCGGGCTGGTGACGACGACCCGGCTTACCGCCGCCAGCGCCGCGCGCTCGCTAGCCCGTAAGGCCGCCGTCTCCGCAGGCGTCAGCCCGGATTCCAGCGCCAGGGGGTGATGCACGAGGGCAATGACGCGATGGCTGGACCGCAGCGCCGCCGCGGCGTCGGGAAGCACTCCGAGGGCAAGCCCGTCCACCACGATCGGCTGGCCGGCGGGCACGCGGCGAAGGCGGGGTAATGCGGCATCGACCATTTCGGGCGTCGGGCGTGGAAATCCGTCGCCCAGGTCGATCACGTCGACCTCGCAGCCGCGCTGCCGTAATCCGGCAATCACGCGGCGGTCATACTTATAGCCGCCGGTCGGTTGATCGAGGCTTCCCGGCACCGCAAAGGTCACCGCTGCCATAACGCCCCCTCGTACCATCCCCGCGCAGTCGGAGATTCCGCGACTGTCACGCGGATTGCGTCGATCTCGCGGCCATCGCGGCCGAGCTCGCCGTTCTTCACGGCCGCCGCCAGTCCGTCGAAGACGTGCCTGGTGAGGAACTCGGTCGTGGTGTTGACGGATTTGAACGCCGGGATGTCGTCGAGATTGCGATAGTTAAGCGGCGCCAGCACCTGACGCAAGACCTCGAACGCCCGCCCGATATCGACCACGATGCCGTTGGGATCGAGAGTGCCGGCCATGAAGGCGGCCGACACCGCGAAGGTCGCGCCATGAAGACGTTGCGCCGGACCGAAAACCTCGCCGCGAAACGAATGCGCGATCATGATGTGGTCGGAAACTTCGACGACGTACACGGGGGATCCTTTGGATTGGGGCGTAGGATGGGTTGAGCGGAAGAGAAACCCATCCTACGCCCCACTCATTGCGGCGGGATAACGGACGAGCTGACATAGCACACCTCCCGGCCCGGTGAGAATTTGCGCCAACGCCGCCGGCAGATCATGAAAGTCAACCGCGGGGGCGAGCAGGACGTCGAGCGCCGGGTCAGCGAGCAGGGCGAGCGCGGCCTCCAGACGGCGGCGATGCGACCAGCGCGGCCGGTGCGAGGCCGCCACCTGCCCGACCTGGCTCGATATCAGCCGCAGCCGGCGGCTGTGGAATGCCTCGCCGAGGGGGACGGCGACCTCGCCGGCCCCATACCAGCTTAACTCCAACACGGTCGCTTCGTTGCCGGCGAGCCGCAACGCGGTGGCAAGCCCTGACTGGGAAGCGCTCGCATGGATCACGAGATCGCATTCGCCGGGCGCCGCCTCCGGAAGCGCAAAGCCCACGCCGAGCGCGGCCGCAACGGCGGCGCGGCTTTTGTCGATGTCGACCAGCGCGACCTCGGCGCCGGGCAGCTTGCGGGCCAGCCACGCAGAGAGGCAGCCGACCACGCCGGCGCCGACGACCGCGATCCGATCCGCCGGGCCAGGCGCCGCATCCCACAGGGCATTGAGCGCGGTTTCCATATTGGCCGCCAGCACGCCGCGGGACGCCGGCACCTCGGCCGGCAACAGCGCAATCCGGTCGGCCGGCAGCGTGAATGCGGTCTGATGGGGGTGGAGCGCAAAGGCGGTGCGGCCGACGAGAGCCTCTGGTCCGGCCACCACACGGCCCACCGTGGCGTAGCCGTACTTCACCGGGAACGGAAAGTCTCCCGCCATGAAAGGGGCACGCATGCGGGCATATTCGCTCTTCGGCACGCAGCCGGTGAATACCAGGCGTTCTGTACCGCGGCTGATGCCGCCGTAAAGCGCCTCGATCCGGACCTCGCCGGGGCCGACGTCAGCCGGTAAGGTTTCGGGGCGAATCTCCGCACGGCGGGGGCCGACATACCACAGGGCATGCGCCCGCTCGTTGACCTGATCGATCATCCGGCAGCCCCTGTGTTGGACACCCGACCCGTTAACCCGCTATATCTCACGCAGCGCGGTTCCTTTCCAAAGCAAATTTTCCATGACAGAAATCGAAGCCGGATCCCGACCCGGATCGGCGGCCCTGCCCGATCTCGTTGCGCGCCCGTCGAACCTGACCGGACGGCGAGCCTTGTTCGCCGCCCTGGTGATCGCCACCATGGCGGCCGTGATGTGGCTTTCCGCCGTCGCGCTGGCAGCGGACGGCCTGGGCCTCCTCGACATCGTGCTGCTGGCGCTGTTCCTCATCACCTTGCCGTGGACCGTCATCGGTTTCTGGAACGCCGCCATCGGGTTTCTGATCCTGCGCTTTGCCAGGAACCCGGTCGCGGTCGTCACGCCGGCCGCAGCGCGCATTCGCGGCGACGAGCCGATCACCGCATCGGTTGCCCTGATGGCCTGCATCCGCAACGAGGACCCCGCACGGGTCATCCGCAATCTTGCACCTATGCTTGACGGCCTTGCCCCGGTCGGCGCGCATTTTCATCTCTATGCGCTGAGCGACACCAGCGATCCCGCCGTGGCGGCGGCCGAAGAGCGCTGCTTTGCGGACCTCGCCGAGACATGGCGCGGCCGCATCGCGGTGACGTATCGCCGGCGTGACGGCAATGCCGGCTTCAAGGCCGGCAATATCCGGGATTTCTGCCTGCGCTGGGGCGCTGCGCATGACTTCGCCGTGACGCTCGACGCCGACAGCTTCATTCCGGCGTCCGCCATCCTGCGCATGGTGCGCATCATGCAGGCCGCGCCGGAGATCGGCATCCTGCAAGGCCTCGTGGTGGGCATGCCGTCGACCTCGGCCTTCGCCCGCATCTTTCAGTTCGGCATGCGGCTCGCCATGTGGTCCTACACCACCGGCAGCGCCTGGTGGCAGGCCGACTGTGGTCCGCACTGGGGGCACAATTCGGTGCTGCGCCTGAAGCCTTTTACCGCCCATTGCCACATCCCGCCGCTGCCGACAGGGGGGGCCTTGGGCGGGCATATTCTCAGCCACGACCAGATCGAAGCCGTACTGATGCGCCGCGCCGGCTATGAGGTGCGGGTGCTCCCTGAGGAGCATCTCGGCTGGGAGGAAAATCCGCCGACGTTGCTGGAATTCATCCGGCGCGACATCCGCTGGTGCCAGGGCAACATGCAGTACTGGCGTTTTGTCACTCTCCCTGGGCTGAAGTTCGTCAGCCGCTATCAGCTCGCTTTTGCGATCCTGATGTTTCTGGGCTCGCCGGCCTGGATCGCCCTCCTGGTGCTCGGCACGTACGGCGTCATCACCGCCGAGCGGCCGTCTGCCTTCATGGCGCCTGACGCCGGCCTCGCGGTGCTCATCCTCGTGCTGATCATGTGGTTTGCCCCGAAGATCGCCACTGTCATCGACGCGCTGACGCGTCCGAAGGCGCGCTACCGTTACGGCGGCGGCCCGATGTTTCTGGTCAACGTCGCGGTCGAGACGATCTTCTTTCTGATGCTGTCGCCGATCATGTGGTTCGCCCACACGGTGTTCCTCGCAACCCTCGTGTTCGGCGGCAGCGTCGGCTGGGGCGGACAGGCGCGTGACGATCACGCCGTCCCGCTGCGGCTCGCCATCGCCAGGCTATGGCCGCAGGCGGCGCTCGGATGGGCCTGTCTTGCGGCCCTTGCGGTGGCGGCGCCGGTCGCGATCCCCTACGCGCTGCTGATCGCCGGCGGGCTCGCGTTTGCGGTGCCGCTGTGCGTCGTGACGGCGAACCGGGCGGTGGGCTGGGCCTTGCTGCGCGCCGGCATCGGGCGGCTGCCGGAGGAAACGACGCCGTCGCCGCTAGATGCGCTGGGGTTGCCGGCGGTGGAGATGATGGGGCGGAAGATGGGTGTGCGGCGAAACGAGAACCGGAGTCCCGGTTGAGCGGGCGAAACTTTAGGGGTGTCGCCGTACGAATATTCAGCCCCGGATTTCATCGCGCTCAATCCGGCCGCTCCTGCTTTTCGATTCAAAGGTTTGCGCGGGCGATTTATTATTTATTTTTGAGCAGAAGAATCTTTGAAATTACCCACCTCTCTCCCTAAATTTAATTCTGCTGCGGACACGCAGCCTTAGATTTAACGCAACTCCATCGACGGAGGAGAAAAATGACGATAAGCGATATTCCGGCCGGGTTTGTTTGGACAAAAATTGAAGCGGATGGTGGCCAAAGCGTAGATCGTATTCTCCGGCGAAAGGAGTTGGAGCGGCAGTCAGGCGGTACATTCTGGTGGGGTATCGGGCGAGCCCCAAAGGGCGAGAAAATCAAGCTTCTCGACCCTCTATTTGCTGTAATCCTCAGCAAGATGCTGTCGGATGCCGACGAGCGAGATAGCAATCCCCCCGATGTGCTTTTGTGGGAGCATTATATTATAGCGGGGACAGCCAAAACGGTGCCTTTGCCTCCGCACGCCGTTGTAATCTCGCGAGCCCACGACAAAAACGGAAACCTCAAGTTGAGCTACGATGCGCTCGTTTGCGAAAACTCGGACGGCATTCCCGCCAGTGCGGGTGGTACGTTAGACCTTAGGACGCTGCGCAATCTTGGCGGTCGCCCGATAGATTCGAGACAAATCACGGCGGTTGTCGAACGCACGCCTGACATAGAGGGCGCGAGCCGCCCATACCCGATCACAGCCCGTGCTAGGCTTGTCGCTCCTTTTGCGGTAAGACTCGCCGCTCCTCGGCCGCTCTCGCCCGGGGAGAGGCGATTGCTGGACGAGGTCAGCCGTGAGGGCAAGACAGTCGAGGATTGGATGGCAGTGGCCCAGCAGCTTCGTCAGGTGCGGCCAAAGAGCAAAGCGAAAATCGCAATTCTCGATCCCACGGCGCCATTGCCTCATTCGCCCTGAGGGCGGAGTCGCGATTCTAGGGCAGGGCCGGGCCTTTTCGGCCCTGCTAGCGTTTAACGCCATAGGGTCGAATCCGGGCGTGCATGAACCTTATTGGGGAATACGCCTCAGCTTCTGCTCGCGCTCAGGCGTGCGCGGCTGGTTATCGGGATCGGATAGTGCCGCCGCCTCGATCGCAGCATTGCTGCGCCGAGGCAGAGGCCCGGGGTCCGGCAGCACCCTTTCGCCTCCTTCGGGGAGCACACGAACGAGCTTCGCGTCGGTCTTCCTGCGCCGCACGATAATAATTTCGTCTTTCATACTCCGTCACCTCACGCGCCGATATGATACTGACCCGCTCCTTGCGTTCCGTAAAGACAATAACAACGATGCCGCCCGCAGCCAGACCGGTCAGAAGGCGCCGGCAGAAAACCGCGGCCCCGAATTTTCAGATAGCGAACACCAACGAAGAGGCCCCGTCGTTTCGAGGCGGCGGGGCCGTGTAACGCCTCGACTAATAACCGTGCCGATCAAAGAACAGATCGCGACGGTCGCGTCGCAGGTCCCTTTGATCGCGCCGGATATCCTGGCGGTCGCGGCGGAGATCGGCCAGATCCCTTGAGGCGTCGCCGAAGCGCCCGAACCGCAGATCACGGCGCAGATCGCCGAAATCACGCCGGAAATCGGCGCGGTCACGGCGAATATCGCGGCGATCGGCGCGGATGTCGGCGCGATCGGCACGGATATCGGCGCGATGGCCGTAGCTATACCAACCGGCCGATGCCACCGACGGAGTGAAAGCGGCGCCGCCGACCGCAGTTGCTGTCACAAGTACCAGCACCAATTTGCGAACCATGATGACCCTCCTGCTATATGCCCTTCAGCCGGGCGCCATTGAAGCGCATGCGCTGTGAACCGCCCGTGTGCAGAGGATTCATCATCGATTCATCTACATTATCTTTTCGTAATGTGTGCGGTCCCGGCGATTCTCGCGCGACTGCTCTCGCAACCGGCATCGGTGTTCGCTTAAAAAACGTCGGGCAACTTGCCAGCGCACCGCGTCGCAGGCTCAGCCGATTTTTATTGCGCTTCGTCTGCTTTAATTTGCGCTGCGCTCTCCCCTCATTTCTCCACCCAATCGGCGCACTTCTGCACCTCGTCGCCGGCCCCCCAAGGCATGAGCGGCACCGACGATGTCGAGTTCTTCGGCGAGCCCTCGATCAGCTTGTCGGAATAGACCATGTAGACCAGCACATTGCGCTTGGTGTCGCAGCCTCGCACGATCTGCATCTTCTTGAAGAACAGCGAGCGGCGCTGGCGAAACACGTCCTCGCCTTGGGCAAATTTCCGCTTGAAACGGATCGCCCCAATCTGCCGGCATGCCAGCGAGATGTCGGACACTTCCTCGGCGACGCCGATCCAGCCCTTGAGGCCACCCTTCTCCGGTACGGTGAAGTAGCACGCCACGCCCGCGACCTCCGGATCGTCGAGGCCGTAGGTGGCGAGTTTGTCGTTGGGGGTAAGCAATTTGAACACGGTGGATCGTTTGAAGATGAGGTCCGGCTCGTCGGCCGCGCGGGCGGCGGTCACCGGCGCTGCCGTCGCAACCGCGAGCGCGGCACAGAGCCTGATAATTCGCAGGGATATCATGTTGGCCTCCTCGAAGGCCGCATGTGGGGATGACGTTGCGACTTCGAAAGCCTTCAGGCACGGCGCCCCGGATCACGCGCGACTGGCGCGGATAAATACGCGACTTCCGACGTGCCCGCTGCAGCCTCCACCCTACGCTCCCCCGCTACGAGGAGGGAATCAAGAGTGCCCCAGTAAGCGGGGGAGCGGAATCAAGAGTACCCTCCCCGCTTGCCCTGGAGGGTAGGGTGGAGGCAACGGGGACGGGCATGAGGGGGAGAGCTAATCTGATCTCATCGGAACGCGCGCTAGCGGCCGATTCGTTTCCCGGTTAATCCTTTGCTCACGACAGCCTTACCGGCCATCGGTCGGCGGCTGGGCACGCGTTCCACCACGACCGTGCGCGGCGCGCCGGCGCGCCCGACAAACGCAACGGTGTTGGTGTCCTTGCGCGACGCGGTTTTGAGCACCTCGGGCCTGACCTGATCGGGCGGCAGATCCATCAGCGACGCCGCAATTTCGATTTGCTCTTGCAGATCATCGGTCAGGCCGCGCGCCGCCGCGACGGCCTCCGCCAAGGTCGGGGGGTCGCGTCGAACCCGTCGAGGTCCGTATTTTGTTTTCCATACTTCGCTCATTTCGATGCCTTCGCTGTTAGCCCCGCTAATGTGTCGAACCGCTTTTTTATCTTTCCTAACAGAAGATTTATTGCGACGCGGCGGCGACATGACAAAAACGCTTATCCGCTCTGCAAGGTTTCAAAACGCAACCTCCCTCCGGCTTATGCCGAACGATGCCGGTTAAAATTGTCTGACTGTCAGCTCCCGAACGTAGCGGCGAGAGCGGCGGCCCAACTGGGGCGTGTTAGAGATTCCGCCTGGGCGGCGGCGCCGTTGCTGGCGGCGGTACAGTGCCCGCCGACGGTGCGGCGCCAGTCGGGGGCTGATTGTTGGTGGAGGCGTCACCTCCGAACAGCCTGCCGCCGGCAGAGATCGCCTTGCCCGGAAGGTCGATCACCCAGTTGACCGTATTGCCAGTGGCATTGGCGGCTGTCCCGGCCACGGTCGACAGCGACGAAAATACCTTCGCGGCGAAACCACGCGGCTCAGGCTCAGGCTCTACGCCAGACGGGGGATTGGCTGTCACGGGCGGCTGCGACGCAGGGTCCGTCGTCCCGAGCGGCAAGGGCGCGGATTGCGCCGTGGCGGCAACCGCAGGTGCGGTGGCGCCGGATGGGGCGGCAGGCGCGGCCGGCGTCGCGATAACGGGCGCATCGGGACGCGCTCGCGGGGGTGCCGGTCGGGCGACCGGCAACGGCGCAGCGCCGAGCGCGCGGTCCGGCGGCGCGCGATCTGGCGGCGGGCGATCCGCCGCAGCCTTGGCGGCTGCTTTGCCGTCAACGGCGGGAGCCTCGGCAGGCCCGCTATCGGCTGGCTGCGCCGGCGGCGTCGGCCGCACCTGGGCGGGCTCCTGCGGATTTTCGCGGCGCGCTTTGAGCATCTGCCGGGTGAGCCCGCGGCGCTCCTCGGCGGAAAGGCCGTCGCCTTGCAGCGTCAGGTCGGTCAAGAGCTCGGACGATGAGGGCGCGCGCGAAACATGGACCGCGTACAGGACCGATGCGACAACCCCGCTTGCAATCAAGCCAGGGATGACCATCAGCAGGAATTTCGACGGAAATCGTCCGAGATTAGTCCCCGCCGGTTCCATTGCAGCCTTTCCTCCGCGCAGGGTGCTTCAACCACGCGTTTCCGGCAATTTGGTGTTCGCACCCTTCTACGTTACTCGTCTAGCGTTTCCGACGTGAACGGACCGTGAATGACTGGAAAGCACCGTAATCCACAGCTCTTCCGCTGGGGGAGCTAGGCAGGGGAGACGGCAATTGGATACCGTCGCGCGCCAGGACAGCCGCGAAGACCGGTGCGACGCAGCAATGCAAGGACATGGAATGGCAGATATTCCCGCTTGTCGTAACCGCGCCCGGCGGCGAAATCGACACGTCCGTTGCTCAACAGGTCGAGCGTCGCCCACTGCTCGGCGACGCGGATCGGATGGTGCAGCGGCAACACGGTCACGGCCGGCGCGAGCCGGATGTGCCGGGTTCGTGCCGCGATATAGGAGAGCACGAGGTCGGGACAGGAAAGCATGCCGAGCGAGTTGAAGTGGTGTTCGCCGATCCGGGGCCGCGTGCATCGCCGGCTAATCCGCATCGAGCGCTTCCGCCGGCAACCGGGGACACGTAACGAAGCCGGCCGCGTGACTTCACCCCGTCATGCTTGTCAGGTCTTCGCTGCACCGCGTCGGTGAAATCCTTGATCAGGGCGCGTTTCTGTTCGATCGACCGGCCACCGAGCGCATAGAACACAACTTCCGGCATCAAGCCCTCCTGTGATTGACCCGCCCGCATGGTAGAGCATTTGCCGCCGTCGGGGAAACCGCGTGAGTCCGAGGTAGTTTGCTGCCGTGCAGGTCGACATCCCGGTTCGATCGCCGACGCCGACACTGCGCCGACATACCCGTTCAGCATGACGGCCCGTCGCCGTCCCCGCAGGCGCTATCATCCTGGCACAATTCGACGCTATACGTAGCGGGTTCTCCGTATTACCCTCCGGCGCTTTTCGCCAACAGCAGAACGCAAAGCTTAAGAGACCTACAGGGAGCTTGAACATGAACATGCAGACCAAAATGCAGGATATCGTCGGCCTGACCAAGGTGGCGTCGCTGTCGCGGCGCGGCTTCATGACGGCGTCCGCCGCATCCGCCGCCGGCTTTACGCTCGCCGCCGGTCCGGTGCGCGCCGACGCCATCAAGACCGACACCGCCGGCCTCACCGCAGGCGAAGCCAAGGTGGCGGTTGC
>WNFT01002039.1_pt1 | contig 17176 bp, 14 predicted proteins | sample 5400191 | NCBI WGS metagenome assembly WNFT01 (sample SAMN13153359, study PRJNA577476) | soil metagenome | isolation source: 80 cm saprolite under Madrone tree | place: USA:California | collected 2016-06-14 | reverse complement strand
CGAGCCCGCCGACTCTTCCTCGGAGGCGGCGCGCGGCGCGCACATTATTTGCACCGCGACAACGGCGTCGCAGCCTGTGCTGATCGGTGCGGACCTCGCCTCCGGATTGCACATCAACGCCATCGGCGCAAATCACGCCCACAAACGCGAACTCGATGACGAGGCGGTCGCCAGTGCGGACGTCATTGTCGCGGACTCCATCGACCAATCGCGCCAGGAAGCCGGCGACCTCATTATCGCTTTCAAAGGGGATGAAACCTGTTGGACCGGCGTAAAAAAACTATGCGATGTGGTCGCAGGAAAAGCCAGCGGCAGAACCAGCGACACCGAAGTGACCCTCTTCAAGTCCAACGGCATCGCGTCCTGGGACCTAGCCGTAGCAATGCGCGTCTACGCGCTAGCCAAGGGAAAAAGTCTTGGTCGGCCGTTGCCCTTCTGGTCCGCATAACTGAGACCGCGCCCAGGCGTTGTAGGGGCCGGGCTTTAGCGCGTCTCTGCGGCTTCAGCCGCTGTCTATTTCCGCGCCTCGCGTATCTTCTTCCGCAAGGTCTCATGCAAACGCGCCTGCACGTCAGTTGGAAAATCCACCAAATCCGAATCGTAGTACAAATGGACCGTGAGCCTCGTTTGCTGCACCAAAATAGTGCAGTCTCGGCAGCCCTTTAGGTGCAGCTCAATCTCTTCCACTACCGTGGCTTCCAGCTCGCCATCGATATAGCTCGAAACGCGCCGAATTACGCCTTCGCAGTTCAATGTTTTCCGTCCTGTCGAAGGTGACGGTCCAATTTCTGCCGCAGCTTGAGGCGCGCGCGCAGCAGCCGCGACTTCACCGCCGCTTCGGAGATTCCCACCGCCCCCGCCGTTTCTTCTGTGGAAAGTCCTTCCACGTCTCGCAACACAAAAACCACGCGAAAATCCGGCGGCAGCTCATCAATCACGCCGCGCAAAATATCGCGCATTTCCGTTTGCGCGTAGCGCTGTTCCGGGCTCGGTCCCCAGTCCTGAATTTGCTGCGGGATGAAATCGTCCTCGGCCTCAATCGGTTCGTCCAGCGAAACCTGATTCGGCCGGCGCTTGCGCAGACGCATCAGCGCTTCGTTCGCGGCGATGCGAACCAGCCAGGTGTAAAAGCGAGACTCTTCATGAAATTTGTCCAGGTGTGAATACGCCTTCATGAATGCGTCCTGCATCGCGTCTTCCGCGTCCTCGCGGTTGCGCGTGATGTTCATGGTCAGGCGAAATATTTTTCGCTCGTAGCGGTTTACCAATTCTTCGAAAGCGGAGATATCGCCCGATTTCGCGGCGGCCACCAGCAGGTGCTCATCCTCGCGGGCGATTTTGGAGGGAAGTCGGTGTGGATTCGGCGTGCTCAAGGTCAGCCCTCTTACCAGGTTGGCCAGTAACCCCGGTTGGATGCTTGGCACCGCTAAAGTAGCACAATACAACGCCGCACCTCGAAGCCATATACTTGGATGACCCGGCCGGCACCCGCGATTCAGAAAATACCGGCCCCCGCGGCGCCCTCTCGGTACGTAACAATTTGCGCAGCATTATGGAACGATGTGTGCCGCGCCAGCCGCGGAACAGGTAAGCTTACGGAATGCGCACCCTGCCCGACCATCTTCGCAAAGGCATGAAGCTGGTGATAATCGGCTGTCATCCGACGGAGTCGTCCGTGCGCGTGGGGCACTACTATGCCGGCCGCGACAACGAATTTTGGCCGCTCATCTTTGAGGGAGGTGTGGTGCCGGAACCGTTTGATTATCGCGACGACAAGCGCGTGATCGAGTTCGGCATCGGGCTTACGGATTTGGTGAAGCGCCCATCGAAAACCGCGGCGGAGCTGGCCCGCGAGGATTTTGCGGAAGGACGCATCGTACTATCGCAAAAATTGGAAGAATTTGCGCCGCGCGTCGTGGCCTTCAATGGAAAAATGACTTACGAATTATTTGCGCAGAGAAAATGCAAATTCGGATTGCAGAAGGAATCGTTGTATGGTGCGCGCGTGTACGTGCTACCGGCAACGCCTGGGCCCGACGTGAAAAGCAAAAGTGAAAAGCTGCAGCATTTCCGCAAATTGGCGCAACTCGTGAAGCGCGTGGAAAAGGAACGCGAGAGCGGCGCGCATGTGATGGAGCACGCATGAGCACATCAGCACAACCCGGGCAGGAGAATCGCTTGGTCCTGGAAAAACGCGAAGGCAGCGTCGCCACATTGATTTTGAACCGGCCGGAGCGCATGAATGCGCTCAACAAAGATCTGGTTTTGGAGCTGAACGACGCGTTGACGCGGGTGGAAGCAGATCAGGAAATTAATGTGGTGGTGCTGGCGGGCGCCGGGCGCGCGTTTTGCGCGGGCGGCGATTTGCAGGCGATCGGCAAGGGCAAGCAGGAAAACGATGTGAGCGAATTGCAACCGATTCTGCGCTCGGGTATGCAGTTGGTGCTGAAGATGCGCACCATGCGGCAGCCGGTGATCGCCGCGGTGCACGGCGCAGCGGCGGGCGCGGGCATGAATATAGCGCTGGCCGCGGATATTCGCATTGCTTCCGAAGACGCGATGTTCGGGCAGAATTTTGCGAAGGTGGGATTGTTTCCGGATTACGGCGGGACATTTTTTATGCCGCAGTTGGTGGGGCCGGCGAAAGCGGCGGAAATGCTTTATACCGGCGACATGATCAATGCGGCGGAGGCGCTGCGGCTGGGCATCGTGAATCGCGTGGTGCCGCTGGCGCAACTGGAGAGCGAAGTGCGCGCGCTGGCGCAGAAAATCGCGCAGGGCCCGGCGATTGCGGTTCGCGCGGTGAAGCAAACCTTGTTCGGCCGCGATAAGGAAGAGCTCATGGCATTGCTGAACATCGAAATCGAGCAGCAGATGAAATGCTTTTCCTCCGAAGACTGCGGCGAAGGCATTCGCGCTTTTTTCGAGAAGCGGTCGCCGAAATTTCAAGGCAAGTAGCCTCATTTTTTCGTTCGCAAGTTTCCCCGGCAATTTCTCGCATTGCGGTTTCCAGCCTATAATTGGCCCTGAATTTGAAATGGGGCATTCTGCATGAATGATCTGGAGATTACTCCGGCCGAGGCGAAACTGCGGCTGGAGCGCGGCGACGGCGTTCTGCTGGTAGACGTGCGCGAGCCTTGGGAATTTGAGATTTGCCGGATTGCCGGTGCGAAGCTGATTCCCATGGGCACGATTCCCGCGAATTTGCAGGCGCTGGACACCGATGACGAAGTGATTTGCTACTGCCATCACGGAATGCGCAGCCTGGACGTGGCGGTGTGGCTGCGCGGCCAGGGCGTGGCGCGTGCGAAATCGCTGGCCGGCGGAATTGATCGCTGGTCCGCCGAGATTGATTCCACCGTTCCACGGTATTGACTTGCCGCCAGCGGCTGAAGCCGCTGGGACGCGCCCTTCGTGGCTCAGGATAAACTGAAGCGCGCCCCTATAACTCTTGTAATGCGTGCTGCGCATGGTGATGACCGACGAAATCCACACGATTGCGGTGATCGGGGCTGGCGACGAGGGGCGCGAGATCGCATTGTCCGCGCTGCTGGCCGGATACCGAACCATTCTCGAGGATGCGTCCGAGAATCGGCTAGAGCGAGCCGCAGAGTGGATTGCGAACCGTACGAATGTTGGCGCTGAGGCGCGCTCGCGGTTCGTTCTCGCGAGCAAAATCGAGGAGGCGGTGCGCGAGGCGGATCTTATTGTCGAGGCGGTGGCGGAAGAGATGGAGATGAAGATCGAGATGTTCACCATCTTCGACAAATTTGCCAAGCCGGGCGCACTCTTCGCGAGCAGCTCGCCTTCGCTTTCGATTGCGGAGCTGGCCGCGGTGACGTTTTGCCCGGAGCGTTGCATCGGCCTGCGCTTTGTTGCCAGGGCTGGGAAAGAGAACGCGCTGGAATTGGTGCGCACGTCAAAGACTTCGGAAGAAACCATCGCGCGATGCCGTGAAGTTGGCCGGCGCATGGGCAAAGAGGTCATGGTGGTGGCGGAGAGGGAATTCACGGAGTCACGATGAGCCAGCCGAGCGTGAAGGAAATTGCGTCGCGCGTGGTGATCCAGCAGGGCGACCTGACGGAGATGGACACGGACGCGATTGTGAACGCCGCAAACAACGATCTCGTTCTGGGCACGGGAGTTGCGGGAGCGATCCGCCGCAAGGGCGGCGACGCGATCCAGCGCGAATGCGACGCCATCGGCAGCATTCCGCTGGGATTTGCGGCCATCACCTCGGGCGGCAAGTTGAAAGCCAAGTATGTGATCCACGCGGCGAGCATGGGGCTGGGCAGCCTCACTACGGCGGACACGTTGCGGCGCTCCACCGCGCATGCGCTGCGGCTTGCGGCGGAGCGCGGGCTGAAGACGATCGCGTTCCCGGCCGTCGGCACCGGCATCGCGGGATTCCCGATGAAAGAGTGCGCGGAGATCATGCTGCAGGAGGCGGCAGAGCATCTGCGCAATGGGAGTTCGCTCGAAACCATTTATTTTGTGCTGTTTGACGAACAGGCCACGGGGGTTTTTGAGCGTATATGGAAGCGCCTGCAAGCGTAAGCGTCGGTTTGTCTGTTGCACCCCCCTACCACCCCCTATCGACAACAAAAGAGTGCGCAATCGATTGATTGCAAGAGGGATAGCGGCGCGCCGTTGCGCAAAAGAGTGCGTAATTGCATGAAACTGCTGGGTTTGCAAGGATGTGATAAGAAACGAAGGAGTTACTGTTTGAAGCTGGACGCTAGAGGTGTGGCGCATGTGACGGGGAACGCAAAGGAGATCTACCCCCCTCCCCCCTTTTCTCATAAGTGTTCATTCTAAAGGGAGTTAGCGTTGCTGTTTCGGCGTTTTTCGGGCAAGGGATACCGCGCCCTTCGAGGCTCCCCTCGAGGCTCGGGGCAAGCAGGGTAAAGAGACGCAGAGGACGCTGAGTCGACGCAGAGCTCAGAAAAAGCCGCGGGGAGCGAGTTGATGAGGAGGGCTGCGCGACGGTAGGTTGCTGGAGCGCCGATTTCATGCGGAATAGTAGCGCGAAATAGAAAAATTGTCAAGCAAAATCTTTTACTTATAAGGTACTGGCTCGAACGACTTGCTAAGTCATTCAAACGCGGAGAGTTGCAAAGAAGATGGGGTGAAAAGGTAACAATCGGAAGGACCCGGAGCAAAAGCGAGGTGCGGGGCAAGCGAGTCAGGGGAATGCCATGAGTTGTTCGAGCTGGTCAGTGCGCTTGCGTAGTTGGTTGCTGTGAAGGCGACTCTAAACCCGCACACGCAAGGCCGGCGTATTGCGGCAGGCAAATTCTCTGCACGAGCCTGTCGGCCACCCGCCAGCGTGCCGTCGAGTTCTCTGCACCGCCCCAAATTTCAGGGTGATTTCTTGTCAAGTGAGTTCGCTGAAGGGGGGCCGAGTGACTTGATGAAGCTCACAAGTTGCCAGCGTTGTGGTTCGGGCAGCTTGGACCAGACCGGCATTCCGCGGCGGACCACACCGTTTGTCAGAATCCAGAAAATAGCGCCCGGCGCGGCGTTCTGAACTTCCTCAGCGCGGAGACTGGGGGCCTTCTTTGAGCCCTCTCCAGTGTTGCCGTGACATTCGGAACAATGCTGCTCGAATAGATTCTGTCCAGCGGGGATTGCATCCGGATCTTTCTCAAAAGGATTGCGTTTGGCGCGGGCCTTTTCAGGGGCTTTCGCAAGATCTGCGTAAACTCGCGCGTCTCCTTGGTGTTTGTACGGGGAAGACTCTTGCTGTTGCGCGAAAGCGACCGAGGCGATGAGCAGAGCGGCCGTGACGGCGAGCGCCCCGATGCATTGCTTCATCGGCGGCCTCCGAACATCCGGTTCACCATTTCACCGAAGCCGGAAATTTCCCGGGAAATTCCCCATCGCAGGAGTAGGCGGTGACTGTTGTCGTTCAAGCCGAATCCTGGAGAGATACGCAGCGTCCAACCCGAGGGTAGGTTCCATGCGATGACGGGCGCGAGGTAGTGCGAGGTATCTTTGAGGCCAAAGCTGTAACGGTTGCCGAGACCTCCATACATTTCCACACCTGCAACAAAATTTTGGGGACAGAAACTGCATCGCGTGGCGGAGGCTTTCATCGCCAGGGGACGGCTCGCTCCGAGGGCGTATCCGAATTCCCAGGGACGATTTGAAAGGTCCTTTGCCGCCAAAACATTTTCGCTGAAATTCCATCCCTTGACGGTACTGGAAAGGATGAGCTTCAACTCCAGTTCGTGGATGTGTTCCTTGCGCGCTTCGGCATTGGGTTTCAGGAAATCAGCCTGTACGTCGTGACCCTCGACCTCCTTCAGAATCTTGTCCCCGCCACTCTTGTTTTCATATTCAAAATAAAGGATGGGATTAATGAAGTGCTCGCGCTTGAGCGGGCGGATTCGATTCTCCCAGCGATAGCCGGTGAAAATCGTGCTTTCGTTAAATGTGGTTTGGCCTTCGAGATAGAGTTCTGTCGTCCACCAGGCCGTGGCCCCGTATTCAAACTCCGCCCAGAAGGCGTGAAAGTCGTTTCCACCACGTTGAGTCCCGAAGGTGGAAAAGTACTCAATGTCAAGATTTCCCGGTTCTTCGAGATAGTGGTCGTACGTGACTACGTACGGACTCTCTTGGCCTCGGACCGCCGGAGTCGCAAAGGTGAGAGAAACGAGAAAGAGAATTCCGGGGAAACATGTGATGGAGCTAGAGGGCAAGATTTCCTCTTGAAAGTTATTTGCAACTGGATATGAGACTAACTTAGTCCTATATGATTTTCAAACCGAGAAGCCCCAACCGGCAATCGCGGCGAGAGACGAATCGAATTCGGCCGAGGCTGCGGCAATCCAATTCAAGCTAGGCGATCTAGGCGTGGCAACTTGGGGAAGGCGTGGGGCACAGGGGCAAAAAGCAGGTCAGTCCCTCCCTGGGATTGGGATGAAGCGGGGATGGCGAGATGAACTCGCCTCTACAGGGAGCCCGCTTCAAGGTGCGCAGGGCGTATTGAGGGATTGCGGACTCACATAGCGCGGACCGGGGCAGAAGCCGCTTATGGGCGACCTCATGTTATGCGGGCCTGAAGGCCCGCTTCCCCGGACTAGAAGCCCGGGGCTTCCACTTGACTTAGCGGCGTGCGGTGAGAGGAGCGCTGTTGTCGCAGACGCTGGCTCTGCCGCAAACGCGGACCTTGGGGAATGGCTCAGCCCGGGCGGCTAAACGCTCCGGCGGCGGAGGTAGCGTCCCAGGGCAATAATGCCAGACCCTAGCAGGAGTAGGGAGGAAGGTTCTGGAGTCGCGCCGGTAGAAAAAGTGTCAAACACGTTACTGACGTTGGCCGAGCCGCTCCCCCCGATGGCCCCGCTTCCGCTGAGATTGATATCCTCGACGACATTGATGGTCGTAACTCCGGTGAAAGTAGCCGAATCGAAGGCTTTGACCCCTCCCGAGTTAGAATTCAAAGAAAGAACAGTTCCATTCGACAGCGTTTCTGTAAGCAAGGCCGACCCGGAGTCCGTGAACCCGAAGCCAGAGATGAACGATTCGGCATCGACGAGATCGCAGGCGCAAGAGACGGCGAAGGAAATGAGCGAATCCTGAGTCTGGCCGGAGGTCACAGACCACGGGGCCGAAAATTGGAACCCGAATTCATCTGCAGTGGTGCACCCAGAGCAAGGGGTTACCAAAACACCGGAGGGTAGTACCAGCAAGGCACCGCCGGTCCCGACGGCGCTGTAACTGAAACTGCTGAACGTGAGAGCGCCAATGTTGCAGCTAAATCCGGGCGCGTCATAGGTGTTCAACGCTCCGTTGAGGCAAGGGCCAGCATGTGCAACGGCGGACATTGCCAACATCAAGGGAACAAGCAGAAGAGCCCTTTTCACGACACACCCCCAGTGCAGAATTGCAGCTGTCTGTTAAACACCGGAGCAAGTAAGGTGCCAGGGCCTGGTGTTCGGATCTGCCTTAGAAGAAAGGGTTTGCGAGAAATCGAGGAGGGGCGCGTCTGGGGTCGTACCCACGGAGTGCACAGAATATGCAAGAGATTGCAGTTGGACGGGTATTCGTCCCATGAAGCAAAGTCAAAAGCCCCCACACGCAGAAACGAGGGGCACCCGGCGCGAGATGCCCAGCCTTTACAGGCTGGGCTGAGAGCGGATGGCGGGTGAACGCGCCGGTGCACGGGCGCCAGCCTGAAGGCCGCCGCTAGATTGGGGAAGACGTGGGGCACAGGGGCAAAAGCAGGTCAGTCCCTCCCTGGGATTGGGATGAAAGCGGGGATGGCGAGATGAACTCGCCTCTACAGGGAGCCCGCTTCAAGGTGCGCAGGGCGCATTGAGGGAATGCTCGTCGGAGGAATGCCCAGCGGCGAAAAGATCCCGCACCACCATGGCTAAAGCCTGTTCCGGCCAAGCGTTTGTACCGCGACGCCTAAAGGCGCCGCTCCCCTGACTGAAGGTCAGGGGCTTCCACGTCAAGAAGGATCAGAGAAATGCGAAGATGGGGAGATGAACTCACCGCTACAAAGGCGCCAGCCTGAACGCCGCCGCCACGTAACCAGGATCAAAAGCAAAAGGCGAAAAGGCGAAAAGCGAAAAGCAGGTCCCTCGCTTTGCTCGGGATGACAACGGTGGGGGCGGGGCGTATTTAGGGGACTCGCTCGCGTTGCTTGCTAGCCGGCCTGAAGCCCGGCCACTACACTCGGGCTGTGGTCAGAGGGCGCGGCGGGCGCTTCGCCGGACCTTTGTGTGATTAGAGAAATGCGAAGATGGCGAGATGAACTCGCCGCTACAGGTTGGCTATGTCGCCGCTGCGGCGGCTGCGGTTTGGTCCAGGATGGTTGCGGCGCGGCCTACTTCGGATACGCCGAAGATCACTAAGGGTGCGTTGGTATTGGGCTCGACGCCGCAGTAGGCGTAGTGGATGTTGATGTTGGCGTCGCCGAGCTTGGAGGCTGCGCGGGCCAATTCGCCGGGGCCGTGGGGAAGCTTGGCCTGGGCGACTTCGCCTTCGGCGTAGCTGATGCCTTCCTTGTCGAGGATGGAGGTGGCGGCCGCGGGATTGTCTACCACCATGCAGACGAGGATGGTTTTCTCCGACGGGATGGACTGAAAGGCGAGGATATTCACGCCGCGGTCGGCGAGGGCGCGGCAAACTTTTCCCAGCGAGCCGGGACGATTGTCCATGCGAATGGTCAATTCTTCGTTGATGGGCATTTGGAGACCTCCTGCGTTCGCAGCAAATCGAATGGCGTAGAGGTTCGACGTGGTTGGCGCACGAATCTTACGACTAGCTTCAGGTTGATGCAAGGGAACATACGGAAGAATTGGGTGTATACTCCGGCTGAGCGAAAAAGCGAACGATTTCTTCGGATGAGGAGTATCAGCGACCGGGAAACCAACATTCATTCATTTGAGCCTGGCCGGCGTATCGGTCCTAGCGGCTCGGCCGGCTCTCAATCAGTGAGGCGTGATGAAGCAAACCTTTGCTATCAGCATTGGAGGCGCGGCTGGACAGGGTGTCGCGACACCGGGCGACATTTTCGCGAAGATCTTCAGCCGGCGGGGCCTTAACCTCAACGCCTACAACGCTTATCAGTCCATCATTCGCGGGGGCCACACTTTTCTGACCATTCGTACCGGGCCGGACAAGGTCACCAACATGGGTGACCGCATCGACCTGTTCATTCCGCTCAACCAGGACAGCATGGATCGGCACCTGAAGCTGCTCACAGCCGGCGCTGCGTGTATCTACAACGCCGACACGATCAAGGCCGGCGCGGCCGCGGACGGCGTGCAGCTCTGCCCGCTCCCCGTTTCGGAGTTGGCCGACATCACGCGCAATAAGGTTGCGCAGAATACGCTGGCGATCGGCGCCGGTCTGCACATGATGGGGATTGGGTTCGCGGCGCTAGAAGAGGTGCTGCGAGAGCAATTTAAGAAAAAGGGCGAGGCCGTCGTGGCCGAAAACGTTGGCGTTGCGCGGGTGGGCTACGACTATGCCGCTGCGCATTTTACGGCTTTCGCGAATCCGCTTCCCAAGACGGAGAACAAGTACGCCATCTTGAGTGGCAACGTGGCGATGGCCATGGGAGGCGCGGCAGCAGGTGTGAAGTTTTATTGTGCTTATCCGATGAGTCCTTCGACCGGCGTGCTGCACTGGATGGCAGCGCACGCGCGCAAAGCAGGCATCATGGTGCGGCAGGTGGAGGACGAAATCGGCGTGATCAATATGGCCATCGGCGCGGCTCAGGCTGGGGTGCGCGCCATGTGCGCTACGTCGGGCGGCGGATTCGCGCTGATGAGCGAGGGACTGGGGATGTCCGCCATGATCGAAACGCCCGTCGTAGTGATCAACTGTCAGCGGGCGGGCCCATCCACCGGCGTTCCCACCAAGACCGAACAGGGTGACCTCTGGCAGATGCTTGGCGCTGCATTTGGCGATTACCCGCGGATCATCGCAGCGCCGCTGGACATCGGCGATTGCTTCAAGCTCATCCCCGAGCTGTTCAATCTTGCGGACCGCTTCCAGTGTCCTGGACTCGTGCTTTGCGACTTGCTGCTATCGGAAGGCAGGCTCAGCGTCCATCCGAAGGACCTGGATTTCAGCCCGGCCATCGATCGCGGCGAACTCATCACCAGCGCCAACGGTAATGGCGCACACTCCGCGGCCTCCACGAACGGCGGGTACAAGCGTTACAAAATCACCGACAGCGGCGTTTCACCGCGTGCGATTCCGGGTTTGCCGGGGCACATTCACACCGTGGCCACTGACGAACACCAGGAAGACGGCGTGCTCATCAGCGATGAGTTCACCAATCCCGTGAAGCGGCGCGCCATGATGGAGAAGCGCATGCGCAAGGTCGCCGGCATTGAAGCGGCGGTGGCGCCGCCCTCGCTTTTAGGTCCGCCGAACGCCGATGTCACCTTGATTGGCTGGGGTTCAACCAAAGGCGTGATCGAGGAGGCTTGCGAGCTGCTGAACGAGCACGGAATCGCTGCCAATCAGCTGCAGATCCGCTGGCTCGTGCCGCTGCATGGCGAAGCCATTCTCGAAATCCTGCGGGGCTCGCGGCATACCATCATCGTGGAGAACAACTACAGCGGGCAGTTTGCGCGCTACCTGCGGAGCGAAACCAGCTTTGTGCCCAACGGCCACATTCGCAAATACGACGGCGAACCCTTTATGCCGCACCACATTGTCGACGCCGTGAAGGAACAACTCGGCGGGAACACAAAGCTCTCCGTTCCCATGCACGAGATTATGGTCTGAGGAGGAGACGCAGATGGCGACCAGCGTACAGCGTGCGAGTCAACTGACGATGGCGGACCTGAAAGGCAAGGTCGATCCCGACTGGTGTCCCGGTTGCGGCGATTTCGGTGTGCTCGCTGCGCTGCAAAAAGCCTTGGTGGAGCTGCAGATACCGACGCACAACGTCGTGACCATCAGCGGCATCGGCTGCTCCTCGAACCTGCCCGGCTACATCAACACTTATGGGATGCACACGCTGCACGGGCGCGCGCTCGCGGTGGCCACTGGGTTGAAGCTGGCCAATCACGAGCTGACGGTAATTGTGACTGGAGGCGACGGAGACGGTTTCGGAATCGGCGGCAACCATTTCATGCACACCATGCGGCGGAACGTCGACCTGCTGTATATCGTGATGGACAACCAAATCTATGGCCTTACCACCGGCCAGACTTCACCCACCAGCCGCGTGGGCATGAAAACGAAAAGCATGCCGTTCGGCAACATCGAATCGCCGGTCAACCCTATTTCACTGGCCCTGGCCGCGGGCGCCACTTTCATCGCGCGCGGCTTCAGCGGCGAGCAGAAACATCTCACCGAACTCATCAAACAAGGTATCGAGCACAAGGGCTTCTCGTTCCTGGATGTGTTCAGCCCCTGCGTCACCTACAATCACGACAATACGTATCAGTGGTTCCGTCCGCGCGTGAAGAAACTTGAGGACGACTCCGCTTACGACGCGGGTGACTGGACTGCCGCGATGGAGAAATCTTTGCTCTGGGGCGAGGAAATCCCCATCGGCAAATTCTTCGAGCGCACGGACCTCCCCAGCCTGCACGGAGCCGAGCCGGTGCTGGACGAAGGCCCGCTGGTCCATCGCGAGCTTACGGTGCCTGCCGACGCGGCGCGTTCGTTCATAGAAGAGCTGATGTAGCGACGAGCGGCCGGCTGCCGCGGCAAATCACTAATGTAATGCGAGATGTGTCATCGACAGTCGGTGGGGTGCGTTCGCACAGCCAGAAATGGCTGTGCCACGAGTTTCGGGCTTAGTTGGGGGCGGGGTCGGCGCGCTTTTTCAGGACGGGGCGGTCGTTGGTTGGGGGAGCCTGCGGCACGACGGCTGCTCCTGGCGGTGCGCCGGTGGTGGGAGCGGCAGCGGAGATGCCGCCTTCGGAGTAGGCCTTCTTCAGAAGCTGTTCGGCGACTTGCTGGGCGCCGCCGGTGTCGTCATTGGTTTGCTTGGCTTTGCTGTATTCGTTGACGGCGCGGGCACGCTGGCCGAGGAGGTCAAAGATTTTGCCGAGATAGACGTGGCTCCAGACTTCGGTCCACTTCTCGGCAGCCTCTGGAACGGTTTGCAGGGCGTCGCGGAAGGCGTTGGCGGCGGCCTGGTAATTCTTTTGGTAGAAGAAGGCTTCGCCCATGCGGAAATTGGCGAGCGGGCGACTGGGCTGGATAGAAAGCGCGCGCTGATACTGGCCGATGGCGTCGTAATAGCGGCCCTGTTCGGCGAGTTCTTCACCGCGGGCGATGGCGGCGCGAGCGCGCAGCGTGGAGCTACCCTTCAGGATGACGTTATTGGGATCGATCTTGATGCCGCCGGGTTTGGGACGGCCGAAAGTTTCGACGGTAAATTCCGATTCGGTGCCGATGACGTCGATCGTCTTGGTTTCGGGATTACCTTCCGTGTCGATGCGCAGGTCGACCGGAATGTGGAAGGTGTCGAGGGGCTGCTTGATCTTGCCAACCACGCGGAAACCCTGATGCGTGCGGTAGACGACGTATTCGATGGTGAAGTCCGGGACGCCGGTGGAATTGAGCCACTGCGCAAAAAAGCTGCGGAGATCCGGCGGCGGTTGTCCAGCCTTGACGGAAGCTTGGGCGTGCTGCGCGGCGAGGGCTTCGAAGTTTTCGATAGTGGCGCTGCCTTCGGCGTATTTGAAGTAGAAATCGTGCAAGAGGGATTTGAAGGCGACGTCGCCCATCTGCGCGCGCACCATGTGGAAGATCAAGGCGCCTTTGTTCATCACGACGGAGCGATAGTCGGCGGAGTAGGGAGCCAGGCGGGCGGCTTGAGCGATGGGCGCGGCTTCCTCGTACATTAAGGAGCCGACGGCAAATTCGTCGACGGCTTTTAGGCCTGCTTCCTTGCCGGCATTTTGTTCGGCGTAAAGAGCTTCGGAATAGCGCGCCAAACCATCGCTGATCCACACATCTCCACGCGTGGCGGGCAGAACGGCCTTACCCCACCATTGCGAGGCGACCAGGCGCGCGATGGTGCGGTCGGAGCCTCTGGGATCCCAAATGCGCTTGCTGAGGAGCAGCAGACCCGGCCCAGCAAAATCGCGGAGCGTGCCGTCGGGAAGCTGGGCGAGGGTGAACTCCGGACGGGGCAAGGGGCCGAACATATCGGAAAACACCGTGGTGGAGCGCGCTACGCCGTCAGCGAACTTCTGTGCATCGCCGCTTGCTTCGCGAGGCGCGTATACATTGACGCTGATGCCTTCGGCTTGTTTGGGATTGAGTTGCAGATTCCCGGCCACGAAGGTGCCGTGTGGGGCGGGCGTATCGCACTGGAATGTGTAGATGAGGCGATTGCCTTCGACGGAGTTCCTGCCGGGAGTCGGCGTGGGCGAGGCGGCTTTGCCGGTGCCCGCTACCGCAAAGGCTTCCGGAACGTTGAGGCGGAAGGTGGCGGTGTAACGGTTGGAGGGATAGTTGGTGAGCGGGAACCAGCGCGCGGGGAGAAGGAGGAAGGCGCCATCGCGATTGATGGCCGCGGCGCGGACGCCGGGGACGGGGCTGTTTTCTTCATTGGCGAGCGGACCGGCGTAGGTGAAGGTGAGAGTGACTTTGGCGCCGGGCGCAACTGGAGTAAGCAGATTGACGATAACGTTGAGCGGATTTTGCGTGTCGCGCTCAAAACCGAGGGTCTTGCCTTCCGCGGATTTGACTTCGGTTACATTGAGATTTGGATGGAGCTCGACGCGGATGGCGCTGGAGACTTCCTGCGCTTTGAACTGGACTTTGGCTACCGCAGAGAGGGACTGCGTGATGGGGTCGAGCGTGGCGGAGACGTCGTAATGGTCGGCGAGGAATGAGGACGATCGAGGGGTTTGGGCGCGCAGGGGCGGAGCGGCGAGGAGCAGCGGAAGAGTGAAGGTTAGGACGGAGCCAAGTTTGTTGCGGCGGGTCATCGGACCCCTTTCGTTTGATTCAGCGACTGCCTGAAGTCAGCTCTCTTCCAGGATGATCGGTTGAGATCCTTCAGCCATCCTCATCGGATGGCTTCAGGATGACACGCCTGCCGATCTATCGTCCCCACCGTGGGGCTAGCTGGGACGCGCCCTTCCTTCGTCAGGATAAACTGAAGCGCGCCCCTACAACTTTCGCAACGTTCCGGTAAGCCTCGACGGCTGCAGGGCATGCTTGTCCCCTGTATAGGATAGCAGAGACCTCACTTCGCGTTGCCACGCGGTTGGCTGGCTTGAGCTTGTGCTGCAGCGATTAGCTGGAGGATAGCGTCGGCGGCGCGCTCGACTGCGCCCGGAGGGCCGAGGCGCCGGCGGACTTCGGCGAGGTCGCGGCGGAGGGATTCGCGGGCGCCTTGGTCGTTCAGCAGGCGAAGGACCTCGGCGGAGACGCGGCTGGGAGTGAAATCGTTTTGGATGAGTTCGGGCACGGCGCGTTTTCCGGCGATTAGATTAACCATGCTGAAGAAAGGGGTGCGCACGAGGGGCTTGGCGAGAAGCGCGGTGAGAGGCGTGACGCGATACACGACGACCATAGGGACGTCGAGCAAGGCGGCTTCGATGGTGGCAGTGCCGCTGGAGACGATGGCGGCATCGGCGGCCGCGAGGGCGTTGTAAGTTTCTCCGACCACGATTTTCAGAGGGAGTTGCGGGAGCCAGGCTTCGCGGAGGGATGCGAGATTCGCTCCGGGGGCGGCGGCGAGGACGAATTGTGCCGGCGATTCGCGATGGATGCGCAGGCAAGCGTCGCGCAGAACCGGGAGGTGCTGGCGAAGTTCGGCGGCGCGGCTGCCGGGCAGGATGGTGACGAGTTTTTTCTGGGGATCGAGGTTTTGCTCGCGGAAAAATGCGTGGCGATCGAGCGAAGCATGCACCGCGCCGACCAGCGGGTGGCCGATGAATTTTACGGGGACTCCGGCATCGCCGTAGAATTTTTCTTCGAACGGGAAAATGCAGAGGGCTTGCGCGAAGCGGCGGCGCACGAGGCGGACGCGCCAGGGGCGCCAGGCCCAGAATTGCGGACAGATGTAATAAATGTTTTTGATACCGCGGCGTTTGAGTTTGCGGGCTAGACGCAAGTGGAAGCCGGGAAAATCGGTGAGGATGGCGAAGGCGGGTTTGCGGCGCTCGGCTTCGGCGACGATGTGGCGCATGGCGCGGACGAGTGAGGGAAGATGACCGAGGATTTCTGTGATGCCGACGACGGAGACTTCGGAGTAGTTGGTGACGACGTCGACACCGGCGGCGCGCATTTGCGGGCCACCCATACCGAAAATTTCGAGGTCGGCGCGCTGCTTTAGCGCAGCGGCGAGGCGGGCGGCGTACATGTCACCGCTGGCTTCACCCGCGGAGAGCAGAAGAGAGGTCATGATAGTGAACCCCGCAAGACGCTGAAATCTTGCCGAGATGTGGCGCAGCAGTGCTGCGCCCCTACAGGAGCGGCGAATATTTGAGCGATGCTAGCTGGCATGCGGTGAGAAAGCGCTCAATCGCTGGCGGGAAGAGGAAAAGGCAGCGGCGAGCCGGGCTGGGGACGCGCGGAGTCGTCGGGCAGGTGCAGCTCCTGCTCTTTGTATTGGAGTTGGTAGAGGCGGTAGTAGATGCCGCGCTGGGCGAGGAGCTCCTGATGCGCGCCTTGTTCGCGGAGGCGACCCTTGTGGAAGACGAGGATGCGGTCGGCGTGTTGAATGGTGCTGAGGCGGTGCGCGATGACTAGGGCGGTGCGGCCGCTGAGGAGGCGGTCGAGAGCGTCGCGGATTTGCAGTTCGGTCTTGGTGTCCACGCTGGAGGTGGCTTCGTCCAGGATGAGGAAGCGCGGGTTGTGCGCGAGGGCGCGGGCGAAATTGACGAGCTGGCGCTGGCCCACGGAGAGAGTGGAGCCGCGTTCGTTGACGCTGGCGCCGACGCCTTCGGGGAGCGATTCGATGAAATCGGCGAGGCCGATTTCGCAGATGGCGGTTTCGACGGTATCGCGGTCGATGCCCGGAGTGCCGAGGCGGACGTTGGATTCAATGGTGCCGGTGAAGAGGAAGGGGTCCTGAAGAACGATGCCGAACAAGCGGCGAAGATCCTGGAGATTGATTTTGCGGATGTCGATGCCGTCGAGCAGGATTTGGCCACGCTGAATGTCGTAGAAGCGGAGAAGAAGAGAGATGAGCGTGGTCTTGCCGGCTCCGGTGTGGCCGACGATGGCGAGGGTTTGGCCGGGCTCGACGCGGAAGGAGACATCACGTAGGACCCAGTCGTCTTCGCCAGGATTGGGAATAGGGCGATAGCTGAACCAGACGTTGCGAAATTCTATTTCGCCACGGGGATTCTCGAGGCGAATGGCGTCGGGGGGCGAAGAAACGCTGACTCGCTCATCGAGGAGCTTGAAAATGCGCTCGGAGGCGGCCATCGCAGACTGCAAGATGTTGAATTTCTCGCTGAGGTCCTGGATGGGACGGAAGAAACGCGTGGCGTACATGGTGAAAGCGGTGAGCTTGCCAAGGGTGAGTGTGGAAGCGAGCACGCGATTGCCGCCGGCCCAATAGATTAAGGCGATGGCGAAGACACTGAGAATTTCCACTGCGGGATAGAAGAGCGCGTAAGAAAGGATGGCATCGCGCCAGGCGAGCATGTTGTCTTGATTGCGCTTGGCGAAATCGGCGCGGGCTTTTTGCTCGCGGTTGAAGATCTGCACGATGCTCATG
>WNFT01003452.1_pt1 | contig 17186 bp, 16 predicted proteins | sample 5400191 | NCBI WGS metagenome assembly WNFT01 (sample SAMN13153359, study PRJNA577476) | soil metagenome | isolation source: 80 cm saprolite under Madrone tree | place: USA:California | collected 2016-06-14 | reverse complement strand
TCCCTCCGTAGAGGCTCTTGACGCCCCGCTCAGCCGTGGCGCTCTCACACCACGACCGGGGCCTGCTACTGAGCGCATCGGCGCTTACTCAGACGGGACTCTCACCCGTAGGTCCGGTGCAGCTTATCTGGACGCGACACGCGGCGATTGTAGCATTTGACACCCGTCGCGCTTTCGCCGCATCATGGGCGCCACTTTCAGGCCCGATCGATCCGCGATTCGCCCCCTGATGGAGGACGCCATGGGCCGTCGACGCCTCGCCATCCTCGCGCTCCTGGTACTCGTCGTCTCGGTGCCGGCCCCCGTGGCGGCGCAGACGAAGGACGACACCCTCGTGTACGCGATACAGTCGGACATGCAGAACTGGGACCCGCCGAACTCCGTGCTCCGCGAGTCCATCATCCTCGGCTATCACGTCTTCGATCACCTCGCGGCGCGCGATCTCAAGACGGGCAAGGTCGGCCCGAGTCTCGCCACCGCGTGGCGGAACCTCGACGACACCACCTGGGAGGTCAGGCTGCGCCCCGGCGTGAGGTTCCACGACGGGACTCCCTTTACGGCGCGGGACGTCAAGGCGTCGTTCGACCGCGTCCTCGATCCCGAGAGGAAGCTGACGGCGCGCGGCAGCCACGTCCAGATCAAGAGCGTCGAGATCCTCGACGACCACAGCGTCCGCTTCAAGACCGACGGCCCGTACCCGCTGTTCGTCGAGCGGCTGGCCGCGCTCGTCATGCAGTCCGACAAAGTGATCAGGGAGAAGGGGCACGAGTGGATGCAGGAGAACCCGATCGGCACCGGCCCCTACAAGCTCGTCAGGTGGGCGAAGAAGCAGGAGCACCTCCTCGTCCGCAACGACGACTACTGGGGGCCGAAGCCGGCGTTCAAGTACGTCCGCATCCGGATCATCCCGGAGCAAGCGACGCAGCTTGCCGAGCTGATCTCGGGTGGGGTCGACGTGATCAAGGCGGTGCCGCCCGACCAGATGGACGTTATCAACAAATCCGGCGCGGCGCGGACGTCGACCTCGCCCATTCTGAGAACCGCGATGCTCCAGCTCGATCAAGCCGGTCGCACCGGCCCCAACCCCTTCACCGACCGACGCGTGCGGCAGGCGATGAACCTCGCCGTCGACGTGGACGCGATCATCAAGCACGTGCTGAACGGCCTGGGCGACCGGACGGCGACGACCATCAATCCGATGGCCTTCGGCTACGACCCGACCCTCAAACCTTACCGTCAAGACGTCGCCGCCGCCAAGAAGCTCCTCGCGGAAGCCGGGTATCCGAACGGCTTCGAGGTGGGCTTCCAGCAGGGGCCCCCGATCGTCGAGCCCGCGCTTCCACAGACGTCCGAGGCGATCGTCGCCGACCTCGCCAAGGCCGGGATCCGCACGCGGCGTCGCTACGTCGGCGAGATCGGCCCCTACGTTAACCTCGTGCGCGACGGCAAGGCGGAGCCCATGTTCGAGTGGTCGTGGGGCTACTACTCGGTCTTCGATGCCGATGCCATCCTCTACGACGTGATGAAGTGTGGCGAGGCCTACAGCTATTACTGCAACAAGGCCCTGGACGACTTGATCATCCAGGGGCGCTTCTTCGACGACGCCGCCTACCTCTTCAAGTGGGGCCTCCGCGGCGTCTGGGGCATCTCGAACCGCGTCGAGTACCAGGCGCCGCGGGACGAGATCGACCGCATGTTCCTCGTGACGCCGCGCCCGAAGTAGGCGCACCGCGGCGGGGGTCGGGGGGCGCTTCGCGCTCAGAACACCCCACTTCGCTTGAAGCGCCCCCCGCACCCTCGCCGTCACTGCGACCATCATGAGACGCTACGTCGCCCGTCAGCTCGTCCAGCTGGTCGTCGTCATCATCGGCATCTCGATCCTCGCCTTCGTCATCCTGCACGTCCTCGGCGACCCGGTCCTCCTCCTCCTGCCCCAGAACGCCGGCCACGCGGAGTTCGAGCGCTACCGGAAGCTCCTGGGGCTCGACGCGCCGATCTGGCTCCAGTACTGGAAGTTCGCGAGCCGAGCCGTCCAGGGGGACTTTGGCACTTCGTGGTACGCCGACACGCCGGCGTTCGGTCTGGTCCTCGAGCGCATGCCCCCGACGATCTACCTGACGCTGGCCGGCCTCGTCGTGATCATGCTCATCATCATCTTCGCCGTGAGGCTCCGGGCGCTCCCGGCCTCGGGCTACGGCACGTGGCAGCACTTCGTCATGCCGGCCTTCTGCCTCGGCGCCGCCCTCGCCCCGATCACCATGCGCCTGGTCCGGTCGGGCGTGATCGAGGTCATGAACATGGAGTACATCAAGACCGCCCGCGCCAAAGGGGTGGGCGAGCGCATGGTCGTCGTCAAGCACGCCTTCCGCAACGCGTGCATCCCGATCATCACGGTCCTGGGGCTCCAGTTCGGCCAGCTCCTCGGCGGCGCCATCATCACGGAGACGGTCTTCGCCTGGCCGGGCGTGGCGACCCTCACCGTGGAGTCGATCCGCAACCAGGACTTCCCGGTGGTCCAGTGCGCGGTCATCCTGCTCGCGCTCATCATCGTGGCGGCCAACGTCATCGTGGACCTCGTCGTCGGGTTCATCGATCCGCGCATCCGGGTGAGCTCATGATTCTCGGAGGGGGGCTTCGCCCCCCTTCCGAAACCTCCCCCCAGAAAGAGTTGCGCCGGCAAAGCCGGCGCTCGAACGGAGGACGATAACTCGGATGGCGACGCTCGAAGCGACGACAGTCACGACCGCCGACGAGCCCACGGCACTTCCGGGATCGCTCCGCCGTCTCGTGCGCCTCCGGTGGGGAGTCGCCGCGAGCGTCATCCTGCTCGCGATCGTGGCGAGCGCGATCTTCGCCCCCGCGATCGCGCCTCACGATCCGCTCGCCGTGAACATCAGCCACCGGCTGGCCCCGCCAGTCTGGATGGAGGGCGGGACGCCTCGGCACGTGCTGGGCACCGACCAGGTCGGGCGCGATCTCCTCGCACGCGTGATCTACGGCGGACGCATCTCGCTCGTCATCGGCGTCACCGCCGTGCTGATCTCCACCACCATCGGCGTGCTCCTCGGGCTCGCCGGCGGCTACTTCGGCGGGTGCCCCGACTGGACGATCATGACGGCGGTGAACGTGCTGCTCACCTTCCCGTTCGTGCTCCTGGCGCTCGCCGTGATCGCCGTCCTCGGCGCGAGCCTCGGCAACATGATCGTCGTGCTCGGCGTGGCCGGCTGGCCGATCTACGCCCGCGTGGTCCGGGCGGAGACGATGGCCATCCGCGAGCGCGAGTTCATTCTGGCGGGCCGGGCGCTCGGGATGAGCCACGCGCGGATCATCTTCCGCCAGATCCTGCCGAACCTCGTGTCCCCCATCGTCGTCATCGCGACCCTCCAGGTGGCCCAGGTGATCGTCCTCGAGTCGTTCCTGTCCTTCCTCGGGCTCGGCGTGCAGCCGCCGACGCCGGCGTGGGGCAACATGCTCGGCGAGGGCCGCGTGTACATGCTGAACTCCTGGTGGATCCCGGGGCTCGCGATCTTTCTGACGACGCTCGCGATCAACCTGATGGGCAACGCGCTCCGCGACTGGCTCGACCCGCACATGAAGCTTTAGCTTCGGGTGGTTCTTGACGGCCGGATTCTCGCGACATCGCGGAGGCGATGGCCGTCAAGGAGAGGTCCGAGGTTCGCCTGACCGTGGTGGGGCGTCAGGTCGTCGTCGAGCCTGTCGACGACACGCTGGACGACGGTGCGTTCCAGCGCGCTCTTGCCGCCGTGCTCCGCCGTCACGGGCGAGCCTTCCGGCTGTTGGCGGCATACGACCGGGGTGACTGGGCACCGCGCCGTCGGTGACGCGAGCGCTACGGTTCCTCTCTCCCGAGCAGATCATCGCCCTCCATGACACCCTCCTCGGCGCCACGGGCGGCCGAGGCGGCGGCGGATCTCGCGGGGCCGCCTACGAGGGCGTGGACGCTGCGGCGCAGGCCGTCAAGAACTCCTACGACGAGACTCTCGGAGGACTGGCGGTGGCCTACGCGGGTGTATATCGTCCAGGGACATGTCTTCGGGAACAAGCGCACCGGAGCGGCAGCGATGCTGACGTTCATCCGTGCCAACGGCGGACGCACTGCGATCTCGGACGAGCGACCATGAGTTACGTTAGGTGGCTCGCGGCCCCGGAGTGACCACCTCGAACCCCAGAGCCCGCGCCGCCCAAGCTTGAGCGACATCGTGGGTCATCAGGCGGGCGACGTCGAGTTCGGTCATGGCGGCCAGGTGGAGCCGGTCGAGGGTGCGACAGTGAGTCCGGCCGGCGCCGACATGTTGCCGGAAGGCAGTCTCGAACACGCTGCCGGGGAACGGGCGAAATCGAAACGGATCGGTGGCCCGGAACTCTGCGAGCGTCGCTCTCCGGCTCTTGCCAGAGGAGTTTGAGCAGTGCGCTACTGTCGATGTAGAGCACGCGAAGCGCCGACCTCGCGCGCCTGGCGGTCGGCGATGAGGAACTCCTCCACCCAGCGGACGGTTCGCCGCCCACTCACCTTGGCCTGCCAGCGGGCATGGCGTCGAGGGTTGAAGCGCTTTGGGGCGATCTCGAGCTCTCGGACGCGCACGAGCTTGGCGACCGGCTTCCCATCACGCGTGACGATGATCTCCTTCTCGCGCTCCAGCAGCGCCTCGGCTCTCGGCCAGCGCTGGCACAGGTCCCGCACGGTGATGGTCTTCATGGCACATGAGTAACATGTTTCACGACCCTGGCTAAGCGGCAGAGACTAGCGGAGCGAGCTCGCAGCCGCGGCTCTGTAGATCTCCGCCGTCTTCGCGACCATCGGCTGGAGCGCGAACTCCCGCGCGACCCGCGCGCGCCCGGCCCGTCCCATGCGGGCGCGCCGCTCCGGATCGTCGAGCAGCGCGCCGATCCCCCTGGCGAGCGCGCGCGCGTCGCCGGGCGGCACGAGGAGGCCCGTCTCGCCGGCCGCGACGACGTCGCGGTGGCCCGGGACGTCGGTCGCGACGACGGCGAGCCCCGCGCCCATTGCTTCGAGGACTGCCAGCGGGAGCCCCTCCTTGAGGGACGCGGCGACGTAGAGGTCGAGGGCCGGGGAGACGCGAGCCGGATCGTCGAGCCAGCCGGCGAAGACCACGCGCGCGCCGAGCCCCGTCGCTGCGACGCGCCGGCGGAGGCGCGTCGCCTCGGGCCCGTCGCCGACGAGGAGGAGCGCGACGTCTCGGCGATTTAAGAACTGGAGGGCGTCCACGAGCGCGTCGAGACGCTTGACGGGATCGAACCGTGCGACCGTGCCCAGCACGGCCCAGTCGGCGCCGAGGCCCAGGCCCGCGCGCGAGAGCGGCGACGCCGCAACGCGACGGTCCTGCTCGTCGAGATCGACGCCGTTGATCACGGTCACGCTCGGGTCCGATCCGGCGAGTCCGAGCCGCCGCGCCTCTGCCGCCTGCGTCGGGGACACGTGGATCACCGTGTGGGTCCAGCGCGCGAGGCGCCGCTCGAGGCCGAGATAGAGCGGCTGGAGCGGGCGCCGGTAGCTCTCGTAGTGGATGCCGTGGAACGTGTGGACGGCGGCCACGCCGGTCCAGCGGGCGGCGAGGCGCCCGTGGAGCCCCGCGCCTTTGCCGTGGGTGTGGACGACCTCGATCCCGAGCTTCCGTATCAGGCGGACGGTCGCGAGCAGCGCGCTGGGTCCGGGTCCACCGGTCGGGACCTCCACGGCCGTGAGGCCGAGGGCGCGAAAGCGCTCGAAGAAGGGACCGTCGCGCGGCCCCGCCACGGTGACCTCGAACTCGCTCCGCGGCAGGCGACGCGCCAGGTCGTACACCTGACGTGGGCCGCCGCCGGGCGCCGTCGTGGTGGTGAGCTCGAGGACACGGATCAAGCGCCGGCCCGAGAAATTGCGCCGAGCCCGTGACCCGGCTGGCGATACTCCTCGCGCGGCGGGGCGAAGATGTCGAGGACGACACAGCGCCGGTCGAGCGTCCGGCCGCCGTGGGGAACGTGGGGCGGCGTCTGCCAGAAGTCGCCGGCCTTCACGTGGTGCTCGACGCCGTCCTGGATCCGGATCCATTCGCCCTCGAGGCACACGCCCCACTGCTCGTTCGGATGCGAGTGCACCGGCGACACCGAGTGCGGCTCGAGCGTCACGACCGACAGCATCGCGTTGACACCGGGGAAGATCCGCGCCGAGATGCCGGGAGCGAGCTGCCGGACGATGCCGCCCTCGCGGAGGTTGTGGAACATACGATCTCCTTTCGTGTCCGTTTACAGCCGCGACCTGAACCCTTATAGTAACTCCCGCTCGCAAGGAGGCCCCGTGCGGTTCTTCGTCGCGATGTTTTCGCACGAGACGAACACCTTCAGCACGATCCCGACCGACCGGCGCCAGTTCGAAGCGCGCGACCTCCGCTACGGGGGCGAGCTCCTCGAGGCGTACCGCGGGACGGGCACCTGCCTCGGCGGCATGATCGAGGCCGCGGGGGCGCGCGGCGTCACCCTCGTGCCCTCCCTCGCGGCCGCCGCCTCGCCCGCGGGTCGCGTGACGGCCGACTTCTACGCGGCGACCACGCGCCGGCTCCTCGACGACCTCCGCGGCGCCGGGCGCCTCGACGGCGTGCTGCTCGACCTGCACGGCGCGATGGTGCCCGAGGGGCTCGAGGACGGCGAGGGCGACCTCCTGCGCGCCGTCCGGGCGACGGTGGGGTCGGCGGTGCCCGTGGCCGCCACGCTCGACTTCCACGCGAATGTCACCGCCGAAATGGTGCGCCACACCACGCTCCTCCACGGCTACAAGACCTACCCCCACGTGGACATGGACGCGCGCGGCCGCGAGGCGATCGAGCGGCTGCGCGACGTCGTCGCCAAGCGTCGCCGCCCGACGGTCGCGTGGCGGCAGCCTCCGCTCCTTCCGCCCATCGCCGGCCAGCTGACCGCGCGGGGCCCGATGCGGCGGCTCTACGACCGCGCGGCCGAGATGGAGCGCGACCCGCGGGTCGTGACGATCTCGATCTTCGCCGGCTTCCCGCTCGCCGACATCCGCGACGCGGGCCTGTCGGTCTACGTCGCGACCGACGGCGACCCGGGCCTCGCCGACCGGCTCGCCGACGAGCTCACCGCCATCGCCTGGGCGCACCGCCGCGAGTTCCTCCACACCGCCCTGCCCGTCCGCGAGGCGGTCGCGCACGCCCTCGCCGCGGACGGGCGACCGGTCGTCCTCGCCGACATCGCCGACAACACGGGCGGCGGGGCCGCCGGCGACACGACCGAGATCCTGCGCGAGCTCCTGCGCGTCGGCGCGCGCCCGGCCACGGTCGCCTGCGTCTGGGACGCGGACGCGGTCCAGGCGTGCGCGCGGGCGGGCGTCGGGGCCACGGTCACGGTGGACGTGGGCGGCAAGGTCGACCCGAGCCACGGCGCGCCCGTGCGCGTGACGGGCCGCGTGCGCACGCTCGGCGACGGCCGCTTCGTCCACAAGGGCCCGATGCTCCGCGGGCTCGAGGGGCGCCTGGGCCCGACCGCGGTGCTCGACGTCAACGACCTCAAGATCATCCTGATCTCGCTCCGGTGGCAGACGCTCGACCCGGAGATGCTCCGCGTCGTGGGCGTCGACCCGGCCGCCGAGAGGATCCTGGTCGTGAAGTCGTCGGTTCACTACCGCGCCGCCTTCGAGCCGCTCGCCCACGCCATCATCGAGGTGGACGCGCCGGGCCTCTCGTCGTCGAACCTCGCGCGCTTCACCTTCAAGCACGTGCGCCGGCCGATCTTCCCGCTCGACGATGTCTAGCCGACTTGACCGAGGAGAACGCCGATGCCGTCCTTAGCCTTCGTCACGGGAGATTTCAAGGTCTTCGACGTGGAGGGCTTCCGGCCCCGCATGGCCGAGCTCCGGAGCCGCGTCCGCCCCAAGCTCGAGGTGCTCGGCAAGAGCCTGGCGCCGTCGGTGAGCCGCTCGCTCGGGGGCGAGGTGTTCGCGCACGTCGCCAAGCACGCGCGCCGCACCGTGAACCCTCCCGACGACACGTGGGTCGCGTTCAGCCCGGACGCGCGCGGATACAAGAAGCACTGCCACTTCAAGGTCGCGGTCTCGCGCCACTGCGTCCGGTTCCTCTTCGAGGTCGGTCCCGAGCACGCCGACAAGAAGCGCTGGGCGGCCGCGTGGAAGAAGAACGCGCCGAAGCTCGCCCCGGTCCTGCGTCGCGTGAAGAGCCTCGCGTGGTTCAAGAACGAGCACGACGAGGAGCTGGCCGCGCGGCTCGCCGACCTCACACCGGAGGCGATCAGCGAGCTCGCCGACGAGCTGCTGCGCACGCGCGACGGGCAGCTCGTCATCGGGCGCGCCGTGCCGGCCGAGCAGGCGGCGCGGTGGAGCGAGGCGGAGTACCGTGCCGGCGCGCTCGAGACCTTCCGGGCCCTGGTACCGCTCTACCGCCTGCGCTAGCGGTGGACGCGCCGCGCGGGGTGATCTTCGACATGGACGGCGTGCTGATCGACTCGGGCGCGCACCACCGCGAGGCGTGGCGCGCGCTGCTCGACGAGCTCGGCGTCGCCCCGGCGCAGCCCGATTACTGGCGACTCACGATCGGCCGCCCCGGGAACGAGGCCGTGCCGCTCCTCCTCGGGCATCCGCTCTCGTGGGCCGAGGCCATGCGACTCGCCGACCGCAAGCGCGACCACTACGTGCGGCTCGCGCGCCACGGGCTGCCCACCGTCCGCGGCGTCACGGCGTTCCTCGACGAGGTCGTCGCGGCGGGCATCCCGTGCGCGGTGGCCACCTCCGCCTCGCGTTTCGACGTCGACCGACTCCTCGGTCGGCTCGGGCTCCGGGAGCGCTTCGACGCGGTCGTCACCGCCGAAGACGTGCGCCTCGGCAAGCCCGACCCGGAGGTGTACCTGCTCGCCGCGCGGGGGATCGGCGTGCCGCCCCGGGAGTGCCTCGTGTTCGAGGACTCCGTCGTCGGCGTCCAGGCGGCGCGGCGCGCGGGCATGCGCGTGATCGGCGTCGCCACGGCCCACACCGCGGACGAGCTGCGCGGGGCCGGTGCCGCCTCCGTCATCGACGACTTCGAGGGGCTCGAGTGGCCGGCGTAAGCACCCCCGAGTTCTGGACCGATCTCTACACCCGCGGCGGCGACGGCTGGGAGCTCGGCCGGCCCGCGCCGACGCTCGCGGCGTTCCTGGAGTCCACGCACCTTCCGCCCGGCCGCGTCGCGGTCCCCGGCTGCGGGCGCGGCCACGACGTGCGCCACCTGGTCCGGCGCGGCTACATGGCCGTCGGCTTCGACTTCGCCCCGGCGGCGATCACCGAGGCCAAGGCCCGGGCGAAGGCGGAGCGCGTCGCGGCGGAGTTCGAGCAGCGCGACATCTTCACCCTCGACCGCGACTACGCCAACGCGTTCGACGGTGTGTGGGAGTACACGTGCTTCTGTGCGATCGACCCCGCGCGCCGCGCCCAGTACGTCCGCACGATGGCCGCGATCTTGCGACCCGGGGGCTGGCTCCTCGCGTGCTTCTATCCGATTCGGCGGCCCGGTGGCGGCCCGCCCTTTCCGGTGGCCCGGAGCGAGGTGCGGCGCCTCTTCGCGGGGCCGTTCAGGATCGAGCGCACCGAGGTGCCATTACACTCGGTCGAGAGGCGCCAGGGCCAGGAATGGATGGTCCTCTTCCGCAAGACGGGTTGACGTGTTAACGTTACGGCCACTTTTCGCCCCCAGGAGGGAGCACGACATGCGAACGCTCCGGATGATGAGGATGCTGCTGGGGCTCGCCGGCGCCGCGGCGCTCATCGTAGGGCCGGCGTCCCGCGTCGACGCCCAGGAGCAGACGATCAAGATCGGCGTCCTCTACGATCACACGGGCCCGTTCTCGGCCGCGGGGTCCCTCAACTGCTGGCGCGGCGCCAAGATGATGATCGACTACGTCAACGAGCGCGGCGGCGTGCTCGGCAAGTACAAGATCGTGCCGATCGACGGCGACAGCCAGTCGAAGGCCGAGGTCGCGATCAACGAGGCCGAGCGGCTGCTCAACGTCGAGAAGGTCGACATCCTTGCGGGCGTCTACTCGAGCGCCCACGCGGTGCCGCTCGCCGAGAAGGTCGACAGGCAGAAGAAGTTCCTGTGGATCACCACCGCGATCTCGTCGAAGGTCTTCGACGGCCGCAACCTCCAGTACACGTTCCGTCCGCAGCCGACCGGCACGCAGTTCGGCGAGCTCTCGGTGCAGTACATCGCCGACTACGCCCAGGAGAAGCTCAAGAAGGCGCCCAAGGACCTCCGGCTGGCGATCATCTACGAGGACGGCGCGTACGGCACCGACGTCGCGCTCGGCAACGAGCTGAAGGCGAAGGATCTCGGGCTCAACGTCGTCCTGAAGGAAGGGTACTCGATCAACGCGCCCGATCTGTCGTCGCTCGTCACGAAGCTCCGCGCGGCCCGGCCCGACGTCCTCTACCACACCGGGTACAACCCCGACATCTCGCTCTTTCTCCGCCAGGCCAAGGAACAAGGGCTCCGCCTCAGGGCCTACATCGGCCACGGCGCCGGCCACAGCCAGCTCGACAAGCTGAAGGAAGCCTTCGGCAAGGACGTCGAGTTCTTCCACACGCTCGATCCGATCGCCTCCCAACTCCTGGACCCGAAGAAGCTCAGGCCCGGCGTCGGCGAGCTCACCGCCGAGATGGTGAAGCGGTACAAGGCGCAGTACGACGCCAACGCCCCGACGGCCGCGATCGCGCCGCACGTCTCGATGGGCTTCAACAACCTCTGGGTCCTGTTCAACGACGTGCTGCCGCGCGCGATCCAGAAGCACGGCGGCTTCGGCCCCGACGCGCTGGCCGCGGCGGCGCGCGAGACCGACATCCCCGACGGCGGCACGATGCAGGGGTACGGCGTGAAGTTCTACCCTCCCGGACACCGGTTCGCCGGCCAGAACGCGCGCGCGTTCCCCGCCGTCTTCCAGATCATCGAGGGGAAGTTCGAGCTGGTCTATCCGAAGGCCGTGGCGACCGCCCCGCCGGTCCTGCCGCTCCCGGCGTCCTCCCCGTTTGCGGCCCGATAATTCTCTCGGTTAGCGGGCTGACGAAGCGCTTCGGCGGCTTCACGGCGCTGAGCGCGGTCGCCTTCGAGGTCAGGGACGGCGAGATCCTCGGGCTCATCGGGCCGAACGGCTCGGGAAAGACCACGGCCTTCAACTGCATCTCGGGGGCGCTCCCGCGCACGGCGGGCTCCATCCGGTTCCGCGGCGAGGAGATCGCGGGCCTCACGCCCGACGCGATCTGCCATCGGGGGATCGCGAGGACGTTCCAGATCCCGCGGCCGTTCCGCAAGCTCACGATCCTCGAGAACGTCGCCGTCGCGGCCCACTTCGGCTCGGCACGCCGCGACGACGAGGCGGCCGCGCGCCGGCGAGCGCGCGAGATCCTGGCCCTCGTCGGCTTGCCCGCCGACGGCCTCGCCTCCACGGCGCTGCTGGGCGCGGCCGGGCTCAAAAAGCTCGAGCTGGCGCGGGCGCTCGCCACGGGCCCGAAGCTCTTGCTGGCCGACGAGAGCCTCGGCGGTCTCGACCCGACAGAGATGACCACAGCCGTCGAGTTGCTCAGGCGGATCCGGGGCGAGCTCGGCGTCACGATCGTCTGGGTCGAGCACATCATGGCGACGCTCATGCGAGTCGTGGACCGGGTCGTGGTGCTCGATCACGGCGAGAAGATCGCCGAGGGGACGCCGCTCGACGTCGCGGAGGATCCGCGCGTGGTCGAGGCGTACCTCGGCGAGAAGCTCGTGCTCACGTGAGCATGCTCGAGCTCCGGGGGGTGACCGCCGGCTACGGCCACTTCACCGCGCTCTGGGACGTCACCCTCCGGGTCGAGGCGGGCGAGGCCGTCGCCGTGGTGGGACCGAACGGAAGCGGCAAGACCACGCTCATGCGCGTGATCTCGGGGCTCGTCGCCGCACGCACGGGCGAGCTCGTGTTCGAGGGCAACTCGCTGGCTGGACGGAAGGCGCACGAGGTCGTCCGCCACGGCATCGCCCACGTCCCCGAGGGCCGCCGCATCTTCCCGCGCCTCAGCGTGGGCGACAACCTCAGGATGGGGGCGTTCCAGCCGCGCGCACGCCAGGCGTTCGCCGAGTCCCGCGCGCGGGTGTACGACCTGTTCCCGGTGCTCCGGGAGCGCGAGCGGCAGCCCGCCGGCAGCCTCTCGGGCGGCGAGCAGCAAATGCTCGCGCTCGGCCGCGCGCTGATGTCGCGGCCCAAGCTGATCCTGCTCGACGAGCCCTCGATGGGGCTGGCGCCCGTGCTGGTGCTCCGGCTCTTCGAGCTCATCCGCCGCGTGCGCGAGGAGGGCTACACGATCCTCGTGGTCGAGCAGAACGTCCGCCAGGTGCTGAAGCTCGTGGACCGTGCGTACCTGCTCGAGGTGGGGCGGATCAGGATGGAGGGGCGCGCCGCCGCGCTCAGCGAGCAGGACTTCGTGCGGAAGGCGTACGTGGGGCTGTGATCGACCCGATCTTCCTCCTCGAAGCGGCCGTGAACGGCATCCTCCTGAGCGGCGTCCTGGCGCTCCTGGCGCTCGGCCTGAACCTCATCTTCGGCGTCGTCGACATCGTCTGGATCGCCTACGTCGACCTCGTCATGGTCTGCATGTACCTCGTCTACTTCCTGGTGATGATCTACGGCTGGCCCCTCTGGCTCGCCGGCCTCGCGTCGGTGGCGCTCGGGGCGCTGCTGGGACTGGGCGTGCACCTCCTGATCATCACGCCGATCCTCGGAAGCGCGCCCGTCAACCAGCTCCTCGCGACGGGCGGGCTCCTCTTCTTCCTCCAGTCGTTCGCGACGTTCCTCTGGACCACCGACCACAGGACCGTCCGCCTGGCGCTCCCGATCCTCGAGGTCGGCGGCATGTTCCTCTCGTTCGTCCGGCTGATCGCCTTCGCCATCTCGCTCCTCGCGATGATCGGCCTCTGGGTCTTCCTGCGTCGGACCTACATCGGCACCGCGATCCGCGCCGTCTCCCAGGACCGCGAGGCGATGGCGCTGATGGGCGCCGACCCGCAGCGCGTCTATCTGGTCACCTCGGCCGTCGGCGGCGCGATGGCGGGGGTCGCCGGGGCGCTGCTCATCATCCAGTATTCGGTGCACCCGTTCTTCGGCGCCGCGTTCGGGCCCCTCACCTTCATGATCTGCGTGCTCGGTGGCCTCGGGAACATGGTCGGCGCCTTCGTCGCCTCGGTCGTCATGAGCGAGATCATCTCGATCGGCGGCGTCGTGATCTCGACCGAGATGGGGTACGTGATCGCGTTCGTCGTGTTCATCGTGATGATGTTCGTCCGTCCGGGCGGCCTGCTGGTGCGGCGCGGATGAGGCCCGGGCGGGTCGTCGGCGCGGCGCTCCTCGCGGTGCTGGCCCTGGGGCCGGTCCTGCCGATGGGCGGCATGCGCCAGTACGTCCTCCACGTCCTGATCCAGATCTTCGTCTGGTCCTTCATCGGCGGAGCGTGGTCGCTCATGGGCCGCTTCGGCCTGGTCTCGCTGGGCCACGGGGCCTTCCTCGGCCTCGGGGCCTACACGGTGACCCTCCTCTGGAACGCGTACGGCCTCACGCCGTGGCTCGGCGGCGTGGTCGCGGCCGCGCTCACGAGCGTCCTGGCGCTGGTCGTCGCCTATCCCTGCTCGCGGTTCCAGGTCGTCGGCCACTACTTCGCCCTCGTCACCCTCGCCGTGGGTGAAGTCGTGCGCCTGCTGATCATCGCCGAGCGGAACTGGACGGGCGGCTCCCTCGGCCTCTCGCTCAGGGCCTCGCCACACGATAGCGTCCTCGCGATGCAGTTCGCCGACAAGCGCGTCTTCTACTACGCCTCACTGGTCCTCTGGCTCGCCGGGCTCTGGATCTGGTACCGTGTGGACCGGTCGATGACGCGGGCGGCGATGGAGGCGATCGGTGAGGACGAAACCGCCGCGGCGTCCGTCGGCATCCACGTGACACGGTTCAAGATGGGGATCACGATGCTCTCGGCGAGCCTCACGGCGGTCGGTGGCGTGGCGTACGCCCAGTACATCACGTATGTGAACCCGGACACCCTCGCCGGCATCGGCGTCTCGCTCCGCATCGTGTTCGCCGTCGTCCTCGGCGGGATGTACTCGCTCCTCGGTCCCACCGTGGGGACGGCGCTCACGATCGCGCTCGGCGAGTACCTCCGCGTGATCTTCGGGCTCAGGCTGATCGGCATGGCCGAGACGATCTACGGGCTGCTCCTGATCCTGTTCATCATCTTCCTCCCCGCGGGCATCTACGGCTCGCTGCTGAACATTGGGCTCGCGAGGCCGGCTCGACTCGCGAGTGGCTTGAGATAGATGCGCGGGGAACCGTCCGCCAAGGCCCAGGCGCTTGCGGCGCAGGTCGAGCGCGACGGCGGCACGACGCTCGCGCTCTACCAGGAGCCGCTCGGGGACCACTGGCAGATCTTCTGCCTGCTGCCGCGCGAGCGCGTGGAGGCGAGCCCCTACCAGCGCGACCTCTCGCCGACCCACGTCAAGCGCCTGACCGAGACCATCAAGCGGCTCGATCGCTTCGTGGACCCGATCGTCGTGATCTCGCCCAAGCCGGGCGTGTACTGGACGCCCAACGGGAACCACCGTCGCGCGGTGCTCGACAAGCTCCGGGTCGAGTGGGTGCCCGCGATCCTCGTCGTCGAGCCCGAGATGGTCTTCGAGGTCCTCCCCCTCAACGTCGAGAAGGCGCACAACCTGAAGGAGAAATCGCTCGAGGTCATCCGGATGTACCGGGCGCTCGCGAAGGACGAGCCCGCGAGCACCGAGGAGCGCTGGCAGCCTCAGTTCGAGTCCGCCCACTTCATCACGCTCGGCCTCCTCTACGAAGAGAACAAGCGATTCGCGGGCGGGGCGTTCGCGCCGATCCTGCGGCGGGTGGACAAGTTCCTGAAGCTCACGCTGTCGAAGGGCCTCGAGGAGCGCCGGGAGCGCGCCGCGCTCGTCCGCGAGGCGGACGCGGCCCTGGGCGAGGTCGTCGCGAAGATCAAGAAGCGGGGCATCAACCACCCGTACGTGAAGAACTACGTGCTGGCCCGCACCACGCCGCTCACCCGGGCGCGCAAAACGCTGCCGCCCTTCGAGCAGACCTTCAAGAAGCTCCGCGCGAACCTCGAGGCGTTCGACGTCTCCAGGGTCCGTTACGACGAGATCCAGCGCTCGGCGATCATGGCGATCCCCTCGGGCGAGTGAGCATGTTGGAACGAATCGCGACATGCCGGACGACGCCGGGGCGCCCCTCGTCTCAGGCCACCCACCGAACGCGCCGGCCCCGCGGCCCCCGGTAAAGTGAATCGCGACATGCCGGACGAAGCCGCGTCGCCCCTCACCTCAGGCCACCCACCGGTGGCGCCGGCCTCGCGGAGCCCGCTACAGAATCGCGTCGCGATCGTGACGGGGGGCACCGGCGCGCTCGGCCAGGCGGTGACGCTGCGGTTCCTGGCCGACGGCGCGATCGTCGCCGTGCCGTACGCGGTCGAGACGGAGCGCGCGGAGCTACGCGCGCGCGTCGCCCCGGCCCAGCGCGACCGCCTCGTGACCGAGCCCGTGGACGTCACGGATCTCGCGGCGATGACCGTATTCGTGGAGCGCACCATCGTGGCCCGCGGGCGCGTGGACGTCCTGGTCGGGGCCGTCGGCGGCTTCGCCGGCGGGTCGCTCCTCGAGACCGACGCGGCCACCTGGCGGCGGATGCTCGACCTCAATCTCACGAGCGCCTTCGCCGCGACGAAGGCCGTGGCACCGCACATGGTCCGCGCCCGCTACGGGCGCGTCGTCCTCGTCGCCTCGCGCGCGGTGGTGCCGCCGGCGGGCGGCTTCATCGCCTACACGGTGTCGAAGGCGGGCGTCATCACCCTCGTCCAGGCGCTCGCCCACGAGATGCGCGGGCACGGCGTCACGGTCAACGCGGTGCTACCGAGCACGATGGACACACCGGCGAACCGGGCGGCGATGCCCGACAGCGACCGCCGCGGCTGGGTGCCCGTGGAGGCGGTGGCCGACGCGATCGCGCTGCTTGCGCGCGAAGAGTCGGCCTACATGACCGGCACGCTGCTCGCCATCTAGTGCCGGGCACGGGGCCGCGCTCGCCGAGGAGCCGAATCATGTTGGAGGCGCTCTAGCCGTGTACCCCCACCAGACCGAGCGGCTCACGACCGCGCTCGAGCACGACGACCTCGCGGCGCTCGTCGCCACGACGCCCGCGAACCTCTTCTACGTCTCCGGCTACCGGAGCCCCGCGCCGGCGGTCGATCGGACGACCGAGCTCTTCGCCGTCTTCGCGCCCCACGGGACCGCGCTCGTCGTGCCCGCGATCGCCGCCCCGGCGGTCGCCGTCGAGCTCGCCGCGGCGGACCACGTCGTCTGTTACGGCGCGTTCGCCGACGGGGTCGGCGAGCGTCGGGACGAGAGCGCGTCGCGTGCCACCGCCCGGCTCCGGGAACCGGTGGCCGATCCGGCCGAGGGGCTCGCCCGCGCGCTCGACGTGCTCGGCGTCGGCCGAGGCCGGGTCGGGCTCGACGCAGAGGGAGCGAGCGAAGCGACGCGTCGCCGGCTGGCCGAGCGCCTCCCGTCGCTCTCGCTGGTGGACGGGACCGCCGCCCTCGCCCGGGCGCGCGCGGTGAAGGGTCCGTGGGAGCTCGAGTGTCTGGCGCGCGCGCTCCTCATCGCCGAGGAGGCGGTGAACGAGGTCCTCCAGATGCTCGAGCCGGGCGTCGAGGAGCGCGACGCGGCGACGCTCTACGAGGCCGAGGTCGTCAAGCGCGGCGCGGAGCCGTCAGCAACGCGCATCGCGATGGGGGAGCGGTCGGCGCTCCCCACTACACCGTCGGCGCGCGCCCTCCGGCCCGGGGATCTCGTGCGGCTCGAGGTCGGCTGCGTGTTCAAGGGTTACTATTCGGCCGTCGCCCGCACCGCGGTGATGGGTGAGCCGACCGCGCTCCAGGAAGCGCGCCACGCGGCGATTCAAGCGGTCGAGCAAGCGGCGGTCGACGCGATCAGGCACGGCGTCACCGTGGGAGCGGTGTTCGACTCTGCGATCCGCGCTGTGAGCGAGGTCGACCTCCCCGGCCACGAACGCCCTCACGTCGGCCACGGGATCGGCCTCGCCGCCGCCGAGCCTCCGTGGCTCGTGCCGGGCGGCCCCGCGCT
>WNFT01002036.1_pt1 | contig 17187 bp, 16 predicted proteins | sample 5400191 | NCBI WGS metagenome assembly WNFT01 (sample SAMN13153359, study PRJNA577476) | soil metagenome | isolation source: 80 cm saprolite under Madrone tree | place: USA:California | collected 2016-06-14 | reverse complement strand
GAAGCTTGCCAACAATCTCCTGTCTGCGACGGCATTGGCGGTCACTTCGGAGGCGATGGTGATGGGCGTCAAAGCGGGACTCGATCCCAAGCTGATGATCGATGTGATCAATTCGGGGACCGGGCGCAACACGGCGACGGAAACGAAATTTCCGATCTCCATATTGACGCGCCGTTTCGCATACGGTTTCGCGACCGGACTGATGCACAAGGATGTGAAGCTCTGCCTGGAAGAGGCCGAAGCAATGCACGTGCCGATGACTGTGGGCAGCGCTGTTCGGGATATCTGGCGGCTCGCCGAACACGAGCTCGGCCCGGACTCCGATTACACCGAGATCATTCGCTGTCTCGAGGAACGCGCGGGAATCGAGGTCAAGTCGTCGAACTGAAATTGTGCGCCGTCGCGGGTCTTTATCGATCTTGCACTTCGTCGATGATTAAGCGGGCGCCGCGCTCATAGGTGAAATAGCGCCACAACCATTCCACCGAGACGACAAACCGGTGCTCGAAGCCGACCAGCAAATAGATGTGGATGAAAGCCCACAGGATCCAGGCGAGCCCACCCTTCATCCGACTCCATCCGAAATCGAAGATTGCGGCACGCCGTCCGATGACGGCGGTGTTTCCGCGCGAGCGGTAGCGGAACGGCGGAAAGGGCCGCGGCACGCGGCGTGCCAGCATGCGGCCGAGATAGATCCCCTGCTGCTTCGCCACCTGCGCCAAGCCGGGCAAAGCCTGTCCATGTTCGTCGAACGCAAGGGCGAGATCGCCGATGGCAAAGATGTCATCCTTTCCAGGGACAGAGAGGTCCTGTCCGACGCGGATCCGTCCCGCAGTATCGGTCTCCGCATCGATCCACTTGGCCGCAGGCGACGCGGCAACACCCGCCGCCCAAATGATGGCCCCAACGCCGATCTCACGGTCCCCGACCGTGAGGGCGTCCGGCGAGAGCTTCGTCACGGGCGCGTCGAGAAGCACGGTCACGCCCAGCTGTTGCAGTTTCCGGTGCGCATATTCCGCGAGGTTTTCGGGAAAAGCGCAGAGCAACCGCGGGCCCGCTTCGATCAACAAGACTCTGGCTTTGTCGGGCTGGATCTTGCGGAAGTCCCTCGCCAGCGTGTACCGCGCAAGTTCCGCGATAGCGCCGGCCATCTCCACCCCCGTAGGCCCTCCACCGATGATCGCGATGGTCATGAGCCTCTGCTGTTCCGCCGTATCCGCCGACATCTCGGCCTGTTCGAATCGCTGCAGAACGTGGGAACGGATGAGCCGCGCGTCTGCGAGGGTCTTCAGGCCGGATGCTGCGCGCACCCATTCCGCATGGCCGAAATAGGAATGCGTTGCGCCGGTTGCGAGAACAAGAACGTCGTAAGGCACGCGAGCACCCGTCGCGAGACAAACGGCACGTGCGGTGACATCGACGCCGGATACTTCGGCGAGAAGCACGTCCACGCTGCGATAGCGGCGCAGGATTTTTCTGATCGGTTCAGCGATGTCGGCGGGCGATAGCGCGGCCGTGGCGACCTGGTAAAGCAATGGCTGAAACAGGTGGTAGTTGTGGCGATCGATGACGGTTACGGTCATACCGGCGCGCCCGAGTTGCCGCGCAACCTCGATTCCGCCGAAGCCGCCGCCTATCACGACGACATGCGGGCCAACCGATGCGTGTTTGTCGGACATCTATCATTGGCCGGCGAAGGGCGCCGGGCGCCCCTCGCTGGAACATGCTTTCGGGACTGGACGTTGAATCCAGTCTAGCGTGACGACACTTGCGTCGGCGTCAGATCGTTGCGGATGATCTTGCCGCCCTTCATGACGAATTTGACGCGCTGAAGCTCAGTAATGTCTGCAAGCGGATTGCCCGACACGGCTATGAGATCGGCGTACTTGCCCTTATCCACCGAGCCGATGTCGTTCTGCCAGCCGAGCACTTCGGCATTGTTGATCGTGCCCGCCTGGATCGCTTGCGCGGGCGTCAACTTGGCCTGCTTGACCAGCGCTTCGTAGTCGAGTGCCTGCGTGCCATGCGGATACGTAGCCCCATCAACGCCGCTGCCCATCATCATTTTCATGCCTTTGGTGGCCGCCGCCATTGCGGTCGCCTTCGAGAAGATGGGAATCATCCGATACTTGCCGCCGGTGCTCTTGTTGTCGTTGTCGTCCATATAGGGCTCGGTGTAGCGGACGATGGTCGGGTCATAGGCGAGCTTTTTCTGCACCATCATGTTGGCCTGATCTTGAGTGAGGCCGAAGGCGTGCTCGATGGTGTCGCAGCCGGCAATGATGGCGTTCTTCTGGCCCTCGCCGCCATAAACGTGGCATGCCGTCTTTTTGCCAAGGCGATGGGTCTCATCGATCAGCGCCTGCAGCACGGGCATGGGATAGGTCACGACATATTTGGCTTCGCCCGTCGGAGTAAACGAGTAGGCGCCAGCCGGGAACAGCTTGATCCAATCGGCGCCATGCTCGACCTGATCGCGCACGGCGGCGCGCGCTTCGTCGACGTTGTGCACAACCGCGCTGGCCAGCGGATTGGCCGGACCGGCGTTGTCCGCGCCCCAGACGATGCCGCGGGTCGAGACTTGCGCGCGCGGTCCCTCGACCATGCCCGCATCGATGGCCTTCTTCATATCGACGTCGGCATAGCCGTTGCCGTGGGTGCTCATGTCGCGGATCGCGGTGAAGCCAGCGCGCAAATCGGACTGAAGATGCTGGATCGCGATCAGCGTCGAAGCCTCGCGCGACATCCCGGGCTTCGGCGTGTTGAACATATGCGTGTGGCCGTCGATCAGACCGGGCAACACGGTGGCCTGCGAAAGATCGATCACTTGCGCGCCCTGCGGAATCTTCACTTGGGCGGCGGGCCCCACCTCGGTAATGCGGTCGCCCATCAACAACACGACCTGATTGGTCAGCATCTGACCGGTCTTGCTGTCGAACAGGCGGCCGGCGCGGACCGCAACGCTGCGAGCCGACGCGGGACACTGCAGTGCGCCGCCGTCGGCGCCGTAACAGGGCGGCGCGCCCGCGCCGCGCCAAGGGGGTGCGGCAGCGCCGCCTTGCGCCCATAGTGGAGCTGCAAGGCTTGACGCGCCGATGACTGCAAGCGCTGCTGTCGTCCACGCAGATTTGGATCTCATCGCGTAACCCTCCCTGAGTTTTCTTAAGATCGAGCCGAGATATCCAACCGGCCGTCCGCCCCTTATACAACGCGTCGCGCCGCAGGCACAGGGCAACGAATTTCGATTGCCGAGCGTCCCGCTGTCGCCTGTCAGCCCACTTTGGCAAAGCCGTAGAGAATTTCGGGATTTTCCACCAGCACACGACGGCGCGTGGCAGCGTCGGGCGCCCAAGCGGCCATGAGATCAAAGACCAAGGCGTCGTCGGGTTTTTTGGTCTCGTTGGGATGCGGCCAATTGCTGCCCCAGACCATGCGCTCGGGCACCGCCTTTATATAGGCCTGGGCAACCCGCGTGATGTCGGCATAGCCGGGCGGTCCATCCTTGGTGTTGTCGTACGTCACCGAGAGCTTGACCCAGGTGCGGCCTTTGTCGAGGAGCCGGCGGACGACTCCAAAGGCCGGATGGCCGATGCCGGCGGGCTGCGGAATATGTCCCATGTGATCGAAGACGATCTGCGAGGGAAGCCGATTCCACAGGGCATCCATCATCGCGATCTGATCGGGTCCCATATTGATCTGTACATGCCAGCCTAGCGCGTTCACCCGCTTCGAAAGGGCTTCGATCATGTCGATGCTCGTATTGGCGATGGTGGGATCGGCAAGCGAAAAACGGATGCCGCGAATGCCGCCATCGGCGAGCGTCTTCAGCGCGGCGTCGGTGATGGTTGGATGGATCACGGCAACGCCGCGCGCGTTCGCGCCGAGTTGGCGAATGGCATCGAGCGTCACGCGATTGTCGGTAACATAGGGCGCGGGCGTGACCACGATATCGCGCGTGATGCCGATGCGGCGCTGCAGCAGTTTGTACTCGGCGACGCTTGCGTTCGCCTGCATGCGCGACTGCGGCGAAACCGGTGGAAAGCGGACCGCGTCGTAGATGTGGTGATGGCAGTCGCATGATCCCGGCGGAGCTTGCAGCTTTGCCGGCTCGCCGCCTGAAGAATTGGGCACGGCGAATTGGGCGCGGGCGTCACGCGAAGAAACGACACCACTAGCGCTGAGAGCCGCAAGTCCGGCCGCCTTGAGAAAGGTCCGCCGGCCGATTCCGCAATCGCGCATCCTGTCCTCCCTTTTGCGCCGCATTCTAGTCGGTTCAAGCGTGCAGAGACAGCAGCAGCGCGGTAGCGTCGTCGCTCTTCTTGAAGCGCGGATAGGTTCTGCCGTCCGGATCGGCAGCTTCGACGGCGCGAAGCTCTTGGCCCAGCGCTGCCAAGCCGCCTGCCTCCGCCGCCGACAGCAGGGTATCGGGCGAATATTTCTCGTAATCGCTGATCAGCGCGAGGAAGCCATCGCTGGCGAGCAGAACAAGCGAGCCTGGAAGTGCAGCGGCACGCGCGACGTCGGCGTGATCGGCGCAGCGGGGATCGGGCGCGAACAGCCAATCGCCATCCTTCGTGTTGACCTTGTTGCGCGAGGCACGCAGCGCCGGAAGAAATTTCTCCCGCACCGAGGCCCCGGCCCCGCCTTTGGGTCCCGCCATGCGCTGGGCGCGCTCACGTTCGCGTCCGCGCCTTGCCAGCGTCTCGCCCAGCATCGCGATTGCGCGATCGGGAGTGCGGATGAGCGCCGCGCAATCGCCAAGCCACAGCGCCTTGAGCGCGTCGCCATCGAGCGAAAGCGCCATCAAGGAGGCGAAGGGAATTTCAAAAGTCTCCTCGGGCGGACGCTTGCGCAACGCTTTGAAACTTTTCTCGGCATCCGCCGCGGCGGCGCGCAAGCCATCGCGAAGGCCGTCGCCCGCCTCAATATGGGCCTTCAGGCGCCGGGCGCCGAATTGCGCAATCCACTGCGCATCGCTTCGCCCGGGCATCAAATGCTCGCTCAAAACGGTGGCGCCGTCGAAAACGCAAGCGAAACGCGGACCAAAGACGAAACTGTCCTCGTTGGGTTTCGTCGGATCGCCGGGAAGCGTGAAAGAATCCAGAAGCTTGAAATGCATGATCTCACTTGCGCGGTTTCTTGACCGTCTCTCTCAAGCGCTTGAGCAGCGCACGGCGATCGCCCTGAAAATCGGCTTCGACCCATTCCTGTTCGAGCGTGCGAAGAACCACGCCGACTTTCGGACCTTCGTCGATGCCCGCCGCCATTGCATCCCGGCCGTTGAGCGGAAATTCGGGCTTCGCCCAGGAATTCACGAGCCTTGAAAGCGCGACCCAGCGCGGCTCTTCCGGCTTCGCGTTCGCCTCCGCCCAACGCAGGAGAAGCTGATCGCGAAAACAGCGCTTTCCCATGCGATAGAGCAGTTTTCGCGCCTCGCTCGGGACCAGCCTAGCGGCGATGCGCCAATCGCTTTCCAAGGCTTCGACCAGGCGCTCTCGATCGGCGTTGGAAAGCTTGAGTGCATCCGAAAGCGCGTGGCCGATTTTCGGTTCGTCCGGCAAAAGCGCCGCCAGACGGAGCAAGGCATCCGCCGCGTTTTTATTGGATGCCTCGATCGCAACTAAGCGCTCAAGCCGCGGCAGCTGCAATTTTTCGGGAAGAATTTCAGCGAGGATGCCGGCGTCCTGCATCGCGCATAATGTCGGCGTTGGATCTTTTGCCTCCAAAAGGCGCAACACTTCCTTCTGCACGCGCTCGCCGGACAAGCTCTTCAAGCCGGCCGTCTCTTCGACCGCGGCGGCAAAGGCTTCACGGTCGATTTCACCCCTGCCGTACCAGGCGTGAAAACGGAAAAGGCGCAGTATGCGCAAATAGTCTTCGCGGATGCGGGTGCGGGGATCGCCGACGAAACGCACGCGCCGGGCGCGAAGGTCCGCGAGACCGCCGGTGTAATCGAAGATCGTCCCGTCCTCGGCCGCGTAAAGCGCATTCATTGTGAAATCGCGGCGCGCCGCGTCCTCGGCCCAGTCGGTCGTATAGGCGACGGTTGCGCGCCGCCCGTCAGTGGCGACATCGCGGCGAAGCGTCGTCACCTCGAAGGGCCGGCCTGCGGCTATTGCGGTGATTGTGCCGTGCGCAATGCCAGTTGGAACCGCGCCCAATCCGGCCGCCTGCAAGCGCCCGATCACCTCTTCGGGCACGAGAGGCGTCGCAATATCGATGTCGCCGACCTTTTCCTCGAGCAGGGCGTTCCTCACCGCGCCGCCGACGAAGCGCGCTTCGGCGCCGTCGCCGGTCAGCGCACGCATCACCGCGCGCGTCGAGCGCGTGCGCATCCAGGGCTGCATCGCCAAATTCAGCCGCTTCACTTCGGCCGTTCCGTATCGACGCGTCCCGGCACGACACGGCCGTCTTCGACATGGGGCGGAACGTAGACGCCCTTCTGGCCGGCACCTTCGGTAATTCCCCAATAGATGAAGCTCGCGGCCACGAGCACCAGTCCCGAGATGAAAAGAACAGTCCAAGGGTGCGGCTTCGCCGGGGTATCGGCGTCGCTTTTCATCAAACGCAAATAAACCGCGTAAAGCACGAAGGGCAGCAGGAACAACAGCAGCCGTTCAAAAATTGCCCGGATCATGCGCGGAGTCTTTCGCTGAGATTGACGATCATTTCCGCGGTTGCGCCCCAGATGGTGTGGGGTCCGAAGGAGATGGTATGAAATTCGCGCATGACTCCCTGCCGCTCTACGCTGACGCGCGCCCGATTTTTGGGATCGACCAAAAATTCGAGGGGCGCTTCGAAGACTTCAGCGACCTCATGCGCATTCACGTTGAGCGTGAACGCTTCACGCACGAAGCCGACGACCGGCAGTATCATGAAACCTGAATTCACGGTCTCGTAAGGATCGAGAAACCCGCCGAGCGAGACGAAATCCGGCGCGATTCCGATTTCCTCGTGGAGTTCGCGCAGCGCGGTTGCGACCAGCGTGCGGTCAGCGGAATGAACGCGACCGCCGGGAAAGGAAATCTGTCCCGCATGCGTCGGCATGGCTTCGCTGCGCTTGGTAAGAAGAAGTGTCGGCTTGTCGCGTTCCACGATGGGAACCAGCACGGCGGCCGGCTTCAGAGTCTGCCTCAAATCGAGGTCGGATGGACTGCGATTAAGACGCGCTTCGATGTGCGCGCGCCATGGTCGAGCAGTTTGGCGCGGTGCCTCTTGATCTTTGCTCTCGCTAACCATAGCGGCGGCGGTCTCCCGCATGGAATCTCACAGGTTCGTGTGACGCGCCCGAACGCTGGGCGGCGCTTTGTGGTTTCTCGGGTTCTGGCCTAGGCTGTTGCATGGGCGCCGCAAGGGTGCAACATGGAGATGGAGCATAGCCCCCAAAACCTTGGGCGCCGTGCTTCCGCACTCTATAGCGGGTAGGATTGCAGTGCCATAAAGGCCTTAAAAACGCGAACACTTAACTCAACGGAACCCATTGCAAATGACCACAGAAGCCGAGCGCATCATGAGCATCAACACCAACAACATGGATGTCGCCCAAGCCGAAGCCCTGACGGAAGAGTTGGGCGATCGCTTTGGCAAGGCACGCGAAGCAATTTCCGGTTTCATTTTCGGCCAGAAGACGGTGGTCGACCAGGTCCTGATCACGCTTCTCGCGGGCGGCAATGGTCTCTTGATCGGCGTGCCCGGTCTCGCCAAAACGCGCCTTGTCGATACGTTCGGCACCGTGCTCGGCATGGACACCAAGCGCATCCAGTTCACTCCCGACTTGATGCCCGCCGACATCGTCGGTTCCGAAGTGCTCGAGGAATCCGACGAAGGCCGTCGCGCTTTCCGTTTCATCAAAGGTCCGGTGTTTTGCCAATTGCTGATGGCGGACGAAATCAACCGCGCGAGTCCGCGCACGCAGTCCGCGCTGCTGCAGTCGATGCAAGAGCGCTATGTCACGGTTGCGGGTCAGCGCTACGACCTGCCCAAACCATTTCACGTGCTGGCGACGCAGAACCCGTTGGAGCAGGAAGGCACGTATCCTCTGCCCGAAGCGCAGCTCGATCGCTTTCTCATGCAGGTCGACGTCGGTTATCCCGACCGCGAGGCGGAGAATTTGATGCTGATGCGGACGACCGTCGGCGATGAAAAGCCACCTCAGCCGGTGTTGAATCCGGAAACCTTGATCAAAGCGCAGGCTTTGGTCCGCCGTCTGCCGGTGGGCGAGAAAGTCGTCCACGCGATTTTGGGGCTGGTGCGCTCCGGCCGTCCCGATGAAGGCGCCAACGACACGGTGCGCAACTTCGTCGCGTGGGGACCATCGCCGCGCGCCAGCCAAGCGTTCATGCTGGCCATTCGCGCCCGCGCTCTGATCGAAGGACGTTTCGCGCCGTCGATCGATGACGTGGTGGCGCTGGCCCATCCGATCCTGAGGCACCGCATGGCGCTGAATTTCTCCGCCCGCGCGGAGGGCGCGACCATCAGGCAGGTGATCGACGGTCTCTGCCAAGCGTATCTTTAAAGACGACCCCGCGAGTGGCGGGGCGGTCAATTGAACCACGCGGGCCTCCATGTCGAACACGGCTTATCAACCTTTTGATTCACGTCAGCCCGAACGTTGGAATCGTCCGCGCGAGGAAGCCGAAGGCATCGCCGCGGCGCTGCCGCCGCTTTTGGTCGCGGCCGAACGGCTTTCGTCGGGCGTTTGGCTCGGCGTGCATGGGCGGCGAAAAGCCGGCATGGGCGAGACGTTCTGGCAGTTCCGCCGCTATCGCGTTGAGGACCCGTCCAGCGTCATCGATTGGCGCCAATCGGCGAAGTCACAGCACCTCTTTGTCCGCGAACGCGAGTGGGAAGCGGCTGAAACCGTGTGGTTCTGGCGCGACGGCTCGATCAGCATGCGCTATGCGTCGGACCGGAATGTTCCGGAGAAATGGGAGCGCGCGACAGTGCTTACGCTGGCGCTTGCTTCGCTTCTCGTGCGTGGCGGAGAACGCATCGGACTGCTCGGCGCCGGGATTCGTCCGGCGTCCGGCCGCATCGCGCTCCGCAGAATGGCGCATCAGCTTGCGGAATTGCCGCCCGGTGACGCCGATCTGCCGCCGGAACTCATCATCAAGCGGCACTGCGAGATGGTCTGGGTATCGGATTTCCTCCAGCCGCTGGACGAAATCGAGGCGCATATGAAGTCGCTCGCCTATAGCGGCGCCCACGGTTATCTGGTGCAGATCATCGATCCCGCCGAAGAGGACTTCCCCTTCATGGGCCGGGCTCGCTTCGAGGCTCATACCGTCCGCGACACGACGATTTTGGGACGGGCGGAAATGGTGCGAACATCCTATCGTCAGCGTTATGACGCCCATGCGGAAGCGGTAAAGGAGCTTGCACGCAGGCTGGGGTGGGTTTTCCTGCGCCACCGCACCGACCGCCCGCCGGGGACGGCACTGATTGCGCTTTATGGCGCGCTCGGCGGAGCACGCGCACAACGGGGATTTTGAGGCATGCCGAGTTTCGCTGGTCTCCTCACCGGTCTCATAAGCGGACTCTCGTTCGGCGCGCCCTATCTGCTTTATGCGCTGATTGGTCTGCCGATCATTTATTGGCTGCTGCGAGTCACGCCCCCGGCGCCCAAGCGAATCGTGTTTCCGCCGCTGCGCCTGCTGTTCGGCTTGAAGTCATCGGAAGAAACACCGGCGCGCACCCCGTGGTGGCTGCTGCTGCTGCGGCTAATCGCAGCCGCGCTTGCGATCCTGGCTCTTGCCGAACCGCTCTATGACCCGACGCCGGTCGCCCGCGGGGCTGGTCCGCTGGTGCTGGTGGTAGACAATGGCTGGACGTCGGCGGCGCAATGGCAAACGCGCCAAGCCGCAATGAACCGCGCTCTCACCGGAGCGACGCGGGACAACCGGCCGGTTATTATCGTGGCCACGGCCGAAAACGCGCCGGTCACGACGCAATTTCTTGATCCCGGCAAGGCGCTGCAGACCATCACCGACATGACGCCGAGGCCGTGGCTGCCCGATCGCGCCAAGGCATTGGCGCAATTGCAGACCATGACATTTACCGGCACGCCGCAAATCATGTGGTTTTCCGACGGTCTCGAGCACGGCAACGCCAAAGCTTTCGCGGATGGACTGGCGAACATCGGCACGCTCGGCATTTTCACCGATGAGCCCGACAAAGGGCCGATCGCAATGCGCCCGCCGGACAATGTCGCTGCGGGCTTCGGCGTGAATTTGGCGCGGGTGCCGACCGACGTCGCACGCGATGGCCGGGTTGCGGCGCTCGATGGTCGCGGCCAGATCCTCGAAACAGCGCCCTATCATTTTGCGATCCGGGGAGGAGAGGCGAAAACCATCATCTCGCTCCCCTTGGAGCTCAGAAACGATACGGTTCGCATCGCGGTGATGGCGCAGGACTCGGCGGGCGCCGTGCAGCTGATCGATGCGCGCTTCCGCCGCCGTCCGGTCGGACTCGTCTCGGGCAGCTCCAACGACACGGCGTCACCGTACCTTTCGGACATCTTTTATCTGGAACGGGCGCTCGCGCCTTACGCCGAAATCCACAAGGGCACGGTCGAGCAGGTGTTGGATAGCGGCGTCGCGGTTCTGGCAGTCTCCGATATCGGACAGCTCAATACCGCCGAACACGACCGCGTCCTGCGCTTCATCGAGGAAGGCGGCGTGCTCGTCCGCTTCGGCGGACCGCGTTTGGCTGCACATAGCGACGATCTCGTGCCGGTGAAGTTGCGTGAGGGCGAGCGTCTGACGGGCGGCGCCATGACTTGGGCTTCGCCACAAAAGATGACGCCGTTCGCCGACGATTCCCCGTTCCGCGGATTGAACATCGCCAATGACGTGACGGTGTCGCGCCAAGTGCTCGCAGAGCCGTCGGTGGAGCTTGCCGACCACACCTGGGCGCGTCTTACCGATGGCACGCCGCTGGTGACGGGCGCGTCGAAGGGCCGCGGCTGGATCGTGCTGTTCCATGTAGCCGCCAGCCCCGGCTGGTCGTCGCTGCCGATTTCAGGGCTCTACGTCGATATGCTGCGTCGCGTCGTCGAGCTTTCTGAAGGCGTGCGCGGAGGCGCCGCGGCAGCGCGCACCGGGACTTTCCCGCCCTATCAGACGCTCGACGGTTTCGGCCATTTGGAGAAACCGTTCCCGGAAGCGACGCCCATCCGCGCCTCGGAGATCGAGACCACGAGCATCGGTCCGCTTCATCCGCCGGGACTTTATGGCGTGCAGGGCGCGCTGGTGGCCTTGAACGCATTCGGTTCGCGGACGATGCTGACGCCGCTCGACATCGGCCGCTCGATTTTCCCCTACTCGGGGACGGCCGCGCGCGAGCTGAAATGGCCAATGCTCGAGATAGCTCTCATTATTCTTCTGATCGATGCGCTCATTTCGCTCTGGCTGCGCGGGTATGTCAGCATGAACAGATCGAAGCCCCGGGCCCGCAGGGCCGCGTCCGCCGCTTCGGTGGTGCTGATCATGCTGGCGCCACTGGTTGTGGTGGCTTCGCTCGGTTCCGCGCTCGCGGCTCCTGCTCCGCGTGGCGGCGCCAGTGACCAGGAAAAGGAACAGGAATCGGCGCTGGACACGCGCCTCGCCTATGTCCTCACGGGCGACGCCGAAACCGACAATATGAGCAAAGCAGGCTTGTTCGGCCTCGGCCTGGAGCTTCGGGCGCGCACGGCCTATGAGCCTGCTCCTCCCGTAGGCGTCGACATCGAAAAGGACAATCTGTCCTTCTATCCCCTGCTCTATTGGCCGATGCACGTGTCCGAAAAGGACCTTTCGCCGAAAGCGGTCGCCAAGATCGATCAGTTCATGCGCGAAGGCGGCACCATCCTGTTCGACACCAGGGATTCGCCAGTCGGCGGTCTCGCCTCCGGGAGCTCGCCCGGCGAAGTGACGTTGCGGCGTCTGCTCTCCAAGCTCGACATTCCACCCTTGGAGCCCGCGCCGGCGGATCATGTGCTGACAAGGACCTTTTATCTGCTCAAGGAATTTCCGGGACGTTGGAGCGGCGGACAAGTCTGGGTCGAGGCACTGCCTCCGCAAGATCCCAACCGTCCGCCCGAGGGGCCAGTGGTGGCGCGCGGCGGAGACGGCGTGTCCCCTATCATCATGGGAGGGAATGATTGGGCAGCAGCCTGGGCGCGCGACGAAATGGGCAATCCCATCGCGGCCGTGGTTCCTGGCGGTGAACAGCAGCGTGAGATGGCAATTCGCTTCGGGATCAATATCGTGATCTATGCTATGACCGGAAATTACAAGACCGACCAAGTGCATGTGGCGCCGTTGCTGGAGCGCCTGGGAAAGTAGGAGCGCAAGCGGTGGATATTTTTTCCTTCAGCGTCGCGTTTGCGCCGCACCTGCCGCTCTGGCTGATGGCCGCCTTTGCCACCATCGCACTGTTGATTCTAGCTTTTTCAATTTACCGCCATGCGCATGGAGCATGGGCGCGCGTGATTGCCTTCGCAATCGTTCTTCTGGCGCTGGCCAATCCGCTCGTGGTGCACGAAACGCGCGAAGGTCTGTCCAATATCGTTGCCCTTGTCGTCGACCGTTCGCAGAGCATGGACATCGGCACGCGCCGCGCCGACGCCGATAAAGCGCTGGCCGCGTTTCGTGAAAAGCTGAAAACCCTCAACGTCGAGGTTCGCGAAGCTGAGGTTCGCACCAGCACGGATGCCGGTGCGGAGACCGGCGGCACGGCGCTGTTCACCGCGCTGAACGCGGCCCTTTCCGACGCCCCGCCCGATCGCGTTGCCGCCGCCATCGTCATCACGGACGGCGAGGTGCACGACACGCCCGATCCGAAAACCTTCCACCTCGGTGCGCCTTTCCACGTGCTGTTGACGGGAGCGCCGGGGGAACGCGACCGCAAACTCACCGTGGTGCGCGCGACCCGCTTCAACATCGTCGGCAAGGATGCCGAGATTACCTTCCGCGTGGATGATTTTGGCGGTTCGGCAGGCGGCAATGCCCAGGTCGCCATACGCATCGACGGTCAGGATCGCGGCAAGAGCAACGTTTCGGTCGGCAAGGACACAACCATCAAAGTACCAGTCGCCCATGGCGGCGAAAACGTGGTCGAGCTCGAAGCTGCAGCCGGTCCCGCTGAGCAGACACTGCAAAACAATCGCGCCGCGGTGATCATTAATGGCGTGCGTGACCGTCTGCGCGTGCTGCTGGTTTCCGGCGAACCCCATGCCGGCGAGCGGGTTTGGCGCAATCTGCTGAAGTCCGACCCTTCCGTCGATCTGGTGCACTTCACGATCTTGCGGCCGCCGGAGAAGCTTGACAGCACGCCGATCAATGAGCTCGCCCTGATCGTGTTCCCGACGCGCGAATTGTTCGCCGAGAAGCTGCCCGAATTCGATCTGGTGATTCTGGACCGCTACCAGAATCGCGACATCCTGCCGCTCGCCTATTTCGAAAACCTGGCGAAATATGTCGAGAATGGCGGCGCGCTTCTGCTCTCCTCCGGCCCGGAATTCGCCGACGATTCCAGCATCTACCGCACGCCCTTGGCGGCCGTGCTGCCGGCGCAACCCACGGGCGAGGTCATTACCCAGGCGTTCAAGCCGATCATCACCAAGGCGGGATTTGCCCATCCCGTGACGCGCGATCTGCCGCAAGGCAATCTCGAGGCGCCGGCTGCGCCGGGCGAAGGGCCACCCAATCCGCAGCCCGTCCAGGCTGCCCCACCGGCGCCTGGAGCCGTTCCCACGCCAAATGCGGCCCAGGGCGTTACCCCCAATTGGGGTCGCTGGTTCCGCGTTATCACGGCCCAAAAGCTGGCCGGCAACACGATCATGTCGGGGCCGCAGGACCGCCCGCTTCTCGTGCTCGACCGGGTACAAAAGGGCCGCGTCGCGCAGTTGCTGTCCGATCAGATCTGGCTTTGGGCGCGCGGTTTCGAAAACGGCGGCCCGCAGGCCGAATTGCTGCGCCGTCTCGCTCATTGGCTCATGAAGGAGCCCGACCTCGAAGAAGAGCGCCTGATGGCGGAAGTCTCCGGCGGCGAGCTGCGCGTCACGCGCCAGACCATGGCGGATAAAGCCGCCAACGTGAACGTGACCAGCCCGACCGGCAAAGCCGAAAGCGTGCCCCTTGCTTTGACCAGCCCGGGACGGTTCACCGGCCATATCAAGGCCGAAGAGCTCGGGCTTTACCGCATGACCGATGGAGCGCTGAACGCCGTTGCCGCTGCAGGGCCCTTAAATCCGCGCGAAGTCGCCGACATGCGGGCTACCGATGCAATCCTGAAGCCCTATGCGCAAGCAACCGGCGGCGGCATTCACTGGATATCGGATGGCATACCGGACCTGCTCCCCGTCGACACGGGCAGCACGGCGTCAGGCAGCAGTTGGTTCGGAATCCAGCGCCGCGGCGCCTATCGCGTAACCTCGGTCGACAGCCAGGAATTGCTGCCGCCATGGCTTGCGCTGATATTGGTTCTGAGCACGGTGCTCTTCGCTTGGCGGCGGGAGTCGCATTAGCAATTCGAACTCAGACTGTCGCGCGGCGGGATTAGATCCCGCCGTCGCCTGGAGCGACGCTCAAGAACCCGTCGGGCGGCGGCGGTCCTAGACGCTTGCCGCTGGCAAGGATGCCGGCCGTGAGCTGGCCACCCCGCGTGCCGTCCTTCAACGGATGAAATTCGATGCTGATCTTGTCGCCGGGCTTGACCGTATCGGGGCGCCAGCCTGCACGCGTGTCCTGAGCAATGGACTGCATCTCGAAGGACCACTCGACCTGCTTGCCACCTTGATCGGCCGCCATGATGTGCAGCCAGACATGCGGATTGGTCCACTCATATTCCTTAACGATGCCGCTGACCGACATTGTCTTGTTGCGATCGAACATGGCGAAGGAGTGATGCGCCCAAGCCGGCGCCGTCACGCCCAAGGCCAGCACGGCCAAAGCGAGGCCTTTGACCTTCATGGAATCCTCCGGAAGCCTTCGGCTTTCCTAGTTGGCGTTGGTGGCGTTCGCGGGCTGCCTGCCGAAGACGCGGGCGGGCGCCGCGGGAGGTCCAAGGTGCTTGCCGTCGGCAAGGGTCGCACTCATCAATTGCCCGCCGCGCGAGCCGTCCTTCAACGGATGGTATTGAATGCTGACCTTGTCGCCGGGCTTCACGGAATCGGCACGCCAGCCAGCGGCTGCGTCCTGCTGGGTCGACTGCATCTCGAACGACCATTCCCGCGGCGTGCCTTGCGCATCCGGCACCGTCAGATGGATCCAGACATGCGGGTTCGTCCACTCATACTCTTTCACCGTGCCGTCGATGCCCACGGCTTTTTCGCGGTCGAACATAGCGAAGGAGTGGTGAGCGAGAGCCGGGGTCGCAAGCGTGAAAGCGAGACCGGCCAAAAGAGCGGCTTTGAACTTCATGGGCTCCTCCAGTGTAATGAATTCACTCCTGCGCGGCAGGCCTGCGCACGGGTCCTCCGAGACGTTTGCCGTCCGCGAGAGTCGCAGCGACCAATTGACCGCCGCGTGATCCGTCCTTCAAGGGATGAAAATCAACCGAGACTTTATCGCCCGGCTTCACCGAATCGGCGCGCCAGCCCAGCGCCGCGTTCGTGGCGATCGCCTGCATCTCGAACGACCACTCGACCGGCTTTCCCGCTGCGTCGGCCACCATCACGTGAATCCACACGTGCGGATTCGTCCACTCGAATTCCTTGACGATGCCCGTCATGGTCACGGACTTTTCCCGATCGAACATGGCGAAGGAATGATGGGCCGATGCCGGCGCCGCCAGCAAAAGTGCGAACCCTGCTATCCCGAGCGCTTTGAGTTTCATTCGCGTGCTCCCTGCAAATTGCTTCGACGGTCTCGAACTAGCGCGCCGGTGCGGGCCTATTCGCCGACGAACCGAGGCGTTTGCCGTCGGCAAGCGTCGCGGCAACAAGTTCTCCGCCGCGCGAACCGTCTTTCAACGGATGATATTCGATCGTGACTTTGTCGCCCGGTCTCACCGAGTCGGGACGCCAGCCGCCCGATATAACCGCGGCGACCGCCTGCATTTCGAACGAGTACTCGACCGATTTGCCGCTCTGGTCCGGCACCATGATGTGAATCCAGACGTGCGGGTTCGTCCATTCGAATTCCTTGACCAAACCGGTTTGCGTGATCAACTTTTCCGGATCGAACATCGCAAACGAATGGTGGGCGAGTGCCTGTCCCGCCAACAGCGGCAGAACCAGGCCGGCGACTGCCAAGACTTTAACGTTCATCGGACCCCTCCTGAGGGCAGACCGCTATGACATGGCCTACGGAAACGATATAATACCAGCTAATCAGGGCTGGCGCGATAGCTTGGGAGGATTACCGATGCGTGGATTGGCCTTAACGGTTGCGGCAATGCTGGTTTCGGCGGTACCGGCACAGGCGGCTTGGCAGTATTACGCCTGTCCGTCCGACAATTTTGCCACGCAATTTCCAGGCGTTCCCAAGATGGAAACCGTAAAATTTTCCATGCCGCGCCACGGCGAGGCCAAGTCCGCTCGCACCTACACGACGACCGTGGACAACGTCGTCTACAGGATGCTGGTGGCCGACTACACGGACCGCGTTCCCTTCGGAGCAAGCATTCTGGAGGAAGCGCTATTCCAGCACACGGAAGCCGACGATCATGGCTTGCGGAACGGCAAGATGCTGGGCAACGACACCGCGCGAATCGAACCCGTCGTCCGGGGCGCGACCTATGGCCGGCGCATCACCATGGATTACCCCAATGGCGGCGGCCGCAATCTGACAAATTTTTATTTCCGCGACGGCAAGCTCTATGAGCAGTCGGTGACGATCCTCCCGGCCAACGGCGACTACTCCTCGCCCGTCGGCTCGCGCTTCGTCGAATCGCTGCTGTTCAACTTGACGCGGATGGATCAGGAAGCGGGCGGCACACCGCCGAACATCCAAGGCTGCGGCACGACGATCCAGCCCTTCAATTTCTAGAGTTAAGCGACAGGCGTAGCCTGCGCCGACACCTCGACGTCGATTCGAGCGCGCTTGACATCGCCCAAGAGCGTGTCGAGCGCGCCATCTTTCAACGCAAGCCCAAGCAAGCGGTCGGCATCGACCGGACCCGGAAAGCGGATCTGCCCAGGCTTCAGCTTGGCGAATCCGACGCGCGCGTAATAGGGCTCGTCGCCGACCAAAATCACACTTTCGT
>WNFT01002033.1_pt1 | contig 17196 bp, 32 predicted proteins | sample 5400191 | NCBI WGS metagenome assembly WNFT01 (sample SAMN13153359, study PRJNA577476) | soil metagenome | isolation source: 80 cm saprolite under Madrone tree | place: USA:California | collected 2016-06-14 | reverse complement strand
GATCATGCGGCGGCGAAGAGGGCTGATCTCAGCCATCGGAAAACCTCCTGTCTGAAGGGTTGGGCGTCGAAAACCCTCAATCCTCTCAGACAGGAGGCGATTACTGCGACCGCTCCTTAACTGCCGCGTCAGCGGCTTCATTCAATCCCCAGCGAGTCAGACTTACTGAGGGTTGGTATAAGGCCCCTGCCACGCTCTCCTCGGGCAAGAGCCTCACGTTGAGAAATGGATTCACAATCCCTGTTGTGCTGTTCGCCATACTCGCCTCCAAAGATAACAACCCCAATTGACGCTGCCCTCAGGCGAAATAGAGAAGTCGTGTGCAACAGGCCGGCGAATCGCCAACAGGCGGACGCTGTCACGATTACTCGAGCGAGTCCCCTTGCGTCCGCGCCAACAGACGCTGGTGTTTCTCGGAGAGACCTGACAGAAAACGCTTGCTGGCAAGCAGGGGCTTCTGTTTTTTATTCTGCTTCCAATTATTAAAGTTTTTATGATCCACAAACCAGGGTCGACAATATGTCAAATACAAAAGCGGACGCGGCAAAGGGCCTATGTTCGGGGTGCCGGCATGCTTCAACCGAAAATCCCAGAGTACGCGCGAAACGGCCCTGAGCGTTACAACCATCAGGCGTGCGGAACTCACCGAAGGAGCGACATCTATGACCACGGCCAACGACTTGGCCGTCCGCCGCGCCTTAGAAGCCGCGGGTGTTATGTTCATCGATGAGAACGGCGGCGCTGGCCCGGGTGTGCGGCTGCGCAAGCCGCAACGAAAAAGCGCTTAGCCACCTTATCCGCCTGCTGAGGCCTCGTTCTCTTCCGGCGAGCGTTCCCGATTCGGCGTTCGGATGGCAAAGAAGAAAAAGAAGCGATGACAGTAGCCAGTCTCTACGAAGGCTGTCCGCCTGAATTTGTCTTGTTTAGGAGCGGCACTGAGTCAAGCGCGCGATCCTGCTTCTCGCGAACCTTTCTCTTGTTCCCAACATGGGAACACTGCTATAAATCGTGAATGCGGTTGATTGCGCGAAACGTTCTCCTGGCCTATGCCCGCACACATCCCCAAACGGAAGTCCCGCTCGAGCGTTGGTATAGGCTGGTCAAAGCCGCGAATTGGACCTCGATGGACGACATTCGCCGAGCCGCCCCGAAAGCCAAGGTGCTCAATCGCGACCGCGCCCGCTTCGAAGTCGCTGGCGGAAACTACCGGTTGATCGCCTCATTCGACTTCCGCCGGCAAATCGTGTTCATCAAATTTATCGGGACGCATGCTGAATACGATGCCATCGATGCTCTGACCGTTGCTAGATTTTGATGAGGACCATCATGGAAATCCGCCCGATCCGCACCGACAAAGACCACCGCGCCGCACTCGCCGAGATCGAGAAGCTTTGGGGCGCGTCCAATGGGACGCAAGAGGGCGATAAGCTCGACATTCTTGTGACGCTGGTCGAGACCTATGAGGAACGGCGCTGGCCGCTCCGGAGTCGGCGCCGGTTCGACCCGGTGGATGTGCTGCGCTACGCGATCGAGGAGCTCGGACACAGTCAGGCCGAGCTTGCAGACATTCTCGGCTCGCGTTCGCGCGCGTCCGAAGTCCTGGCTCGACGCCGGCCCCTTACCCTAGAGATGATTCAAAAGATCAATGCAAGTTGGAAAATCCCCGCCGATCTCCTCGTACAGCCCTATCGGGTCGCCACGACGGCAGCTTGCTCATCAGGTTTCCGGGAATAGCCATTCGCCGCTGGCGTAGTGTTCATCGATGAGAACGGTGGCGGCCCGGGTGTCCGTCTTCGTGAGCGGCCAAAAGGGCAGCCGCGGCGAAAGTGACAGCCGCTGCGATACCTTGAGGGCTTGCCAAACATCGGTAGCATTGGCATATTGCCGGCGATATGAGACTGGTACTGGATACCAATGTGCTCATTGCGGCGTTCCGCAGTCGCACTGGAGCAGCGGCAGAAGTCGTGCGGCTGATCCGTCGACGAGAGCTTACAATGGTGGCGACGGTGGCTTTGTTTCTCGAATACGAGGCGGTTCTAACGCGGCCGGAGCACCTCGCAAGGGCTGAAATAACGGCAGCCGAAGCCGAAATCGCGCCCGACGTGCTTGCTGCGGTCGCCGAACCGGTCGAGTCTCATTTCCTGTGGCGGCCAAGACTAAGGGACGCAGACGACGACATGGTGCTCGAAGCCGCCGCTAACGGACGGGCCGACGCGATCGCGACCTTCAACACCCGCGATTTCGCTGGCGCCGCGAGCGAATTTGGGATCGCAGTCCTCACTCCCGCAGAAATCCTGAGGAGATTGTGAAATGAGAACCAGCAGTAATTATGCCCTCCGCTTGCCGGCTTCTCTCAAAAGAGCGATCGAGGAGGTTGCTCGCGAAGATGGCACGACGCTGAACCAGTTCATCGTCAGTGCGGTCGCGGAAAAACTCGCGGTGCTCAAGACGGCGGATTATTTTGCGAAGCGTGCTGCTCGCGCTGATTTTCGCGCCTTCGATCGTTTGATGAGACGTCGTGGAGGCGAGGCTCCGCAGCCCGGTGATGAGATGCCAGCGAATTATCACAAAAAGAAGTCCCCGAGACGCTGATCGGCTCATCACCGGCGAGACGTGGACGCGCGCGGCACGGGCCAAGGAGAACGCGGTCCGGAACAAGAAGAAGCCTTGCGGGATTGATGTCCGGCAATATCCAACTTGCAGCCGACCAGCGGTTTATCGGTGCGTGACCGTTTGGAGAGAATTCCGCCCGAGCATTGGATGACCCTCCATGCGCCCGCGGCGGCTTGGCGCCGCGAAAGAGGCAAGGCAGCGCCAGAATTTCTTCTCCGCGGGCAAAAGGACGTGCTGGTAGAGGGGATCTCCTCGCATCTGTTGGTCGCGTGGGATCATGTTTCCTCGCCGATTGGCAATAAGCGCACGCGAATGCGTGCCTCGTCCAAAACAACGACGCTTCCCCGTTGCAATGACTCTTCAATCATTGGCAAATTGGTCAACAGAAGCGCAAGTTGCCTTTCGGGCTTCCGGTCAGTTCCCCGCCTAAAAATGATGACAGAGGGTTTGCGTGCATCTCTCAGCACAAGCAGCGTGCCGAAATCGGTATCGGCTGAGATGACAATTCGATCTTCCTCTTTGGCTAGGGCAAAGACTTTCTCATCTTCAGCTGATTGTAATCCGTAATCGCGCACGTGTGCGGCATCATGGCCGTTCAATCGCAGGCCCTCTGCTAGGGTAGGCGACAAAGCATTATCCACCAAGAATTTCACGGAATCGCGAGGGGCAGTTCGCGCTCGCGCACGGCATCGGCCGCATACCTCAGCGCCTCATGAATGTCCTCACGCTCGAGGTCAGGGTAGGCAGCAAGGATCTCTTCCTCGGTCATCCCATCGGCGATCATTCCGATCACAGTCGCGATCGGGATGCGCAGTCCACGTACGCACGGGACACCACCCATTTGCTTAGGGTTGACGGTAATTCGCGTATACTTCATCGGTCATTTCCTCCCTATTTTAAACGATATAGACCATCAGCAACGTATTGGCGAGGCAACGTGCTGAGGGCGATCGAGGCCGTGCGGCTGTGGGCCGAAGACGCACTTGCACCAGCTCGCGCTCGATCGCGGTTCGGGCTTCATAATCTGCAATGATGACCGAGGCCGGCTGCAGCTTACCGTTCTCACGGCTGGCAGCGGCCTTTTGCTACGGACCTTCAAGATCACCGCCGCCGAATACCCCCTCCATTTTTCGAAACGAACCCAAGTCATTGGTGATGTCTGTGCGGGGGATAATTTTTGATCTCCTGGAAGAACGATGGAGGATTGGAAGCCGCGGGCGTCGCATTCATCGATGCGCATGCCGGACTGCATTTCGTCGCGACCGCCGTTTGCCAACTTCGGTTTTCGGACCGGTGCTCCTGAGCGCGCTCGGGCGCAGGGTCAGTGACGAGTTCACGGTCCCGCTCTGTCGCATCCATCACCGTGAGCTTCACCGCCAGGGTGACGAGGCTGCATGGTGGAGTAAAGTCGCCATCGATCCTGACGGCCCCAATGACGGTTTGCATCGATGAGGCGAGCTCCGCCTCTAAAAATGCCGATGGGTTCACGAGCCAATGACCTCGTTTCGAAAAATCGAGGCCAATCGGCGGTCGCGCTCAAGTTATGGCGGAAGATGGCGGTGCCCTACATGAGACGTGATTGCATTAATATTATTTGTGTCTTCCGTGTTGATGCCGAACACCGGGTCCACTGCCGTGGCTCGAGCCAATTTTCGACACGAAGTCCAGGCATGCGCTGGAATTCTCGCACGTTATTGGTCACGACGGCTAACCCTTCGCTGCGTGCATGACCCCCGATCATCATGTCATGGATCCCAATGGGTTGGCCCGCTCGCTCAAGCTCTGCCCAGAGCTGACCGTAATGGCTGGCAGCGCGGTCGGCAAAAGGGAGTACGTTCAGCCGTGCACAGAATTGCTCGACGACCGTGAGATTTTCGTGCGGCCGTGCCGATTTTTCCGCGCCATAGATCAGCTCGGCGAGAGTGATAACGGAGATGCAAAGCTGATCCGCAAAGTTATTGAAGCGCTCGCGTAGGTGCGCGGGGCGATTCTTAATGACGTAAATGCAGATATTCGTGTCGAGCATATATCGCAGCATCAGATCTGCTCGCGCTTTTGCGCCGGGAGCTGTCGACGTTCGGCCATAAAGTCACCCGAGGCCCCAGGTCCATCAAAGAACGCATCCCAGGACTGGTCGGCCGGGCTGATGAGACGGCTGCGGCCTAACTTCGTGACCTCGACCTGGCGCACGCCTGGCGGCAATGCCACCGGCTTCGGTAACCGCACGGCTTGGCTTCGGTTAGTCGTAAAGACCGTCGAACGCGTCATGTTACCCTCCATCAGCGGTATATCCCTAAGGGATATACGCATTGCCTGGCGGCTCCGTCAATACGGTTTCATTGAGCGTCGCTGACCTGCAGGGCGTGCCGTCGGGTCGCGCTCCCGCCGCGGCGGCCGGCCAAGCTGATGTCGGCGGGGTTGGTGCTGGGACGTCGTGGAGGCGAGGCTCCGCAGCCCGGTGATGAGATGCCAGAGATCCGCGAGACGCTAATCGGCTCATCACCGGCGAGACGTGGACGCGTGCGGCACGGGCCAAGGAGCGAATTAGGACACAAGGCTCGGAACTAGGACAGTACCGAAGCTGGAAAGCCAAGGGAGCGGACCTGAGGCGGGTAACCGGGGCGAGGGCCTCCCGCAATGGTGGGCGTCACCATCTCGGACTGGCAGGTGGCGTTGGCATCATCCCGGAATCACGGGCGGCTTTCCTCCGGAACCAGCCCTCGAGGGACACCGCGCCGTTCCAGCTTGAGCACCGCACGGAAGGGCGCGAGCGGCAGGTTTTTCAAGTGTGCCTTCTCTCCGGCGATGCCTCGTTGACCACGTGGGGCCGCGGGTTCGCAACCGTATAACAGCCACACGATCGGGGTGAGCATGGGCTCGTCGGCGAAGACTGCATCGGGCGAGGTCGACCTGGCCTAGCTTGGCCCCCCGGGAGCGCCTCTTAAAACGGATCTCGAAGGTCAACAGAGGGGCCGGCGAAGCTGGCGCGGCGCGTCCGTGGCGGCGGTGTAGTGCCGCCCTTGCACCCGCGCTCGCGAAGCTCTCGCGACAGCCAACGACCGGTCAGGACCGGCTAGGCCGTCAGTCGATCACTCGCCGTGCGCGGCTCGGCCCTGATGAGCTCTTAAAGGACCGAGGCGTCACTTCGCATACGGCCGCGCCATGATATGTTCTCTTCCTGCTTGTACGCGATGACGCGACTCAATGTTGATTGTACTTTTCGATCTTTCGCCGGCCGGCTGGCATCGAATGCGCGTTACCCAGGTATGTCACCCTGGAAGGATCGCTGCCCCAGCTCGAGACCTCGAGAAAGCCAAGTGGCCAGACGGCCACGAGCGAGCAGCAGCGGCTGGTCGTTGCGACGCCCGCGCTCTGTGATCCAGCCTCACCACGTGTCACCCGCTTGTGCGGTGGAACGACGCGGTCCTGCTAGCCAAAAAAGAAGCCGATAGGATTACCTAATAGGGTAGCTCGCGGCAAAAATCAGGAGCAACAGCTGCAAGGCCCGCGCAAGGCCAATCAGGACAAACCGACAGCTATGGTTTGGATCGCCGGTACGTAATCCCTCAGGCGAAGTTCAGCGACCCTTTCCCTGATCAGAACATAAAGGCCCCAGAGTCCAACAACTATCATCGCGACGCCGCCGAAAGCGATCACATAGGCGAGGATAGTAGTCTTCATGGCCAACTCCTCCCGTTGCCCTGACCGATCGCAAGGCGGATAGGAGGCGCGCTAGAAACCCTCTGTCAAGCGCTAAGCAAAAAGCCGCGTCCGGTAGGGCTGAAGCTTGCGCTAATTGCGGGGATCTTGGCTTCCCGGTGGCTCAGCGAATCGTGCGGGGCTCGCTTGTCGATGCGGTCACCGGTTTGCCGGGCTTGATCACGGTGGCTTCCAAGCCGTCGGTGATGCGCGCGGCAGCACCGATGCCAATGACCAGGCTCGCGCAGACGAGTGCCACTGCCACCACCTTGAGGTGGGTCATGCGGTTAGCGGTAAACATCGAGAAATTGTTCATTACACGCTCCCCAAAATCTCCCTGTAATTGGTCGTTGCGACCCGAAGGAAGGTTCATGGGCGTCTCGAAAAAGGTGGGAAGGCCCGGTTCGCGCATCCCTATCGGCCAGGTTCGCCTCGAATGCTAGCCCCACTCCCATTACCGGCTCGGTTCGGCTCTTGTGATATCGCGGCGAACCCGGCCCGCCGTCACTGGGGCAGGACGATGCCGAGATCCCTGACGGCCACGGCGATAGGCGCGCTGTTGCTCGACACCCCTGGAATTCGGCCGCCGAAATTGGCGATCTGCCCGGTGGCGGTCAGCCGCTCCATGACCACCGGGTCGGCGACGGCCTGAACATCCCCTGCAATGCGTTCGCGCAACTGGGGTGGGCATCTCATATGGGCCGAAAAATCCGCCCAACCCGTCGAGCGCCGTCCGGACTAGCCGTGCCATGCCACCGATCTTCGCCGCCTCTTTCCGCGAGGCCTCGTCGAGGACGGCCGCAATCGCTAACCGCCGCGCGTCCGCGCAGCGTCTTTCTTGCAGGATGCTGCCGCTGCGTGCTTCTTCTCTCCATGGCGCCGATCACCTCGAACGGCCAGGTGGCAGCGCAGGAGCGTCCGCGTGCCCCGGTCCCCATATTAGCCGTCTGACACCGAGCCCGAAGGAGAACAGCTCAGGACACCGTCTGCGAGGACAACTGTCACCCCGATTCCCGTCGGGCCGATCTCCATCGCAACGACCGACGGTGCTGACGGTGCTGACGCAAACGCCGCCCCTTCAGGGAGACATCGCCGCCGGTCGCGACCTATGCGCGCGTGACGCCTTCGAGCCCGGCGCAATTCGACGGCCCCCAAGGTCGGAGCCGCCTCGCTGAGGTGCTTGAGGCTGTTGGGGCTGCCAACGCTGGCACGGCGGGGAGCCCGCTGGCCGACGAACAAGAGCCGCAGTGCGATCACGCTCGGACCAGAGCTGAGCGTGATCGTGTCGGCAGGAGTGAATGTGCGGGCGCTCGCCGCCCTGCGTCGGGCACAGATGTTCCTGCGGGCATTGGGCATTGAGATTACTTCAGTCGCGAAGGCCGAGCTGGAAACAACGTCATGCGGATGCATGCTACTATCGAAAATACCGTCAGCACCGTCGGCAGCGTCAGTGAGTATGAGCCCTGGCTCAGGACAGCGTCGACCGGCCGGTGACTTCTGTGACAACAACGCTCGCCGCGATCGGCTCGCGCGTGGCCCATCCGGCAGCGCTGCGTCACAGACGCCGTGGTGCGGCAAAGGCCAGCCTTTGGTCACCGACTAGCGCGCATCGAAACCGCAAGGCTTGAAAGTTGCCGGCAAATGTATCAATCTAGTCAGTATGACTAGAACTGCAAAATCAAAGCTGACGAAGCAACCGAAGCCCCGGCGCCAGGTGCGTGGCAACCAGCAGCCGGGCCACTGGGTCTTGCAGGATGCCAAGGCGCGCTTTAGCGAACTGGTGCGGCGCGTCCGCAGTGAAGGACCACAGCACGTGACGGTGCACGGGCGTGACGAAGTGGTGGTCATCTCGGCGGAAGAGTTTCGCCGCCTCAAAGGCGATCTCACGGGGCAAGCGCTCATTGCCGCCATGCAGGCATCGCCGCATCGCGAAATCGATATCGAACCTAGGGGCGTGCGCATGCCGGTGCGCGACGTTGCTCTGTGACGGGCTGGCTGCTGGATACCAATGTTTTATCTGAGCTGCGCCGTCCAAAGCCCGATCGTAAGGTGGTCGCATTCATTGCCGCCCAGCCGCTCGAACTGCTTTACGTCAGTGCGGTAACCCTCGCTGAAATACGGTTCGGGATCGAGGTTGTGACCGATGCGACCAAGCGAGCCGAACTCAATGACTGGCTTGCGCACAAGGTACGGCCGATGTTCGAGCAACGTGTTCTGCCGGTCACGGAAGAAATCATGTTCAAGTGGCGGCTCCTGGTGGAAGATGGCCGCAAGGCCGGCTACACCTTCTCGCAACCCGATCTGATCATCGCGGCAACGGCGCTCCATCATGGCCTGACCGTCGTCACCCGCGATGTGAGCGATTACGAACGGGTGCGCGCACCGGTGTTCAATCCGTGGGTCGATCCGCTGCCAAGCGCTTCCTGAGGCTGAGGAAAAGCGGTGCCCGCTCCGATATCCGCGGAGTCACATGACTCTTCCCCGACGAATGAGCAAGGAAGTGCATGCGGGTTGTGTAAACGTGAGGTGATGCAGATCCGACGGGCGGTCGGCCGCACAAAGGCGCTACGCAGTGCGGGCTGGCCTACGATCTTTTCCTATGTGCGCGACGAGTTCTGGGCGGTACTGCGTGAACCGACGGGAGTGAAACATCGAAGGTGTTATCGACAAGACAAGATTGATCTGGCCGGAGCTCGCCGCGTTCTATGAAAGCATTGCGCCCTACAGCTACGCACTGATCCGCTTCGGTGCGGGCGCGGTCTTCATGTATCACGGCTACGGGAAGCTTTTTCTGGGCTTTTCCCCTGCGGTCGCTAAGGATGCATTGGCGCCGATGGGGGTCCCGATGCCGGAAGTACTAGCTTATGGGCTCGGCGTCTTCCAATTTTTCGGCGGCGCTGCCTTGGCCTTGGGCTTGTTCACCCGACCAATCGCGCTCCTGTTGGCAATTGAAATGATCTTGATGGTGATATGGCACTACCCGAGCGGATACTTTTTCCAGGCAGCCGGCGGCGGCTATGAATTTCCGCTGATCATGCTGCTGATCTATGTCGCCATTTTCTTCCGTGGGGCGGGGCGTTGTTCGTTTGATCGCTTGATCGGCAAGGAGCTCTGAACGCCAGCACGCACCTCGCGTTGGTAGTTGAATCGGGGATTTCTAAATGTGAGGCGTCCAGCCCTAAGTATTAATGATGGAAACGCAGGAGCTGCCGACATGCATCTTGAAAAGCGCGTTCTGGTAACCGGTGGCGCGGGTTTCCTCGGCTCGCATCTTTGCGAGCGTCTGCTGGCGACCGGGGCGATCGTCGTCTGCGTTGATAATTTCTTCACTGGCGCGCGACGCAATATCGAGCATCTGCTCGATCATAAGCATTTTGAAGTGGTTCGGCACGACGTCACGTTCCCGCTTTATGTGGAAGTCGACGAGATTTACAATTTTGCTTGTCCCGCTTCGCCAATCCATTATCAGCACGATCCCGTGCAAACGACAAAGACGAGCGTGCACGGCGCGATCAACATGCTGGGACTCGCGAAACGCTTGCGGGCAAGAATTCTCCAGGCATCTACCTCGGAGGTGTATGGCGATCCGAGCGTGCACCCGCAGACGGAAGCTTATTGGGGCCACGTCAACCCGATTGGCCCGCGCTCCTGCTACGACGAAGGCAAACGCTGCGCTGAGACGTTGTTTTTCGACTATTGGCGGCAGCACCGATTGCAGGTCAAGGTCGCGAGGATCTTCAACACCTACGGCCCGCGCATGCACCCGAACGATGGTCGGGTCGTGTCGAATTTCATTGTCCAGGCGCTGCTCGGCCGTGACATCACGGTCTACGGCGACGGCTCGCAGACTCGCTCGTTCTGCTATGTCGATGATCTGATCGACGGACTCGCCCGGTTGATGGCGACGGCGGTCGAGGTGACGGGTCCGGTGAATATCGGTAACCCGGTTGAATTTCTCAGTGCTGGAATTGGCCAGCATGGTAATCGATTTGACCGGCTCGCACTCGCGCGTCGTTCACCGTCCCCGGCCAGAGGACGATCCGAACCAACGCCGGCCGGATATTTCGCGCGCCCAGGATCTGCTCGATTGGAAGCCACGCACAATACTCAAGGACGGTCTGACGAGCACCATCGCATATTTTGATCGGTTGCTGTCCGATCAGAAGTTGCGGGCGCAGCTGGTTAAGGAGCCGTCAGCTTGAGGACTTTGCAGACCAAGGATAGCGATAACGCGTTCGCTGGCGCTCAATGCACGACTGCTTCATGGGAATAGGCTGCGGCGATCTATAGGGGAGTCGGGAGGCTAAAAATAAAAAGATGTGCGCGCAGCTGTTGATACTGGCAGCTTGTGACCCCTCAGGAATCAACGATGCGTTTGAAGGATGATATTCGGGTCGACTCCGTCAAAATAATCCACGCCCTTGCCATGCCGCTCGCCTGATCTCCACCTTTTTGGCTACAGCCGCGACGAAAGTGACAGCCGCATCGATGCGCACGCGTGAAGAGCTGACGTCTCTGATCGAGGGACGGCTGTCCACAGCTTCGGCGAAGGACGAACTGGTCAAGCTCGCGACGCGGCTGATTATCGAGGAAGGGTTGGAAGGCGAAGCGTGCGACGCGGCCTGAACCCCCAGTTTTCTCGGCTCCGTGGTGCTCTGTGTCGATTCTACAACAGTTGCCAGGAATCTTAGCCTGAATGCCTTTGGCGAGCCTCAATATTCCCGCCTTTTCGTGTACCGAGAGGCGAGCTTAGCAGCTTGACACTCAGGCAGTGCGAGGAAGGGGGATAAAATGGCAGTTGTATGTTTTTTGAGAGGAACCCAAATTTGGGGAATTATCACTTTGACGTAGTAGCCACTATTGGTTGCGGTGTAGCCCAATCGCTCTTTTAGCCCTACGATGCCAGCCGGATCAAACTGGGGTTCTCGCAATGGCTGGCAAGAGCACGAAGCGGAAGGACGAAATCGAACTCGATCCCGCAGGGTGGGAACGGTTCGAGCGCGCGGTTGACGCCGCTGTCAAAACCCGGCCAACGCACAAAACCGCACGAAAACGATTTGGTCGCACGATCAAGAAGAGAAAAGAGTGATCGCGGCAGATGCGAGACCGTCTGCAAATTTTTCGTGCCAGTGTTGCAGTCAAAACTCAGCAACAGGTCATATATTCGGCAGAGCCTTGGATTTCATGAGTAATGCCTAAGAGCCGAGGGCGAAAGCGCCCGCAGCAGATCCCGCAACCCCCGAAGCTACCGCCGCTGCCTCCGGCGGGGGCTCAACTCATCTTGGGATATGATCCGGCGGGGCCAGTAAAACAGAGGGACATCGTCGGCGTAAAAAATGGGTGGAGCGAATACACCTTAGACGACGGCGCCGTTATCCGCATTAAGGGCGTTCTTGTTGATGCAAAGAAGATGATAGATCAGTTCAATACCAACGGCGATCCAATTTACGTTTTGCAACTCAGCGTCGTACAGGAGCTTGTTGTTCCAGAAGAGCTGAAGAAGCCAAAACCTGAAGCAACAAAATCAAAAGCACAACAAAAAACTGAGGAGAAAAAATAAAACATGACCGATATTCAAGACGTTTCGATCAAAGGGCGCCCTTTCTTTCTGCAAGTGATGGGGGGCGAAGTCAGTAACAGAATGTTTCGCACGTCATCAAACGCGGTCGCTAACACGGCTGGGCAAGTCGTGACGGGGGGCTGGGCGGACGCAGGACCGATGGTACGATCAGATTCTACAGGACGGGAACTTATTCCTTTTGGTGTGACTCTGCGCTGGGAAGACACCGGCGCGGTGAATGTCTTTGCGCTCGTCAATGTGCCTTTGTTTACCGTCGGCACCTCGGAACCAAAAATCCCCGACACAAACATTCCGCTATACCGCATATCGGCGCTGCTTGATGGCGGAATGAGTGTCGCTGAAGTGATGGAAGATTTTCCATCTCTTACTGCGGATCAAATTGTGATGGCGCGCGACCATGCACGCCAGTATCCAAATTTTGGAAGACCCTATCCGAAAAAGAGTCTTAAACGACTGCTGCGTAATAGTGGTTTTGCGGAACTCGAACAAACACTAAGAAGGCGAAAGAAGCGATCTTAGCGGGGGCCTCGTGTACGTTCTGGATTCCGATGTGCTGACCATTATCAGTGGCAGTCGGCGGTCTCCCAATGTCACGGCTTGGTACGACAGTATCGACGAAACTCAAATCTATCTCAGTGTCATTGCTATTCAAGAGAAAAGCAAAAGCGCCGTGACGGCTGCCAAAAAAGGCGACGCACCGACCGCGGCACTAGTAGAGCGGACTCTAGCCTCTCTGAAAAGCGAGTTTGCTGATCGAATATTGGCTCTTGATGTAGTGGCAGCAGAGGATTGGGGGCGGATGCTTGGTGTGCAAAACAAGCACGTAAACGACACCGCCGTGGCAGCGATTGCCAAGCGCCATAATTTCATGGTCGCCACCAGGAACGTGAGGGATTATGTCGGACGAGGAGCGATAGTCATCAATCCGTATGACGCCCCAGCCTTAATTACTCGCCCGACCTAATTTTCTTGCGCTTTTTGGTTTTGTATTTGCCTTTGGGTGCCTGGGCATACCATTTCAGTCCGCCAGTGAGGTCATCTATATGTTAGGCGCTTGCCAATGATGCCCTTCACCGACTTCGCCATCCGTGCAGCATCGTTCACGCCAAGCCTCTCGCGCTCGTTATAGCGGAAGTCGAATTCGGCAAGGTAACGCTTCAAGTGCTGCTGACTGACATGGTGATATACGCCGTTGATCCCGCGTTTCATGATGGAAAAATATCCTTCGATTGTGTTTGTGTGAACATTGCCGCGAACGTATTCGCCAGCACTGTGATTGACGGAGTCGTGTCGCTTAAACATCCGTCCTAGCTTTTTGGACGCGGCACCTTCGTCCGTGTAGACATAAGAAGCGCCGTGAATTTGCGCCTCGATAATCGGCCCAAGGTTCTCCGCATTCACCGCCGGGAACGTGGTGTGATTGCACACGGCCCCCGCGCTCAACAAGAGCGTAGACGGCCTCCTTGCCGATGCCGCCAGTACCCTTGTGCTTGCGCTTTGAGCGATGCTTGTTCTTTTCCAGACCGCCGACGAAACTCTCGTCCATCTCGACGGTTTTTCCTTTACCACCTGGCGGCTCGATCTTTGTCTCGCGGAGAGATTCGCGAATCCTGTGACAAAGAAACCACGCGGTTTTTTTCGAGAGCCCGAGCATGCGACCGATCTGAAGGGCGGATACGCCTTTCTTTGAGGCCATCATGAGGTGTGTTGCAGCAAGCCATTTGTGCAGCGGGATATGGCTTCGCTCGTACAGCGTGTTGACCGTCACAGAAAACGGCTCGCGACAAGCGTTGCACTGATACAAACCCGGACGATGCGACTTGCCTCGCATGAGTGTGGCTTGATCCACGACGCCGCAGTGCGGGCAAATCGGGCCATCCGGCCAAATGCGTGCTTCAAGCCACTCTCTGGCTTTGTCTTCGTTATGGAAAATCGGCTTCGAAAGGTCGCTCATGGCTGTATTCCTCAAATCTGAGGCGATACTATGCCATGTAGGCTACTATGTCAAGGTGATCATTCCCCAAATTTGGACTCCTTATGGAGAGAGGGGAGTCGAAGACCTCCGGGTCAATGATCTAGTCGTCACCTCTTCGGGCGAAGCAAAGCCAATTCAATGGGTGTGGGGGCGACGCTTTGAACGGCAGTACGGGCGTAAGTGGGCTGAAGAAATCGCCCCGATTCGGGTGGCGCAGTCGGCTCTTGGGCCAAATACCCCCCATCGCGATTTGTATATATCCCAATACCACTGCCTCTATCTGGATGGAGTATTGATTCCTGTCGTAGATCTCCTCAACAATTCGACCATTGCCAGATTTGGCGCCGAAGACCTGCGAGAAATCGAATATTTTCACGTTAAGCTTGATCGCCATAGCGTGATCTACGCCGAAGGTGCTGCTTGCGAAACACTCCGAGCTGTCACCGCGGTGAATTCTGACAATCTCGAATTCGAAGAGTACCGAAGGTTATACGAGGGACTCTCGTTGCCGGACGAGCCCGCAGCGCCCCTGCTTGGGTACAATGGGGGACGGTCGAGGCTCCGAGGGCGCATTCGAAGTGCCGTCTCGCTAGTGGTCGATGTTCGCAGCAAGCTTGAGATTGTACGCGACGATCTGAAGGGAAGAGCGCGGAGTTTCGGTCGCGACAGCCGATGAACAGTTGAGCGAAGGCCAACGGCGGGCTTGGGCGAAGCGTGCCGTGCTCCACTGCCAGTCGCATGCCGCGCGTGCACAGGATCTGGTCGACTAATAGAGAAACACAATGCACAGATCATCTCTTCGGGTCAGGCTTCGTGTCCGCGATCGTGTGGTATGACGTTCCCACCATCCCGCTGTTAGGGGGGTCGAGGGAATTTGATCATGAACAAAGACTGTCAGCGCACGTCACTGGTCAAAATTCTGTTTGAACAATGCCGCGCCGATGATATCGCAGCCCACCACCAAGCGCGTAAGAGGAAAGGATCGGAAGATATCGCATTCAAGAAATAACGAGTGGCGCGAGGGTCATTGTTGTTCACCAGACACTTACCGATGAAATACATCGTCCGGCCCTGATCCGATCTTCGGATGACATGCGATTTGTGAGGAAGAAGTCGCTCAGCCTCCTGCACGACCGCGACATCGGAGTTGCCGGAAAGCCGAAGGGTAATAGCCTTGTGGGAAAGCCGAGCGTATGCGGCTTGTCGATCGCGGCTCGAAGAACTGATAGAGCCGGGCGTGATACGGCCCCGATACAGGCACTTATCGGCCATCGCGAACGTACCTAGCGCCGCCAGGCGATACCACAGGTCCCAGTCCTGGGCATAGTAGAAGGCAGCTCTGTAGCCTCCCGCCTTCACATAGGCTTCCCTGCGAAACATGACCGAGCCGTGATGTGTGGGACCTTCGGTCACTACCCACTCTTCCTTCTTTTTGGACAATATACGGATAGGGCTACTCGCAAGCCCTTTGCCCTTGCTCGTGAAGAGATATTCGTCCATCGGGCCAATCATGGAAGTCCAGCATGAAGCAAAGACGCAGTCCTCATGTCGATCGAGAACTGCCTTCTGCAGGCGAAGCCTGTTAGGCAGCGCGATGTCCCCTGCATCTTGGCGGGCGATGTACTTTCCTCTGGCCGCCTCGCAGCCTCTGATGAGGGCGCGGGTAAGGCCTTGGTTCTCCTGATGCATGATCCGGACGCGGGTATCATGACGCGCATAGTTACCGAGAATGGCGTCACTGCCGTCTGTCGAGCCGTCATCGATAACAATGAATTCCAGCGAGACGCCCTCCTGCGAAAGGACGCTTTCCATCGTCTCACGCAGTCTGTCCGCGCCGTTGTAAACGCTCATGACGATGGAGATGTCGGGAAGGCTGCTCATCGTCTTAAGTTAGTAAATTTCGATGGCGGCCTGGAAGGTAGCATCGTCGCGAGACTCCGCGGCTCGGTCTATGGAGAATATTTCCCCGAACGATGGTCCGAATGAGAATCGGCGTCATCCCGCAAGGTTGAACCGAGCTTCGTCTCAATCCCCTCGACGCGAAGCCTGAGATCATCTATCTGATTGGAGATGGCGTATGCTGTAGCTTACGCGGTAGGGCTAATTGCGACATGATAGCCGAGTCGGGTTTCGGATCCCCCTCTGAACGTTGCGGACGAGGTCCGATTGCCCCGGCGCCCCTGCTGACGCGGTTCAATAGCTCCACCCCGACAGACTTCGAGATGTAGAGATGGAGGTCGGGCGCCGACTCGATGAAGGCTTTCGCACCATGAGATAAAAGTGGGCAAGGACGCCGCGGTGCCGACTGCTGCAGGCAATCCAGCGGGCAATCAATGGCCGCGTAACGATGCGTCTCGACGGAGGTCGACGCCTGTCGTTTGCCGCCGCTCTCGACCCATCCGGAATCGAGCTGTTCGAGCAGCAATGCCGCGCTTAAGGCCTCAAAGCTCCTGCGACCCCGCCGACATTGGCGCGCTGGCATTCGGATCGGCTGCTCAATCGCTGCCTTGTGGCTCGGTCCGTGCAGTGTATCCGAGGTGCGACACACGCCAGTTTCTGGGTGAAAAGCGGATTTTTGTGATGACCGTCACATCGCAAAGGTGATCCCCGCATTAACCTCCCAACTTCCGATGGACCTATTGAGGCTCGACGGGAGATTGCGATGACAACGATGACAATGGCCGGTTCGTTTGCATCTTTGGAAGCGCCTGCAACGACGCAGCGCAATCGCTCAGTCTGGCGTCAGTTCCTTGATTCGGTCATTGAAGGGCGAGCGCGAAACACGGAGCACGATATAGCCGAGTATCTTCGCCTTCACCAACACCATTTAGCCCCGGAGATACGGATCGCGCTCGAGGGCCACATAGGGGTCTAATCATGGGAGGCGTTGCGGGATTTTTTGCCACGGCGAACGGCCTCTGACCAGCGACTTCGTCGTCTACTGCGGGTGAGGGGCGGCTCATCGCGATCTGATCATCGCGCTCGCGGCCCAGCACGGATTGCCGTCCACCTCCGCCGCTACTTCGTCACACGCGGCTCAAAAACAGGCGAGATCGGAAAGCCTCAATGATCAGCGCTCTCGAGCTAACACGCCGCAAAACGCTCCTTCTCGGTGCGTCTGCGCTCGCATCGTCTCTCGCACAGAGTGTCGAAGCAGAGCAGGACCCCGAGCGTCACGGCATGTCGTCGTTCGGCGATCTCAAATATCCGGCGGCTTTCAAGCATTTCGACTATATCAAGCCGGACGCGCCCAAGGGCGGCATCTTCTCCCAGGTCGGCTCGAATCGCGTCTTCAATCAGAACTTCCTCACCTTCAATTCGCTCAACA
>WNFT01003018.1_pt1 | contig 17197 bp, 16 predicted proteins | sample 5400191 | NCBI WGS metagenome assembly WNFT01 (sample SAMN13153359, study PRJNA577476) | soil metagenome | isolation source: 80 cm saprolite under Madrone tree | place: USA:California | collected 2016-06-14 | reverse complement strand
ACGACATTGATCAGGAGTTGCTGATTGGGGATGACTTGGGCTGCTTCCTGAAGGAGTTGAGTCGTCATATTGCGCAAGGAACGGACGGGGCGGAATGCTTCCGTCGGGAATTGAAGAATGGTCGGCGAGTCGCTCACGAGAGCGGGCGAAAGAAGCGGGGGAGCGAGCATGGCAACGAAAAGCGAATCGTGACTTTGCTGGCGGCGCGCCGGGTTGTCAAACGGATTTATTGAGAACACCGCTCAGTCATTGCCAGTCGAGAAGTATGTGCGGTCGAGCGGGGAGTTTTTTTCGGCAACCTCGCCTCGACACACAATCATTTCGGCCGCCACTGGCCGACCCAAGTGCTCCATCCGTAGAATCCAAACGGAACAAGTCTTCCAGCCGACACGAGTTCGTTAACCTGGGCCTCCCTTGGGGCTGCCTTCACGCAGGCACCAAAATAGTCGTCGATCACAAGCCAACAACGGTCGGCCGGCAGATCGCCATAGCAAACCAGGTCTCGGCGCACATTGCCATCCGCATCGAAAATGAAGAGGCTCACCTTACCGCGGGCCAGCATCCTGCCGAAATCGGTGTCCACCAGCGGATCTTGCGGCAGCGAAAAGCGGTTTTGCGCAGCCGAGCCGAAAAGAAGCGCGGCAACGCCCAAGTAAGCTATCTTCCACAAGTGGGTCGACCCGCTCGAATAAAAGATCTGAAAATTTGGCCGTTTCTTCGCGAACGCTTGCAAAAAACGACGTAGTCGGGTCACGGTCATTTAATCAATAACAATGTTTGGACATCTTGCACAAGATCGGCAATCAAGAGCGCGGTACGGTCGTTTGACGACCGCGCATGGCGTGATCGACACGCCGGCGTTCATGTCAGCCGGAACGCAAGGCTCTGTGAAAGCAGTGAGTCTCCGTGAGCTGCGCGAACTCGATGCGCAGATCGTTAACGAGAGCTCGTATTGGGCAGCGATGGCTTGGCGCGGCCTCGCACTTCCAGGGCAAATTCGAGGATAAACCAGAGAGCAAAAAATTGCGCGAGCAGGCTAAAGTACATTTGCACGGTTACGAAGCGGGGATATTGCAGCGTCTGAATGACTGCCACTTCAAAGCAACTCACCACATTATATGAGTATACCAACAAGACTAATGCTGCCAACCAGCCCAAACGTCTCCGGCGCTCTTCCTGCATAAAGGCGACCGCGCTTAACGCCAGCGCGATCAAAAGCAACGGCAGGTACGTTGCCGCTAGAACACCGAGTGGCTTACGAATATAACCCCGCTGTTGAACCACCGGCGCGTTCCGAGCCAGCAACTGCGTGCGGCTTATAAAACCCACAGCGGGCCAGTAAGCCGTCCAAATCTGGCGATAGCGTTGGCTATCGAGCGAAGTTACACCTCGGTTATATTCGTTGGTGAGTGGCAGAGCTTTCGCTCGGTTGTAAGCGGGGCACATCGGCGCATAAAAGATCGACATTTGTCGCACGATTTTTTTGACGACGAGGACCGGCCGTTTCCGCCAGATTCGCCAGTAGTAGAAGCGATAAAACGCGCACAGAGCGGAGACATTGCTGCCGAATTCCTTCTGTAATTGCGCCACGATCGAGGTCTGGTTGTGCCACAGATAATCAGGATCCAAGCCGAGTGTGGAAAAATGCTCCGGCCAGGCAGCGAAAGATTTTGCGATCTCAGCGCCAAGCGCGGTGTCAACGTGCCGAAGCCAATCCCGCGGATACGGAATCTTCGCGCTTTGTTGCAGATCATCCGCGATCTGATCGCGAATCAGATTGGCGTGAATTACGAAAAGCGTCGTCGGGAGAAACGTGTGGCTCACCTGATCGTTGCGGCTGAGGAAGTGCTCCGGCAGCAATAACAACGCGGCGCTCACCGCCGCGCCGCCACCCAGCGCCATCTTTTGCCAAAACCAATCCCGTCGGAAGAAAAAAATCCCCACTGGCAAGAGCGCGACGATCGCCACGAGCACGAAGCTTGGTTTCACGGAGGCCAACAGGATCGAGCTGAACACGACCGCGATCCCATATGCGACCGAGGCGGCTCGACGACCCTCGAGGAAAAAGCAGGCGGTAAATTGGATGACAACGTACACATTGACGCTGATCAAAAACGCGCACACTCCTTCGGGGCGAATTTGCGTCTCGAAATGAATGGGTTCGCTCGCGAAAAGAAAAATACCCGTCGCGAGCAGTCCCAGCCCGTCATGCCACGCGCGACCGACTCGTGGATTTGGCACGAAAACACGAGCGCGCCGCCACGTGAGCAGTAACACTCCGCCCGCAACGAGCCCGAGAAAATGTTGAGCGACAGTGATCGCACGAAAATCTCGAAATGCCCGCAGCAGCAGAAACAGGAAGCCCGGATAAATAAAGTTGCGCCCATAGGTGTGGCCAAATTCGGCGCCGGTTAATTTTCTGAGCGCGGGCGAGAGATAGCCCCATGTGTCCGGATCAGCAATCGGATCGAGAGGAAGCCCAAATCTTTGCCAGGCAGCCCAGGCGAAGACCGCTGCCACGCCGCTCCAGTAGCACGATCGCCAAGGCCAGCGCCCGATGGTGTGCCCGGATGAATTGCTCGGCATCTATTTGGATGAATATTTGCCGCCTGCGGCGCAGTCCGTCAGTTCCCCAGGGTGCGGCAATATTTGAATTAGCGGCCATCGACAAAAGCACAAAGGCGCGCCGCGGTCACCTCCAAACCGCTGATGGCAAGATCGACACGCGGCCTTCATGTCGGTGGGAACTCAAGGAAACGTGAAAGCGGTCAGTCCGCGCGAGTTGCGCAAGCTCAGCGCGCAAATCGTTTCGGGAACACTTATCATCTGTCCGTTGGGCCGGGAATCGAAGTCGTTAGGCATTATGGCTGATTGCATCGGTTCATGAATTGGGATGGACCAATTCTGACCGACATTGGCCGCTATCAAATTTTGTCACTGGCGAAATTGCGCAAGATTTCTGAGGAGGGCGTGGAATTTCAAAATCATGTCGATGTAACACCGGCGTTCATCTCGCCGGAAATCGCGATGGGAAGTCAGGCGGCGCTCGGCAGCGACATCGCCATGGTGCCGGATGAATGCGCGCCATGGCCGTGCGAATACGATTACGCGGCGCAGAGCGCGGAGATGACGACGCGCTGGGCGATGCGATGCAAAGCCAAATCCGAAATCGACTGTCAGCTTCTCTTCGGCATAATGCACGACGCGACGTTTGATGATCTCCGCAAACAAAGCGCGCAGGCGATTGTCGATCTTGATTTCGGCGGCTACGCAATTGGCGGAGTGAGCGTGGACGAGCCGGAACGTGCGAGGACATCGTCGGTGTAGGCGGACTTGCTCAAAACAGAATTGGGCCAGGAGAGCAGAGGCGATCTTACTCGCGTGGCATGATCTTGCCACGTCGCGCCACAGATGATCAACAAAATCGACAATCCCAGCACGCAAGGAGCGAACGCTAAGAAGTTCTGTTCCGGCGAATGCAACAAACGCAGAAATCGATTGCGTTGGAACGCAACGACGCGGAAGAATTGCACGGCGCGATCGCTATGTGGTTTGGATTTTGTTGCTTCTTCCACGCTTGCATGCGCCGGCTCTTTGCCAAGGAGACAATCTTGTGTGCACTGGGGTTACTCCCAGGATCGATTCTTGTGATGGCTCGACTCCCGCCGCTTTGGCGGGACTACGATGGTCTCGGTCAAATCGCGTCTCCGCCAGGAAACGTAACACTACTCTGTTTCCCGGCTTTATATCCCTTCCTAAGTCGCCTCCCGATTTTACTTGTTACCGCGTGGCGTAATGCAGGGCATCTGCACTCGCTGCAGCTCGGTGTCAAGCGATGGATCGAACTGAACGACGCCGGTCTGCTCCTACTCGTCGCAGGGCAACAGCTGGCTCTCATTTTCGCTCTGGCGCTTCTAACTGTCAGCTGCGCGAGGCGCCCGATTCTGCGATGCTTAATTGTTGTTGTGTTCCTCTGCAATCCCCTTCTTTTCATCGGAGCACAACTGATCTCTTCTGAAGCGCTCGCATCGATTCTCCTTATCTTGTTGATCACCGTTGCAGTCGAACTTTCTCGCCGACAAGAACTCAGCCGGAATGGCATTATTGCTCTTGGCGTGTGTCTTTATGCCAACGTAATGACGCGGCACCTCAACGCAATCGGCGCTGCGTTCGTGCCAATGGCATATCTGCTGGGTGTGATCACGCACATTAGAAAAAGTGATGAAGGGCGCATCTATTTCAAAAAATTTGTGGTGACATGTGCTGTCGGTTTGGCCGCGATTGTCGCGGCCAATTTAACTACGCGAAGCTTGTGCGTCGTTTTTCGGGAACCGTACCGTTCCACTGTTGCTCGAACGGCGATTGCTCGATTGGATTTGATTGATCGAATGCCTTTCCCCGAGCGTGACAATTACTTAAGGAAGCTGCAAATCAACGCATCAGATCCCATCACCAAAGAAGCGATTCCGGCCATCCTCGCTGCCAAAAAATACTGGGGCGGCTCGATGCGCGAGATCGAACGTCTGATTCAAAGCCACGGCAAAAAACTTACCGGCAAAAAACTCCACGCCAGAGCCGATCATTATCTAGACGAGATATGCGTTCTCTACTATCAGTCTCTTCCGCCAATTGCTCTCGCGGATATACGTGATGCGATCATTCGTTCGCTCACAAGTACCACGCCAACAGAAGTACTTCGATATTTTTACACGAACGCCGCCGATTACTCTCTAAACATTTACCGGTCAGACCCCGCTTTGCACCAGAGAACGGCCCATCTCAAAAGCTGTTCGCCAATCGCGGGCGCGGCCATCAAGCGGGCCGAAACTATGTTCTGGTTACGCGGTCTGGACAAAATCCCCTGCGGAATCGCTCTGGTGCTCTTGCTCGCAATCGCAACGATCCTGCGATGGCTGGAGCGCTTCGACCCGAACATGCTATCTCTGCTTTACGCACTCGCAATTATCGACCTGCTTCTAATGATCGCTACGTTCGGGCTTACCCCCTATCTCCCGCGCTTTGTATTACCGAGTTGTGTGATCAATGCGGCTGCGGTGGCGATTCTTTTGGGAGGCATAACTCCCCCTGCTCATGAGCCCCAACAAGCGTTCTAGCGCAGATCCTGTTGGTTGCGGGGGCGGGATCTGAATCCCAGTTCCGGGGGAATCCTCTAAAATCAAGCGATGCCGAGACACACACCGTGGAAAACGTTAAGGAAGAATGAGGCGCACGGTATCGACATCGAGCTCAAGAAATAAGCTGCCCTGGAGCTGGTGCCACGAGGTGCTCGCGATTCGCAATCACCGAATCGTTAAAGCGACAATCGTTATCGCGAGACAATCGCAGCCGCTTGCGGCAGTAATTCGTGATTGAATTCAGACCGCACCGTTGTGGCTCGAAAGTTTTCGAAGCGCCCGCGTCGGGCCTGTCTTTTGAAGAAAGATCAGGCAAGCAACTACGCGTGGGATTACGCAGCTCGAGTGTCCGAATTTGTCCGAAAACTTCCGTGGGCGTTCCGAGACAGTCGCGATGCCGTTCAAATGTTCAGATGAACAGCCCGGCCGTAGCGCGAGAAGGCGTCCACAGAAAGCGTTTGCAGCGTTGGCGAGTCAAGTTAAGAGCGGGCTGACGGCTCCGGGCGCGTTTAGCGGCCTCCCACGGGCCGAGTTTTACTGGTGCGACATGAGGGCGCAAGCTGCGCATCTCGTTTAAAGTTTGACCGCTTGCCAGACGCCGCGAAATACGCGAAGTAAGGACGCGCGTCACCGACTGGCGTGCGAGATATTGCGATCAGTTCGGGCTGTGGCTCAGCTTGGTAGAGCGCCTGGTTCGGGACCAGGAGGCCGTGGGTTCAAATCCCACCAGCCCGATAATCTTCATCCGCCACAGATTTTCTTCGAATTCCGAAATCTGTGTGAATCTGCGTAATCTGTGGATGCGAATTTCCGAGAGCGCTCCCAATGAACGAAACAGTCCTCACTACATGAATTATGATCACGGGATTTGGGATCGCGTTTTTTCATGCGGCGACCCGACGCTTTGGCTGCCGTTTGTTCTCACCGCGCGCACGCAGCGATGGAATCGCACCAAGACCCTAATGATCACTGCCTTGGCGGGCAGCGGTCACGTTTTGTTCACGGCGACACTCGGCTCGCTGGTCGCTTGGCTGGGAATTGAACTAAGCGCAAGGATCGGGATTTGGTTTCCGCGTATCGCTCGTGACCGGTTTCAAATTCATCATACGACTCTGCAATTCGAAACGCCGGACCATGGATGCAGTCTGGCGCCCGAGGAGAAGGTCTGATTAACAAGTTGTCTGGGCTTCGCCGCATTCCGCGCAACGAGCGAAGAACTAGTTGCAGTTCGTCGCATCACATGCTTGCATTTCGAGCCGCCAACACGGCATGCTGCTGAAACCCTTATGGGCTCTCTAAAGAAACGACGCAAAGCGAAGATTTCGAAACATAAACGCCGCAAGCGCATGAGGGAGAATCGCCACAAGAAGCGCCTGCGCTACAAAGCGTAAGCACGCGTTGCGTTTTGATTGTTCGTTAGGCTGGCCGACGCTAGGTTGCGAACGGCTTCGCTTACAGCTACAATCGGAAACATGACCGAACAGAAGCACTGGGGTGCGCGCGCTCTCCGGTACCCTCTTTTCGCGCTCGTTTTTTTTTCCTCGGCTACCTGCGGAACCGCGCGGACGCCGCGCGCGCTCTTACTGAAGATCGAGCCTTCGCCAGCCGCCGCGCAAAAAAAAATCGAGCGACAGGATGATTCCTTTAACCTCGCGCCGGCCAAGGACCTCGTCCTCGGCGCGGACGGCCAGCGGAAGGCCGATGCGCTCGCTCATTTTGTCGAAGGAACGTCGTTCGAAGAAAACGGCGAGATAGACAACGCGCTGGAGGCGTATCGGAAAGTGCTCAATGTCGATCCAGGCCAATCCGAGCTGGCATCGCGTGTGGCCGCTTTGCTGACACGGCAGGACGATTTTCCGCAAGCGATCGATGTTCTAAAAGACGCGATTAAGGCCAACCCCAATGAGCCCGATCCTTATCTCCAGCTTGCTTTTATCTATGCGAAATATCTCAAGAAAACGGACCAAGCCGTCGATTACGCCAACCGGGCCATCGCGCTCGATCCGCGTAACATCGATGCTTATCAGCGTCTCTGCGAAATCGAACTGGCGGCCGGGGAAGAGAAAAAAGCGCGCCAATCACTGGAGCGCGCCACAAAAGTTCATAGCGACGACCCGGCCTTCTGGGCGCGGCTGGGGAAACTTTATGCGGCGATCGTTTTCAAACGCGATTCCGAACCGAAGCCCGACGACGTAGCACGCGTCAATGAGATCTTCAAAAAGGCGGCGGAAAACGCGGGCGACGATCCGACCGTCCTCAAAGCCGTCGCGGACTATTACGCATCGTCGCAACAAATAAAGGAAGCCATCCCGCTCTATCTTCGCGCACTCGAATTGCAACCGGACGACGCCAATGCGCGAGAAAAACTCGCCGCCGGCTTTGTCGTGACGAATCAGCGCGCCAAAGCGATTGAGATGCTCGAGGAAATTATCAAGGAGCATCCGGAAAAATATCAGCCATACGATTTGCTCGCCCAAGTTCTAGACGATGAAGCGCGATCGCTCCAGCGCACAAACCGGACCGAGCAGGCAACAGCCGCGTTCGCGAAAGCGGAGGCAAATTACGAGCAAAGTCTGTTGATCAATCCCACTCATGCCATTACCTACCTGCGACTGGCAGAGTTGCTTCTCGGCCCGGTGAAAGATGCCGGGCGCGCAGTGAAAATCCTCACCGAAGCGCGCCGCCGTTTCCCGGACGCGCCGGAAATTGCCTACTATCTTGCCCTCGCCCAGCGCGAAGCAAAACAGACCCAGCAAGCGGTGGCAACTTTTGAGGAAGCGCTGCACGAAGCTGAGCTGGAAGACAACGAAATCGTAAACGCGCGGTTCTATTTTAATTATGGCGCGACGGCCGAGCAGGCGGGTCTGTATGAAAAGGCCGCGGATTTGTTTCGCAAATCGATCGCTCTCGATCCGGCCAACGCGGCCGATGCCTACAATTATCTCGGCTACATGTGGGCGGATCACAACCTGCACATGGATGAAGCCGAGGACATGATCAAACGCGCGCTCCAGATCGAGCCGAACAATGGCGCCTATCTCGACAGTTTTGGATGGCTCGAGTTTCGCCAGGGAAGATTTGATCAAGCCCTGGCTGATTTGCTTCGCGCCGCAAAAAACATGGCACATGACGACCCGGTCGTGTTCGAACACATCGGCGATACTTATTTGAAATTGAACCGCGTGCCCCAAGCGTTGGAAGCATGGCAAAAGGCGATGGCGCTCGATCCGCAAAACAAGCAGTTGGCAGAGAAGATCGAGAGCACCCGGACCACGATGAGCAAAGGTGCGCCCGCAAAGCAGAATCCGCTCCAATAACCAAAATGTCGATTCAGCGTTTGGTCTTCTTCGTCAAACACAGAGAGCGAGGGGCGTGATGCTTGCATGAACAAATATCCGACGCCCTGGCAGCAAAAAACGATGTGGGCCGCGCTTACCGCCCTCTTCGTCGTTTTTCTCGTCATAGTTGTCGGCGCCGTTATCTGGATCGGCGCGAACATCATCAGCTTTCTCCAGCCAATCTTAATTCCAGTCGCGATTGCACTGATTCTCGCCTATCTGCTTGACCCGCTGGTGACGAAAATGTGCAAAGGCGGCCTCGGCCGCACCAAGGCGGTCGCTTTGATTTTCGCCATCATTTTTCTCGCGCTCAGTGGATTGGTTGCCTGGATCGTGCCGACGATTTCAATGCAGAGCGCGAATTTCGCGAAGGAACTTCCCGGCTACACACAAAAAGCGCGCGATCGCGTTGTCGATCTTATCTTTCGTTACGACAGGGCCTTTGGCATGCCCAGCAGCGCACGGGGTAAGTCCGAATTGCCCACCACCAGTTTCGTAAACTGGCTGCTCGGCTCCCCTGCTCCGCGCGCACAGGCAACTGCGACCGCGACCGCTTCGCCAGCCGCAACTCCGGTGCCGGAAGCGGCCGCGTCCCCAAGAGAAGCGATCGCGCCCACGCCAACTTCAAAGCTAACAACGGCGGAGCGCCAGCGAATCCAGGACGCGGTGCAAAGATTAATTCCCGGTCTGGAACGTCAATTCCCTGCCTGGAGCGCAAAGTTTTGGAACCTTCTCAAAAAGAGCATCGGCGGTTTTCTTGGCGTCACCGGTTTTCTGCTCAGCCTCGTGTTGGTGCCGATTTATTTATTTTTCTTTTTAAAAGAAAGACCCCGCATCGAACAAAGATGGAAGGATTATCTGCCGCTGCGCGCCTCACCGCTTAAGGACGAAGTCGCGGAGGTCCTGTCACAGATCAATAATTACATCATCGCGTATTTTCGGGGGCAGCTTCTGGTTTGTCTTGTCGATGGTGCCTTAATCGGAAGCGCGCTCACCATTTTTGTTGGCCTCAATTTCGCCCCGCTCATCGGCCTGCTCGTTGTCGTCCTCACCATGATTCCGTACATCGGCATCGTCCTTTGCTGGATCCCGGCTGTGCTAATCGCCGCTTTTCAATTTGGCGACTGGACGCATCCGTTGATTGTGACGGTTATTTTCATCGTCATCCAAAACCTGGAAGGAATGTTCTACGCTCCGCGCATCGTCGGTACTTCCGTCGGTCTCCATCCGATGACTGTGATCGTGTCGATCTTTGTCTGGGGCTTGTTGATTGGCGGATTGCTTGGTCCAATCCTCGCCGTGCCCCTGACCGCCACGGTCAAGGTGCTGCTGACGCGCTATGTTTGGGGGCGGCGCCTGCGCGAAGAGACGATTGAATCGATCGAAGAGGTGCCCATCGTCGCGAGCTCCCAAAGCGCCGAACCGTAGCTCCGGCCCCGAAAGCCATTGGGGCCGCGAGTTGCATTCCACGCCCCTCCGAACATAGGACAAAGAGATGGCGGAAAAAATTATACGCGTCCGGCGCAGAAGAAAAATCCGACCCTTCCCCGGCGTCGAATCTCTCCCCATCTTTGGACGCCACTTATCGCCGGCCCGGATCGCTCTTTTAATCGGCGCGACCGCTCTGGTTATCATGCTCGGCGTGGTTTTCTTCAGCTACGGTTCAAAGCTTTATAACCACTGGCGGGAAGCTCGTTTGCTCCAGCGAGCGACTTCGACACTGCAGCAGGGAAAATTTCAGCAAGCAGCGCAGACCGCGCGAGAGGTCCTGGAACTGCACCCGGATTCTTTACCCGCCTTCCACATTCTGGCGGAAGCAGCGGAAAAGCGGAACCTCGAGGAAACAGTTTCCTGGCGCGCGCAAATCGCGCGCCTTCTTCCAAACGATCTCGATAGCCAGCTAAACCTCGCGTCCGCGGCCCTGCGATTTGGCCAACTCGACATCGCGCGAAAAGCGCTCAACCATGTGCCCTCCTACGACCGTGACAGAGCTGCTTTCCATGTTGTCGCCGGCTGGCTCGCGCGCGCAGAGGGAAATCTTACCGAGCAAGAGCAGCAATTCGCGGCCGCGGTTAAAAAAGAGCCGGGCAACGATCTTTACCAATTTAATCTTGCCGCATTGCAAATCCGTTCCGCCGACGAGGAAAAGAGCGCCACTGCGCGCGCCAACCTCGAGCGGCTCAGCAAACTCGCTCCGTTCCGCACCGGCGCATTGCGCACATTGCTGAATGACGCGGTGGAGCGCAGTGATTTCGACGCGGCCGACACGTTGGCCCAACAGCTCCAGATGTCGCAGCAGGTCACTTTCGCCGATTACCTGCTCTGCCTGAACTTTTATCGCAAGCTCGACCAGGAAAAATTCGAAGCTCTGCTGGAAAAAGTAAAACCACTTGCCGCGCGCAATCCATCCGATCTCGCCCTCCTCATGGATTGGATGAATAATAATGGTCTCGCTGCCGAAGTCCTGAAGTGGCTCGACAAGTTGCCGTCCGAGATTACCACTCATCCGCCGGTCGCCATCACGGTGGCCGAGGCCTTCGCCGAGATGAAAAACTGGTCGCGGCTGAAGCGCTGGACGCGCACCGGCTCATGGAAGGACGCGGACTATTTGCGTCTCGCTTATCAAGCCTTCGGCGCGCGCCAATCGCGGCAATCCATCGCCGACGCCGAATTCGCTTCGCTCTGGCGCGCGGCCGAGCGCGCGGCCAACGAGCAACCCGACCGCGAAATCAAACTCGCACGGCTCGCAACCAAATGGAATTTATCCACAAAAGCGGAGCAACTTTGGTCGAGCGTTTCCAGAAATCCCCCGACACGCCGCGAAGCACTCGACACGCTTTATCGGATTTATCGCGCGAACAACGAGATCAAAAAACTCTATAACGTTCTCCAGCGCTTGCACGAAAGCTCTCCCAATGAGCCCGCCATCACCGCGAATCTGGCGCGGCTCGGGCTAAACATCGACCAAAACACATTAGAGGCGCAGAAACTCGCCAAAGAAGCGTACGATCGTGCGCCGAACGACGTTAATTGCGCCGTGACCTATGCATTCTCTCTCTACGGCCTCGACCGCACGGCCGAAGGCCTCGAGATCATAAAAAATTTGCCGCCTGATCAATTGCACGATCCCCATGCCGCGGTTTACGTCGCCCTGCTTTTGCTCGATGAGAACCAGACGGAGGCTGCCCAGGAGTACATCGAAGCGGCGGAGCGCGGCCCGATTTATCTCGAAGAGAAAAAATTGCTCGGTGAAGCCAGGGCCAAGTTAGCTCCGGCCTCGCCCACCCCATCGCCCTCCCCTTCGCCGGCACCAACGCCGGCATCCACGCCCGCCCCAACATCGACACCGCGACCGATCAATAAATTGGTCGTGCCGAGATCGACTCCGACAATTCATTCATAAACGCTGCAGACGCTCACCGCGGCGAGCGCGACCCAAATGTGAATGGCTGATCAAGGCCGCACCACGCTGAGCGCGGCGGCTCGAAGTTAATCCTTGTACGGATCGACAATGTCGCGTCCAGCCATCGCCACGCCGAGCGGACGAAGCGTGTGCAAAATGCGAATTGTTCCTGCATGCGCTGCTAGCACATCTGGAAGTCGCCGATAAGCTTGCGGCGCTTCATCGAGATCGCCCCCGCGGAGCACAACTCCTTTGTCGGCGATCCACTTCATCATTTCGTCGTGCCTAACGAGTCCTTCTTGACGGATTCGTTTCTTGCCAATTTTGACGAAGCGTCCTTTCGCCGCCGTGCGCGACATGATTCGTCCAGCGCCGTGAATCGTCGAGAAGAGCGCCTCGCGCGAAATCGGTGAATCAATTCCTTCGATGATCACGGCATCATCGCCCATGCTGCCGCCGACGAAACCTTTCTGCGCCGGAAAAGCCGGCGTCGCGCCCTTGCGCACGACCCAATATTCCTCGCCGTTATGTTTTTCGCGCCACGCGAAGTTGTGATGGTTGTGCACTTCTTCCACGACCTGCGCGCCCAAAATTCCGCGCACGACATGCCGCGCCACTGCTTCGCGTCCGGCATACGCGTAACGTCCCGCCAGATGCATTCCGGCGAGATAATCGTGGCCGATCTCCGATTTTTCATCGACCACCGTCGGCGGCACGTCCATTCCGTCTTTGCCACCGGCCGCCTTTAAAAAATGCGTCGCGGTCTTGTGGCCAAGTCCGCGCGAACCAAAATGCACACCGACCCAAATGCGATCCTCTTCATCGGCGAAAAGATCGACATAATGATTTCCGCCACCGACCGTTCCAAGTTGGTCGGCCGCCACCGGCTTCAACTCACGCATTGGTTGCAATTCCCAGGCGGGATCGTCAAACACCTCGTGTTCAACGCGCGTTTTACTTTTTTGTCCAATGCCGAACGAAATGTCGCGCACGACGTCGTCCATAATTTTTTCGATCGAGAATTCTAGTTGCGGGCGCGTCACGTCGGTGCGGATGGCGAGATTTCCGCACGCGATGTCGAACCCGACGCCGCTCAGCGAAATTTTATCCTTGTAGGCAACTACGCCGCCGATCGGTTGCGCATAGCCTTTGTGTCCATCCGCGCACAGCACACCGTGTTCCCCGCCTGCCGCGACGCACGTCTCGATCTGTTTGATCGTCGCCTCGTCGTGTTCGCCAAAAATCTTCGTCTTGGCTTCCATCAGTTGAAAACTACAGGCAGGGCGATTGACCGCAATCGCCCGGGCGGTTCGGTGAAGCGCCCCTCCCCAAGCGCATAAATTGCAATCTGCTATTGGTGGAGAGATTTCCTCGCGATGACTTTCCACGACTCCACATCCGCGCGCGTTCGCGCCGGCACGGAACAACGGATCGCTTTGATGCAATCGAAAACGACTCCGGGGAAAGGAAACTTGATCGCGGAAGCGAGTTCGCTTTGCGCTCGGGGCGCGAGCTTTTTGTAGATCAAACTCACGTGCGGATCGGGCAAAGGTTCCGCGCGCAATTTCGCGCCGTGCCGCAACTCATTGTGCAACTCAGTGAACGCGTCGCTTGATTCGAACTGCACGAAAAGCGTTTTCGAGAACTTCCCGGAGAAGCCGACATCGCGGACCGCGAGATGAATTCGCTGCGCTTTGATCCGGCGCAGAAGTTTTCGCGCCGATTGGTCGCCGCCCGGCGCGGCAAAAAGTGTGAGGTGCGGCTCGAAGCGCGGGGCATGGAGTTCTTCGGCCAGAATGCGGATGATCTCGGAAAACAACTCGCGCACGGGCCGCGCGGGAATGAGCCAGTAAGCAATCGCAGTCGCTTTACGCATTCTGGAGGGAGGCGCGTCCTGGCATTGATGAATATTTGGGACGGCGCAGCGGCCGTCCCTTCAAATCGTTAGTGCATGTGGATCTTAGGTGCCGCTCTTCTCTTTGGCAGCGACGTCTTTCGAATTGATGTCGAGGGTGATCATGAAGCCGTTTGTTCCCTTAAATTCATACTGTTTATCGCCCGTTCGATACGCTTCGACTTCGTTCGGCATCATGACAAATCCGTCGTTCCGCGGCGCGCCCCAGTACTTCAGATTTTTAATCACGATCGGCTGATCCGTCATCCCCTTATATTTGTTGAGAACAACTTCGCCCGCTTTTCCGTCGTCCATCTTCGCTTCGGCGTGATCTCGCGTCGCGGTCCACGATATCTTGGCATCGTTCGCCACGCTAAATGCTTTCCATTTCAACGGATAGATGTGAGGAAGAGCGGCTTTGATTCCTTCACGTTGCGCCGGCGTGACAGATGGATCAAAGGTGAGCACGGCCCACTCGGTTTGCGCCATAGAGAAGTCACCGCCCAGATCGCCTGCGATCCAGAACTTCGCGCCATCGAGTTTGGTGCTGCCGTAATTTCCGTGGTTCACTTTGAAGGCATTGCTCGCCTCCGCCGCCGTGCGACTGTTCCGCATGTTCACCATGCCCAAGCGCCCCGGCCGGCTTTTTGTTGAAATAACAAGGACAAAACATCGGACAACTGCACGCCTCGATGATGGTCGCGTTCATCGACCAATCGGGGTTGGCCGACTCAGTTTTTGCTAAGACTCCCGCGCGCGCGGTAAGAAACAGAATTGAAACAACTAAACAGAAAACTCGCATAAATACCTCCAGGTAAAATTTGTGATCTGAAAAATCCTAGCGGTTCGTTTTCATCCGGGTCAAGACCAAAAAGAAAGGTTCCGATCTTGTCGGGCGTGAACCGTTAAATCGTTGAACGCTAAAGCGGTCGAAAGCGCGTGGCCGTTTCGTTGAAAGCACCGCTTGAACGATTCAACGCTTCAACGCAAAGTGCGTTCCGTGCCGACGAATGTTTTGGGGACCCAATTAAGATCCTGCTGCCGCGATCCGATGACTGGGTTTTATCGCGATGGTTATTGTCGCACCGGTGCTGAAGATGTTGGGCAGCACACGGTCTGCGTGCAAGCGACCCGCGAGTTTTTGGATTTCTCCGTGCTCGATGGCAACGATCTGGTGACACCGCATTCTGAATGGGGGTTCCCCGGGCTCGAACCCGGCGATCGCTGGTGCATCTGCGTCACGCGCTGGAAAGACGCGCTCGAACACAACGTCGCGCCACCGGTCGATCTTGAGGCGACGCATTCCTCCGCCCTCGAATTCGTCACACTCGAAGACCTAAAAGCGCATGCGCTGAAGTGAGCTGCGCCGCGAGCACGTGAAAGCCCGGTGATAATTCATCGGGCCTTCATGTATTGTACTCTGCGCGGGCGCTACTTGATTTTCTCAACCTTTGAGATCTGCACGTAACGACATTCAACCGCCTCGTCCCACGTGCCCCAAACATGAATCGACGAGTTGTTCTTGGCCGCGTCGTCGAGGATTTGGGAATCATGTTTCGACATGGGTTTCAAACGAACGTCCTCGCCCTTCTTGGGATGCAGCCAATAGCGCAGCCCTGTTACCATGCAGATGTCGATTTCATTTTTCTTGACCATCCCACTCATATCGAAGTGCTCGCCCTTTGCTTCTGCCTGTTGCTTCGATTCTTTGGATTTGGTTTGTGCACCTTGCAGGTCGGCCATGTTCAACGTCGCGCCCAAAGCCACCGCGATCAGTCCAATAACTATGTTTTTCATTTTGATCCTTTCTTACGTGCGGTTTTAAAAGCTTCGTTCCACCAAGGTCAAGCGTTAAAGCGCAATCTGGCAAGATTCGACTGCGAGTTACTGCTTTCGCCGAAAATCGAAACGCGTGGTGTCTTCCTTCCCGTTCTGCAAATATGTCCACTCTTCGATGTGATGATTCGGACCGTCGATGACGAACGCGACCCGTTGCATGTGACCGGCGTTCGGCTGGATGTTGGTCCCGTCTTTGAACCTGAAGACGAGGCGGTTCTGATCGCCGCCGTTGACCAAAACCATGCGCGGCTGATTGTGTGCGGCGCAGTAATGCGTGGCCATAAGTCGATTTCCGTCCATGTGAAACATTGTGACCATTTCATGCGGACTGCCTTCGCCCAGCCAGGCAGCGAGTGCTGAGCCGTCGGAGACGAGTTGAAAACGCGCGTTGGTTTTAAGTGGCGTGCCGCCTTCGTTCACTTTGCCTTCCCACGAGCCGACCAGCGTTTTCATTTTGTCGTAAGCCGGGCTTTTCTCGATTTTGGATTTTTGCTCGTCGGCCCTCAGGACGACCGAGCCAAGAGCAAGCGTAACTAAAACAATGATTCGTCTTCGCATAAATACCTCCTGAAAATTCATTGCCGATCTTGAACGCGCGCGCGCGTCGTCGTCGAGCACTTTTGCTGTAGTAGCGCTCTATGAGCGTCGCATTAATTTCTCGGCCGCATCAATCGACCGACGGTCATAGACCGCCGCTACAACAATTGTTGGAAAACCAGCGTGTTTACCGCCACGGTATCGGCGACTTGAAATTGCCCTTCAGCCTTTTCCTCGCGCTGCGCTACCTCAAACCGAAGCGCACGTTTCTCTCGATCATCACCCTCATCTCGGTTCTAGGTGTGATGCTTGGGGTGACGGTGCTGATTCTCGTGATCTCCGTCATGACTGGGTTCGATCGCGAGCTACGTCAGAAGGTGATCGATTTCGATGCGCACATTTTAGTGAGCACCGAGGACATCATGCATGACTGGCGCGCGCTCAAAACCAAGATCGACAAGACGCCGGGCGTGGTTGCGACCGCGCCTTATGTGCAAGGCCCGGTGATCGTCGAGTTCGAGAACCGCCGGCTCGCGCCGATGATTCGCGGTGTTGATCCTGCGCAAGAGGAAAACGTGATTCCGCTGAGAAAATTCATCAAACAAGGCAACTTCGATCTCGACGGTGAGTCGACCGTGCTCGGCATCGAGCTGGCGCGGAAATTGAAAATTCACCTCGGCGACAAGCTCACCGTTTATTCGCCCGGGAACCTCGGCCAGATTCTCGATGGAATTAAGAAACTCGAAAACGCAAAAGGGGCAGAAGAAAAGAAAACAATCGACGAATTGCGCGACGTGATTCTGCCAAAGGAACTGACCGTCACCGGCATCTACGAGACCGGTCATTACTTGCACGACTCCGAATTTCTTCTGGTGCCCATCTACGTCGGTCAAGAGTTATACGGCCTGGGCGACGCTCTGCACGGGATCACGGTCAAGACCGATAATCCGTACAGCGCCGAGCGCGTGAAGAGCGAGATCGAAAACTTTCTGACGCCGCCGGAATTCGCGGAGACTTGGATCGACATGAACCATCAATATTTCGAGGCGGT
>WNFT01002031.1_pt1 | contig 17204 bp, 17 predicted proteins | sample 5400191 | NCBI WGS metagenome assembly WNFT01 (sample SAMN13153359, study PRJNA577476) | soil metagenome | isolation source: 80 cm saprolite under Madrone tree | place: USA:California | collected 2016-06-14 | reverse complement strand
GGGCGACCGCCAACAAGTACGCACACACGCCGCAGGGCATCTTCGAGCTTAAATTCTTCTTCACCTCGGGCCTCAAGGCGACCGACGGTGAGGACGTCAGCGCCGAAACGGTCAAGGAGAAGATTCGGGCACTGGTCGCTGCAGAAAAGCAGGATGATCCGCTATCGGATCAAGCGATCGCCGAGATTCTGCGCAAGGACCAGATCAACATCGCCCGCCGCACCGTCGCCAAGTACCGCCAGGCGCTGGGAATTCTGCCCTCGAGCCGCCGCAGGATGCTGCGTTAGTCAGTTGGGGAGGAAATGGTGAAGGCGTATGAAAGGCAAGATAGGTGAAGGCAAGATAGGTCAAGGTAAAAGAAGCCGGGAAGTGGCGCGCAAGGCGCGCCGCTCGTCACGCAAAGCTGATCTTCCGGTCACCGACGTCACAGTAACTTTCCGGCACGTCGAACCGACCGAAGCACTGCGCTCTTACGCGGAGCGTAAACTCTCGCACCTCGCAAAATTCCTCAAGCGTGCATGCCAGGTTCATCTGATCCTGTCGGTTGACAAATATCGCCAGCATGGGGAAGTTACTGTCAAATCGGGGCACCTCGCGGTGACCGCGCAGGAAGAGACCAAGGACCTCTACTCGGTAATCGACCTGTTGGCCGACAAAGTTGGACGCCAGCTCAAAAGCCATCTGGGCAAGGTTAAGGCCAAAAGGGTGCGCGCACCCTCGACCGGAGAAGTATTGAGCGAAGCCGAAGGGACCACCATCGGCCCCCGACTGAATCGTGCCTGAACCATGAAGATCACGGAAATTCTGGGCCCGGAACTGGTGCTGCCCGACCTTCGCGGAAGGAACAAGCCGGAAGTGTTGCGGGAACTGGCGGCTTGCCTTTCCTCGAAGTATCGCGACCTTGACGTCGAGACGCTCGCGGCGGTGCTGGCCGAACGGGAACGGTTGGGCTCGACCGCGATCGGCGACGGAATCGCGATACCTCACGGCAAGATTCGCGGTGTCACCCGCATCCTCGGAGTCTTCGGGCGGCATTTGAAGGGGGTCGATTTCGAGTCGCTCGACGGAAAGCCCACCCATCTGTTTTTTCTGCTGGTTGCGCCCGAAGATTCGACCAGCCTACATTTGAAGACCCTCGCCCGCGTTTCACGGCTGTTTAAAGACAACTCATTTCGCGACCAGCTGATAAAGGCCCGCGACGGGGCTGAAATCTACCGGCTGATCGTCGACGAGGACGGCCGTTATTGAGACTCTCCCCCACGTCCGCCGCAACGAAGCTTGCCTGACCGTGCCCGCGCGATGCGCTATGGCGTCGTAGTCATTCGCCGGTTTGCGGTCGCCATGCGATGAACCGAAGCGGCGTGCCCACGAAGCGTTCACTGCGGCGCTCGAGCGCGAAGCATGCGCATGCGAAACCCTCGGCCACGCACGCGGACGCGAAGCACGCGGACAAGATCCGGCTGATTATCGTCACTGGCGTGTCGGGGTCGGGGCGCTCCTCGGCGATGCGTGTGCTCGAGGATCTCGGCTTCTATTGCGTCGACAACCTGCCGGTGGCGCTCGCGCCGGCCGTGATGAAATTGGCGGACGGGCACGAGCGCGCGATAAGCGGGGTCGCGCTCGGAGTGGACGCGCGCGAGCGGCTCTTCTTTCCCCAATGGCCGCAAACTTTTGCGGAACTCGAGCGCACTCGCTTCCGTCCGGAGATTCTGTTCCTCGACGCTTCCGACGAGATACTCGCGCGACGCTACTCCGAAAGCCGGCGGCCCCATCCGATGGCCGAACGCGGCGCCAGCGTCGCCGACAGTATCCAGCGCGAGCGGCTGGCATTGGCCGAGATTCGCGAGCGAGCCACGCGCATTATCGACACGACCACGCTCAGCGTTCACGAATTGCGCGAAGTGATTACGGCGGCCGTGATGGGTGCGAAGGGCGGCAGCCGGATGACGGTTACGCTGGTGTCGTTCGGTTACAAGTATGGCCATCCGATGGGGCTCGACCTCGTGCTCGACGTTCGCTTTATTCCGAACCCGTTCTTCGTTCCCGAGTTGCGTCCGCTGACCGGGCTCGACGAGCGCGTGCGGGAATACGTGCTCGCGCAATCGCAGGCGCGGCGCTTTATCGACGAAGTCGCACGCCTGCTCGAGTTTTTGCTTCCGCTCTACCAGCACGAAGGTAAAAGCTATTTGACGATTGGTCTCGGATGCACCGGCGGGAGACATCGCTCGCCCGTGCTGGCGCGCGAGCTTAGGGATCGGCTCGCGCACGCCGGCTTCGAGACGAACGTCCGCGACCACGATATCGCCCGCTGATTTTTCACCGCTCCAGAAAAACTTGTGCTGAGGCTAACGGCGTGCGCGGAAGAATTCGCTCAGCAGCGCCGCGCATTCCTCGGCGAGAATTCCCCCATAGACTTCGATTCGATGATTGAGGCGGCCGTCGCGTCCGATGTCGTAAACCGAGCCGAGCGCGCCGGCCTTCTCGTCGCGCGCGCCGTAATAAACTTTCGCGATGCGCGCGTTGATGATCGCGCCGACGCACATCACGCATGGCTCGAGCGTCACGTAAATCGACGCGCCCTCGAGCCGGTAGGCTCCGGCGTTGGTTGCCGCTTCGCGGATAGCGAGAATTTCCGCGTGCGCAGACGGGTCCTTGAGGCCGATCGGCCGATTGTGCGCCGCTCCGGCCACGCGGCTTTCGATCACTACGATCGCACCTACCGGCACCTCGCCTCCATTCGCGCCGTCGCGGGCTTCCTCCAACGCGAGGAGCATGCAGGCGCCGTCGAAGGTGCGGCTGGGGGCGAGTTCGGCGATTCTCCGGTCGTAGTCGATGTCACGTTTCATCACGTTTCAGCGTGAAAATTCCCGCTCCGTTTGACACTATATGAGTGCGCAACCAAGATGAATTATCGGTCGAAGGAGCAGCCGCTGGCAATTATCATTACGACGGTTTGGCGTCGGCCCTCATTAAATCGACTATTTCGATGGCGTTGGTAGAGGAAATCGAACCATTGGAGCTCAAGGCGCGGCTCGACCGCGGCGAGCGGCTCGAAGTTCTCGACGTGCGCGAGCCGGAGGAGATCGCGGTCGCGTCCTTTCCTGGCGCGCTGCACATTACGATGGGTGACATACCCTCGCGTCTCACCGAACTCGACCCCGACGCGCATTGGGTCGTCGTATGCCATCATGGGATTCGCAGCGCACAGGTGGCGATGTATCTTGCGCATATGGGTTTTGAGCGGGTCGCGAACCTGGCGGGTGGAATTGACGCTTGGTCGCTAAATGCGGATCCGAAAATTCCCCGCTACTAGGGTGGTCAATTTGCAACAAATGGACGATAGGCAAAGCACGGAGCGTTGGACATGACCTACCTTGCAGCCGCAATTCAGATGTCGACGGGCCGCGACAAGGCGGCCAATCTCGAAAAGGCCGAGCGCATGATTCGGCTCGCCGCCGCGCGCGGCGCCAAGCTTGTCGGATTGCCCGAGGTGTTCAACTGGCGCGGCAAGCGTGCCGAGGAGCCGGCGGCGAGAGAGAGCCTCGAGGGTGAAACACTCACGCTGATGTCGCGGCTCGCGCGCGAACTCGAAATCCATGTTCTCGCCGGCTCGATTACCGAGGATGCGCCGGGCCAGCCCCGAAGCTACAACACGTCCGTGCTGCTTGGCCCCGACGGCGAGCAACTCGCCGTCTATCGCAAGATCCATCTATTCGACGTTGACCTGCCTGGGCGCGTGACGATCAAAGAGTCCGACGCGAAGATCCCGGGCGCCGAAGTCGTAACGGCGGCGACCGAGCTTGGCACGGTCGGCCTCAGCGTGTGCTACGACCTGCGCTTTCCGGAGCTTTACCGGCGGCTCGCGTTCGCGGGCGCACGAATCCTTACGATCCCGAGCGCGTTTACGTTTCCGACCGGCGAGGCCCATTGGGACGCGCTGATCCGCGCTCGCGCGATCGAAAATCAATGCTATGTGATGGCGCCTGCGCAGTTCGGCCCCAACGTTCATGGATTCAGCGACTACGGCAATACGATGATCGTAGACCCGTGGGGGCGAGTGCTCGCCCGCGCGTCCGATCAGGAGGGCGTGGTGATCGCGCCGCTCGACATGGAATACCTCGATCGCGTGCGTCGCGAATTGCCGGCGCTGGCACATGCGCGGTTGCGCTGACTTTCTGATACGCTGTTTTGACGCAAAGCTACGAGCAGGTTGAGCAGGCCGCACGTTTCAGAGCTTTTATACTTGCCTTATAGGTGTCCAGCTTTGCACACTGGTCATTGGGTATGGTGCCTGGCGATAGGCGGGGCGGTAGACAATTAGCGGCGGGACGTGCCCGCACGCGTGAGGTTGGAAAACAATGGCAGAAGGACCGCTGGCAGGCTTTCGTATCCTGGACCTTACTCAGGTCGTGTCGGGACCGTTTTGCACGATGCTGCTTGGCGATTTGGGCGCCGACGTGATCAAAGTCGAGCCGCCGGAGGGCGATTCCACCCGCCGCTTCGGCAGACCCCTCAAGAACGGCGTGACCGCGACCTTTCTCGCCTTCAACCGCAACAAGCGCAGCCTCGTGGTCGACCTCAAGAAGGATCACGGCCGCGACATCGTACGTAAGCTAGCAGTCAAAAGCGACGCGATGATCGAAAACAACCGGCCGGGCGTCGCGGACCGGCTCGGAATCGGATACGCCGAAATTCGCCGGCTCAATCCGAAGATCGTTTATTGCTCCATTTGCGGCTTCGGCCCCAAGGGCCATTACGCCAATGCACCCGCATACGATCCCGTGATTCAGGGGTTTTCGGGTATGGCCGCGGTGCAGGGCGCCGGCGACAAGCCGACCGCCGTCAAGATGGCGCTGGCGGACAAGGTCAGCGGGTTGACCGCCGCGCTCAGTATCGTCTCGGCCCTTCATGCGACGCGCAACCGCGGCGTTGGCCAGTACGTCCGGGTGCCGATGCTCGAGGCGATGATGGCGTTTTCGGCCAACGACTCGATGATCGGCTACACCTTCATCCCGGAGGATGAGTTCAAGGACCAGGTGCCGAAAAACCAGAGCCTCGACCCGTTCAAGACCAAGGACGGATGGGTCACGATCGCGCCGTATACCGACGATCAATGGGAACATCTGTGCAAGGGCGTTGGGCATCCCGAATGGTGGCAGGCGGAGGATCGGCGCGAGCGGATGCGGACGGTGCTGCGCGGGCTCGCGAAGCTCTTTCCGGAGCAGGAGAGTGCGCATTGGTTAAAGATTTTGGAGGAAGCCGACGTGCCGTCGGGCCCGGTGCATAGCTACGAGACGCTGTTCAGCGATCCGGAGGTCGTCGCGAACGAAAACTTCCACCTCTACGAGCATCCGCAGGCCGGCAAGGTGCGAACCGTGAATCCTGGCATGCGTTTCAGCGAGACGCCGGCGCGCGTATGGCGGGTTCCGCCGCGGCTGGGCGAGCATACGGAGGAAGTTCTGCGCGAATCGGGAATGCCGCGCGAGCAGTTGGAGGAGTTGCGCAAGGAGAAGGTGATTAACTAGGACAGATCAAGGTATTTACGGGGCACAACACTAGGAGCGACCAAAGATTTCACTAACTATTCGAGGTGAGTTTGAACTCGGCGATCACCGGTATTTCGAATAAGTCTTTCCGCAAGAGCCGGGTCGAAAAGAAGAGAACTTCGACGTTCTCGACATCGCCCGTCTTTGGATTGAGTCGTGCGACCACGTCATCTCCGAGTTCTTCCGACTCCTGTTCAGGATACGGATCGCATTTGTTTATGTAGAGTATGTCGCCCTCGCGGTCGTATTCGAATCTCAACTTCGCGCCCATTCGTTTTCTCACGGAAACGCCGATCGAGCCTTCTTGAAAACCGTCTCAGCCGGTATGCCTTTAGCCTTGCCGCTATGAAGCTCTTCGTCTCTGCGTGTTGCCTCGGCAACCCAGGACTCCTCGCCATCTGATTCGGGCTCCCCGTCCAGGCTTGAGAGCAAACGCTTGACCAGCCGGGCATGCGTGCGCGGCGAGAGTTTCATCAACTCGGATTCGATCTTCTTGAGCGCGACGGCCATCGTCGGGTTCTGTCATTCGATCAATCTACGCGAACATTTCAGGCTCGTGCGAGCTGAGCCACACGAGACCGCGGTACGCGTAATGAAGTCCCGAAAGCGCCGTGACTGCGGCCGTTGCGAACAGCAGCGCGTCCCAATCCCTGAGGTGCGTTTCGCTGAAGCGGGTGAGGGCGCCGATTACACAAGCCAACTGGAAACATGTGCTGGCTTTGCCGAGGTAGGTTGGCTTTACCGGTATGCGCTCGCCGGTGAAGAACGAAATCATCAGGTAACCGAAGACGATTACGATATCGCGAATCACGACCACGCCGAGCAGCCATCCGGGGAATTCATTTTCGAAAGTCAGCGTGACGAAGGCGCTGAGCAATAGCAGTTTGTCGGCGAACGGATCGAGGAATGCGCCAATCTCGGTCCGGCTGTCGAACCATCGCGCGACCGTACCGTCGAGCGCGTCGGTCAAGGCGGCCGCGACAAACAGGTAGAGGGCGTAACGGTAGTGACGTTCGCTCAGCAGTCCGAGGAAGATCGGAATCGAGAAGAGCCTCAGCAGCGTCAGAAAGTTTGGGATATTGAGCAGATGCCCGAGCGCGAGGCCCCTGGGTTGGAACGCCGTCTGCTTCGATTGGGTCTGGATCATTCGAACTCTGCCAGCCAAGTTCAGATACTCAACGCGGCCTTGCGCAGGCGGCCGGCGACCGGCGCACTCACCCGCGCGCGCATCGAGACCACGCCGTCACGGTACTCTTCGCTCAGGATTTCGCCGTCCCGCCGCGCCATCGCGATCAGGTCGCCGCGCATCACCGGTATCGTGACACGGACCTCTTCGCGCATCGAGGCGAACGTATCCGCGATCGCGCCAACTAACCGTTCGAGCCCTTCGCGTCTGAGCGCCGACACGGTCACCGTATCAAATCCGTAGCGCGCGTGGGGAGCGAAATCGAGCAGGTCGGCCTTGTTCATCACGACCAGCCGCGGCGTCGCGCCCGCGCCAATTTCCTCGAGTACGCGGTCGACTATTTCCATCCGTTCAGGCGCGAGCGGCGAACTGGCGTCGACGACGTGCAACAGAAGATCCGCAGTGCGCACCTCCTCGAGCGTCGCCTTGAACGCCTCGACCAGCATGTGCGGCAGACGATGGATAAAGCCGACCGTATCGGCGAGCATCACGTGGAGCCGTCCCGGGAGCTTGAGCCGGCGGATGGTCGGGTCGAGCGTCGAGAAGGGACGGTCGGCGGCCTCGACTCCCGCGTCGGTCAGCGCGTTCATCAGGGTGGATTTGCCGGAGTTCGTGTAGCCGACCAGCGCGACAGTCGGGTAGGGCACGTCGAGGCGGCGGCGGCGCTGGATCGAGCGCGTACGCTCGACCTCCTTGAGGCGCGCGTGCAGGCGCGTCAGGCGCTCGCGCAGGCGGCGGCGGTCGACTTCGAGCTGGGTCTCACCGGGGCCGCGCGTGCCGATACGTCCGCCCGCGCCGGCGCCGCCAGTCATCCGCGACAGATGGGCCCATTGGCGCGTCAAGCGCGGCTGCAGGTAGCTCAGCTGCGCGATTTCGACTTGGAGCTTGCCGGCGAGTGTGCGCGCGCGCTGCGCGAAGATGTCGAGGATGAGCTGGCTGCGATCTATGACGCGGAGCTTGAGTTCATTCTCGAGGTTGCGCGCCTGCGCGGGGCTGAGCGCGTCGTCGAAGATGGCGAGCGACGCGTCGCGTTCGCGCGCGAGTTCACGCACTTCGGCGGTCTTGCCGCGGCCGATGAAGGTACGCGGGTCGATGTGCTTGAGTCTTTGCTGAATCTGGCCGGCGACGGATGCGCCGGCGCTCTCGGCGAGTGCGCCAAGCTCGTCGAGCGAGTCTTCGCTGGTGATGCCGTTGGCCGATCCCAACTGGACGCCGACCAGGATGGCGCGTTCGGCGTTGTCCGAATATCGAGTCGAAACTAAAGCCAGTGCGATACCTCCGCGTGATCTTTCGTCATTCTAGCAAACGTGGCAACTTCGGCTAGGCGCGGAATCGACCGCGCAAAACGCCGCCGCCGGCACGCGAACTCGCTCGGAGCACTGATGCATTACGACCCGCGCAAACGCAACCACAATCTTCCACACGATCCCTTTACCGCTCTGGTGGTGCCGCGTCCGATCGGATGGATTTCGACGATCGGCCGCGACGGTATCGTGAATCTCGCGCCGTACAGCTTCTTCAACGCCGTCAGCTCACAGCCGCCGGTGGTGATGTTCTCGAGCGCGACGCGCAAGGATTCGCAGCACAACGCCGAGGACTTAAGCGAGTTCGTACATAGCCTCGTGACCTACGAGGTGGCCGAGCAGATGAATATCACGTCGTCGACAGTTGGACCCGAGGTGAGCGAGCCTGAGCTTGCCGGCCTAGAAATGGCGCCGTCGCTAGTGGTGCGGCCGCCGCGCGTGAAGAAGTCCCCGGTCGCGTTCGAATGCCGGCATCTGAAGACGATCGAAGTGCCGATATCGGGCGGAGGCGTACCCTATTCGATCGTGCTCGGCGAGATCGTGAGCATCTACGTCGACGATTCGGTGATCGTCGACGGCCGCATCGACTTATCCAAGGTGCGTCCCGTCGCGCGTCTCGGTTATCTTGACGACTACTGCTATTACGACGAGCGAACAGTGTTCAAAATGATCCGCCCGAAGTAGGCTACCGACCTGAAGGCCATGCAACCGCAGACACCGGCCTTCTTCACTTCGTGAAGAAGGCCTCCAGCGAGTTGCATCTCGGAATGGCGCCCGGCGAGCTTCATCTCGAAGCGACACCCGGTCCACTTTATCGAGATCAGCGTAGCTGGACGGAGTTCGAGGACAGGAGCGCCTCGACCTCGCTGACGAACGACTCAGTGGGAGCCACGCGGTATTCGTTGCCAAGCAGGAAGATCGCTTCGCGGCCGTCTTCGAAGCCGAGATGGAGGTACGTTAGCGACGTGCCGTTGTGGCGGCGCAGAACTTCCTTGAGGCGCTCGAAGTCGCCATTTTCGAGGCGGGCGCGCGGCGCGCGGATGCGGACCTCGTGGACCGAATCGGTTAGCGCGATATTCAGCGGACGCAACTCGTCGAGAATTATTTGCGCGCGCTCATCGTCGACATCGAGCTTGCCGCGCGCCACGACCGGCTCGTCACCCATGATGACCGCCTCGTACTTCTGATAAGTCTCGGGCCACACGATACATTCGACGGCGCCCTCGCGATCTTCGAGCGCAAACGTGGCGTAGCGTTTGCCGGCCTTGTTGTTCTTGAGCTTCACGGCGTGGATTACGCCCGCGATGCGCACCTGGCTGCCGTCGGGAGCGGCGGGAAGGTCGGCGGTCGTCAGATTGCTGATACGGCGCAGTTCGCGATCGTACTTGTCGAGTGGATGGGCCGTGATGTAGAAGCCAAGCGCCTCCTTTTCGTACTTGAGCTTCTCCTTCGGCTGCCATTCGTCGACCGGTTCGCGCAGCGTGAGCGCGGGCGGCTCGGCGCTCTTGCCGAACAGGCTGATCTGGTTTTTGACGGCGTCGTCCTGGGCGCGCTGCGCGATCTTGAGCGCGTCGTCGATTTGCGCGGTCAGCGCCGCACGCGCCATCCCGGTGAACTCGAAGGCGCCGCACTTGATGAGCGCTTCGAGCACGCGGCGGTTGAGGAGTTGGGCGCCGACGCGCATGCAGAAGTCGGAGAGGCTCTTGAACTCGCCGCCGCGCTCGCGCACCGCGATTATCTCTTCGCCGGACTTCGCGCCGACGCCGCGAATCGCGCCCAGGCCGAAGCGGATCGCCTCACCGCTGACGGTGAATTTGACGCGGCTCTGATTGACGTCGGGCGGCAGGATCATGATGCGCATCTCGCGCAGCGCGGCGATATTCTTGTAGGCCTTGCCGGTGTCGTCCATGTCGAGCGACATCAGCGCCGCCATGAATTCGTGCGGGAAGTGGGCCTTAAGGTAGGCGGTCGTGTAGCTCGTGAGCGCGTAAGCGGCGGCGTGCGAGCGGTTGAAACCGTAGGAGGCAAAGGTCGCGATTTTCTCGAAGATCGACTCGGCGAGCACCTTGTCGACGCCGTTTTTGACCGCTCCCGAGATAAAGTGCTCGCGCTCCTTCTCCATCACGGCGATCTGCTTCTTGCCCATCGCGGCGCGCAGAATGTCGGCTTCCTCGAGCGTGTAGCCGGAGAGCGCTTGCGCCGCGCGCATCACCTGCTCCTGGTAGATGATTACGCCGTAGGTGTCGCGCAGAGCGTCTTCGAGCAGCGGATGGTCGTACTCGACGGCCTCCCGGCCGTGTTTGCGGCGGATGAACGGGTCGACCATCCCGGCGTCGAGCGTGCCGGGGCGAAACAAAGAGATCGCCGCGATCACATCCTCGAAGCACGACGGCTTGAGTTCCGTGAGGAAGCGGCGCATCCCCGAACCTTCCATCTGGAAGACGCCGACAGTGTCGCCTCGGGCGAGCAGGCGGTAGCTTTCGGGATCGTCGAGGTTGAGGCGGTTCAGGTCGGGCGGCTCTTTGCCGTCCGCGCGGATCAGGTCGAGCGTGTCCTTGATGAGGGTCAGGTTCTTGAGCGCGAGGAAGTCGAACTTGATTAGGCCGATCTCCTCGACGCCCTTCATCGAGTACTGAGTGATCGAGACGGCCTCCTCGGCGCGCTCCTTGTCGACGTAGAGCGGGACGAGGTCGGCCAGCGGCGCGTCGGAAATTACGACGCCGGCGGCGTGGCGCGAGGCGTGGCGCAGCAGGCCTTCGAGCTTGAAGGCGTAGTTGAATAGCTCGGGGTATTTCTCGCGTTCGGCGCCCAGCCGCGGCTCCATCTCAAGCGCGTCCATCAGCGGGAAATCGCGGCCCTGCTTGGGTGCGGGATAAAGCTTGACGATACGGTCGGTCTCGGCGAACGACATCCCGAGCACGCGGCCGACGTCGCGAATCGCTTGTTTCCCCTTGATAGTGCCGAAGGTGATGATTTGCGCGACGCGATCGTCGCCGTATTTCTGGCGGACGTAGTTGAGGACTTCGTCGCGCCGCTCGAAACAGAAGTCGACGTCGATGTCGGGCATCGAGCGCCGCCCCGGGTTGAGCCATCGCTCGAACAGCAGCTTGTGCTCGATGGGGTCGACCTCGGTGACGCGCAGCGCGTACGAAACGAGGCTGCCGACGACGGATCCGCGGCCCGGGCCGACCGGAATGCCGATGCTGCGCGCGTAATTGATAAAGTCGGCGACGATCAGCATGTAGCCGGAGAAGCCCATCTCGCGGATGACGGGGAGTTCGCGGTCGCGGCGTTCGAAGTACGGCGTCTCGTCGAAATCGCCCCTGCGCGCGTGGATTTCGGCGAGGCGGTCGGCCAAGCCGTCGCGCACGCGGCGCTCGAGCAGCTCCTCGAGATTTTCAGCCGCGCCATTCGAGGCGTTATCGGGGCGGAAAATCGGGAAATGGAACTTGCCAAAGTCGAATTCGAAGTCGACCCGGTTGGCGATTTCGAGCGTATTACGAATCGGCTCGGAATCGGCGCCGAACGCCGCGGCCATCTCTTCGGGCGTTTTGACGTAGAGTTCGTCGGTGTCGAAGCGCCATCGAGTGTCGTCGGCGAGCGTCTTGCCGGTCTGGATGCAGAGCAGGACCTCGTGCGCCTTGGCGTCCTCGCGATGGAGATAGTGGCAGTCGTTGGTTGCGACGAGCGGAAGGCCGAGCGAGCGGCCGAGTTCGCGCAATGAGTCGTTGATCGGTCCGTGCAGACCGTTGTCCTGCAGTTCGAGGTAGAAGCGGCCGGGGAAGGTGCGCGCGTACCATTCGGCTGCCTCGCGCGCCTTGTCCATCCGGCCCGCGCGCAGCCCGCGTGCGATTTCGCCGGAAAGGCATCCGGAGAGCACGATCAATCCGTCGGAAAGCTCGGCGAGGATCTCCTTGTCGATACGCGGCTTGTAGTAGAGGCCCTCCTTGTACGCGGCGGTCAGCAACCGGCAGAGGTTACGGTAGCCGATACGCGACTGCGCGAGCAGAATCAGGTGGAAGTTGCCGGCGGCTTCGAAGTCGTCGCTGCGCGACTGCTGCGTGCGGTCAGTGCGTTTGCCGGGCGCGACGTACGCCTCGCATCCGATGATCGGCTTGATGCCGTGTTGTTTCGCCTTGGAGAAAAATTCGACCGCGCCGAACATGTTGCCGTGATCGGTCATCGCGATCGCGGGCATTCCCGAGCGTTCGACGTGGTCGAGCAGCGGGGCGATTTTATTGGCGCCGTCGAGCAGGCTGTACTGCGTATGAACGTGAAGATGGACGAAACTCATAGCTGATCCTCGGACCTCCTCCCCTCAACCACCGCGAGCGCGAGGCGGCACGGATGCGCCGCCTCGCGCTCGCGGCCATCGTGCCCACTGCTGTGATACCGCGTGCGGGCACGCGGTATCACAGCAGTGCGGCATGTGCTGCTTCCGGATGGCGGGCGAGCCGCCGAGAGGCGGCTCGCCCGCCATCCGGAGTGCGCGCGCAAGCGCGAAGCGCTCGCGCGCGTAGGCGCGGCGTACGCCGCGCCTAGCTCTTCCTGGCGCCGGCTGCCGGTGCCGCAGCAGCGCCCTCCTTGGCGGCGCCCTGCGCCGCAGGCGCTGCACCCGCGGCGGGCTGGGCGCCTTCGGCCGGCGCGCCTTCCGCAGCCGCTCCCTCGGCCGGCACCGCACCTTCGACCGCAGCGGCAGCCGCGACGGGCGCCTCGGCGACCGTCGGCGGCAACACGGTCACGACCGGGTAGTCGGTATCAAAGATCGGCTTGATATTGCCCGCGAAGGTCAGCGCGGAAACATGGATTACGTCGTGAATGCCGAGTTGCGTCACGTCGACTTCCACCGACTCGGGAATTTCGAGCGGTAAACATTCGACCTCGACCTGCCGCTCGAGTGGCTGAAGGATGCCGCCGTCGGCGACACCGAGGGCGCGGCCGGTAAACTTCAGCGCCACCGCGACGCGCAGCGGCTTGCTGAGATCGACCTCATAAAAGTCGGCGTGCAGTATATTGCCCGAGACCGGTGCGCGCTGGATTTCTTTCAGGATCACATGCCGGCCGTCGAGTTCGGAAGAACTCGACTTGATCCGGATCAGACGCTGACGAGCCGCAGTCGCGACGCGCGAGCGCAAATCGGCTGCGGGCACTGCCACTGCCGTGGCCGCATGTTGATTGCCGTAGATTATCCCGGGGACGCGCCCCTCATGGCGTATCCGATGGACCAGCCCCTTGGGGCGGGTTTCTCTTTTTTCGCAAATGAGATCGACAGTTTCCATCAATTCCTCTCTGGGGCGGTCATCTCACCCGATTTGGCGCCGGATTTCCCACCTGATTTTCTCACCTGATTTCGCACATGATCACTTCAATTGAAAAGCGAGCTGACCGACTCCTCATTATGAATGCGGCGAATGGCTTCGGCTATAAGGTTGGCCACTGACAGCACCTTGATTCCCTGCAACTCGGCCTGCGCCTTGGCGCGCAGCGGAATAGTGTTGGTCGTGACCAGTTCCTTGATCGCAGACTTGTTGAGCCGGTCGCACGCTGGATCGGACAAAATCGGATGGGTGGCGCAGGCCACGACCTGGGTTGCGCCTGCGGCGAGGATCACCTTGGCGGCCTCGGTTATCGTCCCGGCGGTATCGATCATGTCGTCGACGAGCAGTGCAACCGAATCGCGCACCTCGCCGACCAGCCGCATGTCGGTGACTTCGCTGGCGCGGGGGCGGCGCTTGTCGATAATCGCGAGGTCGGCGTTGAGCCGCCGGGCAAAGGCGCGCGCCCGTTCGACGCCGCCCGCGTCGGGTGACACGACCGTAACCCGTTGGTCGTCGAGGTGGCGGCGCAAGTACTGGACGAGCACCGGCATCGCGTAGAGATTATCGACCGGGATATTGAAGAAGCCCTGGATTTGGCCGGCGTGGAGATCGACGGTCAGCACGCGTGAGGCGCCGGCCGCCGTGATAACGTCGGCGACGAGTTTTGCGCTTATCGGGACGCGCGGCGCGACCTTGCGATCCTGGCGCGCATAACCGAAGTACGGGATGACGGCGGTTATCCGTCCGGCCGAGGCGCGGCGCAACGCGTCCATCAGGAGCAACAGCTCCATCAGGTTTTCGTTGGGCGGCGTGCAGGTGGACTGGATTACGAAACAATCGCCGCCACGGACGTTTTCGCGCACTTCGATCATCACTTCGCCGTCCGGGAAGCGCCCGACTTCAACCTGGCAAAGTTTGACGCTTAGGTATTCGCATACTTCACGGGCCAGCGCCGGATTGGAATTGCCGGTGAATATCTCGAGTTCGTCTTTGGCCCGTTCAGACATTTTCGTTTGCCTCGATTGGCGCAGCAGCGCCGGACGGCATTCCCTTCCGCGCTCCGTGAGGGGACGGTGCGGTGGCTGGGCGGGAAGGACTCGAACCTTCGAATGCCAGGTCCAAAGCCTGGTGCCTTACCAACTTGGCGACCGCCCAGCGAAGGCAGTTTGGCAGCCGCTTTGTCCGAAACCAAAGCCAAAGCGCGCGCAACGCCTGAGAGCCGCGAGGCTTTATAAGCTTTGGCGGATGCCGTCAGTATCGTATCACGACTTCGCGCGCGGACCGGCCTGTCGTGGTTTCGGGGCGACACCGTCCTAACGTGAGTCACCCCCGGATTTAACCAAGATTTTATGCTTGGATGTTATTGGCGACGGTTAAGAGTGTCAACGTTATCAAGAATGAAGGATCAACAGGATGGCTGGGATCGCCACGGCAGGTAAGTGGACGCAACTATGATACGCAGTTCGGGATCTTGCCTGCGAAGCTGAGCGGCAGCTTCTTGCGCTTTCGCAGCGGTCGCGAATATGCCGAAGACCGCACTTCCGCTGCCGGTCATCGAGGCGGCGAGCGCTCCCGATTTCTCGATCATCGTGAGAGCCTCCCCAATCCGCGGCCATCGTGAAATCGCCGCTGGTGCAAGATCGTTTACGAGCAAGGCCGGTGCGATTTCGCCGGCAAGAATCCGGCGCAGATCGTTCTCCGGTGCGACGCCACTCCAGCTAACCGGCTTGAGTGCGCGAAATATCTCCGCCGTCGACACTTCGATCGGAGGGACCGCGATCACGAGCGCGAAATTCGGTTTCCAATCGAGCGGAGTGATTCGCTCGCCGATCCCGCCGACGCGGGCAGGAACCGGATTCAAAAAGAATGGCACGTCGGCGCCGAGCTTCAGCGCGATTTCGGCGAGGCGGTTGGGCGAGTCTATGCGAAATAGCGCGGCCATCATTCGAAGCACGGTGCCCGCGTCGCTCGAACCGCCGCCTAATCCCGCGCCAACCGGGATTTCCTTGTGAAGATCGATGAGCACTTCCGCCGCGAGGCTGAATTCCGCCATGAAGAACGATGCGGCACGGACGGCGAGGTTACGCTCGTCGGCTGGCAGCGAGCGCAGGTTGCATCGAAGAGTCACGGCGGAGGTTGACGCGGGCCGTGTCTCGATTCCGATACGGTCGCAGAGCGAAACCGGAATGAAGATCGAATCGAGTTCGTGATAACCGTCGGGACGGCGACCGGCGACGCGCAGGAACAGGTTGATCTTGGCCGGGGCAAAAGCGCTCAGCAGCTTGACCATCGGATAGGGGCCGTATGGCGTTCAGCGCGTTTCTTCGGCGTCCGGCTTCGGATTTATTCGCCGCATCGCGTGACGCGCGTCGCGCTGAATGATGGAGAGAAAGCCGAGGAAGGTGAGAATAAGCCCGATTACCACGAGCGCCTGCCCCGTCAGGAAGGTGGCGTGGTAGAAATCCATCCGCGCGGTCGCGTAGGAGACGCGGCGCTGCTCGGAGTTGAACGGCTCGAGGACAGCGCTGGAATCGAGTTCATCGAAGCTGCGGTAGGCCTGGTCGGCGGAGGTATCTGACTGAGCCGCGATAATCTTGCTGTATTGCCCGGTTCGCTCGCGGCCGACGATCCAGTTGCCGGCGCCGAGCAGCACCACTGCGAGCCCGAAGACGATGCGCCAGTCGCGGTAAACGTCGGGGAGTTTCATGGGAGCGTCTTCAGGCTAAGACCCTGAGGCAAGGAAGGCAACGCCGTGCCCGGCAGTTCCAGTGGCTTATGAGACTCACTCTAAATTTTACTCCCCTTCCCTTTAGGGAAGGGGCCGGGGGTTAGGTCGATTGCATTCAGCACTGCCTTCTATCCCGCAAGGATAAATCACTCGAACTGCCGAATGGGCTTAATCCCAGCACCGGCCGCCGGAGGCGATTTGCTCGAAGACCGGCGCGGCAGTATGATCATAAGGTAGCGTTCGTGACCAGGTCCGCCAGACGCTCGACTCCCGCGCTTTGACGAAGTTTCCATTGTGAATAAGGATAAGGACGGCAAAGGCGCGGCGCCTGAATTCGATGGCTGATTCCAAGCTTAACTCGCTGCTGGAGCGCTTCGCGCAAAGGGACCGGCTTGCGCTGGCGCGGCTAATCACCCTGGTCGAAAATCGGGCGGCCGAGGTTAGCAGCGTGATGGAGCAGATTTACGCGAAGACCGGCCATGCCTATATCATCGGGGTAACCGGCGCGCCGGGTGCGGGCAAATCGACGCTGGTGAATCAACTGGTCGGGAAGTATCGCGCGCTGGAAAAGCGCGTCGCGGTGCTGGCGATCGATCCCTCGAGCCCATTTTCGGGCGGTGCGGTGCTCGGCGATCGCGTTCGCATGACCGACCATTATCGAGACTCGGGAGTCTATATCAGGAGCCTCTCGTCGCGCGGTTATCATGGCGGACTGAGCCGCGCGGCGCGCGAGATCGTCAAGCTGCTCGATGCCTTCGGCCATGACATCATCATGATCGAGACCGTTGGGGTGGGGCAGACCGAGTTGAGCGTGATGGACCTTGCCGATACGACCGTGGTCGTGACCGTGCCGGAGGGCGGCGACGGTGTGCAGGTAATGAAGGCGGGGCTCAATGAGATCGCTGACCTGTTTGTAGTCAATAAGGCTGATCGCGACGGTGCCGACCGAATCAAGGCGGAACTGGAACTGAGCGTCCATCTGCGGCCGGCCAATGGATGGCGCGCGCCAGTGCTGCTGACGCAGGCGGCGGCGGACGTTGGGGTCGACGCGCTGGTGGCCGCGATCGAGCGGCATGCCGAGTACGTGCGAGCACATAGCGACCCGGCGCGCGAAAAAGAACG
>WNFT01008522.1_pt1 | contig 17205 bp, 13 predicted proteins | sample 5400191 | NCBI WGS metagenome assembly WNFT01 (sample SAMN13153359, study PRJNA577476) | soil metagenome | isolation source: 80 cm saprolite under Madrone tree | place: USA:California | collected 2016-06-14 | reverse complement strand
GTGTTCGTGGTGGACGCGTCGGGCGGCCGGCTGTACGTGGACGGAGCGCAGACGGGGAGCCGGGCCTGGACGGGAGCGGCGGGCCCGCCCAGCACGACCCAGGAGATCCAGCTCGGCCACTATCCGGGCGGCTCCGAGCCGACGGCGTACGTGCCGGGGGCGGTCGACGAGCTCCAGGTCTACAACCGGGCCTTGAGCACCGCCGAGGTCGTGCAGCTCTACAACGCGCTGCCATGAGGCCGGTCTGGAAGCCGATCTGTGTCCTTCCGCCGGTCGACGCCGACAACCCGCGCTGCGAGGCGGTGACCGCGGAGCTGCGGGCCCTCGAGGAAGCGGCCGGAGCGCCCCCCCCGCTCTGCTCGAAGACCTACTACTGCGGCCGGGCTCCCCGAACCGGGGGCAGCGAGGGCCTCTGGGTTTTCCGCTGAGGCACTTTCTCCCTGGCCGGTGTCGCCTCTCGAGGCGCCGCCGGCCAGGGAGCTGCCCAGGGAGTTGTGGGTCGCAGCGTTCCACTTCTGGGTAGTCGACAACCCAACCCGATCCTCGGGACCTTTCCGGGCCCTGGCTTCGCCGGAGTGGAATTGCCGATGTCCTGAAGCGCTTTTCCCGGACAGAGGGTCTGAGGGTAGCCCCGCCGCAGCCCAGGCGTGCGTCTTGCACGGTATCGATGGGTCATGATCCCCGCGGAGCGCGGGGCTGGCTGACGAATCCCATCGGATTGGGGCTGAGGAGGGGTTTCATGCGGGCCATCGTGAAAGCAACCGTGTGCATGGTGCTGGGGAGCGCGTCTTTCGCCTTCGCCCAGCTCCCGCTCCCCCTCCCCACGCCGACCCCGCCTCCTCCGCTCGTCACCCTCCCGGTCGCTTTGACGGTCTCCGGCAACGAAGCCCAGGGGTCGGTCGCCCTGCCCGGGGACATCGGCCTGGATCTGACGATCAGCTTCGAGAAGGTCGTCGGTCTCACTCCGTCGGCCCTCGACGTCTCGGCCAGCCTCGTCAACCCGCTCGATCCTGCCCTGCTCGGTCGGCTCCTCTCCCTGGGCAACCTGAGCGTGCCCGCCGCCTTCCCCGTGCTCCTCCGCATCGCCCCCAGCGAGTCGAGCGCTCTGAGCTTCACGGGCCGCTACACGGTCTCGCTGCACACCCACAACCTCAATCTCAGTCCCCTCCTGCGCTTCTCCCTCGTCAAGTCTCCGGACGGCGGCGCGTTCCGGGACATCACGAGATCGGAGGGAACGGGCAGCTACCGGGACGACGGTGGGGGCGGGGACTTCTCGGAGTTCCTGATCGCCGTGGATTTCCGGCCGATCGACACCGTCATCGCCGGCAAGTTCGACGATCTGCAGGCCCTGCTCACCGACAACGCCCCTTTGATGTCGCCCGACGTCGTGAGCGCGCTGCAGGCACAGCTTTCCCAGGCGGGTGTTCTCTACCAGTCGGGCGCGATCTGGGGTGCCATCGAGGAGATGAAGCACTTTTCGAGGTACGTGAAGGACCACAGCGGGGCGGAGATCCCGGACGTGTGGCGGGCGAACTGTTCGCCCGTGGTCAACGTCGCCGGCCTCCTGCGGTCCGCCGCGGACACGCTCAGGTTCAGCCTCAACCGCAAGATCAGCCAGTAGGAGATCATCGGGGCGGGGAGCGGAGCGCGAAGGCATGCCCGGGAAACTGACCCTCTATCCCGCCCAGCGAGCGTCCCGATCCCTCGTCATCCGGGACGGAGAGACCCTCGAGATCGGCCGCGACCCCCAGTGCGGACTCGTGCTCGAGGACACGCGGGTCTCGAAGCGCCACGCGCGCCTGCGCTGGACGGGCAGCGCCTGGGCCCTCGACGACCTCGGCAGCACGAACGGCACCATCGTCAACGGCGAGCCCGCCCGGGGGGCCGAGCTTCGCGAGGGCGACGCGATCAGCTTCGGAGGGCTGATGGCGCGCTTCGAGCGGCTCACCGCCGCCCAAGCCGCCAACCTCGACTCGGAGCGCGTCGCGCGGATCCAGACTTCCGCCGAGATGCGGCGCCGGCTCAGCCCCGACCTGGCGCCCGTGAACCTCCTGCTGCGCCTGCTGGAGGGGGCCATGGAGCTGACCCGCACCGAGCGCGGCTTCGTCCTGCTGGTCGGAGCGGACGGGAAGCTCCGGGCCGAGGTGGCGGCCGGCCTCTCGCCCGAGGCGGTGCGGGACGAGCGCTTCCGCGGCAGCGTGGGGGCGGTGCGGCAGGCCCTCGATACCGGGGGGCCCGTCGTTCTCTCCGACGTGCGGGCCGATCCCCGGCTGGGCAAGCGCCCCAGCGTCATGGCCCTCGGCATCGCGTCACTCGCCTGCGTCCCCCTCCGCCACGAGGGGAGGGTCCTCGGGGTGCTCTACGTGGACAGCCGGAGCCTGGGTCCCACCTTCACCCAGCTCGGCCTCGAGACCCTCGAGGCCCTGGCCGACCACACGGGGACGATCCTGGCGGGCTCCCGGTCCGATCCCGGGAGCGGCCGGCTCCAAGCGCCCGCCGCGGCCGACGTCGTCGCTCAGCTCCAGCAGCGCATCGAGGAACTGCTCCCGGCCGTCTGATCTCGTGGCGAGCCACGACCCGGCATTGCCCCGGCCGGCCCTCGCGGACACGGAGGCGAACGCCGAGCTCGACCGCCTCACCCCGGGAACCCGGGTGGCGGGCCGCTACCAGATCCTCGCGCAGCTGGGCGTGGGCGGGATGGGCATCGTCTACAAGGCCCGTGACGAAGAGCTGGGGGTGGAGATCGCCCTCAAGGTCCTCCGGCCCGACCTGGGGCGGGACCCGGAGTGGATCGAGCGCTTCCGCCGGGAGCTTCTGCTCGCGCGCGAGGTCACGCACAAGAACGTCGTGCGCATCCATGACATCGGGGAAAGCGAGGGGCTGCGCTTCCTGACCATGGGCCTCGTCGAGGGGCGCTCGCTCCTCGAGGTCCTGGAGAAGGAAGGGCCGTTCCCCGTGGAGCGGGCGCTGCGCGTCTTCCGGCAGGTGGCGGAGGCCCTTCAGCAGGCCCACGATGCCGGCATCGTTCACCGCGACCTCAAGCCGGGGAACATCCTCCTCTCCTCCGACGACACCGCCTACATCACGGACTTCGGCATCGCGCGCTCCCTGGACCAGGACGGGATGACCCGCTCGGGGATCGTGGTGGGGACCCTCGACTACCTCTCCCCCGAGCAGGTGGCCGGCGACCCCGCGGACGCCCGCAGCGACATCTACGCCTTCGGCATCGTCCTCTTCGAGATGCTGACCGGCCAGCTCCCGTTCCGGGCCGCCTCGCGCGTCGAGAGCGTGGCCCAGCGCGTCACGGGCCGGGCCCCCGACATCGCGGAGACGGGAATCCGCGTGCCCGCCTACGTCCGCCGGCTGGTCCGGCGCTGCCTCGAGCGCAGCCCCGCGCGGCGCTACCCGGGAGTGCGCGAGCTGCTGGCCGACCTGGACGCGAGGCGCGCGGGCGTCTTCGACCGCCTGCCCCGGCGGGCGGGGGCCGCGCTGGTCGCCGCCGTGCTGGCCGGCGGAGGGGGCCTGGCCTACCGGGAGTGGACGGCGCGGCGGGCGACCGCGGCCGCGCCCACGCCGGCCCCGGCGGGGGTGGCCGTCCTGCCCCTGGCCGACGAGACCGGCGACCCGTCTCTCGCCTGGACGGCCACCGGAGTGGCGGAGATGCTGACCATGCACCTGGCCGAGACCCCGCAGCTCCGCGTGCTCGATTCGGCGCGCGTCTTTCGCACCCTGCGCGACCTCAAGCTGGCCGGCGCTCCGGTCGACGAAGCCGCGCTGGGGCGCGTGGGGGAGATGCTCGACGTGGGCCGTCTCGTCACGGGGAGCGTGCGCCGCGCGGGGTCCACCCTCCGGGTGGACCTTCGCCTCGTGTCCGTCGGCCGCCCCGGCGAGCTCGAGGCGAGGACCATGGGGGACGAGACGCCGGACGTGGGCGGCCTGTTCCGCCTGGTCGGGGTCCTGGGTGAGCGTCTGCGGGCCGAGCTGGGAGCCGCTCCGGCCGCGGGGGCCCTCGCGCCCGAGCCGCAGACCACCTCCCTCGAGGCGGCGCGGGCCTACCGCGAGGGGCGGGAACGGCTCCTCGTCGGCGACTCCGTCGAAGCCGGCCCCGCCTTCGAGCGGGCGGTGGCCGCGGACCCGCACTACGCCCCCGCGCTGCTCGGCCTCAGCGAGGCCTACCAGGCCCTGGGCTATCACGACAAGGCGGTGTCGGCGGGGGAGAAGGCCGCCGAGGCCCTGGGCTCGGCCGAGACGCGCCTCGCGTGGCGCGTACGCGCGCGCCTGGCGCTCCTCCACGGGGACCCCGGCGAGGCGGAGAAGGTCTACGCCGAGCTGGTGCGGCGGTACCCCAACGACACCGAGGCTCTCTTCGACCTGGCCACGGCCCAGGCGGGCCAGGGCGCCGTCGCGAAAGCGGTGGACACGCTCACTCGCCTCACAGCCCTCGACAAGGGGGATGCCCGAGCCTGGTATCTTCTGGGCAGGAGCATGATCCAGGCCGGAGACGCTCGCAAGGCCGTCACCGACCCCCTGGTCCACGCCCTCGCGCTCATGACCCAGCTCGGCAACGAGCAGGGGCAGGGCGACGTGCTCAACGCGATGGGGGTGGCGCACCAGCGCCTCGGCGAGTACCCCCAGGCCATCGCGAAATACGGGGACGCCGCCGCGATCCGCCGGCAGATCGGCGACAAGCGCGGGACGGCCGTGAGCCTCAAGAACCGGGCGAGCGTCCAGATGGCCATGGGGCTCTTCGCCGAGGCGGAGCCCGACCTGCGCGCGGCCCGCGAGGTCTACGAGAAGATCGGCGACCGGAAGGGGCTGGCCGACGTCTGGAACGACTTCGGAATCCTCCACGAGGGGCGGGGCGAGTATGCCTCGGCCCGGCAAGCCTACCAGGAGGCGCTCCGGATCCGCCGCGACCTGGGAGACGAGCAGCAGCTCGCCCAGAGCTACGACAACGTGGGCTACGCCTTCTTCCTGGAGGGCGAGTACGACAACGCGCTCGCCTACTGGCAGCAGGCCCTCGATCGGCGCCGGAAGATCGGCGACAAGCGCGGCATCGTCCTGTCCATGCAGAACATGGGCTTCCTGCAGACGGCCCAGGGCCGCTGGCCGGAGGCCATGAAGTCGTTTCTGGACGCCCTGGAGAAGGGCCGCGAGATCGATTCCAAGAAGGCCCTCGCGGTCTCCCACGGCAACATCGGCCTCCTCCACCAGTACGAGGGCCGTTACCCGGCCGCCCTCCTGGCTTACGGAGAGGCCCTGAAGATCCTGAAGGGGCTGGACGACAAGCGCGGCCTGGCCGAGTTCACGATCAAGGAGGGCCTGGCGTTGATCGAGCTCGGGCGGCTGGACGAGGCCAAGGCCAGGCTCGACGCCGCCGAGGCCTGGGTGCGCGAGACCGGGAACCGCGAGCAAGCCTCGGACCGCCAGACCGCCCTCGGCGAATGGCACCTCGCGAAGGGCGAGGCCGACCCGGCCCGCCAGGCCTTTGCCCGGGCGGTGGAGCTGGCGACGGCGAGCCGGGGCCGGGCGGCCATCCTGCGCGCGCGGATCGCACGGGGGGCGGCCCTGGTGGCCCTGCGGGAGGCCGCGTCCGCGGCGCCGGACCTCGTCGCGGCCGCCCGGGACGCGGAAGCTCTCGGCGACGCCCTCCTGCGCATCCGCGCATCGGAAGCCGTGGCGCGCGCGGAGCTGGCCCGGGGCCGGCTGGGCGAGGCCGAGGATTCGGCGCGCCGTGCGGTCAAGGCAGGGGAGCGCTGCGGCTGGGTCGCCGGGCTCTACCGGCTCCACGCGCTGCTGGGGCGTATCCTGGAGAAGAAGGGAGACCTCGCGGGAGCCGCGGTCGCGTTCCGCGAGAGCGCGCGCCGGGTGGCGCGCCTCCGCGAAGGGCTGGCCCCGGACCTGCGCGCGTCCTTCGACGGCCTTCCGTCCGTGCGCGAGGCCGAGACCTGGCTGGCGGCGCATCCCGCGCTGGCCGCGCGGTGACGGTGCCCCGATCCGTGACTCTTCGCATCCTGGCCGCCTGGTCCCTGATGACCGGCCTCGCGCTGGGGGCCCCGCCGCGGGCGCGCGGCGAGGAGGGCGCGCGTCCCGGCGCCCCCGGACCCCCCGGGCGCAGTGGGGCCGCCCCCTACCGGACGCTCGACGATCGGTTCGTGGTTCGCCATCCCGCGTCCCGCGAGGCGTGGCGGGGCAGGGCCGCCTACCTGCGGGAGCACATCCTCGCCTCGGGGGGGCTCCTCCCCCTGCCCGAGCGGACGCCTCTCGATCCACAGATCTTCGACGAGCGGGAGCACGAGGACTACACGGTCTCGAAGGTGTACTTCGAGAGCCGGCCCGGCTTCTTCGTGACCGGCAACCTCTACAAGCCCATCGGGGCGGGGCCGTTTCCCGCGGTGCTGTCGCCGCACGGACACTGGGCCTACGGGCGCCTGGAGAACTCCGAATCCGCCTCGGTGCCCGGCCGGGCCATCAATCTCGCGCGCCAGGGATTCGTGGTCCTGACCTACGACATGATCGGCTTCAACGACAGCCGGCAGCTCTCGCACTCCTTCGGCGGCGCGCGGGAGAGCCTGTGGGGCCTGACCCTGGCGGGGCTGCAGATCTGGAACGGCATCCGCAGCCTCGACTTCCTCGAGTCGCTGCCCGAGGTCGACCGCGGCCGCATCGGGTGCACGGGCGCGTCGGGAGGGGGGACCCAGACCTTCCTGATCGCGGCCGTCGACGAGCGCGTCCGGGTCGCCGCCCCCGTCAACATGATCTCGCTCCACATGCAGGGCGGATGCCTGTGCGAGAACCCGCCCGGTCTCCGGCTCGACACCGACAACGTGGAGCTCGCCGCCACCATCGCGCCGCGCCCCCTTCTCATGGTTTCCGCCACCGGGGACTGGACGAGCGAGACCATGCAGCTCGAGTATCCCGAGATGAGGAGGTTCTACGCCCTCTTCGAGGCGGAGGATCGCGTGCACGCCGTGCAGATGCAGGCGCAGCACAACTACAACCGGGAGAGCCGCGAGGCGGTGTACGCCTGGATGGCGCGCTGGCTGAAGGGCGCGCCCCCCGACGTGCGGGTCACGGAGACGCCGTTCGAGCCCGACCGCCTGCGGGACGTCCTGGTCTTCCTCGATCGCCCGCTGCCCGGTCACGCGGTCACCGCTTCCGAGCTCACGGAGGCATGGATCGACTCCGCGAGGAGGCAGCTGAAGGAAGCCGATCCCCTGACCCTCCGCCGGGCCCTCCTCCACGCCCTCTCTCTCGAGCCCCTGGGCGACGCGGGGGTTCCGCCGGCCGGCCGCGACTCCACCCCCGTGGTCGTGCTCGCCACCGAGAGAAAGGACCTGCCCGGGGCGCTGATCAAGGCCGGGTTCTCCGTCCGCCGCGTGAGCTTCACCCCCTTCGACGCGGCCGCCGCGTCGAAGGTCTCCCGCTTCGAGACCTACAACCGCACGCCCGCCAGCCAGCGGGTGGCGGATGTCGCCCTCGCCCTGGCCGCGGCGCCGCGGGCGATCCTCATCGCGGATGGAGAGGCAGCGCTTCCCGCGCTGCTCGCGCAGGCGGCGGCCCCCGTCGCGCGCGCGATCGTGGAGGTCTCGGAGTTCGACAACTCGAGCGACCCGGCGTTCCTGGAACGGCTCTACATCCCGGGCCTGCGCAGGGCCGGGGATCTCCAGACCGCGGTATCGATGTCGACCGGCCCCATCTTCATCCACGGCGCGGGCTCGCGGTTCAAGCTCGAGGGGCCGAGCATCGAGCCCCGGCGGCTGACCGTGCGCGAGATCCTGGAGCTGGCCAGGGGGACCCGAGCCACCCCTCCTTGACCCCCTCGCCCGACGGGCGTAACCTCCCTTTCCGGTTCCTGCAACGGGGTCACGGTCGCTGATTCACGTGGGAGGACGCCATGCTGGTGGCGAACATCGTGGTCGAGACGCTGCCCGGAATGGCGCGGGCGGTCGCCGAGCGCATGGGACACCTCAAGGGCATGGGACGGCTCTCCGCGGACGGCGACCACCGCGTGGTCGCCACCTGGACGGTCCCCGACAACGACACCGTCGAGGGCCTCTCCGAGGTCCTCCACGCCATGAACCCCGAGATCGTGGAGGTTTACCCCACGCTGGTTGCCGAGGAGAGCTGAACCTTCTTCACCCGCCCGGCGCACGGCGCGGGCTGTCGAGCGAGGAGCAGACAGGATGGCCACCGAGATCACGGTCGGAATGGCGGGGGCGGCGGGCGATGGTCTGGATCGGACGGGCGACACCCTGGCCCGGACCGCCGCCCGCCTCGGGCTCCACCTCTTCACCTACAACAGCTATCAGTCGCTGATCCGCGGCGGCCACACCTGGCTCCGCCTGCGGCTCTCGGAGGAGAAGGTCGACAACCACGGCGACCACCTGAACGTGCTGGTCGCCCTCAACCAGGACGGCATCGAGCGCCACGCCCGCGAGGTGGAGGCGGGGGGCGCGATCATCTTCAACGGCAGCAAGCTCCACTGTGATCCCTCGCTGGTGCCGGAAGGGGTGGCCCTGGTTCCCCTCCCCGTCACCGAGATCACCGCCAAGCTGGGCAAGCTCCCGCCCGTCATGCAGAACACCGCGGCCCTGGGGGCGCTCCTGCACCTCATGGGCTTCGACGCGGAAGTGGCGGCGGAGATCCTCTCCGAGACCTTCAAGAAGAAGGGTCAGGAGGTCATCGACCAGAACGTCGGGGTGCTGCGGGCGGGCCACGAATATGCGGCGGCCCACGCGCGCCCCCTGGGCCAGCGTTGGAAGTTCAGCCGCAAGCGCCGCCCGGTGGTGACGGGGAACCAGATGATCGCGCTGGGGGCGGTGGCGGGCGGCTGCAAGTTCTACTCCGCCTACCCCATGAGCCCGGCCTCGTTCATCCTCCACTGGCTCGCCGCGCACAGCGAGCAGTGCGGTGGTGGTCGTGGTCAACGTCCAGCGGGGGGGGCCCTCCACGGGCATTCCCACCAAGACCGAGCAGGGCGACCTGAACCAGGCGTTCGGGGCCTCGCAGGGCGACTATCCGCGCGTCATCGTCGCGGTGAAGGACGCCCTCGACTGCTTCCACGCCACCGTCGAAGCCTTCAACCTCGCGGAGACCTTCCAGCTCCCCGTCATCCTGATCTCCGATCTCCTGCTGGGAGAGCATCGCTCCACCGTCGACCCGGAGGCCATTCCGAGCAAGGTTCCGATCGAGAGGGGAGAGTGGGTCACCGAGCTCGCGCCCGAAGCGTCCCTGAACGGGGGCTACAAGCGCTACGCCCTCACTCCCTCGGGGGTCTCGCCGCGGGCTCGCCCCGGCCGCGCGGGCATGATCTACGTGTCCGGGACCGACGATCACGACGAGAAGGGCATCCTCATCAGCGACGAGCACACGAACCCGGCGATCCGCCGCAAGATGCACGAGAAGCGGATGCGCAAGATGGACGGCGTGCGCGCCCGCCTGAAGCCTCCCGTCCTGGAGGGCCCCGCCGCGGCCGAGGTCACCCTCATCGGCTGGGGCTCCACCTGGAGCGTCATCCAGGAAGCCGCCGCGGAGCTCACGCGGTCCGGGCTCAAGACCAACCAGCTCCACTTCAAGTACATCCACCCCTTCCACGGCGCGGAGGCCGTGGCGATCCTCAAGGGATGCAAGCGGACGATCGTGGTCGAGAACAACTTCACCGGCCAGTTCGCCCGCCATCTCCGGGCGGAGAGCGGCGTGAGCGTCGATCACGTCCTCACGCGGTACGACGGCGAGCCCTTCGAGCCCGCCTACATCATCCGGCGGGTCAAGGACTTCGTGGCGGGGAAGCCGGTCGACCTCCGGGTCGAGGACCACGAGGCGCGGGAGATGGCGTACCACTACATCCGCATCCACCTCCAGGAGAGGGCGCGTCCCGGCCGACTCCAGCGCGCGAACGGGGGGAAGTACGGCGAGCCGGTCTGGGAGGTCGAGCTCGTGAACCGGGCGGACGGCCGAGCCGAAGGAACGCTCGTGATCGGAATGGACACCGGCTCCATGTATGGCCTGCAATTGCCCGGAGTCGAGGCGGGAGCCCGCGCCGTGGCGGCGCAGCGGTAGGAGGCACGATCATGGCCACAGCCGAATTGACCCTGCAGAGCCTCGAAGGCGAAGTCCATCCCGATTGGTGCCCGGGATGCGGCGACTTCGGGGTCTTGAAGTCCCTCAAGGAAGCCATCCTCGAGCTGGGCATTCCCCCGCACAAGGTCCTCGTGGTCTCCGGCATCGGCTGCTCGTCGAACCTGCCCGGCTTCATCCACGCCTACGGCGTGCACAGCCTGCACGGACGGGCCCTGCCCGTGGCCACCGGAGCGGCCCTGGCCAATCACGACCTGCACGTGGTCGCGGTGGGGGGAGACGGCGACGGGTTCGGAATCGGGATGGGCCACTTCATCCACGCCATGCGGCGCAACCTGAACCTGACCTACATCGTCATGGACAACGAGATCTACGGCCTGACCACGGGCCAGGCTTCACCCACGACCACGGAAGGGCACAAGACGAAGAGCACGCCCCGCGGCAACGTGGAGAAGCCCGTCCAACCCCTCGCCCTCGCCCTGGCCTCGGGGGCCACCTACGTGGCCCGGGGGTTCTCGGGCGAGCCGAAGCACCTCACGAAGCTGGTGGCCGGAGCCATCGCACATCAGGGCTTCTCGCTCATCGACGTGTTCAGCCCGTGCGTCACCTTCAACAAGGTCAACACCTACCCCTGGTTCAAGGAGCGGGTCTACAAGCTCGAGGACGAGGCCTACGACTCGACCGACCTGACGGCCGCCCTCCAGAAGTCCTTCGAGTTCGGGAAACGCCTGCCCATCGGCCTCCTCTACCAGGCCCAGAAGCCCACCTACGAGGACACCGAGCCGGTGCTGAGCAAGGGCCCCCTGGTCGAGCAGCCCCTGGGCCTGGACCCCAAGACCCTCGCGGCGCTCCTCGCGGAGACGATGTAGTCGGGCGGAGAGGGCCGAACGCCTGGGAAGGGGCGCTCCCTCTCAGGAGGCTTTGAGCAGCGATGCCTGAACGGCCTTGGGCACCTCGACGGCTACGAACCATGCTGCGGGGTAGAGGTAGTCCTCTCCGTCCTCGTCAATGACGCGGACCAGGCCATCGGCCTCTGCCTGCCGATCCGGAAGAAGGACATAAAGCTTGTTCCGTTCAAGCGAGGCCTCGTTGCCCTTGTTCGTGATGCAGACTGCATACCGACGTGAAAGCTTCCTCTTTTCCCTCATGCGCTCAGTCCAGGTATCAATTGAACTTCATGTTTCTCTTGCGGATCCGCCGGCCAACAGCGATGGGCTGGACGTTGCTGATCTCGCCGACGACCTCGAAAAACGCGCAGCATGATACCCGTCGTCGAGACGTGTGGGCCAGCGTGGAGCCAGCCGTGCAAACACCGTGTCGTTCCTCGCCTCGCGAGTGCCTCTACGTTCGTCGAACACTGCGCATAAGGTGCGAGCGGCGCCGCCATCCCGACCAGGGGCGCCGCTCGTCAGCTTCATGCGCCTTGTTAGGCGGCCTCACCCCTACCTCGTCATCCACCATCCGCGCTCAGCGTCCCACCGGATCGGGCCGGTTGGCACCTGGTGGAAAGCACCGTTCTTGAACGGCTGCGAGGCCTCCCTATAGCATTCGATCACTACCCAGAGCCAACCGAGCGCGGCCTCATAGAGCCGCTGGATTTCGACCGCCTTGTAGTAGTACGGGTTCTCGCCTGAGGCATCCGCCTCGTCGCTTGGGCGAACCGCGTTGGCCGTGAGCGGCGAGATGTTCTTCCCGCCGAGGAAGTCCCCACCCTCCAGGGTCGTGTACTGGGCATGTGAGAAGGCGTTGCGCAGCTTGTTGTGCCACAGGCCCTGTAGAACGGCGCCCGCGTCCACTCCGCGTGCTCGGACAACCGTGCGATCTCGCTGAAGCGCTTGTCTGGCTCGTCGCAGGCCAGTTCCTTGCCCTTCGCGCTTACGGTGTAGAAGGTCGACGCAGGCTCTTCGCCCACAATCAGCCTCAGGAGACTCCAGACGATTGCTGGGGGAAGATCAGCCTCCATCACCTGGCAGTAAACCAGGACCCGGAGGCGCGTTGCTGCCGGTGCATCGCTGGTCGCGCGGAGGTACTCCTTCAACTGGTTCACGAAGCGGTACAACTCCTGGGCTTGGTACTCCGGGACAAGATGGATGGCGGGGATGGGCTTGGCGGTGTGTGGGACAAGCGCCCCGAGTATGGCGGGGCCCGCAACCCGCGCCGCCATCTCGAAGACGGCCACAACTGCGGCTCGGACCGCTTCCTCGGTCGGGATGTCCTTCATCCTCCCCTCGTGTGTCCGCCTAACGGTTGCCGCTGAGCCGCCGCGCTTTCAGCGGTCGGTTCCAGCGGCGGGTTAGGCAGCTATCGCGCGTTTCGAAAGACTGATAGATATGCCGCCGGTGAACCCGAAGTTGGATCATCCGGCACGATGAAGCCAACATTAATTTGTTTTCCAGATTCGACTTGGAAAGAAATACGACCTGCATTTCCGAAACCAGCCATGGCCTGATCGTCGAACTCGATTTGGATCGATGTTCTAACCTTACCGTCCGATGCCCTTCGACCATAGGAGAGCAACAGCCGATGAAGGTCGCGGACGACACCGATTGCCTGCCGATCTAAGTAGGGGCCTCCAATCTCCTCCGAAACAGACGCTACAGCGCCACGAGCGAAATTGATTTGGCCCTTGACCTCTTCTTTGGAGTCTTTGCTGGCGACGCGATATCCGTCAACTCCGGCCGTTGGAACCGCTATCAATTGATAATTGGCGCCCAGACCAGAAAGTACGACCTCTTTATCCATGCCAATTCGAACGTCGTTCAGTCGTAGCACTTGAATCTGCGCTTGAACGGGTCCCAGAAGAGCGACAACCAGCAATGTAAAACTGAGTATTAAAGCGTAAGTGTTCATGGCCGCTCCATTCTAAGAGCCATTGATTCGGGCGTCTGCCCAATACCCGGCGAAGCTCCATCGCTTGCGCCAGCTTCGTCCGCTCCAACTGGTTGTTATGTGGCACTTCGAGGCCGCTAACGTGCTTCCAGTGCCGGCCCGATCGTCTTCCACAGTCCGATATTGCTGAGATCCAAAGTGCTGATGATGGGCGTGACGGAGTCGTGATGTCGTAGATTGTTTAGGCAAGCCAGCAGCATCACGGCCAGGTTAAGCCCAGCTTCGATAGAGATCGACAGCGCCTCAGCATGTGTGAGCGTAAGGGCACGTATCTGATCGGGGTCCAGATCAGCGCGGAGGTGAAGCTCCTCGTCGCTCGTCGGTTGAAGGAACGCTAACACAGACAGCGCAGCGGGATGCGCAATATTGCAGAGCTCGGCGTAACAGTCGTGGAGGGCACCGCTAGGCGATCCCTGCAGCCGTGTGATGCAGATCCGGCTCTGTTTCGCGATCTGCGCGTCAGGGGGGCGGGGCTCATTCGGCAGGGGCTTGCGGGCATGACTGTAGTGAAGAAGCTTGTTTTCGAGGTCCTGCGACTCAACCCTCTCCGAGAGTTCGCCTTTGAGCGCCTTCTCGATCATGGGTCGATTCGTCAGCAGCATTGTCGGCACGCCATTCAGGGAATCGTAGATGTCGGCGGCAGACTCCAAGAGCCCCCTGAAAGCAGCGGCGAAAGCCAGATAGTTGCTGCCGCACGCGGCGCTGACCATCGCTTGTAGCCATCGCTCTTGCCTTAGGAACGCTGTGGCCCCTGCCAGGTGAATCCGGCCGACCAGTTCCATCCAGTAGATCCGCATTCCCGCGGCTGGATCTGCGCTGGCCAACTGTACGTACTCATTGGTCCCCATAAAGCGATAGATCGTGCCGTGAAGGCTGCGGCTGATGGGCTTCAAGGTCGGATAACACCACGCGATGCCGAGTAGCTGGATTACCTCGTTGATGGTCACCGTCTTCTCCGCGGCACGCTCACGCTAGTGTCCACATAACACTCAGTGAACTCAAATAACATGGGTAGCACCGCGGCCGACACTGCATCCCCTTGATCCAGCGGGCGTTTCGCCAGTGACGCGGCGCGAGCCGAGGGTTGGTCAAACAGCGTAGCTGGATACGGGCGGCTCGTCTGTGACGGGAGCCTTTTCCGAGAGTCCCTAGGCGAGGTCCTGGGCGCGCACGGGCAGCCGCCGGAGCCGCTTTCCCGTGGCGGCGAAGACGGCGTTCATGACCGCGGGCGCGACCGGAGGCAGGCCGGGCTCGCCGATGCCGGTAGGGGCCTCGGTGCTCGGGACGATGTGCACCTCGACCACCGGCATCTCGGGCATGCGCAATACCTCGAAGTCGTGGAAGTTCGACTGCTCGCAGCGGCCTTCCTTGATCGTGATGGCGCCTTTCAGGGCCGCGGAGAGCCCATAGGCGACCGCGCCCTCCACCTGGGCCGCGACCGCGTCGGGGAAGATCGCGCGCCCGATGTCCACCGCCGCCACCACCCGGTGGACGCGGATGCCGGCCTTCTCGACCGAGACCTCGGCCACTTCGGCGGCGTAGCTGTCGAACGAGAAATGAGCCGCGATCCCGCGCGCGCGGCCGGCGGGCAGGGGACGGCCCCACCCGGCTTTGGCCGCGGCCAGCTCCAGAACGGCCTTGAACCGCCGCGTGTCGAGGACCGGGCCGTCCGCGGCCGGGAACTTCACCTGCCGCGGCTCGGCCAGGAGGTCGAGCCGGAACTTCAGCGGATCCACGCCCGCCAGGTGAGCCAGCTCGTCGAGGAAGGACTCGTTGACGAACGCGGTGATCGAGTGCTCGACCGAGCGCCACCACATGACGGGCACCGCCGACTTCGCAGGGGCGTACTCCATCCGGAGGTTGGGGATCGCGTAGGGCAGGTTGACCGCCCCTCCGATCTCGGAGGATTCGGGCTTGGCCTTGTCGGGGGGCGACCAGAAGGCGTCGATGGAGGTGGAGCTCATCCGGTGGTGCCACGCCAGCGGCCGGCCCTTCTCGTCGAGGGCGGCCGCCAGGCGATGGAGGGCCATGGGGCGGAAGAAGCCGTGCTGGATGTCGTCCTCGCGCGTCCACAGCACCTGCACGGGCGCGCCTACCGCCTTGCTGACCTGCGCGGCCTCCGCCGAAAAGTCAGCGTGGTAGCGGCGGCCGAAGCCCCCGCCCAGCAGGGTCGTGTGGACGGTGACCTTCTGGGGCGGTACCCCCGCGATCTTCGCCATGACCTCTTGCGACCACTGGGGGCCTTGGCTGGGCAGCCACGCCTCGACGGAGTCGGGCTTCACGTGGACGGTGGCGTTCATGGGCTCCATGGTGGCGTGGCCCACGAAGGGCAGCTCGTAGACCGCCTCCACCTTGCGGGTGGCGCGGCCGAGCGCGGCCTCGGCGTCGCCGTCGCTGCGGCACACCTTGCCCGGCTGCGCGATGAGCTGCTCCATCTGCTGGCGGAGGGCGGCGCTGCTCTCGGCCACGTGCAGCCCGGGGTCCCACTCGACGCCCAGGGCCAGGCGCCCCTGGATCGCGGCCCAGGAGGCCTCCGCCACGACCGCCACTCCTCCCGGAGCGAACGCCCCGTCGGGACCCGTGGGGGGGATCTCGACCACGTGCTTCACGCCCGGCACCGCTTTCGCCTCCGCGGCGTCGAAGCGGACCGCCTTGCCGCCGATGGTCGGGCAGCGGGCGACGACCGCGTAGAGCATCCCGGGGACGCGCACGTCGATGCCGAAGCGCGCGCTGCCGTCGGTCTTGGCGGGGATGTCGACGCGCTGGACGTTCGTGCCGACGATGGTCAGGTCGGCGTCCTTCTTGAGGGCCAGGGTCTTGAAGTCGGGCAGGGGCCGCTTGGCCGCATCTTCCACGAGGTCGCCGTAGGAGAGGCTCCGCCCCCCCGGGCCGGTGACGACGCCCTTCGCGGTCTTGCAGGCGGCCGGGTCCACCTTCCACTGCTCGGCCGCGGCGGCCACGAGCATGGCGCGGGCGGCGGCGCCCGCCTGGCGCAGGGGCAGCCAGGAGTCCTTGATGCTTCCACTGCCTCCGGTCCCGTGGTCGTAGACCGCGGGATTGGTGGGGGCCTGCTCGACCCGGACCTTCGCCCAGTCCACGTCCAGCTCGTCGGCCAGGATCATGGGCAGGGCGGTCATCGCCCCCTGCCCCATCTCCGACTTGGCGAGGACGAGGGTCGCGGTGCCGTCCTTCGCGATGCGGACCCAGGCGTCGAAGGGGTTGGGGGGCTTCTTTTCCTTCGCCGTCTCGGTCTCGCTCTGGGCCGCCGCCTCGCCTCCGAGGCGGAAGGCCAGGACGAAGGCGGCGGTCCCGGCGCTGCGCTCCAGGAAGGAGCGCCGCGTGAAGCCGAAAGCGGTCTCGGTCTGGTGGCCCCGTGCCCGGCCGTACCGTGCGATGTCGGGCCTCATCGCGCACCTCCCGCCTTCTGATCCCCGGCGGCCCGATGCACGGCCCGCCGGATCCTCTGGTACGTCCCGCAGCGGCAGATGTGGCTGCCCAGCGCGCCGTCGATGTCGCCGTCCGTCGGCCGGGGCGTTTTCGCGAGCAGCGCGGCCGCGGTCATGAGCATGCCCGACTGGCAGTAGCCGCACTGCGGGACCTGCTCGGCGATCCAGGCCTTCTGCAGGGGATGGCTGCCATCGGTGGAGAGCCCCTCGATCGTGGTGACCTTGCGGCCGGCCACCGCGCTCACCGGAGTGACGCAGGAGCGCCGGGCCTCGCCGTCCACGTGGACGGTGCAGGCCCCGCAGAGCGAGATCCCGCAGCCGAACTTGGTGCCGGTGAGGCCGAGGGTGTCGCGGATGATCCAGAGGAGCGGCGTCTTTGGATCGACGTCCACGCTCTGGGGCTTGCCGTTGAGGGTGAAGCCGGTCTGGGCCACGGAGCCTCCTTTGGAGAATCCGAGCCTACCCCAAACGCGGGGTCCGGGTCACGGGATTCGTCAAGGGACCAACGCGCCTCCGCACACCGGGTCCTGGACCTGGCGGTCCAGCTCCTCCCGCACGCCCTCCGAGATCTGCCAGCCCAGGGGAAGAGGTGCTTCCCGCTCGCGTCCCACCAGGCGCTTGCAGACACCGAGCTCGACGAAGTCCTCCGCTGCGACCTCCCGGCGCAGCTCGGCCAAGGCGAGCCCGCCCCGGGCCTCCCGGGCCCCGAGGAGCGCCCGCAGCGGCGAGAACCACTCCGCGAGGTCGGCGGCGCGGCGCCAGGCGACGTCGCTTCCGGGCTCGAACGGGA
>WNFT01004949.1_pt1 | contig 17208 bp, 18 predicted proteins | sample 5400191 | NCBI WGS metagenome assembly WNFT01 (sample SAMN13153359, study PRJNA577476) | soil metagenome | isolation source: 80 cm saprolite under Madrone tree | place: USA:California | collected 2016-06-14 | reverse complement strand
GTCGCTGCCGTGCGTGCCGTCGTGGATCTCATCCATGGCGGATGAGCAGATCGCAGTGCTCGTCATGGCATACGGCGGGCCCGGCAACCTCGACGAGGTCGAGCCCTACCTGATGGACATCCGCGGCGGCCGGCCGACCAAGCCGCAGCTGGTCGAGGAGATTCGGGCGCGTTACGCGCGCATCGGCGGGCGATCCCCGATCCTCGAGCTGACGCGTGCGCAGGCCGCAGGCATCGGCCAGGTGCTCGGCGACCAGTTCCGCGTCTATGTGGGCATGCGGCACTGGCATCCCTACATCCACGATGTCGTCGCGGAGATCGCCCAGGCCGGCCACCGTCGCGTCGTCGGCGTCGCGATGGCGCCGCATTACTCCAACATGTCGGTCGGGGCCTACGAGAAGAAGCTGCTCCAGGCTGCCGACGGACGCCTGGATGTCTCGCTGGTTCGGACGTGGTGGGGCCAGCCGCAATTCCTCGATGCCGTTGCCGACCGCATCGTGCAGGCGCTGCAGCGGTTCCCCCGGCCGTCGCTCGTAGAGGTCGTCTTCACGGCGCACAGTCTGCCGGAGCGAATTCTTGCATCTGCCGACCCGTATCCCGACGAGCTCAAGGCGAGCGCGAGCGAGGCCGCGAAGCGCGCGCGCCTGCAGAACTGGCGTCTCGCGTATCAGAGCGCGGGAGCAACGGCGGAGCCCTGGCTGGGGCCCGACATCACGGCGGTGGTCACGGAGCTGGCCAAGACCGGCCATGACGCGGTGTTGCTCGTTCCCATCGGCTTTGTCTGCGACCACGTCGAGATCCTCTATGACATCGACGTCGAATGTCAGGCGCTGGCCAAACGGCTGGGTGTTCAGCTCGAGCGGACCGCGTCGCTCAATGCTGACCCTGGTCTTGTCGCCGCCGTCGCCGACGTCGTGCGCACGGCGGCCTCAGGGCGAGGATGGCTGTGAAAGTCATCGTCGTCGGCGCCGGCATCGCGGGGCTGGCGGCGGCGTGGGAGCTGGTGCGGACCGAGGGCTGCGACGTCACCGTGCTCGAGAGTGAGCGCCGGTCGGGCGGCGTCATCGTGACGGAGCAGGTGGATGGTTTCCTCGTGGAGGGCGGACCCGACGGCTTTCTGGCGGGCGAGGCCGAGCTCCCCGCGCTCGCGGCGGAGCTGGGGATCGGGGATCAGGTGGTGGATCAGCGCGCCCGCGGGACCTCAATGTGGACCGGCACGGCGCTCACTCCCGTCGACGAGGGCCACGCCGCCGCGGTGCTCGGCATCGAGGCGAAGAGTGCGGAGGTGGCGGCAGGATTTCGGAGCTTCGCCGCGGGGATGAGTCAGCCGGTGGTGGCGCTCAGCCGGCGGCTCGCCGGAGTCCTGAAGTTCGCACAGGGTGTTGTCGGCCTGACGCGCCAAGGCGACCGTTGGCGGATCGCGATCACCGGCGGCTCGACGCATGAGGCGGATGGGATAGTGCTGGCGGTCCCCGCCTACGCCGCCGGGCGCCTCCTGGAGAGCGTTGGCGTCACGCATGCGCGCGCCCTCGCCGAGGTGACGTACCTGCCGAGTATTACCGTGTCGCTCGCGTATCGGGCGGATCAGGTGGGTTCGCCGATGAGTGGGGCGGGTTTTGTGGTGGATCCGACCATTGTAGGGGCGCAGCCACACCTCCGCGCGTGCACCTATGCGTCGGCGAAATTCCCCGGCCGGGCCCCCGCAGGCCACGTTCTCCTGCGCGCCTTTCTCGCGCTGGGAGACGGCGATCCTGCGCACGCTGCCCATACGCAGCTCGCCGCGATTCTGCACGTTCGCGGCGAGCCGCTCTGGTCTCGAGCGTTCCACTGGCCGCGCGGGGTGCCCCGCTACCACGCGCCGCATCGCGACCACCTCGGCGAGGTCCGTCACAGGCTAACGCGGCTGCCGCCCATCGCGATCGCCGGCGCCGGCTATGACGGGGCCGGCGTGTCGGCGTGCGTGCGCTCCGGGCGCGAAGCGGGGCGCCTCATTGCACGGTGGAGGGCTCGCTGACGAGCGGAATCACCTCTTCGGCAAAGCGCTCCATCTCCTCGAGCTGAGGGCTGAACTGCAGCAGCAAGAGATCGACGCCCGCCTGCTCGAACGCACGAATCCGATCCGCAATCTGTTCCGGTGTGCCCGTGAGTCCCGCTTTGAGTCCGCGATTGGAGACGGAGTAATCCTCGAGGCTCACACGCTGCTCGAGCTGTGTGTTGGCGAGCCACTGTTCGTAGTTCGCATAGCCAGCAGCATTTTGCCGGACATCCGTAATCCGTTCGAGCTCGCGCCGCGCCGCCGTTTCGGTGGCACGGCATACGACATAGCCGGCCACGCCGTAGACGAGCGGCGGGAGGTCCTTGGTGTCCCGCAGCGCCTGCATATCCACGATCTTCGCGCCCACGCGCTCGGGTGGGTCGCCATGCATGAGATAGCCGTCGCACGCCCCGGCGATCAACGCTTTCGCCGCCGGTGATTCGCCGCCGGCATACAGCGTGGGCCGCGGCTGGCGCACCGGCTTTGGCTCCAGAATCGCATCCTCCACCCGATAGTACCTGCCTGCGAAACTGAAGCGGCGTTCGGACCAGAGGCCGTCGACGACGGCGAGCCACTCCGCGGTGCGGGCATAGCGCGCGTCGTGCGTATCGAACTCCACGCCGTATTGCTTCGCCTCCTCGGCCCACCACGACGAGACCACGTTGAGCGACAGCCGGCCGCCCGAGATGTGATCGATGTTCGCCGCCTGCTTCGCGAGCAACGCCGGCGGGTGAAACGTCGGGCGCACCGCCACCATCAGCTCCAGCCGATCGGTCACGGCTGCCAGCGCGGCGGCCGTAGACCAGGCATCCAGCGCCGGGGCGTCCGGTCCCTTGATGTCGTTGAGATTGAGCTCGGCGATGAGCGTGAGGTCGAAGCCGGCCCGCTCACTCGCGCGCGCCAGCTTCCGCACGTACGACCACTCCGCTTCCATGCGCTCGTCTTCGACGTTGCGCAGCCAGCCGCCGAATACCGGTAACCAGTATCCGAACCTCATAGGCCGGCCTCCTTTTCGACGAAGTCGGCCAGCCGCGCGAACGGATCGAATCCCACGACGCGCGGTGCGTCGGCCACGAAGTTCGAGAGCGCATTGATGTCGTAGTAGTACAGCCGGCCGGTGCGGTCATCGATCGTATACTCAATCCCCCCGACGTCGATGCCGCACGCGGCCGCAATCCGCTCCACTTGTCGCGCAATCTCAGACGGCGGCTCGTAGCCTTCGACGCGCAGGCCGTTGCGCGGCGCATCCGCGGGGCAGGCGGCGCGCACGAGCTCTGCCCCCTCGGTGGTCTGGCAGACGTCCGCGGGGCAGAGATTGAATGTTTCGCCGGAGGAGTAGACGCGAATGGCGTACAACAACCGTCCATCCAGCACCTCGACTCTGGTGATTCGCCCCTCCTCGGCGGGGATGAACTCCTGGACCAGCGCGGTGTGGTCGGGCCCCAGCTCGAGCCCGCCGGTGACCGCAGCCGCCGCGAGCTGGGCGGGCGTGTCGAAGCGGACGATGCCCGCGCCGCTGCCTCCCACGTTCGGCTTCACGACCACCGGGAATTCGAGCTCCTCGGCGGCGGCCGCCGCGTCGGCGGCGTCGTTGATCACCCGGGCAGGGGGGTAGGGGAGACCCAGCTCGCGGAGAATCGAGAGCTGCAGCGCTTTCGACGTCTCCGCCTGATAGGCCCGTGTTCCATTGATGACGCGCACCCCGGAGCGCTCGAGGTGGGCGAGAAATTGATGCGCATAAAAGACCGCGTGCCCGTGGCCGCGTTGCCACGCCGACGGACTCATACGATTGAGCACCAGGTCGAATTCGGGCCGGCTGCCCGGATCGAAGCGGTGGCGCTCGGCGTGGAGCCGCGTGTAGGGAATGCCGCGCCGGTCGAGCTCGGCGAAGAGCGGAGTGAACCAGTGCGGATGCTCGTAGTAGATGCCGATCATATCGTCACCCCCGCCGCGAGTGACGCCGCCTCGAGCGCCGCGCGCTCGATCCGCTCGACCAGGCCCGGCTCCGGTACGCCGGCGCGGAACTGCGCATCGGTGCCGTAGACGCCCGTCGAAACCACGAGCGCGCCGACGCTGGCGAACAGCGGCCGCAAGCCGTGGTCGACGGCGAGCAAATGACTTGCTCCGCCGCCGGTGGCGATCGGGATGCCGACTTTGCGGGCGAGGGCGTCTTGGGGAAGGAGATCGAAGAACACCTTGAGCAGTCCGCTGTAGGTCGCGCGGTAGATCGGTGTGCTGACCACGATGATGGCCGCGTCCAGCACGCTCTGCAGCGCATCCGCCACATCCCGATCCGTACGCCGGCCGAGCAACGCGTCAGCTGGCAGGTGGGCGAGATCGATGAGCCGCGTAGGCCCGGCACCGTGGCGCTCCAACGCCGCGAGCGCGAGCTCCAGCAGCGCCCGTGAGCGCGAGGCCGTGTTGGGACTGCCCGACAAACCGATGACTGATGCCGTCACAGTTCTCCTCCTGAAAAGCGATCGGCCGCGACTCGAATCGAGGAGTCGCGGCCGATCTTGGTGCGTGTGTGGGGGCGGGAGCCCCGCTGCTATCTCATGTCAACCCGCATGCTGACGCGCCAGACCGTCCGCTCCCCCAACAACACATGGGGCGGCAAACACGGCAACACATCAGCACGGCGACTGGGTTCATCGTTCGCGAAACCTAGGCGTGGCGCCGGGCTTCTGCAACCACCCCGTCCACGGTCAGTCCGAACTCCTTGTAGATCCGCTGATACGGCGCAGACGCACCGAATCGGTCGATGCCCATGATCACGCCATTGTCTTCCGGCACCCAGCGATACCACGATTGCGGGGCCGCTGCTTCGACGGCAATCCGCGGCACGCCAGGCGGCAGTACGGAGTCCTGGTAGTCCTGTGACTGCATCGCGAAATACTCGAGGCAGGGCATCGACACTGCTCTCGGTCGTCGGCCATCGACCTTCAGCTTCTCGTAGGCGCCGAGGATTAATTCGACCTCTGAGCCGGTTGCCATCAATACGAGGTCCGGCTTCGGGGAGTCGGCGAGCACGTAGCCGCCCTGATGGAGCCCGGCGGCCGGCGCGTACTTGGTGCGATCCACGACGGCGACCTTTTGACGAGTCAACACCAGCGCCACTGGTCCGTTGCGATGTGAAATGGCTGCACGCCACGCCTCCACGACTTCCGTCGGATCGGACGGGCGGATCACGGTCATATTGGGGATCGCGCGCAAGGCGGCGAGCTGCTCGATCGGCTGGTGCGTCGGTCCGTCTTCGCCCAGGCCGATCGAGTCGTGGGTAAACACGTAGATCGGCCTGAGATGTGTCACCGCCGCCAGCCGAATGGATGGCCGCATGTAGTCGGAGAAGATCAGGAACGTTCCGCCGAACGGAATGAAACCTCGATGGAGCGTGATGCCGTTCAGCACGGCACCCATCGCGTGCTCGCGGACGCCGTAGTGGAAATTCCGGCCGGCTCCGCCCGCCTTGATCTCGGTGTTGTTCGAACCGGTGAGATCGGCGGACCCGCCGATCAGCTCGGGGAGCTGTGCGGCGATGCCGTCAACCGGCCCGCGATCCGGCGCTCCAGCTCGGTACGCAGATCGGGATGCGCCGTGCGGTACGCATCCCACTTCTTTTCCCACTCGGCTTCCAGCCGAGCGCCTCGGGTCTTGGCGCGGCGCCAGTGCGCGAGCGCCTCCTCGGGCACGTAGAATGGCTCGAGCGACGGCCAGCCGAGGTTCTGCTTCGTCGCCTTCACTTCGTCGACCCCCAGCGGCGCGCCGTGCGCCTCGGCGGTGTCCTGCTTGTGCGGACTCCCCCACGCGATGTGGGTCCGCACGATGATGAGCGACGGGCGATCGGTGACTCGCTTCGCCTGCGTTACGCTTTCATCGATCGCGTCCAAATCATTGCCGTCGGCGACGCGCTGCACATGCCAGCCGTAGGCCTCGAAGCGCTTGGCGGTGTCGTCGGAGAAGGCGAGATCGGTGGAGCCGTCGATCGTGATGCGATTGTCGTCGTAAAAGCCGATCAGCTTGCCGAGCTTCAGGTGTCCCGCGAGCGAGCACGCCTCGTGCGAGACCCCCTCCATCAGATCGCCATCGGACGCGACGAAGTAGGTGGAGTGATCGATGATCGCATGGCTCGGCCGATTGAAGAGCGCCGCGAGCTGCGCTTCCGCGATCGCCATGCCGACGGCATTCCCAATCCCCTGACCGAGCGGTCCGGTCGTGGCTTCAACACCGGGCGTGAGGCCGTGCTCCGAATGGCCGGGCGTGCGGCTGCCCCATTGGCGAAACTGTTTGATCTCATCGAGGGGGAGATCGTAGCCCGTGAGATACAGGACGCTGTACAGCAGCATGCAAGCGTGGCCCGCCGAAAGCACAAAGCGATCGCGGTCCAGCCAGTCGGGATTCGCGGGGTTGTAGCGCAGATGCCGTTGCCACAGCACATAGGCGAGCGGCGCCAGCGCCATCGCCGTGCCCGGATGGCCCGAATCGGCCTGCTGCACGGCGTCCATCGCCAACGCGCGGACCGTGTTGATGCAGAGCTGGTCGAGGCCGACCGTCTCGGTCAGAGAAGGCCAGACTTGGCGGCTTGCCAGAGCTTGGTCAGTCGGTCGAAGCCATTGACCAGCAGCTCGACCTGTTGTGGGGATGGCGACGCCTGGGCGGCGGTCTTCAGCTCTTCAACCAGCTTGGGCATCTCATGCCGCCCTTGTTTCAAGCTCTCGATTCCGATCTGAATCAGCAAATCCATGATCTTCTGACGCGCAGCCGGATCCTTCGGGACCTGCCACAAGAATTCGGCCGTCTCTTTCCCGTCGGCACACATCTGGCCGAGCGGGTCCATCAACGGTTGACGCGATGGGCGGCGTGCTTTCGGGTCATTCATCGGACCAAATAATCTAACATTGCCTGGGGGTTTGAATGCCTCTAGCTTGCGAGACCCATGATACTCATGCTGCTGCCCGCGCTCCTGCAAGTCATACCGGCGGACTCCGGCGAAGTGCACCTCCGCAACATTCGACAGCTGACCTTCGGTGGCCAGAACGCCGAAGCGTATTTCTCCCGATCGGGACGGCAAATCATCTTCCAACGGCAGGAAGCGGACTCGGGGTGCGACCAGGAGTTCGTGATGAATGTCGACGGCACCGCCTTGCATCGCGTGTCGAACGGCAAGGGGCGTACGACCTGTGGCTACTTTTTCGACCGCGACCACAGGATCTTCTACGCCACGACCCAGCATGCCGGCGCCGCGTGCCCCCCCCGCCCCGACTATTCCAAGGGCTACGTCTGGGCGCTCTACGACTACGACGTCTACGTCGCTAATGCCGACGGCCAGGGCGCGCGGCGCATCACGAATAATCCGCACTACGACGCCGAAGGGACGCTCTCCCCGGACGGCAAGAGGATCGTGTTCACGTCGTTGCGCAACGGCGACCTGGACATCTACACGATGGGGGTGGATGTCCGGCACCTGAAGCGGCTGACCCGCACGCTCGGGTACGACGGCGGCCCCTTCTTTTCACCGGGCGGCAGGCAAATCGTCTATCGCGCCTGGCATCCACAGACGGCCGCCGACTCCGCCGAGTACCGTGCACTGATCGCGCAGAACCTGGTGCGGCCGGTGCGCATGGACATCTGGGTGATGGATGCCGACGGATCGCATCAGCATCAGGTCACGAATCTCGGCGGCGCCAGCTTCGCTCCCTATTTCCATCCCGACGGCAAGCGCATCATTTTCGCTTCGAACTACAAGGACCCGCGCTCCCGCAACTTCGACTTGTATCTGATCAACGGCGACGGTTCCGGTCTCGAGCAGGTCACCACCAACACCGAGTTCGATGCGTTCCCGATGTTCTCGCCGGACGGCCATCGACTCGTCTGGGCGTCGAACCGCAACGCGAAGGTGCAGGGAGAGACGAACATCTTCATCGCAGACTGGATTGACGCGCCGTGACCTCCACGAGTCTCCCACAACCTCCGAAGAAAACAGTCAAGGAAGAGGCGATCGCATGGCTGAAGGCGATCGGATTTGCGTTGCTGATTTGGACGGTGCTGCGGTCGTTTCTCATCGAAGCCTTCCGCATCCCATCGTCGAGCATGGAAAACACGTTACTCGTGGGCGACTTCCTGTTCGTGAACAAGGCGGTTTTTGGCGGAGAGCTCGAGATCCCGTTGACCGGCATTCATTGCTGCCGTTTGCCGTCGTTCGGCACACCGACGCGCGACGAGGTCGTCGTGTTCCGCTCAGTGGAAGACTCGACACCGGACCTGAACATCGTGAAGCGCTTGATCGGGATACCGGGGGACACACTGCAGATGGTTCACGACACCGTCATTCGCAATGGTCACCCCCTGGAGGAGCCGTACGCTCTGCACACGGCGCTGACGCCCCCTCCCGATGACCAGTACCGCGGCCAGATCCGCGCCTTGCAGCTGCCGCAGTACGTCGGACGAGATCCAGACCACTACCATCCGACGACCCACGACTGGGGACCGATCGTCGTTCCACCCCAGCATTATTGGGTGATGGGCGACAACCGCGACGAGTCGTATGACAGCCGGTTCTGGGGATTCCTGCCGCGGGAGCACATCCGGGGACGGCCGCTGGTCATCTATATGAGCGTTGCCACTCACCCGTTCCGCGTTCGCTGGAACAGGCTCCTGCACCACCCGCGGTAGGCGCTATTTGTACCGGTAGGTGATCCGGCCGCGCGTCAAATCGTAGGGAGACAGATCGACCGCGACCCGGTCACCCTGGAGGATGCGAATGTAGTTCTTGCGCATCTTCCCGCTCACGTAGGCCAGGACTTCGTGTCCATTTTCGAGTTTTACACGGAACGTCGTATTGGGAAGAACTTCGGTGACGGTCCCCATCATCTGTATGGCGTCACCAGCCACGTTTACTCTCGCTCATAAGCTCCTTGGATCCATGGTCGCATCGCGCGGTGGCTCCAACGCCCGCGTGATATAGAAGGCATGCCGGCTGCAGGCCCCGCATGTCAGGCTGATCCGTTCCGGGACAACCAGGTCGCTCGGCCGGAGTCCGCGGCGTCGCGGCGAACGCTGGATTGTCCTGGTCCCGCATGAGGGGCACACGAGTGGCTCATGCGCCCGATCCGCCGCAATGAGCGCCAACGCTTCCGGCGCCCGGTACTCCTTGATCCCCCGTCTGCCCACGGCAACTCCCCTCCGGTCCGAAATCTATACTACCCTGATCTTGACGCACTTCCCCTAGGGGGTATCTCTCGGGCAACAGGAGCTCTCCATGGACACACCACGGACCCGTCCCCGCGGCCCCCGCGGCCCCCGCGGCCCAGCGCCACGCCCCGTGTTTGAGCCCATCATCACCGTCGCGATCGACGCGGTGTCGCCCTCGGATCGTGGCTTCACGCTGACGGGCCAGGGCGCTGACCGGGCCGAATACCGCCTGGATATGCACTTCGACCTGCCACTTGACCCCCGCACCCGCACCGTCCTCGGGGAGCTGCTCTCGCAGTCCGACCTCACGATTTCGCGCCGCGGCAGCCGCAATTCTTGACGCCCTTCGGGGGCCTTAGTAGCTTGCCGCCACCTTTACCACGCCTTTCATGCCAGCCGAGCTCGGTGGTTCGCAGATCTCGTCGTTGCTCGAAGCCCTACCCGGCATCGCCAGTGTGCTGCGTAGTCCGGTTGCGGACGCGCTCATCAAGGCAATGCGGGGCGCGGTCGGCTTGGCCGACTTTACGGCTGAGGACGCCGAAGAGTTGGTGCGCTACGCGGTGCGGCGGGGTTTGATCGGTCCGGACGAAGGCGATCGCGTCCTGGCCGAGGTGCAGGAGGGGCTGCGCAGGAAGAAACCGGTCGCCGTGAAGAAGGCGCCCGCAAAGAAAAAGAAGGGTCCCCCCCGCCCCCCGCGGCGCTAGATCCGGAAGCCGCGGACCAGCCCGCGCAGTTTCTCGGCCGCCTGGAGCAGATCCCCGGCGGCCGCTGCCATTTCCTGCGTGGAGGCGCCCTGCTGCTCCGTGGCGGCTGTAACCTGCTCGGCGCTCGATGCGTGCGACACCGCGCGGCTGACCACCTGTTGCGCCTGCGCCCCCAGCTGCTCGGTCACGTCGCGATTCTCCTGCGCCGCGCGTGTGACTCGTGACGCGGCCTGCTCGACTTGCTCCACGGCCGCGACGATCTCGGTGAGGCCGCGCGCGGCGCCCTCGGCAACCGATTCGATCCCGCGCACCTTCGCCTGGCCGACCGCCATGGTCGCGGTGACCTCCTCGACTTGCTCGCGGATCACGCGCGTCGTGCGGGCGACGTCTTCGGCCGCGCGCGCCGACTCGTCCGCCAGCTGACGGACTTCCTCGGCGACCACCGCGAAGCCCCGGCCGTGCTCGCCGGCGCGCGCCGCCTCGATGGCGGCGTTCAGCGCCAGCAGGTTGGTCTGCGACGAGATGCGCTTGATGAGGTCGACGAAGTCGTCGATTGCGGTGCTTTGCTCGGCGAGCTGCGTGACTTCGGTGCCGGTGGTGCGTACGACTTCTCGGACGTCGAGCAGGGTGTTGCCCGCGGCCGCGATGTCGCTGCGGTGACGGTCAGCGACGGTACGAATCTCCTCGCCGAGCCGCGCGACCCGCGACGCGGCGTCCGACATCTCCGCGGTCGCTTTGCGTTGCCGCTCCAATGCCGTCTGCGTCGCGTTCAGCTCGTTGCGTTGATTCTCCGCGCTGCTCGAGATTTCGAGCATGGCGCTGGAAACCTGGCTCGAGGACGCGGCCAGCTCCTCGCTGACAGCCGACAGGTCGCTCGCCGAGGCGGCGATCTTGTCCGCGGAGCCGACGACCTCGGAGACGACCCCCCGCAGCCGCTCTCCCATCAGCCGCATCGCGTCGGCCAGCACCTGAAATTCGCGCGGCATTCGACCGGTGGTGACGGGTCGCAGGTCGCCGCTCCCGAACCGTTCCGCCGCGGTCACGAGACGAACCAGCGGCCCTTCGACCCAGCGCAGCGTGAACAGTCCGACGAGCGCACCGACGAGCGCCGTCGCGATCAGCACGAGCCACAGCAGGATCTCACGCTGGCGCGCGAGTGCGGCCAGTCGTTGCCCGACCACGCCGGCCTTGTCCGACTGGCGCGCCGACAGGTCGCGCACGAGCCGCGTCAGCTCGGTGACCTGCGCCCGGACGCCGACCGCCTGCGTCTGGGCCTGCTGCAAACGCCCCAGATCGAGATCGGCGTGGGCCAACGAATAGTCGACATGAATCGCCGACTGCAGCTGCTTGATGCGATTCACGGTGATGCGGTCGGCCTCGGTCAACCCCCCCATGGCATCGAGCCGCTTCTGATAACTGAATGCCGAGTCGACCGCGGCTTGAAACTGATCGCCGGCCGCGCGTCCACCCCCGCGATCGCTGAGATACTGCTCCGCCGCGCGGATCTCGTCGAACACGGCGGTCACGAGCCCGTTTCCGACTTCGCTCGACTCGCGCAGGTACGCGATCTCCGTCGCCAGCGAGCTCCGGAGCGTGCCGAGCGACGTGACGCCGACGACTGCGGCGAGGACGAGCCCGGCGAGCAGGCCCGACAGGCCGAGGATGATCCGCCAGCGGATCGTGTCGAGCGACGTCATTGCCCCCCCCCTCCCCCCTCGGGGGTAAGCCGGCCGTCGCGCACGGTGCCGATGACCACAGGCTTTGCCGGCACGTCCCCGTTGGCGTCGAACGCGATCTTGCCGGTGACGCCTTCGAACGCCGGAAGATCTCCGCCGATACGGGCCAGCCGGTCGCGGATCTCGCGCCGGCCGCCAGCATCCCTAAGCACACTCGCCAGTAGCTGGATGATGTCGTACGCAGCCGCGCCGCGATGGTCGGGGCGCTCTCCCCGGTACGCACGTGCGTAGGCGGCGACAAATTGGGCGTTGCGCTCGCCGGGCTGGTCCACGAGGTAGGCGACCGACATACGGATACCCTCGGCCAACGCACCGGTCGTTTCGATCCCGCTCAGCGCGTCGCCCCCGAGCGTGGTCCAATGGACGCCGATCCGCCCCATCTCCCGCAGGGCGAGCTCCGCACCGCCCCGGTCAGTCGCCAGCATCAGGGCGTCCACCCCACCCTCCTGCCGCAGGCGCGAGAGATAGGGCTCCAAGCTTCCCGTACTGGAAAGCATCGGGTCCTCTTCCACGACCTGGCCGCCCAGGCGCTTGAACGCCGCCGTGAAGCTGCCGCGCAGACCCCGACCATAGTCGTCGTCGAGGAAGATCACCCCCACCCGCCGCGCGCCCAGCGTTTGGCGGGCGTACCGAGCCAGCTGCGCGCCATGACTCAAATCGCTGGGGCAGACCCGGAAAATGTACGGATTGACGCCTGAGAGGTCGGGGCTCGACGCCGATGGCGTGATCATGACGAGCGGGCGCCGGGCTTCTCCATAGATGCGACCCGCGGCGAGTGAGGCGCTCGAGTTGAGATGGCCTACGACGGCGACGACCGCAGGGTCCTCGACCAGCTGCTGCGCGATGCGAATCGCGACTTCGGGGCTGCCGCTGTCGTCCATGATGCGCAGCGCCAACTGCCGGCCTCGGATCCCGCCGCGGGCATTGACCTCCTTGACCGCCAACTCCGCCGCGTGCCGCATGGAGACTCCGCGGGGCTGGGAGAAGGGTCCGGCGAGTCCGAGGACAATGGTGCCGCGGCTGCTTCCACGGGAGCAGGCGGTAAGCGAGAGGATTGCGGCGAGGACAGCCCGGCACCTGCGCATGAGCGGGCAAGGTTAAGGCAGCGAATGGGATAGCGCAATATCCACGCGCTTTCCACATTACGTGCATGGATGCGATTCGCCGGCTGTGCGGATTTGCGGCGGCACTCGAGCGTCTCCTCACCGCAGGGGACGCCACCGCGTTAGAAGCAACGTGGGACGAGTTGAACCTCGGTCAGGTGGGCTGGGAGGCCCTGGCGCTCGCGCGCCGCGCCAACACCGAAGCACTCGAGCCCGCGCTCGCCGAAGTCGACCGCCGTTTGCTCGCCGCGCTGGAGCGCTGCCGCGCGTTTCTCGATCCGCACATCGTCACATTCCGCGTGCCCGAATTGGAGCGCTGGCAGCATGCGGCGGCGGCCGCGCTCGTCGGTGCGCGCTGGGGCGTGGCGGGCTTGCGAACCGTCATCGCAGACACCCAGGCGCCACTAGGCCGTCGCTATTTCGCGTTTCTCGCGCTCGCCGAGCGTCATCCGAAAGAGGCGTGGCCGTTATTTGCGAAGTACCTGCAAACCCCGGGCGCGCACCACGCCTTTGTCGCCGCCGCGGTCGAAGCGGCGCGCTACTATCCCGGTCAGGCGCACAATGTGATCGCGCTGTTCCAGCGGATTCGTGGTGACGAGATGCTGCGACGTTTCCTCGCACCGAAGATTCTCGAGTCCCTCTACGTGCTCGCCGACCCGGCGGCACTGCCGCTGTTCGAGGAGTTGCTCGTCGCGGGGCATACGAATGCCGATGTCGGGCGCTGCGAGGTCACCCGAGCCCTAGTGGCCGTGCGCAAGCTGACGGGCCGCGTCGCGGCTAGCAGCAAGTTCCGCGATCCCGAGGAGCCGACTGTTATCCGGGCACTCGATGAAGCACAGCGGATCTTTGAAGAGGAGAAGGACCGGCTCGAGCCGGTCGTCGTTATTTGACGAAGGCCGCGAGTTTCTCTTTGTAGGCTCTCCCGCCCATGTCGTAGGTATCGTTGTGGCCTGCTCCCTCGATCATCACAAACTCCACGGGTCCTCCCGACGCTGCCGCCACCTCATGCCCCATTTTGATCGGGACCAGCACGTCGGCGGTGCCGTGGAAGATGAGGACGGGACAATGGATGCGAGGCATCGCGCCGAGATTATCCAGATTCAGCTGGACGAGGAACCTCGGGAAGATGCGGTAATGTTGGGCGGCCATCCCCCGCGCGCTCGTGAATGGTGATTCAAGAATCAGTCCCGCCACCTCGTGCGTCGCTGCGGTGTGCGTGGCGGCCGCGCTTCCCAGGGACCGGCCGTAGACGTACACTCGATGGCGATCGACGTCCGGACGCGCGACGAGCGCGTTGTAAGCGAGATCCGCAGCCTCATACATCCCCGCTTCGGTGGCCCGGCCGCCGCTCGCGCCATAACCCGGATAGTCGACGACCAGCAAGGCGGCGGTCAGCGGTCGGAAATCGCGGATCGTCGGCCAGATGGCCCCGATCGTTTCACCGTTCCCATAGAACCACAACAGCGCTGCCTCGCGCCGCCCCTTCGCCGCCCCGTCGCCGCCTTCCGCCGCCGGCAGGTACCACCCGACAAGTTGCGTCCCATCCTGCATCCGCAACTCGATCCGCTCGCCGTACCCCACTGCCTGTACGGGATCGGGCAACGCCGCACGCGGTGCCGGGAACGTGATCTTCTCTTGTAGCGCCCACAGCACGACCGAGAGGACGACGTAGATCCCCGCGATTCCCGCGACGATTGCCATGGCCGGTGTTAACTTGTGGCCCAATGGACCGGGGAGACCCACAGCTCGTCTCTCGCGCTCGAGGCGCGTTGCTCGGCCTGGTCGCAGGCAATCAGCTGGGCGTTCCCACCGAGCATCTCGGAACGGCGGAAGCCATTCGCAAAGCCTTCCCGAATGGGGTAGTCGATCTCGCTCCACCTCCCAAAAACTCCCCGTACGACGATGACGCAGCGATGGCGCTGCTGCTTGGCGAATCGCTGCTGGCCTCGCAAGGCTTTGACGCGAACGATGTCGCCCGGCGCTGGGTGAAATGGATGAAAGTAGACGGGCGCGGCATCGGAGTGACGACCAAGCGTGCGCTCACCTTGATCGACCGCGGGAAGGAGCCGTTTGAGGCGGGGCGGCTCACGTATCAGGAAAACCCGAGCCGGTCCGCCGGCAACGGCAGCGTCATGCGCTGCCTCCCTGCGGCGCTGCGCTACCACGACGATCCCGACCGCCTGATTCGGGTGTCGACTCAGCAGGCGGCCATCACTCACGCCGATGAGCGCTGCACGTGGGGAGCCGCCGCGGTGAACCTCGCGGCGCGGGAGTTGCTGCACGGCAATATCTACTTCATCGACGAGGTGCTGCATCGCATCGCCGATCGTGCGCCGAGGGTGCTGCGGGACGCGATCCATCGGGTGCCGCGCGAGACGGAGCGCGACCTGCCGATCGCCCGCGCGGGCGAGGCCGGGTACGTCGTGCACTGTATCGAGATCGCGTTCTGGTTCGTCACCCACGATCGCTCGCTCGAAGCAACGCTCATCTCCCTCGCGCAAGCAGGCGGCGACACCGACACCAATGCCGCGGTGGCCGGCGCCCTGCTGGGAGCACGACACGGCGAGGTGGCCTTGCCGCCGCGCTGGGTAGATCAGATCACCGGAGTCGAGGGAATCGCGCAGCTCGCCGAGCGTCTCGTCAACGCTATTTAGGCTTCGGGGCGGGGCGGTAGCGCGCGATCCGGTCCATCACATCGCGGTCGTTGAGCGTGATCGAGATCACGCGCCAATTGGGGCCGCCGCGCCAGTTGAGCCGGATGAACCGTCGCCCCTTGGTCCATTCCCACATGCTGCGCTCGCGGCGCTGCGGGACACCGAGGCGCTGGCGCATCTCATCCTGCCGGCGCCGCACGAGCGCGACTGTCCCCGAATCGAAGAACGCAATAACCGACGTCCGTCCCTCGATGACGTTGGCGCTCAAATAGAAATGGGCGCTATCGACCGGGTCACGCACGCGGACGCCGCAGTCCATGACCTGGGCAGTCTGGTGCATCGTTTGACACGCGAGGATGTCGTCCTTGCTCTGAGCGATCACGCGCGCCTGGGCGGAGAAATCGCGATACGACATGCCGGGACTGAAGCCTCGGTACGCGAACGGCCGGGGTGCCGAGGCCGCAGCAGGGGGCGCCTGGACGAGGAGCAGGAGGACGAGGACAGGAGTCATGGGCCAATATATGAAAAGCAAACGGGCCCGGTGTGATCCGGGCCCGTTGTCCCTGAGCTGGAGCCGCTCAGACCTTGCGAACGTTCTGCGCTTGCAGCCCCTTTGGACCCTGCGCAACGTCGAACTCGACGTTGTCGCCTTCGGCGAGGCTCCGGAACCCCTCCGCCTGGATCGCTGTGAAGTGGACGAACACGTCCGGACCCGACTCCTGCGCGATAAAGCCAAAGCCCTTCGCGTCGTTGAACCACTTCACCTTACCCTTAGCCATAACTGTTCAGACCTCAGCATTGGGGGCACAGCCCCGAACTGGAACGACCCAGGCCACCGCGGCGAGGGACGGGCTCAAACAAAAATCCGCGAGACATGTGGTCCTCGCGGAAGCGCAGACAGCCGATGACGGTGCCACGTATGCTTGAACCGCGGGCAAAAGTATTAACCACGTCAGAGCCTGTCAATCAGGACTGCCGATTCGTCTCACAATCACTATTACGACATCATCGTAACACTTCCGCTCGTCTCGCGCGGCCAGTAACCTCAGGCTCCCTTTTTTCCGCCGCCAGATGGAGGCTCTCCACATGTGGCTCCCCGCGTTACTGTCGTTAGTCGTGCTACAACAACAGATCGCCAAAGTCGAAGTCCAACCCAGCGGTGCCGAAGTGCCCGTCGGCGGCAAACTCAAATTCACCGCCCGCGCACTCGACGCAGCGGGACAGCCAGTGCCCGGCGCTCAGATCGGGTGGTTTGACAGCGCCATGCAGGGTCAAATGGACTCCACTGGCGTATTCACGGCCGGGTATCAGGGATACTCGCGGGTGACGGCGGTTGCGTATGTCCCAGGAGTGCAGGGGACTCAGGTGTTTGGGACGGCATTGGTGCACGTGTTGCCCGAACCACCTTCCCACGTTGCACTCGATCCGCGTCCCGCTCGCCTGGTCGCCGGTTCGCGGCTCACCCTTTCGGCCATACCGTTCTCGCGGCACGGCGACCGGCGTTCCGATCCCGTGACGTTCGCCTCGAGCAACCCACGGGTCGCGACGGTGACCAATGATGGCCGGCTGCGCGCGGTGGCTGCGGGCCGCGCCACGATCACCGCGACGGCCGGTCCGGCAACGGAGACCCTCGCCCTCCAGGTGCTGCCGAACAACATCGTGCGCATCACCATCGAGCCCGGGACCTCGACCGTGCGCACCGGCGACGTCGTGAAATTCACCGCGACCGCGCGCACCGCAGCGGGGCGCTCGGTCGGCGATGTCGCGGTCGACTGGGCGGTCTCGGCGG
>WNFT01002030.1_pt1 | contig 17208 bp, 16 predicted proteins | sample 5400191 | NCBI WGS metagenome assembly WNFT01 (sample SAMN13153359, study PRJNA577476) | soil metagenome | isolation source: 80 cm saprolite under Madrone tree | place: USA:California | collected 2016-06-14 | reverse complement strand
CCTTTTACTCTCGTCTGCTTTCTGTTACTTTTTCTCATGGCGGTTCTCCTCTTCTAAACGAAGTTTGCAACCCGATTCTATCCGAATCGGGCAGGTGAACCGCCACCTTTCAACTTTCAACTATTCCTGGGACACCGCCATTTGGAGTCAGCGGATCAGATATAAAATGTTTGCGAACCTAACGCGAATTCTAATTCTAACATCAACTTAGACTCAAGAGTTAGCTGAAATTGATTTAGCAGCGCACAACGTATTTTCAGTACGATTAAGTAAACGATGGACTTCAGAACTAATCGAGTCGATTGGATCAGCGGGTTTTATTGGACGTGGTGCGGGCGGAATTAGAAGGGAGTACGTGGGTAAAGGGCACGCCACGACTATTCGAAGCGTTAGAGGCCGTGTGAGGTCTCGCTGCATTAAAAAAGTGGGAATATCAAAATGAGTTTGATGGAGCTGTTTGAAAATACTAACCGCCGGCTGCTTTCAGTATTCGCCATTTACGTTGCCATTATCTTCGGCTTTGCCGCTCTTTATCACTCTGTTTACAAAAACAGCCCTCAGAGTTTTGCTTTCAATTCCGATATTCAGAAAAGTCAAAGCGAGATGTTCCGCTCCACAACCGAAACAGAGATGCGGGCATTACAAGTTCAGCTGTCGGCTTTACAACAACTCTCTGATTCGTTGAATTCCACTTCTACACCTCCTCGAATTGAAAGAAGAGGACCATTTACATCACCGCAGGTGGATCTCAAAACAGCAGACTTTACGTTTACGTTACGAAAAGGAACGCCGGGCACCATTCAGGGTACGCCGGTCTTCGACCTGTATCTAGACTTCTATGACAACCAAGGGAAGAAGATGGCATCCCAATGGGTGAAAGGCTTGATTGTAACGGAATTTCCGACCGATACTAATCAATATCGCGACGTCGCTTCAGTTCTTTTAAGCAATCTCGAGACAACATTGAATGAGGACCAGCGAAGGCTGTCAACTTTATCGGGACCAACGCCAGAAGTTTGGACTTATTGGGACTTCCTTTACTTCAGCACCATCACGCAGACAACTGTGGGGTATGGCGATATGCTCCCGAATAATACAACCGTAAGAATGCTTGTTAACCTGCAAGTCCTAATCGGTCTATTGTTGCTTGTAGTTGTCATCAATCTTGTCTTTCAGAAAGCTACAATTAGAAGGTATGGCCACTCTACGAAGATAGATCGCCAGTCTGGCCTAAATGCTTGATAGTGTTCACGGATTTCGTTTCTTCAGCGAATCTAGATAACCAAACACATTGTTGGCCCAATGGAAAGATCGTTCCACCAAGGCTCCTAGATTCTCAATTTCGTCCTCGTAATCGGCAATTCTCCGAGCATCGTTTAGGCGACTCCCGTTTATGCCAACTCCGCCGAACTGTCTCCCGCGCTTCTTGAATTCATCCCACAGGCGTTTGTGGACACTGTCGTACCTCGAAGTTTCAAAACGCAGTTCCTTTTCAAGGTAGTCTCGCGCTTGATGAAACACGGAGTAATATACTCGGCTAATGGCGGTGCGTAGTTCGGCTTCGCCATCGCGCTCGCGTAGTTCAGCGGCTAGGGTGAGGTAGTTGGCCCAATCGAATGGCATTAAGCGGATTCCACGGTGATGTTCATATTGCCATGCGAAGCTCCAGAGGCGTCAAGCCACCATTCCTCATCGAGTCTGTCGAGTATGCGCAGCGCTTCTTTCGTGCGAAGGTTGGAAATGATTCGCACAAACAACTCGCGCGAAGATCTATCGTCCGGGTCAGCCGTTAAATCCAATTGAAACTTCGCGTCGGAGCCAAAGTATTCCCGGATTTTTTGTCTTGCTTCATGTAGCAATCCAACTAGATCTGGATGTTCACCCAGGAATTCAGCCAAGTTAGAGTCGCTACTAACACTGTAATCCCGCAACAGCAGGGCCATCTCCGCCTTCAAATCAACCACTTCGGATTCAAGCAATTCCTGCATCGCACGATCATGTTCGTCACACGCCGAAGGAATGTCAAGCTTTCTTACTCCGCGCGAATCTCGATAATCACAAATGTTTGCGTCGGATGGTAAACTGCGGGCATCATTGGAGGCCGAACATGAATTGGTGGGTGCGCTTCTCTGTCGTCATCTCTTCACTCGTGCTCATAGCAACGAGCACAGTGTATGGTCAGCAGTACAATCCTAACCTCTTCTCCGCGATGCAGTGGCGACTGGTTGGTCCGCATCGTGCGGGACGAGTTACGACGGTTGCAGGGATACCCGGCAAGCCGGCGATCTATTATTTCGGCACGCCGGGCGGCGGTTTGTGGAAAACGACGGATGGTGGGCGGGTTTGGAAACCGATTTTTGACGATGCGCATGTGGCGTCGATCAGCGCGTTGGCGGTGTCGGCTTCGAACCCGGACGTGATCTATGTCGGCACAGGTGAATATCTGGAAGGAAATGGCGTTTACAAATCGACTGACGGTGGCGCGACTTGGACGAATGTCGGATTGAGAGATGTCCATCACATCTCTTCCATCATCATCGATCCGCGCGATTCGAACATGGTTCTGGTTGGCAGTTTTGACATCTTCGCGGCAGGTCCACAGCGCGGTTTGTTCAAGACGAGGGATGGGGGCAAGACCTGGAACCGAGTGTTCTTTAAGGATGACAAGACCGCCATCGTCGATATGTGCGCCGCGCCTGACGACGCTCGAATCGTTTATGCGGCGACCTTTAGCTTTCAATTCGATCCGGCCAGCAGACGGCCAACAGCAAGTGAATCGCAAGTTTACAAATCGACTGATGAAGGCGCGACCTGGCAACAAGTCAGCGGCGCGGGCTTGCCTAATAATCCGCGCGGACGAATCGGTATTGCGGCGGCGCCGGGCACTGATGGCAAGCGCGTTTACACGATCATGAATCAGGGATTCTTTCGCTCAGATGACGGCGGAGCGACGTGGCAGCAAAGCACGAAGGATCCGCGCGTCGTCGGCAGCGGATATTTCAGTCGCGTCTATGTCGATCCGAAAAACGACGATGTGGTTTACGTGATGCAGACTTCGACGTATCGCTCCAGCGATGGCGGCAGAACGTTCGCGGCTTGGAAAGGTGAGCCAAGCGGCGAAGACGATCACGTGCTCTGGATCGATCCGAATGATTCGCAGCGAATCCTGGAAGGTACGGATCAGGGCGCAGTGATCACGCTCGATGGCGGCAGCACCTGGAGTGAGTGGTTCAATCAACCCACGGGCGAGATGTATCACGTCATTGCCGATAACCAGTTTCCTTATCGCTTGTACGCATCCCAACAGGACAGTGGCTCGATCGCGGTGCAGTCACGCAGCGACTTTGGAATGATCACCTATCGCGATTGGTTTTCGACCGGCGCGTTCGAGAGTGGTTACATCGCTCCCGATCCGCTGAATTCGAGTCTGGTTTATTCGGTTGGCTGGTATGGTTCTGTGTTCAGATTGGATCGCACCACCGGACAGATCGCGACTGTGTTCGCGCCCGGCGCGAAGTACCGCTACACCTGGGAGACGCCTTTGGCTTTTTCACCGCGCGATCCGAAGACGCTTTACGTTGGCATGCAATACGTTATGAAATCGAGCGACGGCGCGCAGACGTGGGCCGAGATCAGTCCTGACCTCACCGAGCAGACCCCGTCACCTAAACCAACGGGAGTGATTCAGACAATTGCGCCGTCCGCAGTTCAAGCCGGAGAGGTTTGGGTAGGCACGAGCACAGGCTTGGTGCAGCTCACGCGAAACGACGGCGCCAACTGGGACAATGTCACGCCGTCTGAGATGCCTGCGAACAGCAGCATCACTTTGATCGAAGCTTCACCGACAGATGCAGACACGGGTTACGTCGTCGCCTCGGTGCGCAATGACTTGCATCCTTACATCTTCCGTACGCACGACGGAGGCAAGACGTGGCAGAAGCTCGTCACCGGGCTGCCGGAATCGGGAATCGCTCGCGTCGTACGCGAAGATCCTGCACGCAAAGGATTGATTTATGCGGGCACTGAAACCGGTGTGTATGTTTCGTTCGACGGCGGTGAGCACTGGGCGACGCTGCAATTCAATCTGCCGACAGTGTCCGTGCGCGATCTCAGGGTGCACGACAATGATTTGGTCGCGGCAACATATGGCCGAGCACTCTGGATTCTCGACGATTTGTCGCCGCTGAGGCAGAGCGGCGGTGAAACGACGAAGGACAACGCGCAGTTGTTCAAGCCTGAAACGGCGGTGCGCGTGCGTTGGGACAATCATCCGGACACCCCTCTGCCACCGGATACGCCACACGGGGACAATCCGCCTGACGGAGCGATCATTTATTACTACTTGAAATCTCCGGCGAAGAAGATCGCCCTCGAGATTCGCGATGAGCATGACAACCTTGTCCGAAGCTTCTCGAACATGCCGTCGCCCGTCGATCCACGACCAAAGAACGTTCCCGATTACTGGTTCGGGTCGCCGGAAGTCCTAACAGCCAACGCAGGTTTGAATCGTTTCGTGTGGAACCTGCAGTGGCCGCATCCTGAAACGCTGGCTTATAGCTTTCGAGGGACTCCTCTTGATTACATCGAGTACACGTTGCCCGATCATGCGGTCGCGGGCAACACGCCCGATAATCAACCGCCAGGGCCGCTCGCCGCGCCGGGACGCTACGATGTCGTCCTAACAGTTGAGCGTCACACGTACCGACAACCTTTGACTCTCAATCTCGATCCGCGGGTGCATGTGTCGCAAACTGATCTCGAAGCGCAACTTGATCTCGCAAGACAGATGGGTGCGTGGATGAATATGAGTTACCGCGCTTACCACGAGGTTGCCAGGTTGCGCGCCGCTTTGGACGCTACCACTAAAAAGCTGCCGGGTGATTCACAGACGCTTACGCTGGCAAAAGAACTCGAGGAAATTCAGAACGGCACGAATGCTGCTCCCGGCTTCGGCTTCGTAAACCGCGACCTCGCGAGGTTCGTTACGATGATTCAGAGCGGCGACATGCGCCCAGCAACGTCTGCCGGCGAAAGCGCGGCGGTCGCCTGCGGTGCTCTGAAAAACGATCTGGCTCGATGGCGACAGATTAACCAGGAAAAATTGCCGAACTTGAACGCACTCCTTAAGCAGAACAATATCGAATCGTTGCGGACGGTTACTGTCCAGGATGATCCAAGATGTCCAAATCAGTAAAATTGCCGAAAACGACTGAACGCCGCCGGCATCGTGAAGTGCCGGAGGAGCATCGTGCCGCGGAGCATCTTAGTAACGAGCGCACGTTTCTCGCTTGGGTGCGCACCAATGTCGCACTGATCAGTCTCGGATTTGTGCTAGCGCGGCTGAGCCCATCGCTGAGCGCAGCGGGCGCAGTTAACGCCGGTCGGATCGCCACGAAAACGGGCCCGCTTGGCATCGTCCTCGTGGTCTTCGGAACTTTAGTTACGCTGCTGGCAGCCTGGCGTTACGACAAAGTCAATCGTGAGATTGAAGCCGGCTTGATAAAGACAGATCGCGCGCTGGTGTGGTCTATAGCGCTCGCGATCACGCTGTTGTCAGCGGCCGCGGTCGTTTACCTGTTAACTGAGTAGGATCAGACCATCTGCTGCCGGATTACCGTCGTTGATATCTAGATCACGCCCTGAGCTGTCACGGCTTCGCGGCCTGAGTTGCTTGACACGCTATCCGTTACCGCGCCCAGACTACTGCTGGAAACTACCCTCGCGTATTTCGCTAACACGCCAGTTTGATAACGCGCAACCGGAGGACGCCAGGACGCGCGGCGACGACCGAGCTCTGCTTCAGGAACGTTGAGTTGCAGCCGGCGCGACTCAGAATCGATCGTGATCGAGTCACCTTCTTCGACCAGCGCGATCGTCCCGCCCACGGCTGCCTCAGGTGCAACATGTCCGACGACCATGCCGTATGTGCCCCCCGAAAATCGTCCGTCAGTAATCAGGCCAACGGAATCACCCAGCCCGGCGCCGATGATCGCGGAGGTTGGCGCCAGCATCTCGCGCATCCCGGGACCCCCCTTCGGTCCTTCGTAACGAATTACGATAATGTCGCCGGGCTTGATTGCTCCGGAAAGGATCGCCTGCAAACAGTCCTCTTCCGAATCGAATATCCGCGCCGGGCCGGTGATGCGATGGTTTTTTATGCCGGTGATCTTCGCTACTGCTCCCTCGGTTGCAAGATTGCCTTTCAGAATCGCAAGATGCCCCTGCGGATAAACCGGATTGGCCCACGAACGAATCACGTCCTGATCCGAACGCGGCTCGTCCGGCACGTTATTCAGCACTTCAACTACAGTTTGGCCACTAATTGTGAGTGCATCGCCGTGCAGTCTCTCGTGAATCAAGAGCATCTTCATCACTTGCGGAATTCCGCCCGCTCGATGCAGATCAGTGGCCACATAACGCCCGGAAGGTTTGAGATCGCAAAGCACCGGAACGCGCGCACGAATGTCTTCAAAGTCATCAATCGACAACCGCACATCGGCCGCGTGGGCTATCGCCAGCAGATGCAGCACCGCATTGGTTGAACCGCCAATCGCCATCACCACTGCAATCGCATTTTCAAAAGCCTTTCGGGTGAGAATCTGTCGCGGCAGAGTTTGTCGGTGAATTGCTTCCGCCAGAACTTCGCCCGAGCGCGCTGCGCTGTCGGCCTTCTCTTCATCTTCCGCGGCCATCGTGGAAGAAAATGGAAGGCTTAGACCCAACGCTTCGATGGCGGATGACATTGTATTCGCGGTGAACATGCCACCGCACGAACCGGCGCCCGGACATGCGCGCCGTTCAACTTCGAATAACTCGCTTTCGGTGATGCGATGCGCAGAATATTGCCCGACGGCTTCAAACGCGCTAACGATCGTTAGGTCTTGTCCGTTGTAATGGCCGGCCTTGATAGTGCCGCCGTAAACAAAGATCGAAGGGATGTTCAGACGCGCAATTGCGATCATCGCGCCCGGCATGTTCTTGTCGCAACCACCAACGGCTAGCAGGCCATCAACGCTCTGCGCTTGGCACACAGTCTCAATCGAGTCAGCGATTACTTCACGCGAAACAAGGCTGTACTTCATGCCCTCCGTGCCCATGGAGATACCGTCGCTGACCGTGATCGTGCCGAACACCTGCGGCATCGTTCCCGCTTGCTTCAATGAAGCGACCGCGCGATCCGTAAGAAGATTCAAGCCCATATTGCAAGGCGTGATGGTGCTGTAGCCATTCGCGACCGCCACGATTGGTTTATCGAAATCGGCATCGCTAAAGCCGACCGCGCGCAACATGGCGCGATTCGGCGCGCGCTCGACTCCGTGGGTTATGGTCCGGCTTCGAATATTGTCCTTCGGCATAAATGAATGTGGGTCGTTGCTAAAAAGATTTTTTCTTGAATCCAGGCATATACGCACTTTCTCTAGCCCAGGCGTTCACGCCTGGGGACGAAGGCGCGATCTCTTTACCAGCCCCTTCTTAGGAGTCTGTCGGGAAAATCCGATTTCTCCGTGTAAACTCAGTGAACTCCGTGTCTCCGTGTTGAAATTGCTAAGGAAAATATGCACCACGGAGTAGCTTTGTTCGTCTACGACGCGCAGATAGCGAAATGAAACAGGTCAAAAATAGGGACTTTTTTGACATGTTTCTAAGAAGGCACGGAGAACACCGAGAAACTTTTTTCCAACAGACTCCTTAGGAGGCTTACCTACTGTTTAAGCGAAGCAGTCTTAGAAGCCCCATGAATGGGGGCCTAAGAATCAACCACACTCCACTAACCCAGGCGTAAACGCCTCGGCTAGTGAAAGGCTCCCATCTACCTGGCCACGCTTAGCGTCGACCAAATGAAGCCAATGTGCGTATCGTTCGTCGCGGCCTGAAGTAGCGTCAAAAAACACTTCCTGAATCTCGCGCGTCACCGGACCACGCGCACCGTTTCCAATCGGCGTCTCGTCAACTTCGCTGATTGGCGTCACTTCCGCGGCGGTGCCCGTGAAGAACGCTTCGTCGGCCGAGAGCAAATCATCAAGCTCCAGCGCTTTGACCTCCACTCGGTAATCAAGATCGCGAGCGATCTGCAATACCGCGTCGCGCGTGATACCGAGCAGAATTGAGTGGCGGTCGTCGTTGGTTAGCAACTGTCCACCGCGCACGATGAAGATATTCTCACCTGACCCTTCGGCCAGATTACCTTCCGAATCCAACAGCAAAGCTTCGGCGTATCCGCGATCCACCGCGTCGCGCACTGCTAGGATCGAATTCAGATATTGGCCGCAGGCTTTGGCTGTGGTTGGCATCATGCGCGAATTAAACTTTCGCCAGGGCGAGACGGTCACGCGCACGCCCTGCTCGAGTCCGGCAGCGCCCAAGTAAGTCGCCCACGGCCAGGCCAGAATGACGACTTCGACGGGACAGTTGCGCGGATGCACGTTGAGGCTGCCGCTGCCGAAATAGCAAATTGGCCGGACGTAACAACTGCTGAAGTCATTTCGCCGAATGACCTCGCACACCGCTTCGCTCAATTCCCCTCGGGTGCAAGGAATTTCAAGCCCGTAGATTTCCGCGGATGAATAAAACCGATCAAGATGTGCGTCGATACGAAAGACGGCCGGCCCCTCGGACGTTTCATAGCAGCGCATACCCTCAAAGACACCGCTGCCATAATGCAGTGCGTGTGCGGAAACATGTGTGGTGGCCGCGCCCCATGGAACCACGTCGCCATTCATCCAGACCCATTTGCTTTGCTCGAATGACACAGGTTTTGTCTCAAACTGCCCAAAGTGATTGATCCGGATCGGAATGAAGTGGCAGGTCCTCGCCGGTGAGCCAATCGCTGCGTCTGGAAGCGCAAATGTCGAGCGCCACTGTATCCTCGAGGGCTTCGGATGAATGTTCGACTCCAGGCGGGATGTTGAGCATCTGGTTTGCAGATATCGTCACCGCTCCGCTCGGCAAATAGAACCTCCATGTTCCCTCGAGGACGAGGATCATCTCTTCGTTGTCATGGCTGTGCGAATGCGTAATCGCGCCTTCTTTGACTTCGACCCTGGCCACGGTGATGTTTTCGCCAACCGCAACTTTTCGCTGATAGAGATCGCTGATCTCTTCCGCGCTCATTGAATCCCAATCGTAAAAGCCCATTGTTCGTGCGTCCTTTCATTTAGCCACAGAGGCGCAGAGACACAGAGGAAAACGAGGGAGGGGAACAGAAAGAGCGGAAGGAGAGGAATTCCCTTATTAGCTTCATTGTGGATCTCTGTGCCTCGTGGCAGTTGTTGCTTGACTGATTTCTAGTTCTTTGCTTTATCAACCAGCCTGCCTTCCGCAAGCCATGGCATCATCTCGCGCAGTTGCGCGCCGACGCGTTCGATCTGGTGCTCGCGAGTTTGTCCTTCCAGTTCGCGAAAGCGCGTGCGACCGTTGCGGCTCTCTTTCATCCACTCGTTGGCGAACGCGCCTGATTGAACCTCGGCTAGCAGACCCTTCATGCGGCGCTTCGTCTCATCGTTGATCACCACGGGCCCGCGCGTCATGTCGCCGTACTGGGCCGTGTTGGAGACTGAATAGCGCATCTCAGAAATTCCGCCTTCGTAGATCAGATCGACGATCAATTTCATTTCATGCAGACACTCGAAGTAAGCCATCTCCGGCGCATAGCCGGCTTCGACCAGCGTTTCGAAACCGGCTTTGATCAGCGCGGTCAAGCCGCCGCAAAGCACGGCCTGTTCGCCGAACAAATCTGTTTCGGTCTCTTCGCGAAAATTTGTCTCGATAATTCCCGCCCGCCCGCCGCCAATGGCCGAAGCGTACGCGAGCCCTACCTCTTTCGTGGCGCCGGTCGGATCCTGATGAACAGCGAGCAGGCACGGCACACCCGCGCCGCGCTGGTATTCGCGCCGCACCAGATGCCCCGGCCCTTTCGGCGCCACCATGAAAACATTCACGTCATCGGGCGGTTTGATAAACCCGTAATGAATCGAGAAGCCGTGCGAGAACGCGAGATATTTTCCCGGCGTCATTGATTCTGCGATCTCGCGCCCGTAAACGTCAGACGCGAGTTCATCGGGCACAAGCATCATTACAATGTCGGCTTCGGCGGCTGCCGTGGCTACGGGCTGCACACTCAAGCCGGCGGCTTTGGCCTTCGCAAAAGAGGGGCTCTCTGGCCGCAAGCCCACCGTAACGTTGCAGCCCGAGTCGCGGAGGTTGTTCGATTGCGCGAAGCCCTGACTGCCATAGCCGATAACAGCAATCTTCTTTTCACGCAGCCCGGCAGGATCAGCGTCCTTCTCGTAGTAGATCTTCATGGTTTCGATCCTTTCAAAATTGGGAAGAAATAGGACAATAGGTCGCATGAGTCATATAGGTCCTATTTCTCAACTCGCAGCGACCGCAAATACCTCTTCCTCGTCAGCGGGCGCAACGGCCTCCACGTTCGACAATCGCCCGATCGCAATGCGACCTGTGCGAGTGATCTCGTGAATGCCCAAGGGCTTCAGCATCTCGATGAAACCTTCAACCTTCTCTTTATTACCCGAAGCCTCCACAACGATCTGCTCGTGCGAGATGTCGACGACCTTGGCGCGAAAAACGCCCACCAGATTCAGCACTTCTTGTCGCTGCAATCCCGGCTGGGCATTAACCGTAATCAACGCCATTTCGCGCTCGATGTGTGGCCGCGTCGTGACATCTTGGACGTCGCGCACACGCGCGAGCCGCGCGCACTGTTTGCAGATTTGATCGATTGTGCGATCGTCACCACGCGTGACAATCGTGACCCTGGCCCACTGCGGGTCAAGCGTAGCGCCCACCGAAATCGTTTCAATATTAAAACCGCGCGCGCTGAACAACCCGACGATGCGCGAAAGCTCGCCCGGCTGATCAGCGACAACGATGGAAAGCGTGTGACGCACGATGCGATTGCGGATTTCGGATTGCGAATTGCGGATTTCCAATAGCTGCTTTGTATTTATTCTTTGCTCTTTGCTCCGTGCCAGCCCAATCCGCAATCCGCATTTCGCAATCCGAAATCCTCAAACTCCCTCACTCTGAAAAATCATGTCGCGCGAACTGGCGCCTGCCGGCACGATGGGAAATACGTTTTCTTCTTTTTCCACTACGACATCAATTACTGAGACGCCATTATGCGCGAGAGCCGCTTCCAAGACCTCGGATAACTCTTCCGGATGAGTGGCGCGCCGGGCAAACGCGCCATAAGCCTCGGCGAGTTTGACGAAGTCGGGCGCAACTGAGATATCAACCTCCGAGTAGGTCCGCTCATAAAACATTTCCTGCCATTGCCGCACCATGCCCAGATAGCCGTTGTTCATGATCACAACCTTCACCGGCAAATCGTATTGAATCGCGGTGGCCAATTCCTGGTTCGTCATCTGAAATCCGCCATCGCCGACGATCGCGACGACGAGCTGATCTCGAAAAGCCATTTGCGCGCCGATGGCCGCCGGTACGCCGAAACCCATCGCCCCCAGACCGCCGCTGGTGATCCATTGCCGCTCTCGTTTGAAGGGATAGAACTGCGCGGCCCACATCTGGTGTTGCCCGACATCGGTGGCGATAATTGCTTCCCCGCCGGTCAAACGATGCAGTTCGCGAATAACGTGCTGGGGTTTTATTTGATCGCGAGAGCCAGAGAAGCGCAGGGGCTGCTCTCGCTGCCAATCGTGCAATTGGTTCCACCAAGCCCTGCGCCGTTCGATGCTTGTTTCAATCGCGTCGCGCCCGCAAGATTCAACTTCGGCGCGCAGAGCTTTTAACGCTTCCTGCGCATCGGCAATCAGCGAAATCTCAGGCGCGCGATTCTTTCCTACGTTCGCCGGATCGATGTCGATATGGATGACCCGAGCATGCGGCGCAAACGTCGCGAGCTTTCCCGTGACCCGATCGTCAAACCGTACCCCGACCGCGATGAGCAGATCGCTTTCAGCCACCGACATATTAGCCGCATAGGTTCCGTGCATGCCGAGCATGCCAAGCGACAAGCGATGCTCAGAAGGAAATCCACCCAATCCCATCAGCGTCGGTGTGACAGGGAGTTCCAATGCTTCGGCAAAGCCGCGAAGTTCTCGAGATGCGCCAGAATTAACGATGCCGCCGCCAACGTACATCACGGGCCGTCGGGCGTTCAAAATCTCAGAAGCAGCGCGACTCACTGCCCGCCTCCCCAGGGATGATTGATGCTCCGCGAGAGGAAAACGAATGTGATCGAGTCGCGAATAAGAAGCTCGCTCCGCCGATACGTCTTTTGGAATGTCAATGACCACGGGCCCGGGTCTTCCCGTTCGCGCGAGATGAAAAGCCTCGTGGACGATCGCCCCAAGATCGCGCACGTCGCGCACCAGATAGTTGTGCTTGACGCAGGGCCGAGTGATACCGACTGTATCCACCTCCTGGAAAGCGTCAGTGCCGATCAGCCGCAGCGGTACCTGGCCGGTGATCACCACGATCGGCGTCGAATCCATGTAAGCGTTGGCGATGCCCGTGATTGCGTTGGTCGCGCCCGGCCCGGATGTGACCAGCGCTACCCCCACGCGCCCCGAAGCGCGCGCATAGCCTTCGGCCATGTGCACTGCGCCCTGCTCGTGCCGCACGAGGTAGTGAGTGATGCGATCGCGCGCGCGCCACAACTCATCGTAAATGTGCAGCACCGCGCCGCCCGGATAACCAAAGATCGAATCTACGCCTTCATGCACGAGGGCCTGGATCAAAATCTGGGCTCCGCGCGGTAGTGGTTGTTCCTCCGGCGCCGAAGAAAGTGGCTCACTCGGGACCAAAAGGGCTGGCTGCGCGCTCATTTATTGACTTTCAGATCTGACAAATAAAGCCATCAACTCTGTTTCGTTGATGGCCCTCAAATGTTCGATGAGCTTCAGTTTGTCGGCACCGCGCGACATCTGAAACTCACCGGTTAGAAATTACCGAAATCACCAAGTTACTCTACATCTTTCGTTCCGCGTTGCCCAATTAAAAATTTTTTGCTGGTCATAAATGATACGACTTGATCGGCGAGAGTCTCTCGCCGCGAAGAATTGACTCAGTTTCGCCCTTGATCTAGTCTTCAATACCATGGTGCAGGTAAACATCCGCGAAGCACAAACCCAATTCTCGCGTCTACTCGTTCGGGTTGAGGATGGCGAAGAAATCGTCATTAACCGATCCGGCGTTCCGATTGCGAGGCTGGTTCCGATTGCCCGCAACCGCGAGCAAGAAGACACCCTAGTTAAGCGGCAAATTGCCGAAAGCAGAGAGCAAATTAAGAAAGGCCAGTTCTTCGGTCCCTTTTCCACGGCGGAGGAAACAATTGAGTCCTTGCACAAGAAGCGCAAGCGGAGAAAAAGAGCCACCAAAGTTGCGGCCCGCTGATGAACGTTCTCTACTCCCCGCGGTTTCAAAGACAGTATGACGACGCACCTCAGAACGTGCGCAAAGCCTTTGATAAGCAAGTCAAACTCCGGCTCGAAAACCTCCGGCATCCATCGCTCCAGGCGAAGAAATACGATGAGGCCAACGACATCTGGCAGGCAAGAGTTACCCGCGCTTGGCGCTTCTATTTCACGATCGAAGGCGATACTTATCACTTGCACACAATGATTCAGCATCCGAAGTAACAGTTCGATCCCTTGATTGAAATTCTGTGCTAGTATCCGCCGTGCGAAGGTGATTGTTTCGGCATGGAAATGAACCAACTCGAGTTCTTTCGAAAGGTGGTGGAGGAAGGAAGCTTTTCGAAAGCGGCTGAGCGCGTCTTTCGCACGCAGCCGGCGGTGAGTATCGCGATTCGGCGTCTGGAAGAAGAAATTGGCGCGCCACTCTTTGAACGATCGCAGAAAACGCCTGCCTTAACTGATGTGGGCCAGGTGGTTTACGATTACGCGAAACGGATTCTTTCTCTGCGCGATCAAGCGCTCGAAGGCGTCGCGGAATTGAAATCGCTAAAGCGTGGCCGGGTCCGAATCGGCGCCAATGAAAGCACGTCTCATTACCTTCTGCCACAACTCATTCTTGATTACCGAAAGCGTTATCCGCAGGTGAAGGTTGAAATCTTCGGTCACTCATCCGATCATTTATCGCGCGAGGTGCTGGACGGCAAAGTGGACTTTGCTTTGATGGCTTTCGAGCCGATTGACAGCGACCTCGAATCGTTTCCGGTGCTCAAGGATGAGCTGGTGCTGATCATGCATCCCGATCATCCGCTGGCGAAGCGCGAGGCGGTTACCGTTGAGCAACTTGGTAAGGAATCGTTCGTCGCGCATAACGTCAACACCGGTTCGCGGCAAAGAGTAATCGAAACCTTTGCGCAGCATCGCACGCCGCTCAACATCACACTCGAGCTGGCGACGATTGAGACTATCAAGCGATTCGTGCAGTTGAAAATTGGACTTGGGTTCGTTCCGGGGATGTGCGTGGCCGAAGAGTTGGAGCGCGGGAGTCTCGCTACTGTTCCGGTTCAAGATCTAACTTATGAACGCACGCTTTGGGTAACGCATCGTCGCGAGATGATTTTCTCCCACGCGGCTGCGGCGTTTCTCGAACTCTTGCGTGACCAAGCGAAAAAGCAAATTGACGACGAGTGAATCTTAAACGCAGAGAACGTGGAGGTCTTGGCAGAGAAACGTAGAGAGGAATTCTCCGCACCTCTGCGGGAACCTCCGCGGCCTCTGCGGTTGAAATTCCTGATCGCAACTGGAGCTAAGATGAGATCAAGAAATCAATTCTGGGCTGTACTTGCCGTTCTAATGGTGGTGGTTGCGTTTACTGCCGTCACTTCGGCCAATAGAACCGCCCCGAGGCCGCGTCCTCTCGCTGAGGATCCCCACCTCTACAGCGTAAGAACGTTCGGCGCGAAGGCCGATGGCAAGACGCTCGACACTCCAGCCATCAACAAAGCGATTGACGCGGCGGCAGCGGCTGATGGTGGTACCGTTTTCTTCCCGGCCGGAAATTATTTGTCAGTTTCGATTCATCTAAAAAGCAACATCGCTCTATATCTCGAGCAAGGCGCGACGATCGTGGCCGCTAACACTTCGGATGACGCGAGATACGATCCGCCGGAGCCGAACGAGTGGGACAAGTATCAGGATTTCGGGCACAGTCACTGGCACAATAGCTTGATCTGGGGCGAGAACTTGACGAACGTTTCCATTCTCGGCCCAGGAACGATTTGGGGCAAGGGTCTGGTTCGCAGCGGCGCGCAATCGCGCACGCAGCAGCAGAACGACGCGTTGAATACTGCGCGTGCCGGCGAACCCAAGACTCCTTTCGGTTATCCGAATCCACGCGATGCGGTCGAGCCGGGATGGGGAAACAAATCAATTAGTCTTAAGCTCTGCCGCAACGTCATCATTCGCGACATCACGATTTTGCATGGCGGCCACTTCGCGATTCTGGCGACCGGCGTTGATAACCTGACGATCGACAATTTGAAGATCGACACGAACCGCGATGGCATCGACGTTGACGCTTGCAAAAACGTTCGTATCTCGAATTGCACTGTCAACTCGCCATTCGACGACGGCATTTGCCCGAAGAGTTCATTCGCGCTCGGTTACGCGCGCGCTACTGAGAATGTGACGATCACCAACTGTCAGGTCAGCGGCTACGATGAAGGCTCGCTGTTGGACGGAACCTACAAGCGCGCGTTCAGAAATCAGAATGGAACGTTCAGCCCAACAGGCCGCATAAAATTCGGCACCGAATCCAACGGTGGGTTTAAGAATATTACGATCTCAAATTGCGTTTTTGAATATTGTCGCGGACTGGCGCTGGAGACTGTTGATGGCGGATTACTCGAGGATGTGACGATCAGCAACATCACGATGCGCGACGTCAGTAACTCGCCTATCTTTCTCAGGCTCGGCAGTCGCGTGCGCGGGCCGCAAGGGACGCCGATCGGCGCATTAAGACGCGTCAATATCAACAATGTAATCGCCTATAACGCCGAACCAAGATACGCCTCGATCATCAGCGGGATACCCGGTCACGATATTGAAGACCTCAGACTCAGCAATATACGCGTTTACTACAAGGGCGGGGGCACTAAAGCGCAAGCCGGGCTGGAGCCGCCCGAAAAGGAAAACGACTATCCTGAGCCGACGATGTTCGGCGAGATTCCAGCTTATGGCTTCTTCATTCGCCACGTGCGCGGACTTGAAATGAGTGACGTAGCGGTTACCTATTTAAAGGATGATGCGCGTTCGGCATTCATCCTTTCCGACGCCAAGGCAGTCGATCTGCGCAATATTAAAGCGCGCCACGGACAGGGTCTTCCAAGCTTTATTCTAAAAGACTCCGAAGACTTTTCACTTCAGCAGAGTCAGCCGCTGCCTGATACGAAACTCGCGAACGTGAAGCGACATCAATTTTGAGGTGGGCATTTCCGTCGTTCGCCGTGCTGGAGATTTAGCAGGCTGCTGAAAAAGTTCCCTCTCCCTTTGGGAGAGGGTTAGGGTGAGGGCTTACGTGCGAAAGTAAACCACAACTATTTATATAACAAACTCTTCTCAGGCCCTCTCCCCAGCCCAAAGGGAGAGGGAGTTTTTCAGCGACCTTTTTGTGTTTGCTAAAAGAATAAATGCGGAGCGTCTTGAAGCGTAACGGCGAAATTTCAATGGGACACAGCCATGACCACGGCGAATCGTTAACCGGGCATCGGTTGGTTCTCTCAATCTTTCTGACGCTTGCATTCGTTGCTGGTGAAGCAATCGCGGGATACTTTGCGCACTCGTTGGCGCTGCTGTCTGATGCCGGTCATAATTTCGCCGACGCGCTGGCCCTGGTTATTTCCTGGTATGGAATCTGGATCGCCCGCAAACCCTCGACCCGGAAGCGCACCTTCGGCTATCACCGCGTCGGCATTCTGGCCGCGTTAGTCAACGCTGTCTCGCTGGTAGTAATTGCGCTTTTGATCTTTTGGGAAGCAATCGGTCGGCTGCGGAATCCTCAGCCCGTTCATAGCACACCGATGATCGCGGTGGCGCTGATAGCTATCGCCATGAACACGATCATCAGCCTGTGGCTCAGAGGCGATGCTACGTATGATTTGAATGTCCGCAGCGCCTACATGCATATGATCGGAGACGCGATCTCTGCCGCCGGTGTAGTGGTCGCGGGTCTGGTGGTAGCTTTTGGCGGCGGGTCAGTTGCCGACCCGGTAGTTTCGATTCTGATCGGCTTGCTGATTCTGTGGAGTTCCTGGGG
>WNFT01006449.1_pt1 | contig 17209 bp, 11 predicted proteins | sample 5400191 | NCBI WGS metagenome assembly WNFT01 (sample SAMN13153359, study PRJNA577476) | soil metagenome | isolation source: 80 cm saprolite under Madrone tree | place: USA:California | collected 2016-06-14 | reverse complement strand
AGGAGCGATTCGTTTACGAAGCCCACAACCGGGATTTTGTGGCGCTGGATGGCGTCGAGAAGCTTGCCCGTCATCGAGCCCACTCTGCCGATCTCGATTCGCTGTCCGTTCAGCGGCAAGTCGTCGATCGTGACGGCAACCTCTTTTTCCTGTGGCGAAGCAGTACTCGGACTTTGTGCTTGGAGTTTGACTGAACAGGTAATGAGTAGAAGAACGATAATTGACAGGCACTGGAGTTTTCGCCTGGCTTTCATCTTCGGCACGACTTTTCCGTTCGTTTCAGCCAATATGTGCATTAACTCTCGGACTCACTGTTATTTCAAAACACCATTCTTACGTAGAAACTCTCTGATGGCGGCGTAGCTGCTGACTAGCTCCTGCCGATTGAAGCCGTCATGCTTGCGTCCTTTGATCGTGACCAGTTGGTTCGGCACGCCAGCTTTATCTAACGCCGCGTGCAAACGCACAGCCTGGCTGTACGGAGCAACATCATCCCCGTCGCCTTGAATCGTGATGATCGGCGGCAGGCCCGCGCGCACATGAGTGATCGGCGAAAGCTGCCGCGCGAGTTCCGCGCGACCGTCTTGGCTACCGAGCCACTCCATCGCGTAATGTTTTGCGTTTGGCCCGTTAATCAATTCCGCGACGTCCGTAATGCCATACCAGTTGACGATCGCCGCCACTTTTAACTGCAGCTCTGTAGCCTGATTCCAGCGCGTGCTGCTGTCGGTCGGGCATTGGCGGTCGAAAGCATTTCCGGCCGGCAACATGCCCGTCATCAACGCGAGATGTCCCCCGGCGGAACCTCCAGTGAGCACGATTTTTGAAGTGTCTAGGTTGTACTCCTTCGCGTGGTAAACAACCCAGCGCAGCGCGCAGCGACAGTCCTCGACCGCCGCCGGAGCTGGAGAGTTGCGCGCGAGACGGTACTCCACGTTGATGACCGCCCAATTCATGGACAGATATGGCAGCAGTTGAAATACGTTCCGCTCCTTCTGTCCGTCCACCCAACCGCCGCCATGAAAAAGTATCAGCGTCGGCTTCGCTGCACTGCGATCTCGTGGCAGGTATAAATCAAGCTTTAGCTCCGTATTGTTTGCGATTGAGTAGGTAATGTTGGGCAGTATGTCGTAATCCTCCGACGCGTAGTCCACCCAATGTTCAGAATTAGGAGTTTGCGTCTGCCCAAAGCTGGGAGCGCAAATCACCAGGAGAATTACGCCACGCGCAAACAGAAAGAATAATCTTCGGCTCATCATCTCGTCTTATTGCTGCGAATCATAAAGCCTGGTGCGATCATAGGCACCTTTTTCCCGCTGACCTCTTCGAGCCTTGGCAACTGAGCCCGACTACGTACGTGTTGTACTTTTCGATGTATTCGCGGTGGTTCACTGCCGGTTCGACTCACCCTAAGTCCAGATCCAATCGAGTCACCGAAGCCGGTGGGAAGGTATAGACCAGCGGATTGGCGACTCGCGCAGTTCCGATTGGTTTTGGTTCGACATTGCGCGGATTTTCAAAAGTGTTATGGGCATGAACGTCTGACGCGGAGAGAGTCGTACCGCTCATCTTTCTAATCATCGCGCCGCGCAAAGCGATTTCTGTTTCGCGCGGATTTTTTAAATCACTGTTTGTGACCGTGAGGACTAACCGGCGCTCCTGGAGAGAAGCCGAGCCGTTCAGGCCTCGCATCGTGGCCGGCTGTCCCTTGCGCGTATACAAGGCGCGAGGTGACGAAACGATCGTTCTGACGGATTTGCCTCCCTGATGGGCGGAGTACATGTCAAACACATGATACGTCGGCGTCACCACGAACTTGTCTTCATAGGCAATAAAGAGAGACTGCAAACAGTTGACCAGTTGCGCGATGTTGGCGGCGCCGACCTTTTCCGCATGGCGATTAAACGTGTCGAGCGTTAGACCCGCGAGCACGGCGTCGCGAATCGTCGATTGTTGACCGAGCAGATGCGTATTGGCGGTTTCCGTCCCGGGCTTGTACCACGCGCCCCATTCATCGATGACCAATTTGATCCGATGCGCCCGATCGCTTTCGCCCATCACGACCCATTGATTCGTGATCAATAATTCAATCTCATCGGCCTGATTTAACAATTCATACCATTCTTCGTCTGGATAATTGAGTGCGTCGCCTTTTCCCTGACGCCAATCATTCGTACGACCGCCGCTGACATTCCATGAATAATCATGCAGGCCCCAGCCCCACATGCTGGCGAGCGCATTTCGCTCAGCCAACTTGCCAAAAAAGCGGCGGGTCCAGTCGAGATCTCCGCCGTTTGGACCTGACCCTACGAACGCCAACCCGGTACCGTAGCCCGGTACCCAGGCGGTAAAGCGACGGTATTCCGCGGAGTATTCGTCGGGAGTTAAGTTGCCGCCGCAACCCCACGACTCGTTGCCGACCCCCCAAAATTTTACGTTATATGGCTCGCGTTGACCGGAAGCTGCACGACCCTCAGCTAACGTCGTCGTACCTGCCGGGGAGTTGCAGTATTCAACCCATTGGTAAAAATCTTTGGCTGATAAGCTGCGGACGTTCGCCGCGACGTAAGGTTCGGCGCCCACAAGTTTGCAAAAGCGCAGAAAGTCGTCTGTACCGAATTGATTAGTTTCGTACTTCCAAGGACCATCGGGCACGCCCTTGGGCCAATCGGCCGCGTCGCGCCAAAAGTTCGTGCGACGTGGCCGTTGCGCCTTTGGTCCAATACCGTCGCGCCAGTCGTAGCTGTCTGCGAAGCAACCGCCCGGCCAACGTATCAGGCCAGGCTTAATCTTCTTCATTGCCTCCACGAGCGACTTGCGGATTCCGCCGATGTTCGCAATCTTCGAGTTCTCGCCTACCCAGATACCATCATAGATCACGCCTCCCAAGTGCTCGGCGAAGTGGCCATAGATTTCCGATGCAATCTTTCCAATCGGTTCCTCAATAAGCACTTCGATTCTAGAATCGACAGAAGTTGCGAGCGGAATCATTCGCCACAAATCAACATCGAGAGATCCACGCCGGCCTCCGATCAGCATCGCACCGCCGGTCGCACCATTAATCAGAAACTCGCGTCGTTTCATGGTCTGCTCCTCCGCAACGCAGTCAGCGTTATCGGGTCTTGAATCTGGCTGGGCAGTGATTCTAACACGCTCCGCTGTCTCGACGGCCCTGAAATCGGCGGCGGCAATTTTCTGAGCGACACCTCGCCCGAAGAGAAGGCGCCCGAACTGCGCGCGCTTCCGAATGTGCATTACAGTGAGTAAACTTGATACATTTCATGTCAACGACATCGAGCATTTCCTGGTATTCGACCAGCGATCACTTCAGGTTCTTCGCCGGGCGCGAGTGCCTTCGGGCGCTTGAGACTGACGCGAAACTGAAAAGAAAGAACTCATGAATATGAAGCAAACATTTTTTGTTTGGCTGTTGCTGGTGCTCGTGCTATTCGTGTCAGGCTCGGGCGCGCAGGCTCAGAACGTGAAAAAGAAAAGTTTCGGAAAAACACCGGAGGGCCAGCCGGTGGACATTTACACCTTGACGAACAGTCGTGGCGCCGAAGCGAAGATTACGAACTATGGTGGCATTCTCACCTCGCTACGCATCCCGGACCGCAACGGTAAGTTTGATGACGTAGTGCTCGGCTTCGATAATGTTGACGCGTATCTAAAGGGCGATCCGTGGTTCGGCGCACTCATCGGCCGCTATGGCAACCGGATCGCGAAAGGCCGTTTCACTTTGAACGGCGTCGAATACAAACTGGCGACTAACAATGGCGAGAACCATCTGCACGGAGGAGTCAAAGGCTTTGATAAAGTTATTTGGAACGCCAAGCCATTGAACGCGCCGAACGGCGCCGCCCTTGAACTGACTTACCTCAGTAAAGACGGCGAGGAAGGATATCCGGGCAATCTCTCAGTCAAAGTTATTTACACGCTGACGAATGCGAATGAGCTGCAGCTCGATTACTCTGCCATGACCGACAAAGATACGGTCGTCAATCTCACGCATCACTCTTATTTCAATCTTGCCGGCCAGGGGAACGGCGACATTCTCAATCATCGCTTGTACCTTAACTCCAGCCGATTCACACCGATTGACGCGGGATCGATTCCCACGGGAGAAATGCGGAGTGTCAGCGGGACGCCCTTTGACTTCACTCGCATGACGCCGATCGGCGCGCGCATCAACGCGGACGACGAGCAGTTGAAATTTGGGAACGGTTACGACCACAACTTTGTTGTGAACGGCAAAATGGAAGTACTACGCCTCGCAGCCAGGGTTTACGAGCCGACCACTGGACGAGTGATGGAGGTGTTAACAACCGAGCCGGGAATTCAGTTCTACAGTGGGAACTTTCTTGATGGCACGCTCACGGGCAAAGGCGGCAAAGTCTATCAACGGCGATATGCGCTTTGTTTGGAGACGCAGCATTTTCCCGATTCGCCGAATAAGCCGAATTTTCCGAGCACGGTTCTAAGAAAAGGCGCGCGTTATCACACGACTACAATCTACAGATTTTCTGTTCAAAAATAGCGTTGACTTAAGACGCAGGAAGCAACTGATCGTCATTTGCCATTTTTCATTTGCCATTGGTTGAGGCTGACCTCGATGCACGTCCAAATGGAAAATGAAAAATGAAAAATGACAAATGGAGAATTGCAATTGTTTTCTTCTTCTCGGTATCTCTATGCTTCTGTGGCCCTCTCTTGTTTTCTTCATCACACTCGCAAATACGACCGGCGCTCAGGGAGGCGTTCAAGAACGATTTTCTGATCGGAGCGTCGCTCAGCCGCAGTCAGATTTATGAGGAGGACGCCCGCGTCACGGCGCTGATCGTATCGCAGTTCAACACCATTACGCCTGAGAACATTTTAAAATGGGCGTTGGTCCATCCGGCTCCTGACAAATACGATTTCGACGCGGCCGATCGCTATGTCGCGTTCGGTGAGAAGCATGGGATGTTCATCATTGGGCACACTCTGGTGTGGCACAACCAAACTCCGGCTTGGGTCTTTCAAGACGACAAAGGCAACGCCACGAATCGCGAGACCTTGCTGAAGCGTCTGCGGGACCACATCGCGACCGTGGTCGGTCGTTACAAAGGAAGAATCAAAGGCTGGGATGTCGTTAACGAGGCATTGAGTCAGAACGGCACCATGCGGCAGTCGCCCTGGATGAAAATCATCGGCGAAGATTATCTGGCAAAGGCTTTTGAGTTTGCCCATGAAGCGGACCCCGATGCGCAGTTGTATTACAACGATTACGATCTAGAGCTGCCGGCGAAACGAAAAGGGGCCGTGGCGTTAATCACGAGACTAAAAGCACACGGAGTTCCCATCACAGCGATCGGATTGCAGAACCACGATCAGATGAACTGGCCGTCAGTGGCTGATGAGGATGCAACCATCAGCGCGTTTGCACGACTCGAAATCAAAGTTAACGTCACCGAATTGGATGTGGACGTGCTGCCGCGTCCGACGAAGCCTGGCGCTGATTACGCGCTGGACATTCCAGCGACTCCGCAGCTAAATCCCTACTTGAACAGGTTGCCTGATGCAGTGCAACAGGCTTTGGCGAATCGCTATGCGGATTTGTTTCGCGTCTATCTAAAGCATCGCGACGCGATCGACCGCGTGACCTTTTGGTGTGTGACCGATGGCGATTCATGGCTCAACAACTGGCCGATCAGAGGCAGAACTAATTACCCGCTACTGTTCGATCATAGTGGTCAACCCAAACCGGCGTTCAATGCCGTGGTGAAATTAAAGCTTGCAAATTAGAGAACGAAAGCTGCAAATTGTGCGGCGAGCAGACGGGCCAGCAATTCTTAAGTTTTTCAAAGTGACTGAGGAATATCTATGACCAGCAACGATTACCAACCAAAACCTGGACACAAATTCACTTTTGGGCTATGGACGGTGGGCAATCGTGGCCGTGATCCTTTTGGCGATGCGACGCGTCCGAGTCTGAGTCCGATCAAGATCGTGCGCGAGTTAAGCAGGCTGGGCGCTTACGGAGTCAATCTTCACGACAACGACCTTGTGCCGATCGATGCAACGCCGCAGGAACGCGACCGAATCGTGCGCGAATTTAAGCAGGCCCTGGACGATCATGGAATGAAAGTTCCCATGGCCACGACGAACCTTTTTTACGATGCGGTGTTCAAGGACGGCGCGTTTACTTCCAACGATCCGCGCGTGCGTCTTTACGCGTTGCAGAAGACGATGCGTTCAATAGATCTGGGTGCGGAGCTGGGCGCACATATTTACGTTTTCTGGGGCGGCCGCGAAGGCGCAGAGGTGGATGCGGCGAAGGACGCACGCGAAGCATTGAAGTGGTATCGCGAAGCACTGAATTTTCTCTGCGAGTATTCCATCGACCACGGTTATGATTACAAATTCGCCCTCGAGGCCAAACCAAACGAGCCGCGCGGGGACATTTATCTGCCAACCACCGGTGCGATGCTGGCGTTCGTTGCCACACTCGATCATCCCGAGATGGTTGGCGTCAATCCCGAAGTCGGTCACGAACAGATGTCGGGCCTGAATTTTTATCATGTGGTGTCCCAGGCCATCGAAGCCGGCAAGCTGTTTCACATCGATCTGAACGATCAAAAAGGACCGCGCTTCGATCAGGACCTCCGTTTCGGCTCCGAGTCAATCAAGAATCTTTTCTTTCTCGTCAAGCTGCTGGAAGATTCGGGCTATGAAGGACCGCGTCACTTTGACGCTCATTCGTATCGAAGTGAGGACGAAGCCGGGGTTTGGGAATTCGCCGCCGGCTGCATGAGAAATTATCTAATCCTCAAGGAGAAGGCGCGCCGATTCAATGAAGACACCGAGATTCAATCGCTGCTTGCGGAGATTCGCTCAACGCCTGGTGAAAACACGAATGGCGCCGGCCCTTACACGCGTGCCAGAGCCGACAGCATAAAAGCGCTGCCGTTGGATCGAGCTCAACTAGCGGCGAAAAAACTGCCTTACGAACGCCTCGATCAATCGACGGTCGATATTCTGTTTGGTGTGCGCTGAGTTCGCCGTGAATCGCGGCTCGTGGCTTCATCAAGCAAGACGGCATAGCCGCACCCCTGAAAGAGGTTTTTGAGCAAAGGCTCTCGCCAATTCACTTAACGGAGGAAAACTAGACGTGGAAATCACAGTCCCTGAATGTGAACACGAGTTCGGCGAATTCAGCGTCTTGATTTTCAGTATTCGCCGAAATGCAAAGGTACAGTTTGGGTTCTTCTGCTTGTTCCTGATTGCCGTTCTCTGCGCGCCAGCAATTTCTCAGGCCCAGGTGCTCGGTGATCCAATCGATGTCAGCCAGGATTTTCAGAGGATGGACAGTGTCTACTTTATTGGCGCGCGGGTCACGTCATTCGATCCAACCACTGGACAGGGCAGGTTGCAATGGGATCGATACCTAAGAAACACGACGCTATCTTTCAACAAAATTGATGTGGGTTTCACCCGCGGTCGGGCTACTGAATTTCCGGGGACTGAATACGATCAAGATCCGTCGCTGCCTTTCTCCCTTACGTTTCTAAGTCCGCGCACAGTGCGCTTGCGTTTTTCCACGCGAGCGGTGCCTCTGGGTGAAGAGAACTCGCTAATGCTTGCAGGCCCGGTTCCGAGTAACAATTGGAGGGTTGAGCAAACCGATCAAGCGATTATCTACAAGAGCGCTCATGGTGAAGTGCGCATAATTAAACAGCCGTGGCATGTCGAGATATACGACGAACGCGGACATCTCCTGACGCGCACACAGAACATCGGTGATCCGGCGACTTTCATCACTCCGATTCCATTTTCGTTCGTACGGCGCGCCAGTGATTTAAGCCGCCGCATGGCGGCCACTTTTGAGCTACAGCACGACGAGAAGATCTTCGGTTGCGGTGAGTCGTTTACCAGACTGAACAAGCGCGGGCAACACATCAACGTCTTTGCGCGGGACGGCATGGGAACGCAGAACGAATACATGTACAAGCCGATTCCTTTCTTTCTGAGTAGCAACGGGTATGGAATGTTCGTGCACACGAGCGCCCCCGTAACTTTTGACTTTGGCAAATACTACGACGCGCACAACGTGATCTATTCCGGCGACGAAGACCTTGACCTTTTCATCTTTCTCGGCGAGCCCAAGGACATTCTTTCGGAATACACAGCGCTGACCGGTCGCAGTCCCGTTCCGCCGCTTTGGTCATTTGGATTTTGGATGAGCCGCATCACTTACAATTCAGAAGAGCAAGTGCGCGAGGTAGCAAAGCAGTTAAGAGCGCACCTTGTGCCCGCTGACGTGATTCACCTCGACACCGGTTGGTTCGAAACGGATTGGCGCAGTGATTATCGCTTTTCCCCGTCACGCTTCCGTGATCCGGCGAAAATGATTGCTGATTTGAAGCAGCAGGGGTTTCACATAAGTCTTTGGCAGTACACATACTTTACGAGCAAAAACGATTTGTGGAAAGAGATGGTCGCGCACGGTTACCACGTGAGGAACGAGAGTGGGCAATTGCCTTTCGAAGATGCCACCCTCGACCTGAGCAATCCGGAAGCCGTCAAATGGTATCAGGCGAAGCTTGCAAATCTTTTGAAGCTCGGTGTCGGCGCAATCAAAGTTGATTTCGGCGAGGGCGCCCCATTGACCGGACAGTATGCTTCTGGCCGCACCGGCTGGTATGAACACAATCTTTATCCCTTGCGCTACAACAAAGCCGTCGCCGAGATTACGAAACAGGTGACGGGCGATAACATCATCTGGGCGCGCAGCGCCTGGGCCGGCAGTCAACGCTACCCCTTGCATTGGGGCGGCGATGCCGAGAACACGAATTCGGCGATGGCCGGCGAGTTGCGCGGCGGCCTCAGTTTCGGGCTCTCAGGTTTTACTTACTGGAGTCATGACGTGGGCGGATTCGTGCAGCGCGCGCCACGCGATCTGTATCGTCGCTGGTTGGCCTGGGGCGTGCTGACTTCGCACACGCGCGCGCATGGTGCGCCGCCGCGCGAGCCTTGGGAATATGAAGAGGGATTGACCGAAGATTTTCGACGCGCGCTCGGGTTGAAGTATTCCCTCATGCCTTACATCTACGCGCAAGCCAAGGAATCTTCTGGCCACGGTTATCCGATGCTGCGCACACTCTCCTTTGAATATCCAAACGATCCGGGCTCGTGGCAGATCGATGACGAATACCTGTTCGGATCGAGCCTGCTGGTCGCGCCGCTTTTCGAGAGCACGGACATTCGCAAGGTTTATCTTCCGCCTGGCGACTGGATCGACTATCAGACCGAAAAAGTTTATCCGGGCGCGCAATGGCACGACATCAAGGCGGGCGATATTCCAGTCGTTTTGCTTGTGAAGAACCACACAGTACTGCCGCACATGAAAGTCGCACAAAGCACAAAAGACATGGACTGGAATGATGTCGAGTTGCGCGTGTTCAGCAGCGATAACAGGCCGGTTACCGGATTGTTTGCCCTGCCCGAAGGCGCTCTTCAGATACTCAACTTGCGCCCGAGCGCCGGCGGGTTTGAGTTGGTCGATGATCCGCTTCGCGGAAAAGTGAGGTGGCGCATCACACGTTTTGACCGGCACTGATCTTCCTTTCCGCATCGAAAGTTCGCCGGCACTGCGCGCCAAAATCATGAAGCGCAAGATCTCGCGCCGAAAATTTCTCAAGCAGACTGCGTTTGCAGGTGCGGCTGTTCCGCTCGCCTCTTCTACACTCGCCCTCGAAGCGAAAAACTCTGTCGCCGCAAACAAAAGCAGACAGCCACTTTTCCTCTGGTACGACAAGCCTGCCAGTCAATGGGTTGAAGCATTGCCGATCGGCAACGGGCGACTGGGCGCGATGGTCTTTGGCGGGACGCCAAGCGAACGGCTCCAGCTAAACGAGGATACGCTCTATGCGGGTGGGCCATACGATCCAAATAATCGCGAAGCGCTGAACGCTTTGCCGGAAGCACGGCGGCTGATTTTTGCCGGTAAGTACAAAGAAGCAAATGATCTGATCGGTGAAAAGATGATGGCCCATCCGATCAAGCAGATGCCTTACGAGCCCGTCGGCGATCTGCGGCTCGAGTTTCCGGGACATAATGAGATTTCGAATTACCGTCGCGAATTGGATCTCGATACGGCGATTGCCAAGGTGTCTTATAAAGTCATCATGCGCGGCGAGAATGGCGACGCTTTTGGCGTCAAAGGCGCGCTGAAGTTTCAGGCGCGCGCGCGGATCGTCGTCAGCGGCGCGCGAACGATTGGAGAAAACGGGAAGATCGTCCTCAGCAATGCGAACTCTGCATTGATCCTGATCGCGGCGGCGACGAGTTACAAAACTTACAAGGACACGAGCGGCGATCCCGAAGCGCTGGTCGGAGCTTATCTAAATCGGATCAAAGGAAAATCATTTGCTGCGATGCACGCCGCGCATGTGCGCGAGCATCAGCGGCTGTTTCGGCGCGTGAGGCTGGATCTTGGGATCACGGAAGCCGCGAACCTGCCAACAGATCAACGACCGGCTAAATTTCTGGAAGGCGCCGACCCCCAGCTTGCGACGCTCTATTTTCAGTACGGACGGTACCTTCTCATTTCATCATCACGACCAGGGACGCAGCCGGCGAATCTCCAGGGTCTGTGGAACGAGTCAATGACGCCGCCGTGGGAATCGAAGTACACGATCAATATCAACACCGAGATGAACTACTGGCCTGCTGAGACGACTAACCTTTCCGAGTGCCACGAACCGCTGCTGCGAATGGTGACCGAATTGGTTGAGAACGGCAGCCGCACAGCGCAGATACAGTACGGTGCAAAGGGCTGGGTTTGTCATCACAATACAGATCTCTGGCGGCAGACCGCGCCGATTGATGGACCACTGTGGGGCTTCTGGCCCACGGGCGGCGCATGGCTATCTACGCATCTATGGAATCATTACGAGTTTACCCGCGACGATAAGTTTCTCGCGCGCGTCTATCCGGCCATAAAGGGCGCGGCGCAATTTTTTGTTGATACTTTGGTCGAAGAACCGAAACACAAATGGCTCGTCACATGTCCTTCGATCTCACCAGAGAACGTCCATCCGGCAGGCGTGGCGATCTGCGCGGGGCCGACAATGGATATGCAGATCCTGCGCGACGTGTTTACACATTGCATCAGGGCTGCGCAGATACTGCGGATCGAAAAGGATTTCGCCGCAAAACTGGTTCAGATTCGTTCCCGGCTGGCGCCGATGCAGATCGGCCGCGCAGGTCAATTGCAAGAGTGGCTTGAAGACTGGGATGTTGAAGCACCGGAGCTGCAGCACCGGCACGTCTCGCATCTCTACGGATTGTTTCCCAGCAATCAGATTACACCGGGCGCCACTCCGGATCTGTTTGCTGCGGCAAGAAAGACTCTGGAGTTGCGCGGCGATGTCGGTACTGGTTGGAGCCTGGCGTGGAAGATCAACTTGTGGGCCAGGTTGCTTGATGGCGACCATGCGTATTTGCTCTTGCAGAAAGCGTTGACGCCTGTTTATTCAAAAGACGTCAAGCATCAAGGCGGCGGCGGCGTCTATCCAAATCTTTTCGATGCTCATCCGCCATTTCAGATCGATGGTAACTTCGGCGCGACCTCAGGAATCGCCGAGATGCTCTTGCAATCACACAACGGCGAGGTTCATTTGCTTCCTGCCTTACCGATAGCCTGGCCCAAAGGCAGTGTCAGAGGATTGCGCGCGCGTGGTGGATTTGAAGTCGACATTGACTGGCGAGAAAGAAAATTGACGCGGTCGACTGTTCGAAGCATCAACGGAACCGACTGCAAGGTGCGCTATGATGAACGGGTGGTCAGCCTGCATCTTCCACCCGGCGGGGCAGCGCGCTTGAATCAAAAGCTTCAGCGCGTAGGTTAAGAGTGAGGTTAAATCGAATCATCGCGACTACGTTGAGGTTGTCGAGAACGCTCGCACTGTGCTAATGCCACCAGGGTTTTCAGGCAACAGCAATGTCGCCGAACACGCTCGCATCTAATTCCCTCGCACAATTCGATCAAGCATCTCTACCAAAGCTTCAGTCGCAGACCATTGTGGATTGTGATCGGCGGTGAGTTGCAGCACCGGCCAAGCGCGATCTCTTGCGCGCAGGGACTGAGAATAGAAGTCGTCGTCTTTGGCTTCCTTGCCCTTTTCCACCGTGAGAATATAGGTGGCTGGAAGTTTGCGCGCGGCCTGGTTCTTGAGCACGATGGGCTCAGTGAAAGTTTTCAGGGGCTGCGGCACATTTGGGCGGCGGCTGATCAGGTTTCACCCACGCAGGCACGACGTAGTCGCCTTTCGTCATCGATTTGAGGAAGTCATTGCGGTTGCCGAAAATCGTCGTTACGCTTTCGCCGTCATTGGCTGTCAATCTCCGCAAACGGTCCTGATTGAGATTCGCCAACTCGTCCGGGAGTCTGACTATCACTTCCGTAATCCAATCGAAGGTGGGCACTTTCACTACGGCTTCAACCGGCAGAGAAAAAGTATTGACTTGCGAGTCCTGAGCTTGTGCGGTCGCAACCGAAGCATCGTCGCCCGGAAGCAAATCAGTATTCGCAACCAGCAACATCAGCTGAGTCCGATGGTCCGCGCTGAAGTCGTTCGTCGATGCGACCCTGAAAAGGAGACGGCGTGAAGACAACGGAATCGAGCGCCAGCGCGCGATTCGATCCTTCCTCAGTCAACACGACGGGCGCGGTCGCTGGAGTCGTTCGCTGGTAGACCCGCACGTAATCAACCAGCATGGTTCGCGGAAATATCGCCGTCGCGTCTGGACTGCCGGGCCAGTCTCCGCCGACCGCCACGTTGAGCAGAATGAAAAATGGATGATCGAAAGCCCATTTCATCCCCGGCGCGAGATCGGCACGTGTCCAGGTTTTGTAGAGAACGTCGTCGCAGTAGAAGCGAATGACATTCGGTTCCCATTCGACCGCGAACACATGAAACGAATCGGCGAATCGCTTGTTGTTCGGGAGCGAGTACGAGGAGCCCAGCCCGGTGCCGCCAGTGTACCCTGGCCCATGGATCGAGCCGTGAATAATTGAAGGCTCCTTGCCGATATTCTCCATGATGTCGATTTCGCCGCAAGCAGGCCACCCGACCTTATCGATATCGTCACCTAACATCCAGAACGCCGGCCAAAGTCCCTGACCCTGTGGAATCCTGATGCGCGCTTCGATACGCCCGTACTTGATCGTGAATTTATGTTTCGTGATCCAACGCGCCGAAGTGTAATCGCGCGTTACTTTGTCAGCTCCAGTGTATTTCTCTTTGATAGCTTTGATGACCAGCGAGCTACCAGACTGATAGGCGTTGTCGATGCGGTTCGTATAGTACTCGAGTTCCTGATTTCCCCAACCGTTCCCTCCAACTTCAGCAGTCCACCTGGTCGAGTCGGCCGGCGAGTCGTCTGGTCCATTGAATTCGTCGCTCCAAACCAAATTCCAATCGGAAGGTCCCGCAGCGCCGTCGAAATCAAGAAACTCAGCGACGGCGGCATTTACTTTTTGGTATTCGCATGACGGCGCGAGATGGCCGCAATCACTGTCCAACTCGAGCGTCTTGGCCTGCAGCAGGCGAGCGAACTCCAGAGCGGGCGCCGGAGTAACTACGTGGTCCAACCTGGCGATGATTATGAAAACCTTGGCTCTTACCTCGTGGGCGGCGCGGTCCATCGAACCGCCGAAGACTTCCGATACGTCCAAAGCCATCATTGCCTGGGCTTGCCGTATCTTGTTGTTCGCATCAAAGCCGGCTTCTTGTTCGGCTTTCTTGAGCGCATCGAAAAACTGTTGGCGGGTGACGCGTTTGTTGTAGTTCTCTGGCGTCGTCAGCAGCAACTCGCCGAATTCATACTCGACCACACGCGCCGGGTTCGTCGTGTAGTTGCCGTTATTCCAGTCGCGGTCGTTCACAATCGCATCAATCTGCGCCTGCCACAGCAGTAAATCGTAGCTAGCCAATCGCGGAGAACCGACGATCGGAATCGCCTTATCCATGAAATTCGGATAAGAAACCATCCATTCAAATGTCTGCATGCCGCCCATCGAGACACCGATTACCGCTTTTACATGATTAAGGTGCAGTACCTTCGTCAATAGCTCATGCTGGGAATCGACAGTGTCACGCAAGGTGAATTTGGGGAAGCGCATGCGCGGCTGCAGCTTGCTGTTCGAAGGTGATGAAGAGACGCCGTTGCCCAGCGCGTCGATAGCGATCACGAAATACTTTTCGCTATTAACCAGCCTGCCCGGTCCGATGTTCGACTTCAGTTGCTCAGTCGTTCCCGAAGCCCACGTGGGAAAGACAATCGCATTCGATCTCTGCTCGTTCAGCGTGCCGAAAGTTCGATAACCAATCCGGCAATCGAGAATTACTTCGCCGCTTCTAAGCTTGAAATCGCCGAGCGAAGCAAATTGCTGCTCCTGTGCAACAACTCCGATCGAGAGGAGTTGAATTGAAAAACAGATCTGAAGCGCACGATGAAGGTAATTGCTTATCAACTTGTTACTTCTGAAATACGAGGTTATCCACGGCGATCGTGCCACGTTGCGGTGTGCATTGATTGCAGTAGGCGCTAATGCTTACCGCGGTCAATCTCCTGAGCACGTCCTTTGTGTCGACCTTCTGCTCGACCCATGACGGTTGCGAAAGAGACTTCAATGGAATCAGGTAAGTGTTGAAGCCCGGCTTTAACTTGAGCGAGATTTGCGGGAACCCTGCATTCAGGGGGATTCCCTGACCATGACTGATGAATTCCACGCGCAGTCCTTCGGTTCCGGTGGCGTAGAGTTGGATCGAGAGGTTTCGGTAAGCGCTTACGTCATCTGCCACGGGTTTGCCCTCTTTACTCGGATGGCCCTGGATTTCGACCGTGACATTGGCCCACTGGTTCGGACCCACCAAGCTGTATTCAAAAGTAGCAACTCGATTTTGCTCGTTGCCTTTCACCCTAACAATTTCCGGAGCGCCGGGTGAGGCGTTCGCTAGTCCCTTGAATTGGACGGGAGTCGATTCCTGCGCAGTGTAGATCTGCACCAAGCCCCCGCCATTGCTAACAGGCCGGCCATTTTCCATCTTCTCAAAATTAGCGTAGACGAACTCGTCGGCTGCCGGTTTGTCAGATTGTGCCGAAACGGTCGCCGAAAAGGTTCGTCCGTTCGGCGCTACTGCGCTGACCGTCACCAGCACGGCAAGTGAGAAACGAAAGAAACGCGTCGCGAGCATCATGGGAACCATTTCTCCTTGAATTTCAAATTGAGTTCGTGCCGGGAGCGGAGCTTATATCCGGAAAGAAACCGGCACAAGCGAACCTCAAGGCTATAAATATCAAAAAGCGTCAACCATTGAACGAATCGTCAAACGCTCGCGGAAGTCGCGCAACGGGAAAGGCGCACGGCTGTGATATTCCAGGGCGACGGGTTTTCCGGGAATCAAGTCGAAGTAATTGTCAGAAAACGAGCCGTCGAGATCATTTATGGAAAGATAGACAGCTTTAGCAAATTTATCCGAGCTCACCGTTACTCGAAAGCCACCGCGCGTGGGCACCACCGCGAACGTGATGGAGGGCTTTGGCAGCCGCAATTCTTTAAACGGCGCGAAAAAATAATCATGACTGGAAGCCACTTTGCCGCCGACCAACAGCTCGCAATAGACATATGAGTTTTTCGCGTCTCTCCCGTCCAGCAGGTCAGTCAAGGTGAGGTCGAAGTAGGAATGGCTGGCCAACGGCGCGATCGTGACTTCACGATCGAAGCTCTTCAGCACATGTCCATCAAAATCCATCAAACCAACGTGAATTGTCGCAGGCGCAGGTTTTGTTTGATCTGAGACGACGTAGAATTCAAGTCTTCCATTCTCGGCGTGCGGACTGATCAGCAAATGTGTATAGAAGTGACGCGCGTAATATTGCAGTGCTTTCCAACGCCCGTGGTAATCGATGCTGGACCAAGACGCGACGGGCCAGCAATCGTCAATCTGCCAGTACAACGAACCCATGTTGTGCGGCATGATGCGGCGCAAGTGCTCGGCGCCCGTGCGGATGCCTTCTGCCTGTAACACCTGGCTGACGTAGAGAAACGATTCAAAGTCTTTCGGCTGTGGGTATTCCCGCAGCATGTACTCGCGAATCAGTTGATTGCCGCGCGGGTGACGTTGATGGGCCAACATGACCGGCGATTGAATATCACGCTCAGTCGCAAGCGTATACGTTTTGACTGTATCGATCTGAGGAAACGATTGAAAACCGTATTCGCTCATGAAGCGCGGATGCTGCTTTTCATATTCCGAGAATGGCGCCGCCGCATGCCACACCTGCCAGTAATGCACGTCGCCCATGCGTTGCGAATCGGGATCGTCTTCAAGATTGGAGCTCGGCGAGCTGGGCCAATAAGGCCGCGATGGATCGAGCGCGGCCGTAACTTCTTGCAGCACGCCATGAAAGATTTTCTTGTAATCGTCCCAGAGGCTTGCCGGCAGAGTTTGTTTCCAACCCCAATGCTGCCAGGCCGTTTCGATTTCGTTGTTTCCGCACCAGATGACAATGCTCGGATGATTTCGCAGCCGCGTCACGTTATCGATGGCCTCATGTCTAACGTTGTCCAAAAATTCCGGAGTTGCTGGATACATGCTGCAGGCGAACATGAATTCCTGCCAGACCAGAATTCCCATTTCATCGCACGCATTGTAAAAATCGTCGCTCTCGTAGATGCCGCCGCCCCAGACGCGCAACATGTTCATGTTCGCGTCACGCGCTGAGCCGACGAGTTGCCGGTATTTCTCTTTCGTGATGCGGGTGGGAAAACTGTCGGCCGGAATCCAGTTGGCGCCTTTAGCGAACACCGGAATGCCATTGATGAAAAACGTAAAGCTCTTGCCTGATTCGTCAGGCTGTTGCCGCAGCTCTAAGGAGCGCACACCCGCGCGCGTGTTTTTTTGATCGATCAACTTCCCCTCGATTAACAGTTGAGCCTGTAAGCTGTAAAGCGGATGAGCGCCCAGACCGTTCGGCCACCAGAGTTGCGGATGGGCAATTGTGAAATCGACGGGAATCTGGTTGATGCCTTTAGCGAACGAGATCTGTTTTTCGGCGGCGATGGTGCTGGTCGTTAAGTTTCTCAACACCAGTGTTGCTTTACTGGAACGATCCGCTTCGATCTCGACAGTCGCCGTGAGCGACGCAGCGGCGGGCGTGA
>WNFT01008050.1_pt1 | contig 17212 bp, 12 predicted proteins | sample 5400191 | NCBI WGS metagenome assembly WNFT01 (sample SAMN13153359, study PRJNA577476) | soil metagenome | isolation source: 80 cm saprolite under Madrone tree | place: USA:California | collected 2016-06-14 | reverse complement strand
CAGGACAATCTCGCCAGTTTGGATATGGAACTCTCCGCCGAACAATTGAAATCCCTCGATGGAGCAAGCCGAATCGAACCTGGATTCCCTCAGAGTATTTACGACAGAGAAATGGTTCGTGCAATTAGGTATGGCGGCATGTGGGATCGCTTGCTGCTCTAAGTGCGACCCTTCAGGCGGAATCGTGATGCAGGTGCCGGCGTTTGAGCTTCCCGCTTGCCCCCAAGTGACGGGCAAGCCGGAAGTTGTCGGTTCGTCCGTCGGATCAGTACCGAGAAACGCCCTTGTATGGAGTGATGTGGCTAACTTGCTGGTAGGCAGCGAGCATAAGCTTCGCCCACGTTGACGGCGACGCCTTGCACTTCGGCTGGGATCGTGCGGTATTTTTCGGGAACCTTGAGACCTTCAAGCCGGTGTCTTCTCCCGGGCCGCCGTGCAGCTCGACGACGATCAACATCCGCAGCTCAAACCGGACATCTCTGACAATGTCGGTCCCGTCAAATCCTTTTTGAGGGCAGTTCTCCATTCGAGGCAGCCGCCATTGATGGCGCCTTTTGCGTACCGGGTTCTTTCTTCGATTCGCCGCTATTTGTAGATGTTGCCGATGCGATGAGGAATGTAGGTGATGGTGGAAAACTCCGCGACCGCGCCAGGCCCCGCGGGGGACTGCGACTCGAAGCCGACGCGGACCGGAAGTTCCGTGTCTAGGCTGAAGGTGCGCAGGATTTGCCAATTTTGTCCGTCCCTTGAGAAGTAGAAGACGTAAGTCCTGCCGCTCTTCGCGATACGCAGATATACCGAATCTTTCGCCAGGTTCATGGAATTGCAGTCGTCGGAGAGCCCTCGGGTAACCACGGTGACGAGTGTGGGCTTTCCGTCCGGTGAGAACTCGAATGACAGTTTTGCCCAGTGGTGATCGTCGCCCATCACCATCAGCGCCCCTGCGTCCCACTTGCTGGCGAACTTCACTGTCACTCGGGCGCTGAGAACGTAATCGGAGCCTGGCGTGAACAACAGGATCGGGGCACTGTTAGCCACCGTGCCGTCAAATGGGTCGACGAACCAATCCGTCTTCAGCTTCGAGGAGATGGTGAGCACGTTCTTGCTGTCTATGTTCCAGGAGTGCGGTGTGTTCTGCCAGTTGAGCGCGCCCGGAAGACCTGGGATGGACAACGCGGTCTGTCCGAAGGCAAGCGCCGAAGTGAGCCACAGCAGTAGTCCAGAACCTATATATCTCGCCACGCGTGCCTTCATGTCCTTGTCCTCCCGAAGCAGCGAAGGATAACCCGCCTTTGCCCCTCGCCTACTTCACGCCGACATATTCTCATAACGGATTACCCAGCGATGAGGTCAATTTTAGTTCCAAACGTGTTGCAACTTCTCCGCTAAATCCTTTTTCTTCAACCACTAACGCGGGCCGAATTGTTCGAACGGTTATCGAATTAATAAAGTACTTGACAAACTATCCGTTTCGTGCTATACAAGGACGTGAACATCGCGGCCCAGCGCCTTCTGAATCCTCGCCACACGCCTTCCGTTTGTTCTCTTCTTCGATCTTCCAACCTCCAACTTCTAGCCTCTAACTCACTGCCCCTTTGTTTTCATATTCTTACGAATTGCTTTTCCCGCAACTCCCTTGTTTTCACAACCATGCAAATTGCCCCGGGTGTTACGCCCAATCCATCTAACAAAGGAAAGAAAAATGACCCAGCAAATGGCTAAACCCAGCTTCATCAACAACTCCGCTCGCTGCACCTATCGTTTCGCCAACGGCGAGCGCTGCCGCCTCTCCGGCTCCAACCTCGACTCCGCCTTCTGCCCGAGTCACGCCAGTCTCCCCGATAACCAGCGCGAGCCCGCCGACACTGCCGCCTTCCTCACCACCTACCTCAAGGAATTCCGCTCCGCCATCCCCATCAACGACTTCCTCGCCCGCCTTCTCCTTCTCCTCGCCGAAAACAAAATCTCTCCCCGTCGTGCCGCCGTCCTCGCGTACATCACCAATCAACTCCTCCGCACCCTCCCCGCCATCGACCGCGAACTCAATCCCAAAGAAGATCCCAACCAACCTCCCGAGATCATCTGCGACATGCCCGTTCCCGAGCCGGAAATCTGCCCCAGTCCGAGCCAGTCTATACCGACTTGTGCACATAACCATGCGATTCATCGCAGCGCAAGATTTGCTTCAGCGGTGGCTTACGGGCTTCCGGCCGTCGACGTGTATACTCGGATGTCCAATTTATGATTCCTTTCTTACATCTTGGACCGATTACGATTCCCACCTTTGGCCTCATGGTGGCCACCGCCCTGCTCGTCTCCGCATACGTGCTGCAAGCGGATTTCAATCGCCGCCGCGCGCAGCTCGAGCGCATCCCGGGGTACAAAGGGCAGCGCGACGAAGGCTTTCTCATCATGGGCGTCGCGGGGATTGCCGGCCTGCTTGGCGCGCGGCTCTACCATGTCCTGGAAAGTCCCAGCGAGTTTTTTGCGGACCCATGGAATTTGCTGTTCAGCCGCTATGGATTTGCGTGGTTCGGTGGATTCCTCGGCGGCTTCGTGGCGCTGGTCATTCTGGCGCGGCGCTCAAGAATTCCGCTGCTGGAATTCTTGGATATTTGTTCGCCGGCGGCGTGCGTGGGTTACGCCATCGGACGCATCGGCTGTTTGCTTTCCGGCGATGGCGATTACGGTGTTCCCACTTCGCTGCCCTGGGGCATGAGCTTTCCCAATGGCGTCGTGCCTACCACGCTGCGTGTCCATCCCACGCCGCTCTACGAATTTTTCATCTGGCTCGCCATCGCCGCGTTCCTTTGGCACATGGGAACCAAATCGCTGCGCGGCCCGAAAGCCCGCGGCGAGATTTTTTGCAATTATTTGATTTTGACCGGCATCGCGCGCTTTCTCATCGAGTTTATCCGCATCAATCCCCGCTCGTTTTTCGGTTTGTCGAATGCGCAGGCGGCAAGCTTGCTGTCCATCCTCGTCGGCGCGGTGTTACTTTGGCGTATCAAAAGCCGATTTCATGCGCTCAAAAAAGAGCGCCGCATCGTAGAGCACATCGCCGTGCGCGGCGATGTGTTGCAACCGGAATATCACAAACCCACGACGGAATGCCCGCACCCGGAGCGCTGGCACATGTATGACTCCATGACCGCCGAAGCCGAAGTCCTCGATTTCTTGAAGGCGATCGTCACCACCATCAAACCCGAGTTGGTGGTCGAGACCGGAACGTTTTCCGGCTTGAGCACCCTGCGCATCGCCGAAGGCCTGAAAGCCAACGGCTTCGGCCGGGTAATCACCTGCGAGTACGACGCAAAAGTGTTTGCCGCGGCGAAGGACCGCTTCGCTGCCTCCGGGCTGGCTGAATGGATCGATGCGCGAAACGAGTCCAGCCTCCAGATGAAAGTGGACGGACGCATCGATCTACTCTTTTGCGACAGCGACGTCCCAATTCGTGACCAGGAAGTCCGCCGTTTTCTTCCGCAAGTAAATCCGTACGGATTGATTCTGATGCACGACGCCAGCTCCGCCATGCAAACCGTCCGCGAAGCCGCCCTGCGAATGGAGCGAGAAGGCTTAATCTCCGTGGTTCTGTTGCCGACCCCGCGCGGCTTGGTAGTAGCCCAAAAGCGCGCGGGTCGAATGTAGAAGCCGGGCTTTAGCCCGGCCCGCCCGCGTGGGCGGAGGAAACGCAGCGACGCGAACGGAGAGAGCCAGCGGAGAGAGCCAGCGCAGAGGAGAAAAGATGTGCTAGAGCATCTGGCGGAGGACGTACTGCAAAATGCCGCCGTGGCGGTAGTAGGAAACTTCTTCGGGAGTATCGACGCGAGCGACGACTGAAAAATTTTTGACTTTGCCGCCGTCGGATTTAGTGTGGACGCTGATCGATTTTCCGGGAGCTAGCGAGGCGATGCCTTCGATGTCGAAAATTTCGTGGCCGGTTAGGCCGAGCGATTCGCGATTTTCGCCGGCTTTAAATTCGAGGGGCATCACGCCCATGCCGATCAGGTTGCTGCGATGGATGCGTTCGTAACTTTCCGCGATGACGACGCGCACGCCGAGAAGGCGCGTTCCTTTGGCGGCCCAATCGCGCGAGGAGCCGGAGCCGTACTCTTTCCCGGCGATGACCATGAGCGGGACGCCGGCTTCGCGATACTTTACGGCGGCCTCGTAGATTGACATTTTTTCGCCGCCGGGAAGATACAAAGTCCAACCGCCTTCCGTGCCGGGGGCAAGCTGATTCCGCAGGCGAATGTTGGCGAAGGTCCCGCGCAACATGACTTCGTGATTGCCGCGACGCGCGCCGTAGGAATTGAATTCGTAAGGCTTTACGCCGTTGGCGATGAGATATTTTCCGGCAGGTGAATCGACGGGAATCGAGCCGGCCGGAGAAATGTGATCGGTGGTGACGCTGTCTCCGAGAACGGCGAGAACGCGCGCGGCGTGAACATCCGCGAGGGGCGGCGGAGTCTTGGGCATGTTTTCGAAGTAGGGCGGGAGCTTGATGTACGTCGATTTTGGATCCCACTGATAGAGATCGCCCTGCGGGACGTGCATCCCTTTCCAGTGCGCGTCGCCCTCATAAACCTCGCTGTACTGCTTCGTGTACATGCTGGTGGAAACCGCGGCGCGCACGGTGGTTTCGATTTCCTGTGGCGTGGGCCAAATGTCGCTAAGGAAAACGGGCTTGCCGGATTTATCGGAGCCAAGCGGCTCGGTGGTGAGATCGAGATCCATACGCCCGGCGAGTGCATAGGCGACCACGAGTGGAGGCGAAGCGAGATAGTTGGCGCGCACGAGCGGATGAATGCGTCCTTCGAAATTGCGATTGCCGCTGAGGACTGCGACAGCGACGAGATTATTTTCCTTGATGGCGGCGCTGATGGGATCGGATAGCGGGCCGCTGTTGCCGATGCAGGTGGTGCAGCCGTAGCCCACGAGATGGAACTTTAGTTTTTCGAGAAACGGCGTGAGTCCGGCGGCCGCGAGATAGTCGGTGACGACTTTGGAACCGGGCGCGAGGCTGGTCTTGACCCAAGGTTTCACTTGCAGGCCGCGCTCCACCGCTTTTTTAGCGAGGAGACCAGCGCCGAGCATCAACGAAGGATTCGAGGTGTTAGTGCAACTGGTGATGGCGGCGATGACCACTGCGCCGCTGGAAAAATCGAAGGAGTCGCCATTGCTGCGAACCTGGATGTGTTTTTGCGGGGCGCCTTCGACAACTTTTGTGAAGGACGACTTGGCGTTGCGCAGGGCGACGCGATCTTGCGGGCGCTTGGGTCCGGCGACGGTGGGCTCGACGGTGCCGAGGTCGAGCTCGAGCTTGTCGCTGAAAATCGGATCAGCCGTGGAATCAGTGCGGAAAAGCGATTGCTCCTTGCAATAGGCTTCGACGAGCGCGATTTGCTCGTGCGCACGCCCGGTGAATTGGAGATAGGCGAGCGTTTCGGGATCGACCGGGAAAAAACCCATGGTCGCGCCATATTCCGGAGCCATGTTAGCGATGGTGGCGCGATCGGGAACGCTGAGGGTGGAGAGGCCGGTGCCGTAGAACTCGACGAATTTGCCGACCACACCTTTTTTGCGCAGCATTTCGGTGACGGTGAGGACGAGGTCGGTGGCCGTGGCGCCTTCGCGCAGCTTGCCGTGCAGACGGAAGCCGACGACTTCGGGAATCAACATGGAAGAAGGCTGGCCGAGCATGGCGGCTTCTGCTTCGATGCCGCCAACGCCCCACCCAAAAACGCCAAGCGCATTGACCATGGTGGTGTGGGAATCTGTGCCGACGACAGAATCGGGATAGGCTTCGACGCGGGTTCCAAAAGGAGCGGCGCAGACGACGCGTGCGAGATATTCGAGATTCACCTGGTGGCAGATGCCAGTGTCGGGAGGAACGACCTTGAAATTTTTAAAAGCGGTTTGGCCCCAGCGCAGGAACGCATAGCGCTCGACGTTGCGCTGAAATTCCAGCTCGGCGTTTAGGCCGAAGGCATTGGCGTCGCCGAATTTGTCGACTTGCACGGAATGGTCAATGACCAGCTCGGCAGGGAATAGTGGATTGATGCGCGAGGGATTGCCGCCCATGCGCTTGACCGCTTCGCGCATGGTGGCGAGATCGACGATGGCGGGAACGCCGGTGAAATCCTGCAGCAAAACGCGCGCGGGCATGAAGGCGATTTCTTTTTGCGCGGCGTTGGGAGTCCAGCCGGCGAGGGCGCGAATGTCGTTGGGGCCAACGAAGCGGCCATCTTCGCAGCGCAAAAGATTTTCGAGGAGGATGCGGAGGGAAAACGGCAGCTTAGCGACGGCGTGCATGCCGTGCTTTTCCAGCTTTTCGAGGCGATGAATATCAAAGGATTGCGCGCCAACGTTGAGCTTGTCGCGCGTGCCGAAAGAATTGCCTGCGGGGATGGCCATTCTGGCTTCCTTTCCTGGGTAGCGCAGCTTTATATCATAGCTGAAAACGAAACCGAGCGCGGGCGACTATACTGGTAGACGATGAAGATTGTTTTGATTTCGACGTATGAGTTGGGGCGGCAGCCTTTTGGGTTGGTGTCGCCGGCCGCTTGGCTGAGGAAGCGTGGGCATGCGGTGACGTGTTTTGATTTGACGCGGCAGGAGTTGGATGCGCGGGCGGTTGGCTCGGCGGAGTTGGTGGCGATTTATTTGCCGATGCATACAGCAACGCGGCTGGCTTGCAAGTTGATTCCTTCGTTGCGGGAGCAAAATGGTGGGGCGCATATTTGTTGTTATGGGTTGTATGCGCCGATGAATGCGAAATACTTGCAGTCGCTGGGCGTGGAGACAATTCTGGGCGGGGAATTTGAGGGTGGGTTGGTGCGGTTGGCGGAGCAGCTGGCGGCGACGCGATCCCGACACGGCGAAGCGGCGAGGGTGGAGGACGGCAAAAAGGCGCCGGGGCCCGAAAAGCCGCAGGGCTACGAAGACTCCGCCCTGCGCTACAGGGACAGGGATGCGCTAAAGCGCATCCCTACAACGCTTGTAGCGTCGCAAACGGAGCCGATGATATCGCTGGAGCGGCTCAAATTTGAGGTGCCGGATCGGACGGGGCTGGCGCCGATTGCGAAGTATGCGCACCTGATTGTGCCTGGCGACGGGTACCGCTTGGTGGGGTCCACGGAGTCTAGCCGGGGGTGCAAGCATCTTTGCCGGCATTGCCCGATTGTGCCGGTTTACAACGGCGTGTTTCGCATTGTGGAGCGCGAGGTGGTGTTGGCGGATGTGCGGCAGCAGGTGGCGGCGGGGGCGCAGCATATTTCGTTTGGGGATCCGGATTTTTTTAATGGGATACGGCATGCGATGGAGTTGGTAGAAGCGTTTCACCGCGAATTCCCCAGCGTAACGTACGACGTGACCATCAAGATTGAGCATTTGCGGAAGCAGGAGCAGCATTTGGCGCGGCTCCGGGACACGGGATGCTTGTTTGTGATAAGCGCGGTGGAGTCGGTGAACGAAGAAATTTTGGAGCGGCTGGATAAGGGGCACACGCGCGAGGATTTTCTGTATGTGGCGCGAAAATTTCGCGAGCTGGGGATGACGTTGCATCCGACGTTTGTGCCGTTTACGCCGTGGACCACGATGGAGGGGTATTTGGAGTTGCTGCGCGTTTTGGCGGCGGCGGAATTGATTGAGAATGTTGCGCCGATTCAACTGGGGATTCGGCTGCTGATTCCGAAGGGTTCGCGGCTGCTGGAATTGGAGGAAGTGCGCCGAGGGGTGGGGGCGTTTGACGCGGAGTCGCTGGTGTACCCGTGGAGGAATACGGATGCGCGGGTGGATGCGTTGAGTGACACCGTGCAATCGATTGCGGCGGAGGCGGATAGGAGAGCCTACGCGGGATCAGTTGGTGGCGATTGGAGGGGCGGCGGTGGCGCGAGCACCGGAAAAAGTTGTCGCAGCAGATGGATTTGTTTAGTGCGAAAGAAGAAAAAAGCTCAACACAGAGGACACAGAGGAAACCGCACAGAGGGCACGGAGAAGTACGAGCGGATTGCGGCTGCTTCAGCGCTTTTTCAGCCGTGAAAGCGGCGGCAAGCCCGCCGCACTCCAAAGTAAGATGAAAGTGAAACGGCTGTTGGTGTTTGCGGGGAAGTTGGGGTATCAGACGCGGAGCTTTGACGCGGTTGCGCGGAAGCTTGACGTCGAGTTGGTGTTTGTTACGGATCGGTGTCATCAGTTGGATGATCCGTGGGGAGATCGGGCGGTTGCGGTGCATTTTGAATCGCCGGAGGTTGCGGCGTACACGGTGTTGGAAGTGGCGCGTGCCGGCCAAGGCGTTGACGGGATTTTAGCGCTTGGCGATCGCCCGGCGGTTGCGGCGGCTTATGTGGCGCGCGGATTGGGGCTGGCATACAACCATCCTTTGGCCGTGGAAGCTTGCCGTAGCAAATTGCGGATGCGCGAGGTGTTTCGCGATGCGGGGCTGCGCGTGCCGTGGTTTCGCGCGGTGGCGTTGCAGCCGCCACCGGAGCCGGCGCTGCTGGGGATTACGTATCCGTGCGTGCTGAAGCCGCTTTCGCTTTCGGCGAGCACCGGAGTGATTCGCGCGAACAATCGCGAGGAGTTTTTGCAAGCGGCGGCGCGTGTGCGGGGCGTGCTGGAGTCGCCGGAAATTTTGGCGAGCCGGGAAGCGAATCTGGATCAGATGCTCGTGGAGGGGTACATTCCGGGAACGGAAGTGGCGGTCGAAGGCTTGCTAACGGACGGAGAGCTTCGCGTGCTGGCGATTTTTGATAAAGCGGATCCGCTGGAGGGGCCGTTTTTTGAGGAGACGATTTACGTTACGCCTTCGCGATTGGGTGAGGCGCAACGGAAAGAGATTGAAAAGTGCGCGGTGGATGCGGCGCGGGCGCTGGGACTTTCGCATGGGCCGGTGCATGCGGAGTTTCGGATTAACGAGGAGGGAGTGTGGCCGTTGGAAGTGGCGCCGCGGCCGATAGGGGGATTATGCGCGCGGGCGCTGCAGTTCGTGAGCGACGAGTGCGATGAAGTCATGGGGTTGGAAGAGTTGTTGTTGCGGCACGCGGTGGAGATGCCCGTTGGAGATTGGAAACGCGAGACGGCGGCTTCGGGAGTGATGATGATTCCAGTGCCTGCCAGCGGCGTGTTGGAGAGCGCGGAGGGGGAGGAATTGGCGCGGGCGGTACCTCATATTGTTGGGCTGGAGATTACGGCGCGGTTGCATGATTACATTGCGGCTTGGCCGGAAGGCTCGAGTTATTTGGGATTTCTGTTTGCGCGGGCGGAGACGGCGGGAGAAGTGGAAGCGGCGTTGCGGGCGGCGCATGAGAAGTTGCGGTTTGCGATTCGGGAGAGGTTGGCGGTGGAGCACCCGGCGACGAGGCGCGTGGTGGGGGTAGCTGGGGTGCGAATAGGAAAAAAGATTTAACACAGAGCACACAGAGGAAGCACAGAGGTCGCGGAGACGCTTCGAGCGCGCATTCAATTGCCGACGAACGGAAAATTAGCTTTTGGCTTTGGGGGCGACGTAGCCTTCGGGGAGCTTGGCGCCTTCGCCGAAGAAGAATTGCTCCATTTGTTCTTCCATGATTTTTTGGGAGCTGGGGTCGAGGGGATTGAGGCGGTATTCGTTCATCACCATTTTGGAATGTTCGATCCAGAGCTTCCAGGCATCCTTTGAAACATTTTCGAAGACGCGCTTGCCGAGCTCGCCTTTCCAGGGCGGGCGGTCGAGGCCGGGCAGATCGCGGCCGAATTTTACGCAGTGCACCATGCGCGTGCCGGGCTGGACCGGCTCATTTGCGGACGGCGCGGGCCCGCAGGAATCGTTAGCCATTTACTAGGCACCTCGTCGAGTACGTTTTTGACGATACCGCAATGGGGGGAAAATTCCTAGTGCGCGATGGGTGGCGGCGATAGCGAATCGGGTTACGGGATAGTAGAATCGCGGCGCACTCGAGCGATTTGAGAAAACCTGCGCAAGGTTCGCCACCGCAACGTGCGAGAATACGCGCCTAACTTACAATCGCAAGAAAGCATCTGATGATAGCCGGGCGCGGAGGTGCCGGGGCATTGTCTGAAATAACCACGCTGTTTTGGGACATTGGCGGGGTCATCCTGACCAACGGATGGGACACCGCGTCGCGGCGGGCGGCGGCGGAGACGTTTCACTTGGACTGGGATGAGTTCCAGGACCGGCATGACCTTTCGTTTCCAGCGTTCGATTCGGGAAATATTTCGCTCAATGAGTATCTCAACCGCACGCTGTTTTACCGGCCGCGGGCGTTCACGCGCGAGGAGTTTACGGCGTTCATGTTTGCGCAATCGAGAGAGTTTCCGGAATCGCGGGCGGTGCTGGACCGCGCGGCGCGGGTGGGAAAATATTTTATCGGGTCGATCAACAACGAGCCGCTGGAGCTGAACGAATACCGGATTGCAGCGTTTCATTTGCGGCGGGATTTCCAAGTGTTTTTCAGCTCGTGTTATTTGCACACCCGGAAGCCGGAAGAGATGATATTCCGGATCGCGCTGGAAGTGACGCAGCGGCCACCGGAGGAGTGCGTGTTCATCGATGACCGGCCGCTGAATTTGGAGAATCCAAAGAAGCTGGGGATGAAAACGATTCATTGTCAGAACGCGGAACAACTGCGAGCGGAACTGAAAAATTGCGGTGTTGAGGTATAGTGTCGTGCACCGGTGATGGGATGAATAAGACGGCAACATTGGAAGATCTCGAGGTCGACGCGAGTCCGGCGGGTAGCGTGGGCTCCAGCGTGAGCGAGCCTTGCGCCGTGGTGCTGTTTGGAGCTTCGGGCGACCTGGCGAAGCGCAAAGTGATTCCGGCGATGTATGACCTGGCGATCAACAATTCGCTGGGGCCGCGCTACGCGATTGTGGGCTTTGCGCGAACGGCGATGAGCGACGAAAGTTTTCGCGGCACAGCAGGGGAAGCGGCCAAGAGCATCTCCGAGGTGGGGCCGATTGATGCGAAGAAGTGGAACGAATTCGCGTCGAACCTTTATTACCAGGGCGGTGACTACGGGAGCGCGGAAGATTTCAAGAAGCTGGCCAAGCGCCTGGATGATTTGAGCGCGGAGAAAAAGCTGGGCGGAAACCGGCTGTTTTATCTTTCGACGCCGCCGGAGGTTTACCCGCACATCGTGGAGCAGTTGGGGCGCGCGGGATTAGCGAAGGCGTCCTCCCCGGACGCGTGGGTGCGCATCATTATTGAGAAGCCGTTTGGGCGCGACCTGGCTTCGGCGAAAGAGCTGAACAAGATCGTGCTCTGCGTATTTAATGAGCGGCAAGTCTACCGAATCGATCATTACTTGGGCAAGGATACGGTGCAGAACTTATTGGTGCTGCGCTTCAGCAACGGGATATTCGAGCCGCTGTGGAACCGCAACTACGTGGACCACGTGGAGATCACGGCGGCGGAAACGCTGGGAGTAGAGCGGCGCGGCGGATTTTACGAGACGGCGGGCGCGCTGCGGGACATGATCCAGAGCCACGTCTTGCAATTGACGTCGCTGGTGGCGGTGGAGCCTCCGGCGCGATTCGATGCGACGGCGGTGCGCAACGAAAAATTGAAGATATTGCAATCGATTCGTCCGTTTGATTTGGGAATGGTGGCGCAGTCGGTGGTACGCGGGCAATATGGGCCTGGTGCGATCGACGGAAAGGCTGTGCCGGGATACCGGCAGGAGCCCGGGGTGAATCCGCATTCGCGGACGGAAACGTTCGTCGCGATGGAACTGCAGATCGACAACTGGCGGTGGGCGGGTGTGCCGTTTTATTTGCGCACCGGGAAGCGGCTGGCGAAGCGCAGCACGGAGATTATGATTCAGTTCAAGCGGGCGCCGCACATCGTGTTTCGCGAGCGCGAAGTGGAAGACAACCGACTGGTGCTGAATATTCAGCCGGACGAGGGAATTTCCGTTTCGTTTGGAGCGAAACGGCCGGGAACGGAAATGGGGATTGGGCACGTGGCGATGAATTTCAGTTATCGCGAGGCGTTCGGCGACGGGAAGACGCGAAGCGCGTACGCCACGCTGCTGGGGGATTGCGTGCGCGGGGACGCGACGCTGTTTGACCGCGGGGACAGCGTGGAGGCGGCGTGGGCGCTGGTCGATCCGATTTTGGACGTGTGGAGCGCGGCGAAGACGGCGAGCGTGCCCGTATATCCGGCGGGGAGCTGGGGGCCGCGGGAATCGGATCTTTTGCTCGAACGCGGCGGAAGACGTTGGTGCAACCCGTAATGCGGCGACGCGGCACTGCGGCCAGCAATCGAAATTGAAAAGAGGGGGACACGGTGATCCTTGCGGGTGACGTCGGCGGAACGAAATGTAATCTTGCCCTGTTCTCGGAGAAGAACGGCACGCTGACATGCGTATTCCGGAAGCGATTTGCGAGCAAGGAATTTGCGCAATTCGATTTGATTGTGAAGGAATTTTCGCGGCTGGCGGCGCCGCACCTCGCGTCGGATCCCGTAGTGGCCGCGGGTTTTGGCGTTGCCGGGCCAGTGATCGACAATCATGTGCGCGCGACGAATCTGCCGTGGACGGTAGATGCGCGGACGCTGTCGTCGGAATTGGGCGTGGCCAAAATTGTGCTGATGAACGATCTTGGCGCGACGGGGCACAGCATCGAGCATTTGCCGCCGGAGGAATTTTGCGTGTTGAATCCGGGGAAACCGGAGCCGGGCGGGACGCGGGCGCTGCTGGCAGCGGGAACGGGATTGGGGCAGTCGATATTGGTGTGGGACGGCGCACGCTATCGCATTGTTCCGTCGGAGGGCGGGCATTCTGATTTTGCGCCGCACACTGAGCAGCAGATCGAGTTGTTGCGGTTTATGCGGCGACGGTACCCGCAGGTGAGCTGGGAACTGATTTTGTCCGGGCGCGGGTTTCGCACGCTACACGAATTTCTCGCGCCGGAAGTGAAGCACGCGTCGTTCGAAGACCCGGACGCCGATCCCGCGCCAGAGATCACGCAGAAAGGATTGGCGAAGAGTTGCCCGGTTTGCGTAGAGACGCTGGATTTGTGGACCTCGATTTATGGGGCGGAAGCCGGGAATCTGGCACTGAAGGTGCTGGCGCTGGGCGGCGTATACGTGGCGGGCGGGATCGCCGTGAAAATCATCGAGAAGATCAAGGACGGGAGTTTTTTCCGGGCATTCAAGGATAAATGGCACTTTGAGAATTTGCTGTCGAACATTCCGGTTTCCGTGGTGCTCAACGAGTCGGCGCCACTGCTGGGCGCGGCGTATGAGGCGCTGGCGGCGATGGAAAAGCAACAGGTCTGGAACGCACGCTGAACTGTTTCGGCACGTTTCTTCGAATCTCGCGTCCCGGCGCGGCCCTGCCTGTTACGCTTGCCTGAATGAGCTTCCGGGAAGAATATTTCGGAGAGTGGAAGCCGATTTCGCGGTATGCGGGAATTGGCTGGCTGTGCTTTTATTTTTTGTTTCTGGTGTATGCCGCGCGGGACCGCGCGGGCTTCCTTTTTCTCGACTACGCGAATTTGATGATTCATGAATGCGGGCACCCACTCTTCAGCCCATTTGGCTACACGATCATGATTATGGGCGGGACGCTGGCGGAGCTGATTGTTCCGCTGCTTTGCGCCGTTTATTTCTTTTGGAAGCGCGAGATTGCAGGGACTGCGTTCTGCGGGTTTTGGTTCTTCGAGAATTTTCCATACATCGGGACGTATATGGCGGATGCGCGGGCGCAGGAATTGCCGCTAGTCGGTTCGGGCGACCACGACTGGGCCATATTGTTCGGGCAGTGGGGATTGTTGATGAAGGACCAGAAAATAGGCGGGGCGATGCGCGCGATTGGATGGATCGGAATGATCGCGGTGGTTGGGTGGCTGGCGTGGCGGACCTACCAGAGCGCGCGAGCGGAGGAAAATGCTCGCGCGGAGGCGTCCGTTCGCTGAGGAGCTTGCGTCGTCGCTTTGCGCCGCGTGTTCAACCTGATATATTTTTGGTAATCTAGGGAGGCCTGACTATTCGTGGCGGCGAGTGCGTGCGCGAAGTCCAATCCTTAAGCAAGCAGACCAGGAGCCCCTCATGAGCAGTGTCAGCATCGTGCAGGAGCCGAAGCTCCGGAACTACGTCAACGGGGCGTGGCGGGCATCGACGGCAACGGAATTTGTAGAAGTGATCAATCCGGCGACGGCGGAAGTGCTTACCAGCACGCCGCTTTCCACGCGCGCTGATGTTGACTCGGCGGTGCAGACCGCGGCAGACGCATTCCCTGCCTGGCGGCGCACTCCTCCCGGGGAGCGCATCCAGTATTTGTTTAAGCTGAAGAATTTGCTCGAGGAGCATATTGATGAACTGGCGCGGCTGATCACGCTGGAGAACGGAAAGACGTTCGGCGAAGCGAAAGCGGAATTGCGGCGCGGGATTGAGAACGTGGAAGTGGCCTGCGGCATTCCGATGATGATGCAGGGCTACAACCTGGAGGATGTGACACCCGGCGTGGATGAGACGATGGTCCGGCAGCCGCTGGGCGTGGTGGCGGCGATCACGCCGTTCAATTTTCCGGCGATGATTCCTTTTTGGTTTTTGCCGTACGCGATCGCTTGCGGGAACACGCTGGTGCTGAAGCCTTCGGAGCGTGTGCCGCTGACGATGCGACGAGCGATCGAGTTGATCGAGCAAACAGGGATTCCAAAAGGCGTGGTGAACCTGGTGAATGGCGGGCGCGAGGTGGTCGATACGCTGTGCGACCATCCGAAAGTTCGGGCGGTCAGCTTTGTGGGCTCGACGCCGGTGGCGAAGCATGTGTATGCGCGGGCGGCGGCCAGCGGGAAGCGCATGCAGTGCCAGGGCGGCGCGAAGAATCACGTGATTGTGCTGCCGGACGCCGACATGGAGTTGGCCACGCAGATTATCAGCGACAGCGCGTTCGGCTGCGCGGGGCAGCGGTGCCTGGCGGTATCCGTCGCGGTCACAATTGGTGAGGCGCAGAAGACGTTTCGCGATGCGATTGCACGGGCGGCTTCGGCGATTCGTGTTGGCCCCGGACTCGACAGTGGGGTGCAGATGGGGCCGGTGATCACGCGCGAAAGCAAGCAGCGCATCGAATCGCTGATTGATAAAGGCGTTGGTGAAGGCGCCAAGCCGGTGGTGGACGGGCGCAACACGAAAATTCCGAGTCATGAGAACGGCAATTTCGTGAAGCCCACGGTTTTGGATGGCCTGCCTTCGTCGAGCCAATTGGCGCACACGGAAATTTTTGGGCCGGTACTGAGCCTGGTGCATGCGAGTTCTATGGATGAAGCGATGGAGTTTTTGTCGCGAAGCCCGTACGGGAACCAGGCGTCGCTCTTCACCACGAGCGGCGCGGCGGCGCGGCGATTTCGCTATGAAGCGCCGGCGGGGAATATCGGAATCAATATTGGCGTGGCGGCGCCGATGGCGTACTTCCCGTTCAGCGGATGGAAAGAAAGCTTCTTCGGAATTCTGCACGGACAGGGGCGAGACGCTGTCGAGTTCTACACGGAATCGAAAGTGGTGATCGAGCGGTGGTCGCGTCAGGAGACGCGAAAATTCTAGAAACGTGAGATATGGCGGCCAACCCAATCGCTCAGAAAAAATCCCCGCGACTCGACGAATCGACGGATCGGTGTAGGAGCGCCGCGAGTACCTGATCGGGAGTTCAGCGGCGAGGTACAGCAGGAAGACATCGGGCTGTGCGAAAGCGTGCAGCGAGGGTTGCGCTCGGCGACGCATGATCGCGGGCGGTATTCGGTGCGGCGCGAAAACGGCGTGCACCATTTCCACACGCTGCTAAGTGAATTCCTTGAGCGCGCTTGAGGGCGGAGAGTTCTCAAAAATCGAGATAGCCCGAAGGACGGGCTGCACTTTCTTTCAGAATGGATCGGCTGTTTCACAGCGAATCAAGCGGGTTCCGGCACCGGCTCCATTGATCCCAAGAGGAAAACGTAGCCGGCAATTCCGATCAGCAGGAAAATGCCTGCGGCCGCGAAGGCCCAGGAAAAAGAGTGCGTCGCTTGCACCACGTAACCGGTGACAATCGGAGCCGCTATTCCGGAGACTTGATTGCAGAAATTCAGGATTCCCCCGACGGTGCCGACGCTTTCTTTCGGAGCAATTAGCGAGGGGATGGACCAACCTACTGGGGACGCCGCGGACAAGCCTCCGATGGAGACACTGATCCAGAAAAGCGCGGTAGCGGCACTGTGCGCATTTGCGGCGCCCAGAATTCCCAGACCTAACGCAGTCCCCCCGATCAAAACGACTTGACGTACGCGAACCGGGTTCCTGCCGCGCTGGATCAGCGCGTCCACCAGCCATCCGCCAACCGCCAAGTCGAGCGTTGTGGCGATTATCCAGGGAACGCTCGTGTACACCGCCGATCGAAGAAGGTCGACATGATGCGTGGTGGAAAGATAACTCGGCAACCAGGTCAGCAGGAGATAGAAGCTGTAGTTGTAGGAAGCAAAGCCCAGCGCGAGTCCCCATACGCGGCGCTGGCGCAGCAAGTACAAGAGGGGCGCTCCTTGTGCGGCTCTTGCCTGGTCTTCCGGTTGCGCCCCACCGCGAGCGATGTACTCCCGCTCGGCGCCGGAGAGGAGTTTGTCTTCGCTTGGGTTGCGATAATACGCGTAGAAAAGCGCGAAAAAGAGAACACTGATCAGGCCGGTGGCCGCAAAATTCCAGCGCCAACCGAAATGCAGGAGCATGAGGCCCAGCACGGGTATCCCGATGGCCGAAGAGAATTTCGCCGCGGCGTCGAACATCGCGGTTGCCAGGCTGCGTTCGTCCTTGGGAAACCAGTAGCCGGTGGCTTTGGCGTAGGCGGGGAACGTTGGGGCCTCGCCGATCCCTAAGAGAAGCCGCGAGGCAAACAACGCGCCTACCCCGCCGGAAAGGGCCGCGGCGAACGAAGCAATGCTCCAAATAATCGTGCTGACGATTCCGACGCGTCGAACACCAAAGCGGTCGAGCAAAAGTCCGGAAGGCAACTGGAGGAGCGCGTAGGTCCAATTGTAAGCGCTCGACAAATACCCGAACATCACGGCGGAAATTCCGAATGCATCTTGCAACGCATCGCGCGAGACGGAAAGGTTTACGCGGTCGAAGTAGTTGACCAGCACGCCGAAGCCGAGGAGCAGGGCAATGCCCCAGCGGCGGCGGGGGATTTTCAGTAGCGGGTTGGCTAGATGTACTTGTGCTGGCGTCATCTTGGAGTTA
>WNFT01003034.1_pt1 | contig 17212 bp, 22 predicted proteins | sample 5400191 | NCBI WGS metagenome assembly WNFT01 (sample SAMN13153359, study PRJNA577476) | soil metagenome | isolation source: 80 cm saprolite under Madrone tree | place: USA:California | collected 2016-06-14 | reverse complement strand
GCCCATATGCAGCAGTATCAGGTGCTGCCTGGCTGGCTGGTGTCCATCACGGCGACATTCCTGCCATGGATCGAAGTCGGCAGCGGCACCGCCTTGCTCGTAGGTTTTTGTACGACGCCAGCGGCCTTGTTGATAGGTGGGCAACTCTTGGGCTTCAGTGCACTCATGGGCATGGTGCTGGCCGCTGGTATTCCCCTTGCGGACTGCGGCTGTTTTGGGAACCTGGGCCTCCCCGAAACACCGCTGCAGGTGCTCATCCGTGATCTGCTCATGCTGGTCCTCCTCCTGCCTATTCTCTACCGCCAGCGTGACGCCCTGGGGCTGGATGCCTGGAGTAGTGCGCCAGCGTCCTATGAAGCCTGAGGAGAGGAGCGATGCCGGCACACAGAGACACTGGAATGGCAGAAGCGCCAGGGTGGTTGTGGAAACATGGTTTATGGATGGTCGGGCTTGGTTTTCTCCTCTCGGCATTGCTGGCAACCCTCGTGGATATGGACCCGCGTCTCTCAGGATACTTCTATGATCCAACAGCAGCACAGCAGTGGTTTTTAAAAACGGCTGGGCCCTGGATCTGGCTGTATCGTTACGGCGAATTGCCTACCTGGGTACTGGCCATTGGGGCTGTGCTGGTGTGGGGCGGGAGTCTCTACCGTCACTCATGGGTATGTTACCGGCGCGCCTGTGCCCTGATCGTATTGGCCATCATGCTTGGCCCTGGGTTGCTCGTCAATGGCGTGCTCAAACCGTTGTGGGGACGTCCACGGCCGGCGCAGGCGGAGCTGTTTGGTGGTTCCCGACCCTATCAGCCCTGGTGGCAACCAGGCCTTAGTGGCGGTGGCAGAAGTTTCCCCTCAGGGCATGCTGCTATGGGCTATGTCCTGGTGCTTGGGACCTGTCTCGTCCCCCGGCGTCGTTCTGCATGGCTGCGTGGGCTCGTGCTGGGAGGTGCGCTTGCCTATGGCAGCTTGTTAGGCGCAACTCGCATTATCCAGGGAGGGCATTTTCTGTCTGATGTGCTCTGGTCGGGAAGTTTGATGTGCTTCCTGGTGGCGACCCTCCAGACAGTCCTCCCCACGCCGGCACCGCCCAACACCGATGTTTCCCAAAACCCTCCGACAGTGTTCAACACCATATAGAAGGGGACATTATGGGCCGCATACCGCCTGCTTCTCCTGCGCTTGCTCGTCTGACGCGGCGACAGTTTGTCCATGCTCTCGGGCTCTCCGCCGTCGTCTCCTCCATCGGTGTCCCACGCCTGGCCCGTGCCGCCGAGCCAGTCAAAATCGGCACCCTCCTCGACCTCACTGGAGCGCTGGAGGCGTACGGCAAGCCGATTCAAAACGGTGCCATACTGGCGGCGGAGCATCTCAATGCCGCTGGCGGACCACTCGGACGCAAGATCGAACTGGTGCACCGGGACTCCCAGACTGATCCCACGGCTGGCATTGACGCAGCGAAAAAACTGGTGGAGTTAGATAAAGTCGTGGCCATTGTGGGCGCCCTGTCCAGCGGCGTGACCATTCCGGTCGCGACCAGCGTGACCATTCCGAGCGGCATTGTGCAAATTTCGCCAGCCTCGACGTCTCCCCAAATGACTGACTTGCAGGACAACGATTTGCTGTTTCGGACATGCCCCTCAGACGCCCTGCAGGGCAAGGTGAGTGGTCGCCTCGCAAAAACATTGGGGTTTCAGACTGTCTCAACGATTTACGTCAACAATCCATACGGCAGTGGTCTTTCCAAGACTTTTAGCCAGACTTTGAGCGAGCACGGTGGCAAGGTGGTAGCCACCGTGGCCTATGAGGAAGGGCGCCCATCGTATCGTGGGGAACTCGAACAGGCCATCAAGGGCAAACCACAGGCCATTGCCCTGTTCAGCTATCCTGAGAACGGTGTGACGATTATCCGTCAGGCCCTGGAGCTGGGCTTTACGGGCAAGTTTTTGCTGGCGGACGGCATGAAAGCCCCCGAGGTGGTGCACAACGTTGGGGTGCAGTATCTTAAAGGGACGTACGGCACCACGCCAGGGTCGCGTGAGGGGAACGCCAAAGTGCACTTCGTCGAGGCGTACACGAAACAATTTGGCGAAAAACCCCCGAAGCCCTACATTGACAACTGCTACGATGCCATTGCCGTGCTGGCCCTGGCCGTGCATCACGCCAAAAGCAGCGAGCCCAAAGCCATCCGCGACGCGCTGCGGCAGGTGGCAAATCCACCAGGGGAGGCGATCGAGCCAGGCGACTTTCAGCTCGCCTTCGACCTTATCAGCCAGGGCAAGAAGATCAACTACCGTGGAGCCTCAGGCGAGGTTGATTTTGACGACCACGGGGATGTGGTAACGCCCATCGAGGTCTGGAAAATCGATGACCATGGTATGATTGTCACGGAGCGGCTTGAGGACGTCTAGCGCCGGTCAGCGTTCTGGCACAATGCCCTGGGGGCGTTTGAGTAGGAGCCCTTGCAGGACAAGCCCGATGAGCATGACGCGCAGATAGCTTCCCCGGGTATCGAGTGGGGCTGGGAGCTTCTCCGTCAGGACATCGCTGAGCGACCACAGCCCCCACATGACGGCAGCGCCAACGATGGCGCCGCGGTTGTTGCCACTGCCTCCCGCCATCAGCATGACCCAGACGAGAAACGTCCCCATGAGGGGATTAAAAGTGTCAGGGCTAATGAATTTGACGTAGTGCGCATAAAAACTCCCGCCCAGCCCCATGAGTATGGCTCCCAGGACCAGCGCTTGCATCTTAAAGCGCAATACATCTTTCCCGACACTGGCAGCCACGGCTTCATCCTCCCGAATGGCCTTGAGCACCCGGCCCCAGGGCGAGCGTATGAGTTGCTCGCTCGCCAGGTACACCACGGCAACCGTCAGCAGGAGCAAGACAAGATAAAACACATCGTAGAACGCGCCGAAGGTCTGTGGGAAAGGACGCGGAATATCGCGTAGACCTTGCACACCGTTGGTCAACCACGCTTCATTTTTCAAGAGCAAGCGCAGCGTCTCGGCGATACTGATGGTCGCAATAGCCAGATAATCCTCGCGCAAGCGCAGGGTTGGCTTGCCTACCACATAGGCCAGCAGCCCTGAGGTCAGCATCGCCCCGAGCATGCCCACCGGAATCGGTAAATTAAACCCTCCCAGGTGGTACGGCGAAAGCGGCGTGGTGAGCAGCGCTGAGGTATACGCCCCAATAGCGTAGAAACTGGCGACCCCAACGTTGAACAACCCGGTACAGCCCCATTGCAGGTTGAGCCCGAGGCTGAGCAACGCATAGATGCTGGCAAAGATACCGGTAAACACTAAGACATTGAGCAGCCCAGAGAGTGCCATAGGGAGATACCCTCCTCATGCATCAACGGTGGAGAGCGTCATGGTAAAGGTCGTCCCGCAGCCGAGGGCACTCTCGACCGCGAGTGTACCGCCATGCGCTGCCATAATCTCCTGCACAAGGTGGAAGACAGGGCCTAGTGCGTGAGGAGATCCGAACTCGAAAGTGCATTGGGAACGTAGATAAAGGTGAGAAAGAGGCGCAGAGGCGGCACCCGGATTTGAACCGGGGAATGGAGGTTTTGCAGACCTCTGCCTTACCACTTGGCTATGCCGCCGGCGCTTGCAGAGCGGGTGACCGGATTCGAACCGGCGACCCCAACCTTGGCAAGGTTGTGCTCTACCAACTGAGCTACACCCGCATTGTGGCGACTTGCGAGGACAATTATTTGTGAGCGAGACTATAGCAAATCCATAGCACTTGTCAAACAAAAAGCAGAGCATTCAGAAAAACTTCGCCTCGCTGCCCTGCCGTAACCGGTGTAAATTGTTCCGATGTTTGTACAGCACCAGCAGCGCGATCAGCACGGCAGCCAGCACTCGTGGCCAGGGGTAGGACCAGAGGGCTGCCAGCAGTGGTACAACGAGCGCCGCCAGTATCGAACCAGCGGACACGTAGCGCCAGATCGCCACAACCACGAGCCAGACCAGCAAGCCTCCTAACAACGGCAGCGGCAACGTGGGAAGTAGTGCCCCCAAGGCCGTGGCCACGCCTTTCCCACCCCGGAAGCCGTGATAGAGCGGAAACATGTGCCCCAGCACCGCCATGCAGGCCGCCACAGCCGGCAGTATGGACGCCTGGCCCCACGCTTGCGCCAGCAACACGGCCACCAGACCCTTGGCCCCATCCCCTAAGAGCGTGAGTATACCAGCAGTCTTCCCCAGAGTGCGGGCAACATTGGTCGCACCGATACTACCACTGCCACTTCGGCGCAAGTCAGCCCCCCCATACATGCGCGCCATGAGGAGACCAAAGGACAGCGAACCGAGCAAATAGGCTAGGAGGACGAGCACCAGATCCGTGAGCATGCTGCCGGCTTTCAGAGCACCTTCGTGAGGTATTTGCGCAGGTAATCCATGCCGGAGACCACACTCAGCATCATACCAAGGGCAAGCATGATGATTCCCGGCAAGTCCAGTATGGGCAGGTTCAGCATGAGCAACAACGCAGCAATGAAAAAACACACCATTTTGTATTTGCCGAACACGTCCGCGGCAATAATGATGTGTTGATCTGCAGCCATAGCTCGCAGGCCAGTAATAGCTATCTCACGACAGATAATGATTACCGCCATCCAGGCCGGCACCTGTTGCCGGCCCACCAGGGACACGAGGGCAGCAGTGACCAGTAGTTTGTCGGCAATAGGGTCCAGGAGCTGCCCCAAACGGGTAATTTGATTGGTGCTCCGCGCCAGGTGACCATCAAGCCAGTCGGTAAAGGCGGCCACGAGAAAAATCGTTGCGGCTACCAGTGGGTACCAGCCCTGCGGAGAAATCAAAAACACCAGGAGCAGCGGCACCAGGAAGATCCGGACCAATGTAATCCTGTTGGGCCAGTTGAGATGGCTTGACAGGGGTGGCGGCGTGTCAGATTGCTGTAAAGCCATAATAGGCACTCACCGTAAGTGTGCGATATCTACCAAGAAAGCTAGCGCAGTGTATCGGTCAACAGTATACTGCCACTGGCCGTGCGATAGCGATAGATTTTTCCCTGTGGCGGGGGAGAAGCAATCCCATAGAGAGCCAGAACGCGTTCCACATAGCGCTGTGTCTCTGGATACGGGGGGATCCCGCCATATTGTTGGACCGCTCCTTCACCAGCATTATAGGCGGCCAGCACGTGTCGCAAATCACTCGGAAAGAGGCGTAAGAGGTCGCGCAAGTACCGAATGCCGCCTTCAATATTGGCGTGGGCATCGAAGGGATCCTCGACACGATAGCGCGCCGCGGTGTCTGGCATGAGTTGCATCAGCCCTTGGGCACCGACCCGAGACACGGCATGCGGATCAAAGTTGGATTCCACCGTAATAATTGCCCGCACCAGGTGTGGATCAACACTGTACTGCTGCGCCAGACGCTGAATCAAAGAGAAGACCGGGGCTTGCGCGGTGAGCCGCGTGGCAAGCGCCGGCCGCATCACTACTGTAGACCCTGAGGCCGGTGGCAGGGGGAGGTTGGTGAAATAGAGCCGTCCGTCCAGCCCTTGATAGCGGACAATCTGTGCCTGCGCCGCGCCACACCAGAGCAAGATCCCGCCGACCAGACAACTACCCAGTATCACACGGAGATGAAACGCCATGCGGCCGACCGCATAGCAGGCCTTTCTCTTGCACCGTTGCTTCGGAGTCTCTAGAGCTATCATGCGCTGTCCACTGCTGTCTTACTTGACCTTGACCAGCTTGCGCGGGGTGGCCTTGATGAGGGCTCGTGTCTGCACCCTCTCGGCGCCGTGCTGCTGTCCATGGGCAACGAGCTGCTGCTGCAAGTGCTCAATCTCGTCCTGCAACAGCTCGAGTTGGTGCTGCATCCGGAGAATAATCTCTACGCCCGCCGGATTGACCCCCATATCGCGGGTCAGATGCAAAATCAGGCGGAGCCGAGCAATATCCTGGTGCGAATAGAGACGTGTATCACCGCGTGCACGTACGGGCTTCACAAAGCCAGCACGCTCGTAGAAACGAAGCGTCTGAGGGTGCACGTGCAACAGCTTGGCAATATGACTAATGGAAAAAACCGTCTGCTCGTCTTTTGCCATACGCTCTCTATAGCGCTGCCTTCGCTGTCTTACTGGAGCGTTATACCGGTTTGGGGTAACTCCCGCAACTGGGTACGCGCTTGGGCTACATATTTACTCGTAGGAAAGCGCTCGATGAGTAACTGCAGCACGCCTTGGGCTTTGCGGTAATTTTCTTCCTCGCGGTAGCTGTCGGCTAGCATGTAAAGGGCCGTATCGATATCCGGCGTGTCGGGGTAGACCTGAATCAGGTTGAGGAGGCGCCCAATCGCCGCATGATACGCTTTCTTTCTATAATAGAAACGTGCCACCGCAAATTCATGCTCCGCCAAGCGTTGGCGGAGAAACTGGATATGCCCCTCCACCTCAGCGAGCAACGGATCCTGAGGATACTTGCTCCGGAACAGCCGAAACGCCGCTAGCGCCTCCTTCGTCTGCAGCTGAGCACGATCGAACGTCTGGACCCTCTGTAAGCTACACATACCTATTTGAAATTGAGCCCGGCTCGCCGGAGGGCTCAAGGGATACAGCTCAAGAAATTTCTGGTATTCGAAGCGTGCCTCAAGATAGTTCTTCTCGCGATACAAGGCATCGGCAATCTTAAACTGCGCCTGCGCTTTCAAATCGCTGTCCGGATACTGCTCAAGGAGTTGCTCATAGTACTTGCGGGCCTGCCCCTCACGTTTCTGACTGAGCGCCTGGTCGCCAAGCCGGAGGTAGTCTTCCGGCGTTTGCGGTTTTTCCTTCTTGGCACAGCCACTGAGACTCAGCCCACCCATGCTGAGGAGCACAAGACCTAGCACCAGCAGTCTCGACACAGCACACCTCGTGTGTTGTATTGGCCATATTGTGGTGTCAACATGACAGGGGCAACAATATGTCGGGCATTGTACCCCTCTTACGCAAAAGCGGCAACCCCTCTTGACGGTGACAAGATGGCCGTGCTATGTTGAGCTTGGTACAGGTTCATATCTCTGTGTAGACGACGTAGATGCAATAGCCTTAGGTCGTCATCCCCTGTACAGCGTCCAGAGTTACCGGTGGAACGTATAAGTGATTATGCTTGGTATCGACACAGCGGGTCGGTCTAGCAGTGTCGCCCTCGTCGACGAGACGCAGGTCCTCGCATCTTTTTACCTCCGACAAGCGCCGCCTTTCTCCTCGCACCTTATGCGCCTCGTGGATGCAGTCTGTGCCCAGGTGGGATGTCGTATCAGCGACCTCGCAGGGTTCGCGGTCAGTCTTGGGCCAGGGGGCTTCACCAGCCTGCGTGTTGGCCTGGCCACGGCCCAGGGGTTGGCGATGGCCACGGGGAAACCGCTGGTTGGTTGTAGCACCTTTGAGGCGTTAGTGGCCATGGCAGCAGGATGGCATGGGCCTGTCTGTCCAGTGCTGGAGGCACGTCGGGGGGAGGTCTACGCGGCCTTCTATTGCCGACAAGATGCAACGGTGCGTGAAATCATGCCTGGGATGGTGACGACGCCAGATGCCCTCTGTACGCTCGTGACGGAGCGCACCCTGTTTCTGGGAAGTGGAGTGCGAGTCTATAGGGCACTCTTGGCAGCGACACTGGGCGCACATGCGGTATGTCTGGAGAATGTTGCGGAGGGCGAACTCGCGGCGAGTGTAGCACGCCTAGGCCAGGCAGGCCTGCATCAGGCTAGCACGACGGCCAGGCAAACGCTCACGCCACTGTATATTCGTACTGCCGACGCCCGTCTCCCACGCTACCCCGTGACGGGAGCTGCGCCCTCCTGGCCTCTCGGGACCACGGAGTCTGGAAGGTGAGGCGTGCGTCTGTTTGAAGAAGAAAGGGACACAGGTATGCTAGAAGGCTTTGATGCATCACTCATTGAGCAGGTTAAACGGGACAATGCCGAGTTTTGTCGCTTGCTGGAGGAACATGAACAGTATGAGCAGCAGCTGGCGGCATATAATGATCTGCGGTTTATGACGAGTGCACAGGAAGTCGAACGGAAACGCCTGCAAAAACTCAAGTTGCAGGGGAAGGACCAGATACTGGCGATCCTGCACCAGTATCCGGACGCATCTCGCTCGGAGACGTCGGCCCTGTAGGCCATTGTTCCTGCTGAGACGCAGTGCAGGCGACTCATGCACTCCTCCCTTGCCCGGCGGCAAGAGAGCGTCCACATAGTCTTTACAACCGCATGGGGCTATAGCGTAGAGAAAGGAACCAAGCCATGAAAGGCGCGGACATTTTCGTGGAAAGCCTGCTCAAGGAAGGAGTCGACACGATTTTTGGCCATCCTGGCGGGGCAATTTTACCGCTCAACGATGCCCTCTACAGCGGTAGGGTTCGGCATATCTTGACTCGGCATGAGCAGGGTGCGATCCATATGGCGGAAGGCTACGCGCGGGCCACCGGTCGACCCGGTGTGGTCCTGGTGACGTCAGGTCCCGGCGGGACGAACGTGGTCACTGGCCTGACCGATGCTTTTATGGACTCGACGCCTGTGGTGGTCTTTACAGGTCAAGTCCCCACAGGCGTCATTGGCAATGATGCCTTTCAGGAAGCCGATATCGTTGGCATGACGCGCTCGTGCACGAAGCACAATTACCTGGTCCGCGATGTGCAGGACCTGGCACGGACCATCAAAGAAGCTTTTCATATCGCCAGCACTGGGCGGCCGGGACCTGTGCTGGTTGACATTCCCAAGGATGTGTCCCAGGCGGAATGTGATTTTGCCTATCCCGCGCAGGTCAATCTGCGCGGCTATAAGCCCACCATTCATGGCCATGCGGGGCAGCTCCGCCGCGCCGCGGAAATGATCGCAGCTGCCAAACGGCCGGTGATCTACGCTGGGGGCGGGGTGATCCATTCCGGGGCCTCGGAGAGCCTGCGTCAGGTGGCCGAGTTGACCGCCACGCCAGTGACCAATACGCTGATGGGGCTTGGCGGCTTCCCTGGGGTACATGAACTGTGGCTCGGGATGCTGGGCATGCACGGCACAGTGACCGCCAATACGGCGATGAACGAAGCCGACCTGGTGATCGCCATCGGCGTCCGCTTCGACGACCGGGTCACGGGCAACGTGGACGAGTTTTGTCCCAACGCCCAGTTTATCCATATCGATATCGATCCGTCCTCGATTGGCAAAAATGTGCAGGTCGATGTGCCGATTGTGGGGGATGTGCAGGCCTGTTTAGTCCGCTTGCTCGAAGAACTTCGGGCTATTCCGAATGACTGGCGCGGTGCGCATCGTGAGTGGCTGACGCACATCGCTGAGTGGCAGCGGAAATATCCGCTGCAATACACCCAGGAGCCTGATGGGGAACTGTTGCCACAGTTTGTATGTGAACAGATTTACGCAGTGACCAAGGGCGATGCCATTATTACCACTGAGGTTGGCCAGCATCAGATGTGGGCGGCACAGTATTACCACTGCACACGGCCACGGCAATTTATTACTTCCGGTGGTCTGGGGACCATGGGCTACGGTTTCCCGGCGGCTATTGGGGCACAACTGGCCTTCCCCAAGGCGGTCGTCATTGATATTGCTGGGGATGGCAGCTTCCAGATGAACGTCCAGGAGCTGGCCACGGCGGTGCAATACAACCTGCCCGTGATCGTGGCGATCCTCAATAATCACAGTCTGGGTATGGTGCGGCAGTGGCAGCAGTTCTTTTATGACGAGCGGTATGCTGATACGAGCCTGGAAGTGAGTCCAGACTATGTGAAATTGGCGGATGCCTATGGCGCGGTTGGCTTGCGTGCGACCCGACCCGATGAGGTTCGTCCCGTACTGGAACAGGCGCTGCGTCTGCGGCGTCCCGTGGTGATCGATTTTGTCGTCAAAATGATGGAAAACGTCTTTCCGATGATTCCATCCGGCGGCTCGATCAAAGATATGTTGCTGGCGTAGGTGGGTCCATGATGCCGACGAATCATGCCGAGGTGCGCCGCCATATCTTTGCGGTGCTAGTGGAAAACCACTTTGGTGTCCTGGGGCGCATCACCGGACTTTTCAGCGCCCGTGGTTTCAACATTGAGAGTCTCTGTGTCGCTGAGACGGAAGATGCCACGGTTTCGCGGATTACCCTGGTCACCACGGGTGACGACAAAGTCCTGGAGCAGGTCCACAAGCAACTACATCGGCTGATCGATGTTATTAAAGTCACCGATCTCAGCGAGGAGCCCCATGTGGACCGGGAGATGGTGCTCGTGAAGGTGCATGCCGAGGCGGAAATACGTGCGGAAGTGCTCCGTCTCGCCGAGATCTTTCGGGCCAAGATCGTGGATGTGACTCCCAAGACCTATGTCCTCGAAATCACGGGTGATGAGGGTAAGATCCAGGCGGTGCTCGATCTCCTCAAACCCCTGGGCATCAAGGAGATGGTACGCACGGGCAAAATTGCTATCGCGCGTGGCCAACGCATGTTATAATGAAGCTTTAGCCTTCAGCCCATGCATCAAGACTGTGGATTGAGTGTCGCATTGTGGTACGGTGCCATACACAGCCTGCAGCTCTTTGTCCTAAGGATAACTTGGAATCCATGACATGATGATATGGCTTTATCGCCGGGTACGCGTGGCGTCGGAGGGGTGGGTGTTTGTCCTCCCTCTAGCCGGGGCTACGGTCCTGAGCGCCCTGGTGGGATGGTGGGGTGTGACAGGAGTGGCGCTGGTGCTCACGGTGGGGGTGGCGCTCTTTTTCCGTGATCCAGAACGTATCATCCCTCAAACCCCAGAGACGATTGTATCGCCAGCAGATGGGCGCGTCATGGAAATCGTCCCAGAGAACACACAGACCCGACGGATTAGCATTTTTTTGTCGCTGTGGGATGTGCATATCAACCGTGCCCCATACGGCGGGATGGTACGGAGCGTTGTCTATACACCCGGAGAATTCCTGGCAGCGTACCGTCAGGAGGCGTCATTGGTCAATGAAGCAAATACGGTCACGATTGCAGATCATAGTCGGGAGTTTATTGTGAAGCAGATTGCTGGGGTCTTAGCACGGCGTATTGTGTGTCGGGTGCGGCCAGGCGAGACGCTGGAAAAAGGCCAACGCTATGGCCTTATACGTTTTGGTTCACGCACCGACTTGCTACTGCCAGCGACGGCAGAGATAGCGGTACAAGTCGGAGATGTGGTGCGGGGAGGGGAAACGGTCCTCGCCTTCCTGAAGGAGCCGCCAGGCGCATGAAAAAAAGCAAATACCTTCTTCCTAATCTTTTTACGTCGGCGAACCTCGTCAGCGGCTTTCTGAGTATGATTGCCGCGCATAACGGGCAATACGCCCATGCCGCCCTGGTTATCTTGTTGGCTGCAGGGCTCGATTGTCTGGATGGCAAAGTGGCCCGTTTAACGGGTTCTTCCAGTGCCTTTGGCGTGGAATACGATTCTCTGGCGGACCTCCTGTCTTTTGGGATGGCTCCAGGATGGCTGCTGTATACGTGGGCGTTGCGCTCACTGAGCCCCTTCGGCTGGCTGGCGGCTTTTGTTTTTGTCATTTGTGGGGCCTTGCGTCTGGCCCGTTTTAACGTCCAAGCGACTGGCGTACAGAAGTATACGTTTACAGGCCTCCCCATTCCTGCTGCCGCTAGCGTGGTGGCTTCGGCCGTGCTGCTCATCCAGCGCCTCTATGAAGACTTGCCTGGCAATGTGGATATGGATCATCCGTTGGTCATCGTACTCGCGGTCTATACCTTGGCTTTACTCATGGTGAGTAATTTTAAGTATCGCAGTTTTAAGCGTTTGCGCTGGCGTCGTCAGTGGCCCTTACCCCTCCTGGCAGGTGGCATGCTGAGCCTCACAGTCCTTGTTTGTGGTCCGGAGATTACCCTCTTCTTGCTGTTTTTGGGCTATGCTCTGTCTGGTCCTGTTGAAACATTGTTGCGGCGCAAAAAACCGGAAGAAACTGTCATTCCTGCCGAACAATAATGCACAACACACGTGTTTTTTCCGGGTTCACAAGGGCGTCTGTAAGCGATAGAACAGCGGTCCTCCTCGTGTGCGGAGGATATGCAGGGGGTAAGTTAGGGTAATGTTTCCAGGAGTTTGTATGCAGACATTTATGCAAAAAGTGACGGATCGCTCAGCCCATATCAGTGTGATTGGGCTGGGCTATGTAGGGTTACCGCTGGCTATCGATTTTGCACAGGCGGGGTATCAGGTCACGGGCATTGATGCAGATCCCCACAAAGTCGCCGGCATTCAGGCTGGCGTAAGTCATGTGCAGGACATCTGTAGTGAGGAGTTGCAACAGGTTGTGCACAGCGGGCACTTGCGTGCCACGCAGGATTTTGGTGTCCTGGCCGAGGTGGACAGTGTTAGTATCTGCGTGCCGACACCGCTGAGCAAAACCAAGGATCCGGATATCTCGTACATCGTCTCCGTGACGGAAGCAATCCGTGAGCGGTTACATCCTGGGCAGTTGATCGTGCTAGAGAGTACGACGTATCCAGGTACGACAGATGAGGTCGTTTTGCCACGGCTCGCCTCTACTGGCCTGCAGGTTGGTCGCGATTTTTGTCTTGCCTTTTCGCCAGAGCGTATCGATCCGGGCAATACGGTATTTCGTCTGGCCAATACGCCCAAGATTCTGGGAGGGGTGACGCCGCAGTGTACGGAAGCAGCGGCGCATCTCTATCAACAAATCATCGCCAGCGTGGTGCCTGTGAGTTCCAGCCGTGCCGCAGAAATGGTCAAGCTGCTGGAAAATACCTTTCGAGCCGTCAATATTGGCCTCGTAAACGAAGTGGCCCTGATGTGTGCACGCCTCGGCCTCAATGTCTGGGAAGTGATCGATGCCGCGGCCACAAAGCCTTTTGGATTCATGCCATTCTATCCTGGACCAGGATTAGGGGGACACTGTATTCCGCTCGATCCACATTACCTGGCCTGGAAACTCAAAACCCTGGACTATCGGGCACGTTTTATTGAGCTTGCGGACGACATTAATACCAATATGCCGCACTGGGTAGTGACACGAGTAGCGGACGTGCTGAACAATGTGCACAAGAGCGTTAAGGGCTCGAAAATACTCGTGTTAGGGGTTGCGTATAAGGCTGACACCAACGATCTGCGGGAGTCTCCGGCCCTTGATGTGCTGCGCCTCCTGCAAGCCAAAGGGAGTGAGGTGTGCTTCCACGACCCCTTCATTACTGAGGCGGACGTGCCGGGATTTCATGCGACGGAGTTGAGCGAGCGTATGCTCAACTGGGCGGACTGTGTAGTCATCACGACCAATCATAGCACCTATAATTATGACTGGATTGTGGCGCAGGCGCGGCTCATTGTGGATACTCGGAATGCAACCAGGCACGTGAAAGAGGGACGCGAAAAAATCCATACCCTCTGACAGTGCAGGAGGAATTCGATGGCACACTGTTTAGTCATCGGGGGAGCAGGTTTTATTGGGGCACACATCACCGAAGGGCTCCTACGACGCGGTCATCGGGTGCGGGTGCTGGACAATCTCTCCACGGGTGCACGCGCCAATGTGCAGGCCGTGCAAGACCAACTCGCTACGGAAAGTCTGGCCTGCCCTCTTGAAGTAGTGGAAGGCAGTATCCTCGATCAACAGCACCTCGCCACGGCGATGCAGGATATCGAGTATGTGTTCCACCAGGCCGCCCTTCCCTCGGTAGAATTCTCCGTGCGGGAGCCGCTACAGAGCAATCGGGTGAACATCGAAGGCACGCTCTGTGTCCTATTGGCGGCGCGTGATGCAAAGGTGAAACGCGTCATCTATGCCGGCTCGTCGTCGGCCTACGGTGATCACCCTGAACTGCCCAAACGCGAGGAGCATCCGACCAATCCTCTGTCACCGTACGCTCTGGCCAAACTGACGGGAGAACACTACTGTCGTTTGTTCACCGAACTCTACAACCTGGAAACCGTGACGATCCGCTATTTCAACGTCTTCGGTCCGCGCCAGAATCCCCACAGCCAGTATGCGGCAGTGATTCCGAAATTCATCATCGCCTTTCTCAAGCACGAGCCACTCACCGTCTATGGCGACGGCGAGCAGTCACGTGACTTTACCTATGTGGACAATGTCGTGCATGGCAATGTGCTGGCCATGACGGCCCCAGACGTCGCTGGCAAAGTCATCAACGTGGCCAATGGAAGCCGTACCACGCTGTTGCAGCTCATCGCCTACCTCGAGGCCTTCACGCAGCAGCGAGCCCAGGTCCAGTTCCTGGAGCCGCGCTCCGGCGATGTGCGCCACTCACAGGCAGATGTGAGCCGTGCCAAAGCCTTGCTCGGCTTCGAGCCATTAGTCAATGTCGAGCAAGGCTTGCAGCGCACCCTGGCGTACTATGTCCAATGCCAAAAGGGATAGAACCCTGAATCTCCAGGGGGTTGTCAGGATGCCAGACCACAGAAATGTTGGGGTGGGGTAGGAGTTTTCCGTTTTTCCGTAGTATAAGATGCCCATGTACGTTTCATGCTTGAGGAGAAGGTAAACGGACGAGGGCTGCCAGGTCCCCGTTCCTAGCTTGCGCGCTGGTCCTCGTGTACGGTGGTCGCTCTGGGTGGGAACCCGCTCGAGCGTGAGCTGCTGGGCGATGGCATTGGTAGAGAACCCGCCGTGTACATACATCGCCAAGATACGCTGCACCAGTGCCGCTTCCTCTTCATTGATGTCGTAGCGCGCACCTCTGTTCTCAAGCTACTTATAGATATACCCGAGTGGAACATTGCCACTCGGAACGAAGCCAGCCTGCGCACGGCCGCGCAAGCCGCGCCTGGTCCTTTCTCAAATCCTCGCACGCTCATACTCCGCAACGACCCCTTTCACATTGGCGAGCAATTGGGATTCTGGGGTCTTGTTGCTCACTGGCATCGATGCCACATGCAAAGCCACTCCACGCTGTTCAAATTCTTCGGTCAACAGTAATTGATGCGCCAGTTTGCGGGAGAGTCGGTCCAGGTCATAGATGATAACCGCATGGACCAGGCTGTTATGGATCATATCCCGGAGCTTTTTGAGCTGGGGACGGTTTACGCTGGTCCCAGTGTAGTCATCGCTCAAGATATGCGTCTCTGGGACGGTATGGCCTTCCTGCCGAGCCAGCACCAGACAGGCGTCTATCTGGGTGGGAAGCGAGTAGCCTTTGTCGGCTTGATCCGTAGTCGAGACACGGGCATAGATGGCCGCAGGCAACAGGACAGGGAGTTGCGGGGTCGAGTCTTGCCTTGAGGTCGTGCCGTTCGGTACGATAGCACGTGACATGGTCATGCCTTCCTGTTCAGGATATGGTCATGAGATGGCGTCAGAGAGTCCCGTTCTCTGGCGCCATCGTTATTTACAGCAAGATTTTCTCACTGGGTACCGCGTGCATCCCTTCCTCCCGGTCAAGCGTCCCGTCCGTTCTCCCCGTGCTGGATCAAGCGCGCCAGCAGGCCTTCCATGATCGCTTCATGCCGGCGCAAGCGGTCTTCGTGATTGTCAGGCATGCCTCTCCTCCTAGCAGTCAGGTTGCTGAAGCTGCTGCTATGGCGCTTGGTGGAGCGGGCGCTGCGTGTCCATGTGGAGACGACGGGGAGCACGTTGACGGGGTGGGACAAGAAAGAGACGCAGAAACCGACAGCGTTCACGATGATGACCAAATTTGCGGCCGTGATTGTGGTCAAGGTAGGTTCCCACCGGCAGCACGCCCAGCCGTTTCCCGTCGTCCAAACCGAGTGCACCCCAGGCCAACATTGCAAGTGCCTCTGGATAGCACGCTATCGTAGATTGAAAAAGGAGCCATATTAGTGGCCCTGGAGATGGTAGGAAGAAAGAAGCATATGGCCGCGCACGTGCTCGGGATTGGCGTCAAAACCCTCTATCGCCGTCTCGAAGAATATCGACTTCCTTAAGGTCAATGTGGTCTTATGTTTCTGCCTCCAAGCCCTCTACCATGTCAAAATGACCCAGATTTCCACGCCACATCGTTTGTATCCGTAAAACCTGACATGTCTCGGCTGTCTCTCTGCATCCGACGCGCAGCCCCAATCGCGCCCATCCAGCATGGTGTAAGGGCGTGACGTATTTTTCCAGCCTCTTCTCTGTTTTGGTATGACGTTTGCTTAAGTCTTAAGAAACTATAAGAAGCCATGTCAAAATTCAGCCGACTGCAGATTGTCTGGCAGGGATTTTTAAAACAGCTTCTTATAGAGAGAAAACGCTGACACGAAGCATTTAGATGCATCGCTCAGTGTGATGCATCTGTTACTGAAACGACTAACATAAGAGTTTTTAAAATAGCTTCTAAACCTAACTTACTAGGGTGTCTGGCTCATCAGTCCCTAGCGTTGTCGTTGTGTGTCCAGAGGTAAGCCATACTACTTAGAAAGGTGCTTATGCGTACGACTATCCCTGTGCCTGGGCGCCTGGGGGCGGCCTTTCTCAGCAGCTCCATCACTGTACTCCTGTTTGGGATGATGGTGTATTACCAAGATGGGGTCCTCAGGCCGATGTTGGCGCTTCTCCCCATGCCAGCGCTGGGGGGCATTATCTGCTTGAGCTATCTCATCTGGGTCATCTTATGGCTCGTCCTGTACGGCATCCTCGGCGGTCGCGAGTCCGTCGGCACGCTCCCGGTCTGGATGACTATTTCCCTGGGGGCGGCGCTGCTGGGCAGCGTCATCGCTGAGATGAGCTTTGCGTGGAGGGCATTAGTGCACTGAGCTTCTCTCATACGCAAGGGCGTGCGGCGGCACCCTTGCAGAGACCATCGACGTGCCCTTTGGCTTGCGGACGGTCGATGGCACGTACAACAACCTGGTATTGAGTCAGAGCGAGTTCGGCGCCGCGGACAACCTCTTCCCGCGGTTGACCGATCCGGTGTTCCGCACTGCGCAGTCCGGCACGTCGTACGCGAATCCTGGCATGGTCATCGATTCACAGCCGCGCGTCATCTCCAACCTGATCGTCGACCAGACCGCCAGCAACCCGGCGGCGTACACAACCGCCTACGATCCCGGCCTGGATGGCATCCTGTTTGACGATCCCGCTACGCCGGTTAATGAAGCCGCCGACAATGTACTGAAGCCCGGCGTCCAGATCGTCAAAAGTGCCGGCCCAGATCACGTTTTCGGCACCCCTGACGATACCGATGTGTTTTTCTTTCCGAACGTCAAGCCGGACGTGGGCCTGTCGGCGCCGTTCAACCCCTGGTTCACCTTCTTC
>WNFT01003122.1_pt1 | contig 17216 bp, 16 predicted proteins | sample 5400191 | NCBI WGS metagenome assembly WNFT01 (sample SAMN13153359, study PRJNA577476) | soil metagenome | isolation source: 80 cm saprolite under Madrone tree | place: USA:California | collected 2016-06-14 | reverse complement strand
ATGTCGTAGCCTCGTGCCGGCCCGAAGCGGTGCAGGACCTCTCCAGGGAGACCTACCGGCTGCCTGCTCACCGGGCTGAGCATGAACGCAGTGCGACGGCGGTGCCGCTGCTGTATGCCAACCGGGTCGCAGGCTGCGTGCTGGTCTCCAGTACCCAGCCCCACTATTTTATTTCGTCATCGCGCCTTTCCCTCATTGCTGACTACACCAGGTTGATCGCGCTGGCCCTCAAGCCCGAGCAGTTTTACCCGCCCCAATGGCTCGAGCTGCGGGTGATGCCTTCCTTTGAGGTGCAACAGGTGCTGCTGGCCTCCTTCCAGCAGCGCGTCATCGCGCTCATGAAAGAGGTGTCCAACGAGAGAGAGTCCCTCACGCGGACCCAGGCCGAGCAGCTGGTGTGGCAACGATTGGAAGAGGAGCTGATTCACATCCCACCTCGCAAGACCGAAGTGAGCTAGCTCGCTAGAATAGATAAGGAGTGGTGTTATGGCAACCTATGATCCATCCGAGAGCGGAAATTATTACATCCTTGGTGACACGAACGCAGAAATGGTGCAGCTGATCGATTTGGATCGGTATTTCAACAAATCGATGGGAGGACTGCTCCCCGAGCAACCCGACCAGGTGATCTCGCGCTTGCACGATGTGCTGGATGTGGCGTGTGGTCCAGGGGGATGGGTACTGGAGTTAGCCCAGGCCTATCCGCATATGCAGGTGAGCGGTATTGACATTAGCCAGGGCATGATCGACTATGCCACTGTCCAGGCCCATGCCAGTGGGTTAGACAATACCCATTTCCGGGTCGCAAATGCGCTAGAACCCCTGGACTTCCCCGATCACTCCTTCGACCTGGTCAATGCTCGCCAACTCGAGGGGGTCATTCCAACTGCGAGTTGGCCAGTCATGGTCAAGGAGATGTTCCGTATCACGCGACCTGGCGGTATCATCCGCCTCACTGGCAACGAGTGGGATGTGAGCAACAGTCCTGCCCTTGAGGAGTTCAACGAACGGATTCTCCGTGGATTTCTCGCCTTCGGACTCAACCACGTACCCGATGACCGCAATTATGGCATTGCTGCATGGCTGAGTTCTTATCTGCGTGATGCCGGCTGCGTGAACATCCAGGAGCGACCGAGCTTCATGGATATCTCTGCCGGCGCCAAACAGCACAACGATGGCTATAAATTGTTCACAGTGTCAGCCGAGCTGATCGAGCCGTTTTTCCTGAGCGCAGGAGTCACGACCAAACAAGACCATGAACGACTCAAGCGCCAACTCTCGCTGGAGATGTTAGAGGACAGCTTCCGTGGCATTGTCTACACCCTCACCGCCTGGGGCCAGAAACCATAACAGCAATCTATCTAGAAGAAGGGAAGTTCTTTCTATGGCAGCATCATTTGACGCTCAGCAAAGCGTCAGTTTCTCGCTGTTTACAGAACAGGGCGTGAAGATCCCACGCCTGTTCAATTTCGACCTGCCCCGTCTCAAGCAAGCAGGTCAGGCCTGGCCGGAGCAGGCCGATGTTTCCAGCATCCACCGCGTTCTCGACATCGCCTCTGGGACTGGGGAGTGGGCAATGCTGGCCGCGCAGGCACATCCACAGGTGCCGATTGTCGGCATTGAGCCTGATACCCAACTCGTTGAGAGTGCACGCGCGCAAGCACGCACACGTGGCGTCGAGAATGTCAGCTTCACGGTCATGGACCCATTTGAGCCGTTGGATCTGCCTGATGGGACCTTCGACCTGGTCAATGCCCGCTACATCGTGGGACTCCTGCGGGCAGACGCCTGGCCCAGGGTGCTTGCCGAGTTGGTGCGGGTCAGCCGACCACTCCTATGCATCACTCCGATGCTCAAGGGGCTGTTGCAGGATGCAGGCTGCCGGGAGGTGCAGCAAGCAGTGTCGGTCACGAATTTCTCGGCTGGCATGCCGGCACACAAAGAACTCTGCCAGGATTTCGCTCAGACGTATCGGCTCGTGCAGCCGTTTCTGATCAGCACCGGGGTGACGACGCAGCAAGAGATCGAGCAGGTGTATCAGCAGATGCTCTCCGAGATGGAGTCGGAGCGATTTCGGGCCACTGGTCTCTCCCTGACCGTCTGGGGCACCAGGCCGTAAGGATGCCGTTGGAGGAGGGGGTTTGCCATTCATTTCATCGCGATAGAGGCGTCGAGGCAAAGGATGAATGGCAACCTCTCTCGTAGTGTTCCGTCTGTAGGGTGAGCGCGAACAAGGAGCTGAGCTGGCTCTTCTCGGGATTTGCCCCCTTTCCCCTGTTACTTCGCCGACGGGATCGCCCCAATGAGTTCGAGGATGCGTGTCGGCGTCAGTGGTTGCTCAGTGATCTTCACGCCAAGGGCGTCCGAGATCGCATTGATGATAGCGGGAGGAGCACAGATTGCCCCGCCTTCGCCAACACCGCGGAAATTGACCGGACTGATCGGCGGTGTCTCCAGGTGGTCAATCTCGATGGGCGGGATCTCTGCCGCCGTCGGCACGAGATAGTCCATAAACGTCGAGGTCAGGAACTGCCCATTCTCATCGTAGATGGCGTGTTCATACAAGACGCCGCCGATGCCCTGGGCCGTCCCACCGCGCACCTGCCCTTCAACGACGGCAGGGTTGATCATCGTCCCGCAGTCCTCGACGACGAGGTAGCGCGTAATATCTACCTTGCCGGTCTGTGGATCGATCTCTACCCAGCAGCAATGAGTCGCCTGCGCCCATCCACCTTCGCCGCCATCATAGCCATACGTGTCAACGAGTTCGAACGGCGAACCGGGCGGTAGATTGCCGGGCGCGAGGTATACTAGCATGGCGATCTGCGCAAGCGGAATGGCCTTCTGTGGCACACCCCGGACAGAGACGGTACTATTGGCAATCTCCAGGTCATCCGTGCTGGCTTCCAGCATCGCCCCGGCGATCTGGAGCACCTGCTTTTTCGCGCCGCTTGCCATCGTCGCCGCCCGACTGCCGCCAGTGCCCATGAGTGTGAACGGCCCCATCTGCGTGTCCCCGTGCACGACTTTGACATGCTCGAACGGCACGCCAAGCTCGGTCGCTACGATCTGGGCCAGCGTCGTTTCGTGACTTTGACCATGGGGAACCTGTGCCGTGAAAACGGTGACGTGTCCTGTCGGTTCGATCCTGACGGTCGCCGTCTCCTTGGCCCCCAGTCCCAGCTGTGCCATGTAATCCGCGCCGCCGGGAGCCGGTTCAATGAACGTCGCCAAGCCGAAACCCACCAGGCGTCCTTGCGTGCGCAGGCGCTTCTGCTGCTCGCGGAAGCGCGGGATATCCGCCAGTTCGACCGCTCGTTCGAGCGTCTCGCGGGCACTTATCCGTTCAAGAGTAAGCCCAACGGCACTCTTATAGGGTTGCTCTTCTTTCGTGAAGATGTTTTTGCGGCGCACTTCGACCGGGTCAAGCCCAAGTTCTTTCGCAATGATATCCGCGATGCCTTCGCGTACCCAGGTTTCGACAGCCCAGGGACCTCGATAGGCGACATAGGGAGCCTTATTGGTCGTCACCACGGTGGCATCAAACGCATAGTTTTGGAAGCGATAGGGGCCTGGCAGCACCAGGCGCACGACCATGGTGAAAAACGCGGGATTGAGGGGAGTCACCTGGTAGGCACCTGCATCCAGGATCATCTTGACCTTCAATCCCAGGATGGTGCCGTCGTTCTTCACCGCCGCTTCCAGCGTTAAGGTATCTTCGCGGGCATGACCGCCGGCGGTCAGATTCTCGCGGCGATCCTCGATCCACTTGACGGGCCGCCCGGTCTGCATCGCCGCCGCCGCCACCAGCATATCCTCGCGGTAGACCCCAAACTTGAGGCCGAATGCGCCGCCAATATCAGGCGCAATGACGCGGATCCGGTGGCTGGGCAGGTTGAGCTGCTCCGCCAGGAAAAAGCGCGTCGCGTTATGTGCCTGCGTCGCGGCGTAATACGTCAACTCGCCGGTGAATGTATCGTACGTCGCCACGCTTCCACGCGTTTCCATCGGCACATTGATGTAACGATGCTGGCGAAACGTCTCCGTGATGACACGGTCGGCGGCGCTGAAGGCTCCATCTACATCGCCGTAGGTAAACGCATCATGATAGGCGATATTGTCGCCTGCTTCCTCGTAGAGCGGCGTACTCGCCGGATCGAGGGCGACCTCCATGCTCGGCACGGGAGGCAAAGGGTCATAATCGACCTGGATGAGGTCTACCGCGTCCTCGGCGATATAGCGGCTCTCCGCGACCACCATCGCGATGAGATCGCCGACAAAGCGCGCCTTGTCGGACGCGAGCGCCGTGTGCGGCAGGAGCTTTGCTCCCGGCAGTGTAAACGCCGCATTGGCCCCGATAGGGTTAATGACACCGGCCAGATCAGCCGCCGTGAAGACGGCCACGACGCCAGGCAAGGCCCGCGCCTCGCTGGCGTCAACTTTCACGCGGGCATGGGGATACGGGCTGCGGAGAAATGCCGCGTGAGCCATGTTGGGGAACTTGAAGTCATCAACATAACGCCCCTGCCCGGTCAGGAACCGGGGATCCTCAACGCGCTTGACACTCGCGCCGACATAGTTACCAATCACGCTTCCACTCACAGCCATTGTTCTCTTCTCCTTGCTGATATGATACAGAGTGCTATTGCGCGACCGTGACCGGCGCGGGGGCGGCGGAAGTGTCACGCATCTTCTCGGCGGCCAGGCGCACGGCATCCACGATGTTCTGGTAGCCGGTGCAGCGGCAGATATTGCCGGAAAGGGCCGGGCGAATCTCTTCGTCTTTGGGATTGGGATTTTCTTTGAGAAAGGCGTAGACGGACATCACAAAACCGGGCGTGCAGAACCCACATTGCATGCCGTGGCATTCCCAGAATGCCTCTTGCACCGGGTGCAACGTGCCGCCGGTCGCCAGCCCTTCAATCGTGGTGACTTCCTGCCCACTCGCCTGCACCGCGAACATCAGGCACGAACGCACGGCTTCCCCGTTGACCAGGACGGTACAGGCGCCGCAGACCCCGTGCTCGCAGCCAAGATGGGTGCCCGTGAGTTCCAGGTCGTCGCGCAGGAAATCCGCCAACGTGCGGCGCGGCTCGGCCAATCCTTCACGGTGGGCACCGTTGACGGTCAGTTCAATGATCTGTTTTTTACTCGCCATTTATCTAGCTCCTTGGGTGATCAATGGGCACGCTGTGCGGCTTCAGCCAGGGCACGGCGTACCAGGTTGGTGGCCACATATGTGCGATACGCGGCACTGGCATGGACATCGCCGGGCGGATCAATGTCCTTGACGACTTCAGCCGCGGCGGCAGCAATGGTCTGTTCGTCCGGCTTCTGGTGGCTCAGCGCCTGCTCTACACTGGGAGAGCGTACGGCAGTAGGGGCAACCCCAAACAGCGCGACACGAGCATCTGAGCAGTTGCCAGCCGCATCGAGCGCGACGGTCGCTGCTACGCCGACCAGCGCGAAATCGCCGTGCCGACGGGCCACTTCTACGAACGACCAGCCCGTGCCAGGTGGAAGCGCAGGGAAATAGATCTCGCTGAGCAGATCATCGGAGCCAAGCGCCGTGGTCAGGTAGGTCACGAAAAAATCGGCGGCTTTGAGGGTGCGCTTCGTTCCGTTGGCATTCCTCACGCTGAAGGTTGCCTCGAGGATGGCGGCCAGCGCGGGGAGTTCCGCCGCCGGGTCGGCATGGGCGAGGCTGCCGCCAATGGTGCCGCGATTGCGAATCTGAGGATGGCCGATCCACTCGACGGCCGCAGAAAGAATGGGGGATTTTTCCCGCACCGCCGCTGAACGTTCGACGCTACGATGGCGAGTGATCGCGCCGATGGCCAGTCCATGATCATCCCCATGGATGTAGTCCAGTTCGCGCACAGTGTTGATGTCGATCAGCACCGACGGCTGCGCTAACCGCAGCGCCATCACTGGTACAAGGCTTTGGCCTCCAGCAAGGATTTTGGCATCATCGCCATATTGGGATAGGAGACTACACGCTTCTTCCACGCTCGTGGGGGCGTAATAGTCGAAAGGAGCAGGTTTCATAAAGGCTCTCCTTCGTTGGAAGTAACTACTCAGGTCCCTTCGCTGCGAGACTCCTCACTGCCTACGGCAGTTCGCAGGTGTCTTGTAGTGAGTGCGGGCTGTGCCGCCGCAGGCGGCACAGCCCGCACTCACTACAAGCACGAGCGAGCCGCTGTAGAGTGCCGATTTATCGAGCACGTCACGTGCGGCGAGGAGTCCTGAATAGTTACCGTTGGAAATGCAACAGGGAATCGGCTGCAGCAGGTTACTCACTGTGTGATACGTATAACATGCTTGCTAGAGTAGATTCACGTATCATACCACTGTCAAGAGCTCATATGCCGGAGCCAGGGCTATTCAAAGGTCGTCCTTTTGCTCGTGTCGGCCCGCTTGTGGGCCTGCTTTGAGAGGAAAGACAAAGAAACGCGACTGGTAAATAGCCCCGCTCACCTTCCTGGCCGCGAACCGATGAAGGTTTTTTTGTCAGCTGTTGTTTCACTATCAGCTGCCATATATAATACTACCGTCTGATCACACAGCAATCAATACACAAGGCCGCGCTTCTGTTGGTTAGGCAACACACAAAGGAAGATGGTGGGAAATTCAGTGCCACCTGCCAGCCGTCTGATCCTCTGGTTAGACATTTGGAGATAAGGCTTCCCGTGAGCGGCCCTTCGCTGCGCTCAGGGTGACATTACTTGAGAGGTGTCCTGGCTGTCATCCTGAGCGCGAGCTTTGGATCTCTTCGTCCGGCGAGTCAGACCCTTCGCTGCGCTCAGGGTGACAGGCATTATCTCCAAATGTCTATCCTCTGGTATTGTTCCTTAACAGAGAGAGCTAAACGTGATAGACTGAAGGCATAAGAAAAGAAAAGCGACAACCCACTGGAGGACCAGCATGAATGTGACACCCAATGCGCGTATCTACGATCTGGAGCAACCCCGCTACTTCGGCGCACCTGTTCATCCTGCCCACGAGCCAGGCTTCGTATACACGCTCCATCGTCATCATGAGCCGGGCAGGGAAGAAGCCAGGACGGGGGCATCCGGTTTTATGTACACGACGGAGCATTCCGGTACCCATATCGATGCCCTGTGCCACCAGGCGGAGGATTTGTATCTCTACGGTGGACGCGAGGTGAATGCCCGCGTGCAAACCTCAACTGGTTTCACAGAGCTGGGAGTGGAAACGATCGCTCCGCTCATAACACGTGGAATCCTGCTCGACGTTGCACGCCATAGAGGTGTAGAGCGAATAGTGGCTGGAAGCCTCATCAACCGTAACGATCTAGAAGCAGTGGCTCAAAGCCAGGACGTGTCTGTGAGTGAGGGAGACGTGGTACTGATACGCACGGGTAATGGAGCGTTGTGGCATGATTCTGCTGCATACCTCCGGGCAGGAGGGATGAGCGCTGAAGCCTCCTTCTGGTTGGCCAGCCAGAAAGTCAGGGCGGTAGGAGCCGACAATATGGCATGGGACGAGATGGGTACAGTTGATCCCGACCTCAAGGTAACGCTTCCCGGTCATGTGATCCTCCTTGTACGCCATGGCATCTATATCATTGAGAACCTCTTCCTGGAGGAGCTTGCACAGGACAGGTGCTACGAGTTTACCTTCGTCTGCCTCCCACTCAAAATGCGAGGAGCTACTGGCTCACCAGTGCGTCCGATCGCGCTGGTATCTGGGGGGTAACTCTTCAGGTATCCAGCTTCTGCCCATGGCGATGCTCATGACGCTTTCATGACGCTTCCTCCTTATACTAGGACTAGAGAGGGCGAGGCGCTTCAGCCGGGGAGTGGCCCCAAACCCTGCCTGCTGGGCTTTTGAGTGAGGAAATGCTCTCAGAATCTCTATACAAAATGGCACGTAGCTCCTCAGGACTCCTTACCATCTGCAAAGGGTTTTGCTGCGGGCGGTGCCCCCTGCGGCTGCACCGCCCGCATCCACTACAAGAATGGGCGAGCCGCCGTAGAGTGCCGATTTATCGAGCACGTGCGGCGAGGAGTTACAATGGCACAATTGGGCATTTAGACATATAATAAAGACAGAGTGCTCAACAGGAATGAAGAGTGCAAAGGTAACTCTTCAGGTCTCCTCTCTTCGAGACTCCTCACTGCACGTGCCCGATAAATCGGCACTCTACGGCAGTTCGTAGGGGGTTGGTGGTGAGTGCGGGCATTGCCGCCTGCGGCAATGCCCGCACTCACCACCAACCTGAGCGAGTCGCCGCAGGCGACGAGGAGTCCTGAAGAGTTACGTGCAAGGACAGACGAGCTCAAAGATGCGTAATGTAAAAATGCCATATTGCCTTTCACTGCTGTTTCTCGTCGTGGTATTCGCTGCCGCAGGCTCTGCTCCACTGGCGAGCGAAACTGCACAAATAGGTCCCTACCACTTGTTACTGAACTTTTACAGCCTACCACGCGTCGGACAACAACTCAACATGACCATCGAGCCGCAAACTCCTGGTATGAGTCTACATTTCTCGCAAGTGATGCTCAAGCCCGCTCCCGGCATTGACGCGATCCCCACAGGCGTCACGATCGGTCCCGACAACGACACACCCAATGTCTACGACATCAACGTCACACCGTCCGTTCGTGGCCAGTGGCTGCTTCATCTGACAGTAAACGGTCCCGCTGGCTCCTTTGTCGGCGAGATACCCCTGGATGTTCAAGCTCCACCTCTTATCCCCACGTGGCTAGGCTGGCTTATCGGCCTTTTCCCGCTTCCCTTGCTCATCAGCTTCTTCTGGTGGCAGGTGAGGTGGCGCAATGCACATCGGGTGCGCCAGGAGAAGCTGACGACGCTCTTGCCTGTAGGTCATCAAACGAGCACGTTAGATCGGCGAGGCCAGAAAGTGCTCCTGATGAAAAAGGACTGGAATTCCAATGGCATATTCAATCACTCGAGCAATCATAAAGAGGACCTCTCATAAGCCGGCGTCAACGCGGCTCGACCTCACTGAGCGTAGAATCCGCCAGGTAAGTGCCTGGATCGTGCTCTATCTGCTTCTGCAAACGGAACTTGGCCTGGCATGGGATAGGAATTGGCATGACTACATTGGACGCGATCAATTCTGGATTCCGCCACACATCATGATGTATACGGGGCTGGCCGGTACAGGGCTGATAGCCCTGGTTGTTGTGCTGCTAGATACACTGCGCTATTATCGGAAGGCAGCGGGCGTTGACGAGAGTTCAACAGTCCGTATACTAGGGTTTTTTCACGCGCCGCTCGGCTTCATCCTGATGGGTTTCGGCACGTTCACTGACTTACTTGCCGCGCCCTTTGATAACTACTGGCATCAACTGTATGGCATTGATGTCACGTTATGGTCTCCCTTCCACCTCATGGGCACGTTCGGCGCGATTATAGCGGGGATAGGCATGATCTATGCCTTCGCGTCGGAAGCAGCGCATGAACGAGAAGTGGAGCATTCATCTTCCCGCGTGCTTGGCCTCAACGGGCCTGAATGGGGAATGATGGTGTTACTCGCAGCGTTCCAGGAACTCGTTTTGCCGGCATTGACAGCCTTCACTCCCATCGTGCTTGGGCCAGTGCAGCTTCTCACCTATCCACTCATCCTGGTCATCGCGGCGAGCAGCAGCCTCATAAGCGTTTATCTGTGCATCCGCAAACCTGGTACCACCATCCTGACGGTCTGTATTCTCTGGTCTCTTGCAATAGCAACGCAGGCCTTTGTCCCATTTGCAATCCGTTCCATGGTAGCGATGCTTGGACTCACATATCGCTTTGGGCGTGGTGCGCCTGTCTTCAATGTGACACTTGCTTTGATGCCGCTCTTCTACCTCGCGTGTGCCTTGATAGTGGAAGCTGGAGCCTACTGGCAGCGCCGAGCCGGAGAGAAGGAGCATGACGCCTTGCGCGGCACACGGTTGTTGGGTGCCCTGATGGCCGTGCCCGCGGTGCTGATCCCTCCAGCTATTGTGTATGTCTTCGGCACTCTGGCTCCTGTCATCCCGCTACCGCCAGATGTGCTTCACGTGCTTACACCCGGCTGGTTCGATATGCTGCTCACTCTGCCTGTGGCGATGCTGGCAGGAGCGATCATGGCATCGGCGGGTACTGTTTTGGGGGATATCTGGCAGTGGAATAAACAGTGATCACACTTAACCTACCTATACGCCACCACCCCAAACGCCTCCGGTCTGCGCACGACCCGTGCAAAACCCGCCTCCTGGAGGCGTCGCAGCACACCCTTCGTCACACCGCCACTGGCCTTACTATTGGGATCGCCGACGTAGTGGAACAAACGCCCACCACGCTTAAGCACACGAAAAAGCTGCCGATAAAACTCACCCGAATACAACTCCCCCGCAAGGCTAAACGTGGGCGGATCATGAATGATGCGTGCAAACGACTGGTCCTCAAACGTCTGCACTACCTCACAGGCATCGCCCATCACTTGCTGTATCCTGGGATTCTCGAAAAGCGCCCGAGACCAGGGATTGAGCCGTGCCATCTCTTGTGCCCCTGGATCAAGTTCGATCGTCACCACTTGCTCCGCTGTCCGGGCTGCCTCAATGGCCGTGTACCCCAGACCTGTCGCCGTATCCAGCACGCGCCCTACCACCGGTGAAATGGCCCCGATCTTCTGCAACGTATCAGTGTAGGGATCGATATCCTTGATGCGGTGCATCACAAACCCCGCAATCAGCATACTGGGAGCCTTCTCTGTTGGCATCAGACTGCACACCCGATTCGTCGTCTCAGAGAACACCTGTATAGGTCGCACGTTGCCGTTTTCAATGAGAAAGCAGTTGACGGTGGATTTGTTGATTTTCTCGATGCTGTGCCAGCTCAGGCGTGCCCCATTAGGAAATAGCACGCCTTCGGGTGTCATCGTGACCGTGACCGTTGTAAGGCCTAAATCAGGTGAGACCTCAATGGGGGAGAAACCGGTTCGTTTCGCTTCGAGGATTGGTTTGATTTGAATATAGGATAGGATGATTGGCTGTGTCATCGCTGATCTTTACTAACCAGATTTGTTCCATCCTTCCGGCTCGTCTACCTCTACCAAGATGGCGCCTCCGTCTCCCAATGAAAATTGCATCCAATGTTTCATGGATGCCTTCCTCGTTGGGTTTTCCTCATTTTAGTTGTCGTGCTCTTCCACGACAATTCGTTCAATTCGTGGGTCCGTATCCTGCTGCATAGCAAGCAATGTCTGTCGGTAGGCATTGATGAAATCCCCGAGTCCTAAGGTCTCATCTGGTGTGAGTTCAAAATTAATGCCAGCTTCATGTTTGAGGATAAGTCCGGTCTCCTCTAAGCGTGCCTTATATCTCCCGATAATCGCATCCATAGTCGCTCCCTTGTTCAGTGCACGTACTTACACTCCGTAACCACGGAGAGATATCCTATCTATACGAACTCATTTGTACACTAATTTTAGAGGGTTGCCAACGAGATGTCAATCAGAAGAATACTTTAGAGTACTTCCGGCGGAGATTTCCCCACTTAACAGGTGTTCACTCTGTTGGGGTAAGTGAAAGATCTGCTCATAAAACTCAGCAAGTAAGAGATACTGTTCGTGTGGTCGCAATGACGATTACTGGCAGCCCAAGGTCCTCAGTTGACCGTGAACTGCCAGCAGTTAAGCCTGAACGAGACGACGTTAGAATTGTGTCCTGTCGCCTCATCAACCTCCGTCGCCATCATCCTGCGAAGCCGCCACTGAAATCATGAGGGGGGCAGATGATGACGACTCTGAAGCCGAAGCTGTCCCCGAAACGATTATGGAAGATGGGGAAGCGGAACCTGTCCTCGCCGACGAAGGCGAACCTGTTGTTGAAGGGGAAGCCGAATTCCCTATTAAATTCCCCGAATCTCCTCACAATGATTCTTCTGCATCGGTCGTCCGCAGAAACGCTTACGCTCGCCTGACTATGCTGTGCCCGTGTGCTGTGCGCCGAAGCTATGCCTGTAGATGCGAACAGGCCGAGAAAGAGCGCGAGACACGAAAAAAGGCCCACAAACCCTACTTTGAGACGTGTCGATAACATAGGCATTTCTCACTTTCTGGCAGAATAGGAAGGCAAGCCTCAATATAGGCCTTGCGAAATATCCCCTATCCTAACTAACATAGACTACATATTTTTATAAGACGCTGTACAAAGTTTCCGCTCTACAAGGTATCCATCTCATACTAGAGGCCATACCACCTCATGTAGCGGACATTTCCCCACATCGATCCTCAAGGTATACGTCGCTACCCGGCGAAAAGTTGCAAGTGTGTTGTTTGGGGTCACGATGAAGTTTGTCCTTTGCAGATGTTTTAATCATATGGTCTGCTGCTGTCCTTTTTTGACCGCTTGCTTCTTGCTCATATAACACATTAAGAAATCTTTACCGATCTGATGCATTCTTGACCACATTGTAACTCTAACTCCACCAATATCGACTGGTATCTATCTTATCCTTTGGAAAGGTCCAGATGTGTTCTCAAAGAGGACACTATATTTAAAGAAAAACAAGGAGAAGTTACAATGTCAGTCATTTCTCGCTATCGATGGCGAATGAGCATTGGTATGACCCTCACCCTTTCGGCGCTTGTTCTTGCCCTCGTATTTGCCCTCTCTTCCAGAACTCTCACCTTTGCGGCGGGAAGTTTAGTCCAGATCAGCAGCGATCCCTTTACCAACAACACCAGTAATCACAAGACGGAAGTCGAGCCGGACACCTTTGCCTTTGGCAATACGATCGTTTCAGCATTCCAGCAAGGCCGCTTCTTTGATGGCGGAGGTTCCGACATCGGTTTTGCGACTTCCACGGATGGTGGTGCTCACTGGGTCCATGGTTCCCTACCCTCTGCCACTGTCAACTCAACGCCAGCGGGACCGTATGCCCGTGCCAGTGACGCCTCAGTGGCCTTCGACGCCAAGCACAACGTCTGGATCATCTCCTGGCTTGGCATTAAGAATCCTTCAACCGGCCCTGTCGATGTGGATGTCAGTCGCTCGACGGATGGGGGATTGACATGGAGTGCCCCCGTAATCGTGAATGCCAGTGGTGATTTTAACGACAAAAACTGGTCTGTCTGCGATGATACGGTCAGCAGCCCCTTCTACGGCAACTGTTATACCGAGTTCGACGACTTTAGCAAGCTCAACCTTGTGCAGATGAGCACCTCCACCAACGGTGGATTGACGTGGGGCGCGGCAAAGACGACTCCCGACAATGCTTGCGTCATCGGCGGACAACCCGTCGTGCAGCCCAGTGGGACAGTCGTTGTCCCCATAGACGATTGTCTTGAGACGTCGATCCTGTCTTTCATATCCATCGATGGTGGCAATACCTGGAGTAGTACGGTCAAGGCTGCACAATTACTCAATGATGGTCATCCCGGCAACATTCGTTCGCCTGACCTTCCCTCCGCTGAAGTTGACAGCTCTGGCAGAGTGTACGTCACCTGGACAGACTGCCGGACTGAAAACTTCTGCAATTCAGGAAACAATGATCTCCTGTTGATCACCTCCGACGATGGCCTCCACTGGTCCTCGCCGAAGCGCATCCCGACCAGCTCGGTGGGCAGCGGCGTCGATATCCTCATTCCTGGGCTAGCCGTCGACAGGAGTACGTCTGGAAGTTCAGCCCATCTTGCGGTTGTCTACTACTCCTTCCCGAGCATATTTTGCAATGCCACCGGCACCAGCAATACTCCTGCATGTCAGCTTAATGTCGGTTTCACCTCCTCCATCGACGGTGGGGACCATTGGAGTTTGCCGGTCCAACTGGCGGGACCAATGACACTGACGTGGCTACCGCTCACGACTCAGGGTTTCATGGTGGCCGATTACCTCTCGACCTCCATTGTCCCGGGTGCTGCTAACGCCACACCTGTGTTTGAGGTGGCCAGCAAACCAACGATAGGAAGAACTTGTTCCAACATTGAAACAGGCGCTCCAGGCTCACATTGTAACCAGGCCACGTTCACATCGCCTCAGGCACTGGTGAGTGGTGCGAACGCAGCCACCAATGCGCCTACTATCAACCTGACTCAGCCACAAGTACAGAAGAACAGTAGCAAACGCCAGACCGCCCAATAATACTATCAACTTACGGTAAAAGGTACATCTGAGGGCGAGCATAGGCCGTTGTTCCTGCGAGGAACAACGGCCTATGTTGTAGTTTCTCCTTTTTACGCCCTCTAGAAGAGAAATACAGGTGAGGGTTACTCAGAATCCTCGAACATTTGTGGCTTGCCCCCGTCGGGTCGCACTGGAGGAAGCTCCTCTTTTGACATCCTCGCCGATCAGTGATACAAATGAGAAGGAATTACGTACCTTCCCTCAAAGTCCCTGTGCGATATGTGTCGCCTACTGAACGCCTCTCTCATTTAACCTCAAAGGAGGATATCTTAATTATGGGTATGACCAACGATGGCCTGTCGTACTGGCAGGCCGACACTGAAGGGATTGAACTTCTCGAAACGACCATGGGAGATCTCCTGGACAGTCGTGCGGACGAGATTCCGACACGAGAAGCCGTTGTCTATTCCTGCTATCCTGAGTTTGGCGGTGCGCTTGACATTCGCTGGACTTACGCTGAATTTCGCGAGCGTGTCAACGCCGTTGCACGCGGCTTGATGGCACTTGGACTGCAGAAAGGCGAGCGTATCGCCGTGTGGGCGGCCAATGTGCCGGAGTGGGTACTACTTGAATTCGCTGCCGCGAAAGCAGGGCTGGTGCTGGTAACGGTCAATCCGGTGTACCGCGCGGCTGAACTGGAATATGTCCTCAAGCAGGGCGATGTGGCAGCATTGTTCTTCATGGCACAGGTACGCGATCACAATTGCCTGGCAACAGTGCATTCAATGATTACACCCGGCGCGAAGAACGGAGAAGTAACCAGTGAACGTTTGCCCATGCTGCGCTATGTCTGCCTGGTCGGTGCGCCTCCTCCAGGGTTGTTAGAGCAGGAGGGCTGGCGGCCTACGCTCTTCCGTGAGATGGCAATCGGTGGAGCAACGGTCAGCCCGGACGCGCTGCGGGAACGACAGGCCTCAGTGAAACCAACCGATCCTACCCTGATTCTCTACACATCGGGAACGACCGGCTTCCCCAAGGGGGCGATACTCACCCATCACGGCGTCATCAATGATACGATGGTAGGCCTACGCCGCTTCAGTAGCGATCTGGGCGAAGGTGATCGTTACTGCCTGCCAATGCCATTCTTCCATATCGCAGGCGCAGGTCTCGTTGTTGGCATCGTGGCCGCGGGCATAACCTTGCACGCTATGATTGCCTTTGATGCATTGAAGACCCTGCAGATCATTCACCAGGAACAGTGTACCCTGTTCTTTGCCGTTCCCACCATGCTGATTGCCATGCTCCAGCACCCCGAATTTGAGACCTATAAGCCCACATCACTCAAGGTCGTGTCAAGCGGTGGTGCACCTGTGCCTGTCGCGTTGATGGAGCAGGTGAAAGAACGTATGGGAGCGGACATCGCCATCGTCTTCGGGCAGACGGAATCGACCGGCGGCATAACGCTCACGCTGCCCAACGACACGTTTGAACGCAAATCGGCGACGGTGGGTATTCCCTATCCGCACGTGGATGTCAAGATCATCAATCCTGCGACCGGGCAAGTCGTCCCCGTTGGCGAGCGCGGTGAACTGTGTTGCCGTGGCTTCCTGGTTATGACCGGCTATTACAATATGCCGGAGAAGACTGCCGAGGCCATCGACAGCGAAGGCTGGCTGCACACAGGCGACCTGGCAACGATGGACGCCCAGGGCTACGTCAATATCGTTGGACGCCTGAAGGAGATGGTCATTCGCGGCGGCGAGAACATCTTCCCACGCGAGATCGAGGAACTGCTGATCCGCCATCCGCAGGTTGCCGATGCCCAGGTCCTGGGTGTGCCGGATGCGTTCTTTGGTGAGGAACTGCTGGCGGTGGTATTGCCCAGGGAAGGAGAACAGGTCACCGAGCAGGATTTGCGCGAGTTCTGTCAAGAGCGGATTAGCCGTCAGAAGATTCCACGCTACTTCCAGCTTGTGACATCCTACCCCATGACTGCCAGCGGCAAGGTGCAGAAGTTCATCTTACGCGAGCAGGCGATCAAGACGCTGGGGCTGGAACAGGCGGCGCAGATTCGGACGGCATAGCCCATGAGCCCATTTCCACCATCGGAAGATAGCAACCTGCTGCCAGCAGACCTGGACCTGGGCCAGATTTTCATTGGCCGTGAGCAGCAGCTGGACATGTTCCATATGTACCTGGACCGTTGGAAGACCCACATGCCAACGGCTCCCGAGGTACTCATGACCACGGCCCCGTCGCCCAACAACAAAATCCAGGGACTGGTGGTCCTGCTCTACGGTCGCGGCGGCTTCGGCAAAAGCACCCTGCTCAAGCATTACCGCGACATCGTCCTAGCAGACAGCCAGAAGTTCATCGCTGGCGAGATTGTCGATTGGGAGTTTGCTATCGAGGGCAAACGCAGCGTCTTCAATCCCGCGCCGGGCCAGGAGATCGACGCTGCCGAATACTTCCGGCTGCTGTGCAGCAAACTGGCCAACGCGCTCAAGAAACACGCCGATGATTTCAAAGAGTACCAGGCAGCGGTCAAAGCGGTAGAGGAGGCCAAGAAGCAGGCCTGCAACATAACAGGTGTAGCAAGTGTAGCAGGTGTAGCAGGTGTAGCAGATCTTTCGGTATCCTCTCATCGGTTTGAACCTCTGCAACATAACAGGTGTAGCAGGTGTAGTAGATCTTTCGGTATCCTCTCATCGGGTCGAACCTCTGCAACGCGTGCAGCTCCATTGGCTGCACGATGAGATCGTGCAGTTTCAGTACCCTCTCATCGGGTCGAACCTCTGCAACTCAGGTTGATGCTGTTCGCTGCCTGCATCAGTGCAGGTTTCAGTACCCTCTCATCGGGTCGAACCTCTGCAACGCTCGCTATCGGTGAGACGGCGCAGTGGCCGTGCCTGTTTCAGTACCCTCTCATCGGGTCGAACCTCTGCAACAGAATGGCAACAGCATCACCGAGACGATCCCGCCAACGTTTCAGTACCCTCTCATCGGGTCGAACCTCTGCAACTAACCATTGTTCTCTCTTTCCCCCTATCGTTATGTGTTTCAGTACCCTCTCATCGGGTCGAACCTCTGCAACATCGGCTCAACCGCTGCCCAGTCCTGGCGATCGGTGTTTCA
>WNFT01002165.1_pt1 | contig 17235 bp, 11 predicted proteins | sample 5400191 | NCBI WGS metagenome assembly WNFT01 (sample SAMN13153359, study PRJNA577476) | soil metagenome | isolation source: 80 cm saprolite under Madrone tree | place: USA:California | collected 2016-06-14 | reverse complement strand
CGGTCGCGGCTTTCTCTCGTTTCTTGGGCTGCGTCCATGGCGAGGCTGCTTTCGATGGAACCGGTGGTTGATCGCCATACGGTAAGCCCGGCGGAAACGCCAGCGCTGGGCCAGCGCCGCTGCGCTTTCACATTCCTTTGGAGCGCGAAACCACGCTAGATTCGACCCATGGCGGATGCGACCACCAAACACGCGGATACCGACTGGGCGGGCGAAGCCATCGTTCATGCCGCCCATCACGATCCGTTCGGTTATCTCGGCATGCATCGGGAGGGCGATGGGCTCATCGTCCGGGCGTTCCTGCCGGCTGCGCATGGGGTTGCGCTCGTCCACGCCGCCACGGGCGCGGAAATGGCGAAGTTCGAGCGCATCCATCGCGACGGCCTCTTCGCCGCGCGCGTGAAGGGCGCAAATCCCTTTCCCTATCGCTCCCTTTCCCTATCGCTTGCGCGTCGAGACCGGCAGCGGCGCGGAGCTGATCGAGGATCCCTACCGTTTCCCCCCGGTACTCGGGCCGCTCGATCTGCATCTGATCGCCGAGGGAAATCATTTCGAGCTCTATCGCAAGCTCGGCGCGCACGAGGTCACCATCGAGGGCATTGCCGGCGTTGTCTTTGCCGTGTGGGCGCCGAGCGCGCGCCGCGTCAGCGTGGTCGGTCCGTTCAACGATTGGGACGGGCGCAGGCATCAGCTGCGCTGTCATTACGGCGCGGGAATTTGGGAGATTTTCCTGCCCGGGCTCGGCGCCGGCACGCTGTACAAATTCGAGATCAAGGCGCCCAGCGGCGAAGTTCTGCCGCTGAAAGCCGATCCGCTCGCCTTGCGGGCCGAACATCCGCCGTCGACCGCCTCGATCGTGGATGCGCTCGCCTCGCGCCCGCCCGATGCGGCGTGGGCGGAACGCCGGGCGCGGAAAAACGCGCGCGACGCGGCGATGTCGGTGTTCGAAGTCCACCTCGGATCTTGGCGCCGCGATACCGACGGACGCGTTCTTTCCTATGCCGAGCTCGGCCGCGAGCTCATCCCCTATGTCAAGGACATGGGCTTCACGCATATGGAATTGATGCCGGTGATGGAACACCCCTTCGATGGTTCGTGGGGCTATCAGCCCCTGGGGCTGTTCGCGCCGACATCGCGCTACGGCACGCCGGAGGAATTTCGCGCACTAGTTCGCGCCTGCCACGATGCCGACATCGCCGTGATTCTCGATTGGGTTCCGGCGCATTTTCCCGAAGATTCCCATGGCCTCGCCTTCTTCGACGGAACGCATCTCTACGAGCATGCCGATGAACGCTTAGGGCGCCACCAGGACTGGGGCTCGCTGATCTACAATCTCGGCAGGCCGGAAGTGGCAAATTTCCTGATCGCGAACGCGCTCTATTGGTTCGACCAGTTCGACGTCGACGGCTTGCGCGTCGATGCGGTCGCCTCGATGCTGTATCGCGATTATTCGCGCGCGGCCGGCGAATGGCTGCCCAACAAATATGGCGGGCGCGAGAGCCTGGAGGCGATCGATTTTCTTCGCCGGCTCAACCATGCGGTGCTGACCCGCTTTCCCGGCGCCATCATGGTGGCCGAGGAATCGACCGCCTGGCCGATGGTGACGCGGCCGCCGGACATCGGCGGTCTCGGCTTCAGCTACAAATGGAATCTCGGCTGGATGAACGATACGCTGCGCTACATGGCGCGCGACGGCGTGCATCGGAAGTTCCATCAGAACGAGTTGACCTTCGGCCTCCTCTACGCCTTCCACGAGAATTTCATCCTGCCGCTCAGCCATGACGAAGTGGTGCACGGCAAGGGTTCGATTCTCGCCAAGATGTCCGGCGATGCCTGGCAGAAATTCGCCAATTTGCGCGCTTATTATGCGTTCATGTTCACGCAGCCGGGCAAGAAGAATCTGTTCATGGGCGACGAGTTCGCGCACAGCGCCGAATGGATGCACGACCGCGCGCTCGATTGGCATTTGCTCGATCGTGCCGAACATAAGGGCGTGCAGTCGCTGGTGCGCGCGCTCAATCAGCTCTATCGCTCGCGACCCGAGCTGCACGAACGCGACTGCGAGGGCGACGGCTTTGCCTGGATCGACTGCAGTGATGCCGATGCCAGCGTGCTTTCGTATCTCCGGCGTGGAAGCGATCCCGACCGCTTCGTCGTGGTGGTGTGCAATTTCACCGCCGTGCCGCGTTCGTCCTATCGCGTGGGCGTACCCGCGGCCGGACTCTATCGCGAAGTGCTCAACACGGATTCGGCCTATTACGGCGGCGGCAATGTCGGAAATCTCGGCGCGCTCGCAACCGATGCGATCGCGGCGCACGGCTACGGCCAGTCGCTCAGCCTGACGCTGCCGCCCCTGGCGAGCCTTGTGCTCGCGCCACAGAGCGATCCGGACCAGAGCTGAATGGGCACGATCGAGACGGGCTCGGCCGGACCTCAAGGCGCGCGTTGCGATGCCGGCGGCACGAATTTCGTCCTCTTCTCGGCGCACGCGGAAGAGGTCGAGCTTTGCCTGTTCGACGTCGAAGAACGCGAGACCCGATTGGCGTTGGCGTCGCGCAGCGAGAATCTCTGGCACGGCTATGTGCCGGGAATCAGGCCCGGCCAGCGTTACGGCTACCGCGTATACGGGCCTTATGCGCCCGAGCGAGGTCATCGCTTCAATCCGCATAAGCTGTTGATTGATCCTTGCGCGCGCGCGCTCGACCGCAGCCTGAGGCTTAAAGACACCCATTTCGGTTATCGCCGCGCGGACGGCAGCGACCTCAGCTTCGACGATCGCGACAATGCCGCCGATATGCCGAAGGCCATCGTGACGGGCGCGATCGCCGGCGCCGAAACGCGCCTCGATACGCCGTGGCGCGACACCATCATCTATGAAATGCACGTCCGCGGCATGACCATGCGCCACCCGGGCGTGCCTCCGCCTTCGCGCGGAACGCTCGCCGGCTTGGCTGCTCCGTCCGTCGTCGAGCATCTGCGCGACCTCGGCATCACCGCCGTCGAACTGATGCCGATACATCCTATCGCCGACGAGCCGCGCCTTGTCGCGCGGGGCTTGCGCAATTATTGGGGCTACAATCCGATCGCCTTTTTCGCCATAGAGCCGCGCTACGCGGCGGGCGAGGCGCAGAGTGAATTTCGCGCGGCCGTTCGTGCGCTCCACGACGCCGGAATCGAAGTCATCCTGGACGTCGTTTTCAATCACACCGGCGAGGGCGACGAGTTCGGGCCGACGCTGTCGTTTCGCGGCATCGACAACGCGTCCTATTATCAGCTCATTCCCGACAATCCGCGCGCCTACGTCAATTACAGCGGAACCGGAAACACACTGAACGTGCAGCACGCCCAAGTGCGCGCGCTCGTTCTCGATGCGTTGAGATATTGGGCGAACCTCGGCGTCGACGGGTTCCGCTTCGATCTCGCGAGTGTGCTCGCACGCGAGACCGGCGAATTCAACACCGATGCCACGCTGCTCGCCGCCATCGCGGCCGATCCCGAATTGTCGGGCTTAAAACTCATCGCCGAACCGTGGGATGCCGCGCCCGGAGGCTACGCGTTGGGGCGCTTTCCGCCGCCGTGGCGCGAATGGAACGATCGCTTCCGCGACGGCGTGAGGCGCTTCTGGCGCGGCGATGAAACAGCGGCGGCACTTGCCTTCCGGCTCACGGGATCGAGCGACGTCATGGCCGGTCGCGGGCCTTTGGCCAACATAAATTTCGTCACTGCCCATGACGGCTTCACGCTTGCAGATGTCGTCTCCTATGCGCGCAAGCACAATGGGGCGAACGGCGAAAACAATGACGACGGCACAAACGAAAATTACAGCCGCAATTACGGCGTAGAGGGCCCGAGCGACGATCCCTCAGTCCGCGCTTTGCGGTTCCGTCAGAAGCGCAATCTGATGGCGACGCTGCTGTTTTCCTTGGGCGTGCCGATGCTGTTGTCGGGCGACGAGCTGGGCCGAACTCAAAACGGCAACAACAACGCCTATTGCCAGGACAATGAGACGAGCTGGCTCGGCTGGGAGCCGCGAACGCCCGAAGATGCGGCGTTCCAGCACTTTCTGAAGCATGCGATCGGCTTGCGAAAGCAGCATCCGGCGTTTCGCCGCGCTGCTTTTTTTACCGGAGAACGGTCGAAAGGCGATGACCGCCCTGACATCGCGTGGCTGCATCCGGCCGCACGCGAGATGAACGAGCACGATTGGCACGATCCCGCGCTGAGGGCCTTCGGCTGCGCTTTCGGTGACGGGCCGCGCTATGTCCTGCTGCTCAACGCCGATCCCGATCCGATTCCCTTCCATCTTCCGCTTGGCGAGAGCGGACCCTGGAAATGCCTTCTCGACACGGCCAAAGAAGACGCTGTAAGCGAGGCTCAGCTCTCCGCGGGCACGAGCTGGCCTCTCGCGGGGCAGAGTCTGGCACTCCTGATAGAATCGCGCAGATGAAATGGACCGAGCTCATCGACCGGCTTGCCGGGCTCGCCGGTGTGGAGCCGTGGTATTTCGATTTGCAGGGCCGGCGCCACGAAACCACTCTGGCCGCGAAAGTCCTCGTGCTCGGGGCTTTGGGCTTCGATGTTTCGTCCATCGCGGCCGTGCGCGCCGCGGTGTCGACGATGGAAGAGGAAACCTGGCGGCGCTGGCTGCCGCCCTTCATCGTCCAGCGCGCGGAGGAAAATTTCGTCGACCTTTTTCTGCCGAGCGCGGAGCTCGGCCGGAGCTGGAAATACGACATCATCCTCGAAACCGGCGAGACGGTCGGTGGCGAATTCCAGCCGCAACAGCTCGCCCTGCTCGGCCGGCGCGAGATCGAAGGCCGAGCCCTCGAACACCGCCGGCTTGAAATACCGCCTTTGCCTATCGGCTATCATAAGATTCGCCTCGCCTCGAATGCGAACATCGAATCCCTGCTCGCAAGCGTTCCCGAGCGCTGTCACTTACCGCTCGGATTGACCGATCCGAACGAGCGCCGCTGGGGCATCGCCACGCATCTCTATACGGTGCGCAGCAAACGCAATTGGGGCGTGGGAGATTTCGGCGATCTGGCGCGCCTTGCCGAAACGGCGGGGCAAGCGGGTGCGTCCGCCGTCGCGCTCAATCCCTTCCACGCGCTCTTTCCCGGGTTTCCCGATGACGCGAGTCCCTATTCGCCGTCGAGCCGGCTCTTTCTCAATCCGATTTACATCGACGTCGCGGCCGCGCCCTTTGCCGACGCCTCCGCGGAACTTCGCGACATCGAGCCTGCGCTCCCTGCGCTGCGCGACGCGCGATTGGTCGATTACGCCGGGGTCTGGCAAGCCAAACGGGCGGCATTCGAAGCGCTATTTCGCGCCTTTCAGAAGAAAGGCACGCGCAGTGCGCTCGCGGCCGAGTTCGAGACCTTCGTCGCCACGGGAGGAACGGCGCTCGACTCCTTCGCGGCGTTTTCCGCACTGCAAGAGCAGCATGGCCGTCCCTGGCAGCGCTGGCCGGAGGTTTATCGCCGGCCCGCCACGCCGGCGGTCGAAGGCTTTGTCAGCCAGCACAAGGAGCGCATCGCCTTCCATCGCTATCTGCAATTTCTTGCCGACCGCCAGCTCAAGCACGCCGCTGCATCGGCTGCGCAGGCGGGAACGGAAATCGGGCTCATCCGCGATCTTGCGATGGGCATCAATCCCGACGGCGCCGATGCGTGGGCGTGTCAGGACGCATACATTTTCGCTTTGCGCTGCGGAGCGCCGCCCGACGATTTCCATCCGCACGGCCAGGAATGGGGCGTGCTGCCTTTGCACCCGCTGGGCTTGAAGCGGAACTTCGAACCTTTCATCGCGCTGTTGCGTGCCAATATGCGTCACGGGGGTGGCCTGCGCATCGATCACGTCATCGGCCTGCAGCGTCAGTTTCTCGTGCCCTTGAACGCCGATCCGTCCGCCGGCTGTTACGTGCGTTACCCGCTCGACGAGCTCTTGGGCCTGCTCGCTCTCGAAAGCCAACGCAACCAAACGGTCGTAGTGGGCGAGGATCTCGGCACCGTGCCGGAAGGATTCCGCGAACGGATGCACGAAAAAAACATCCTGGGCTGCGCCATTCTCTACTTCGAGCGCGCGCGCGACGGCGGCTTCAAGGGACCGCGCGATTATCGCACCCAAGCAGCCGTGAGCGCCGCCACCCACGATTTGCCGACGCTGGCGGGTTTCTGGGAAGGCCGCGACATCGAAGAGCGGCGCCGGATCGGAATTTACGACGACGCGGAAGCCGACGCGGCGCTGGCCGAGCGCAGGCGCGATTGCGCGAGGCTGCTCGACGCACTTCGCAACGCGGGACTTAATGCGGGCGACGCCGCCGACGAAATGACGCCGGCCCTGCGCGACGCGGTTCATGCTTTTCTCGCGTCGTCGTCCGCGCAGCTCTTCCTGGCTCAGCTCGACGACCTGGCCGGCGAGAAAGAGCAAATCAATATGCCCGGCACGACGACGCAATATGCCAATTGGCGGCGCAAGCTGTCGGGCATACTCGAGGACGGCAGGTTAAGTGCAACTCTGCGGGAGCTTTCTCGCATCTGCGCCGAGCGCGGCCGGGGCAGCGGCTAAAGGGCTCTACGTCTCGTCGTTTGGAACCGGTTTTGCGTTCCAGACCAAAGACGCATAATCGCGCACCAGCCGGTCGATCGAGAACGGCCCGACGCGCGCGACATTGAGGATCGCCTTGCGCAGCCATTGCGGCCGGTCCTGGAACGCGGCGTCGACGGCGGCCTGGCGCGCGACGTAGGAGTCGAAATCCGCGAGCGTCATGTAATAGTCGCCATGGCGCACCAGCGAATCGAAGATCGGCGCGAAGAGCAGCGGGTGCTCGGGCGAGAAATAGCCGGTACGGATCATATCGAGCACGAGTTTCAGTTCGGCGTTGTTTTCATAAATCGCTTCGGGGTCGTAGCCGCCGGCTTTGAGATCGCGGAGCTCTTCGACGGTGCGGCCGAACATGAAAATGTTTTCCCGCCCCACGGCCTCGGCGATCTCGTCATTCGCGCCGTCATGGGTTGCGAGCGTGAGCGCGCCATTGAGCGCGAGCTTCATGTTGCCGGTCCCCGAAGCCTCCGTGCCGGCGGTCGAAATCTGCTCCGACAGATCGCCTGCCGGAATGAGGTCTTCCGCCGTCTGTACGTCGTAATTCGGCACGAAGACGATCTTGAGCGCGTCGCCCACCGCCGGATCGTTGTTCACGACATCGGCGGCGAAATTGATGAGATGGATGATGCGCTTGGCCATCACATAACCGGGCGCGGCCTTGCCCGAAAAGATCACGGTTCTCTTTTGCACGCCGTCGGGACCGTTCAAGCGGATTCTGTTGTAGCGGGCGATCACCTGCAGGATGTTGAGCAGTTGCCGCTTGTATTCGTGGATGCGCTTGATCTGGAAGTCGAACAGCGACTCGGGATCAATCGTCAAACCCAGCCGCTCGCGAATAAGCCGCGCGAGGCGGCCCTTGTTCGCATTTTTGACCGCGGCGAAGTCGGTGCGGAACGTCTCGTCCTCCGCAAACGGTTCGAGCCGCCGCAACAGTTCGAGATCGCGCAGCCAATCCTTGGATATCCGGCTGCTGATGAGTGCGGAGAGGCCGGGATTGGCCTCCTGCAGCCAACGCCGTTGCGATATTCCGTTGGTCAGGCTGAGCAGGCGGCCGGGAAAGAACGCATCGAAATCCTTGAACAGCGAGCGGCGCATGAGCTCGGTGTGCATTTGCGACACGCCGTTCACCTTATGGCTGCCGACGATGGCGAGATGCGCCATTCGCACCGACCGAGGATAGGATTCCTCTATTAGAGACATCCGCCGCATCGCATCGATGTCCCCGGGACGGCGCCGCGTGACGTCCTTCATGAAGCGATGGTTGATCTCGTAGATGATCTGCATGTGGCGCGGCAGCAGCGCCTGCATCAGATCGACCGGCCAGGATTCGAGGGCTTCCGGCAGCAGCGTATGATTCGTGAAGGCGAAGGTCCTGACCGTGATGTTCCAGGCACGATCCCAATCGAGGCGGTAGATATCGACGAGAAGGCGCATCATCTCGGGGATGGCAAGAACCGGATGCGTGTCGTTGAGCTGGATCGCCACCTTCTCGGGCAGCATGTCGAACGAATCATATTTGCGTTCGAAGCGCGACAGAATGTCCTGCAGCGAGGCGCTGACCAGGAAATATTCCTGCTTCAGCCGCAGCTCGCGTCCCATCGACGTCGTATCGCTGGGATAAAGGACCTTGGAGAGAGTCTCGGTTTCGCTCTTTTCCTTGACGGCTTCGATGTAATTGCCGCGATTGAAATAGGCGAGATTGAAGTCCGCGGTCGCCTTGGCCGACCAAAGGCGGACCGAGCTGACGGTTTCGCCGTCGAGTCCGACCACCGGAAGATCGTATCCGGTCGCCATCACGTCGTCGGTATCCGACCAGTGACAGAGAATCTCGTTGCGCCAATTGTTCATCTGCGTGACGCGGCCGGAGAATTGAATCGGATAGTTGACGTTCGGGCGGGCGAATTCCCACGGGTAGACGTTCTTCAGCCAGTTTTCCGGATGCTCGACCTGTTCGCCGTTTTCGAATTTCTGGCGGAACATGCCGTATTCGTAGCGGATGCTGTAACCGAAGCACGCATAGTTCTGGGTCGTCAGCGATTCGAGCACACAGGCGGCGAGCCTTCCCAGGCCGCCATTGCCGAGCGCCGGCTCCAATTCGAAATCCCAAAGATCGTCGAGGTCGACGCCCAGCTCCGCCAGCGCTTCGCGGCAAGGGTCGTAAAGCCCTTGCGAGATCAGGCAGGTCTTCAAGAGCCGGCCCGGCAACAGCTCGAGCGAAAGGTAGTAGACCCACTTGGCGTCATGGGTGAAATTTCGCCGCCAAGTATGGACACGAGCCGAACTCAGGCGCCCGCGCAAGAAATAGGCGAGCGCATAGAACCAGTCTTGCGGCGTGGCAAAGGCGGGATCGCGGCCCAGCTCCTGAATCATGTGCTGGGCCAGCGCGCGTTTGATTTCGTCACGCTCCGATCCCGGCGGACTTTCAGCGCCGGATCCAGGCGCGACGGGATTGAAGTTCATACCCTTGCTCCACCCGATTGCGGGACGATTCTCCGCTTGGCAGTCGAGACCTCCCATCGATGTTAGTCAACGAAGTTTCGAGCGACCAGCGCGCGGCCCGCGCCCGCTCGATTGCAGACCGGCCGGAACGTGAAACTTTATGACTCTGACGTCATGCCGACAGCTTCGCGAGCCTGATCGCGGAATCGGCCGCGACCGAGGTAGCGACGAGAGAACGATAGAGCTGAGCATAAGTCTCGGCCGACCGCCGCCAGCTGAAATCCTGGCTCATCGCGTGGGCTTGGATTTTGCGCCATGCCAGAGGCTGACGGTAATAGCCGAGCGCGCGACGCGTGCACTCGGCAAAATCCGCTGACGTCGGACGCTCGAACGAAAAACCGGTCGCGGTGCCTTTCTGCATGGCTTCGAGCGTCGCATCGACCACGCTGTCGGCCATGCCGCCGCTGTTGCGCACGATCGGAATGGCGCCGTAACGCATGGCGTAGATCGGCACCAGGCCGCAGGGTTCGAATCGCGCCGGATGCGCCAGCATATCGGCGCCGGCGAGCAGACGATGTCCCAAGCCCTCCTCGTAGCCGATACGGACGGCGAGCCTGCCGGAGTACTTGGCGGCAAGCCGTTCGAAGGCCAATTGGTATTCGCGATCGCCTTCGGCGACCAAAGCGAATTGCATGCCCTCTTCGATCAAAGAGGGCAACGCGTCGAGCACGACGTCCGGCATCTTTTGATGGACCAGGCGGCTCATGAACGCCATCAGCGGCGCATCGGGATCGCTCGCCAGTCCGAGTTCATGCTGAAGGGCCCGCTTGCAGGCCGCCTTTGGAGCCATCGAACGGGGCGAAAAAGGGGCTTCGATAAAGGGATCGGTCTTGGGATCCCAAACTCCATAATCGGCGCCGTTCAAGATGCCCTTTAGGCCCGAAGCCTTTCCGCGCAACAATCCATCCAAGCCGCAGCCAAATTCCGGCGTGAGAATTTCTTCGGCATAGGTCGGGCTCACCGTCGTCAGCGCGTCGGCGCCGTTGATCCCCGCCTTGAGAAAAGAGATTCGACCGTAAAATTCGAGATCCGGGAACGTATCCGGCGCCAGTTCGACGCGATCAAGCTCGTCGCGGTCGAACAACCCTTGATAGGCGAGATTATGGATAGTGAAAACGGTCGCGGGGCGCGGCTCCTGCCGCTGCCGCAGCATGAGGGGAAGCAGGCCGGCATGCCAATCGTTGGCGTGGATGATATCGGGATCCCAATTCTCCACGATGCCGTCGACGATCGCCAAGGCGGCGCGATTGAGCAGCCCAAAGCGCTGCGCATTGTCGGTCCAATCGGCGCCCTCGTCGCTTTGATAAAGCCCTCCGGCGCGATTGTAGAGCGCCGGCGAATCCACCAGCCAAACGGGAACGCGGGTGCCCGGCACCGATGTTTCTAAGAGACGGGCTTCGCCGCAGCCGATGAGATTGCCGAGGCGCGCGACTTCCTTGAGGTGCGGAGCGCGCTCCAGGGCTTGGGGATAGGCGGGCATAACCACACGCGCATCGATGTCGAGTTCCCTCAATGCCGCCGGAAGCGCCGCCGAAACGTCAGCGAGACCGCCAGTCTTAACAAGAGGGTAGAGCTCCGACGTGATGTATAGGGCACGCATGCCAAGGTGTCCTTTTGCGTATGACGGCCCCCCCCTCGCCTGAAGAGTCCATTCACCACTGAGGACGTATTCCACCCTTGGGTCAGGTTCGGTCCCTGACCTATATCAATAAAATCTAAATAAAGTCTGACAGCCTGCAGAAACAGGTCATTCAACATACTCCCCCCGCGGCGCGGCAGTAAATGAATTTATCGTCACAGCGCGAATTTTTTGTGGATCGATTCGAGTCGAAGCGCTGCCATAGAGTGGGCAAAGGCTGACCACGCCGCCGCAATCAAGCTTGAGGTGCTTTAGCTTGAGCCGGAGGGCGCACGCTTCCGAGGTTTCGACCGTGCCCGTTGTGAGCCCAACCCGCCAAGGCTAAAACGCCCATCACGCCTTGATGCGGGAGAGGAACCCGACATGACCGAAGGTCGCCGCGCGGGACCGCCCCTGCCCCTTTGCGGCGTGCGCGTGCTCGACGTGAGCCAGGTCATGGCGGGACCCTTCGCCTCGATGCTGCTCGGCGACATGGGCGCCGACGTCATCAAGATCGAGCCGCCCGACGGCGGCGATCAGACGCGGCGCGCCATGGGCTTCAAGCTCAAGGGCAATGATTCCCTGGGTTTCATCAATTTGAATCGCAACAAGAGAAGCCTCGCGCTCAATCTCAAATCGCAGCGCGCAAGAGAGATCTTCTATCGGCTGGTCAAGACCGCCGACATCGTGCTCGAAAATTATCGGCCTGGGGTCACCAAGCGGCTCGGCATCGATTACGAAACGCTCTCGAAGATCAATCCGCGGCTGATCTATGCCAGCATTTCCGGCTTCGGCCAGACCGGACCGTGGGCTGAGCGGCCCGGCTTCGACCTGATCGCGCAAGCGATGGCAGGGATCATGAGCATCACGGGCCAGCCGGGCGGACCGCCGACCAAATCGGGCGTTCCCGTTTCGGACATCGGTTGTGCGCTGTTCGCGACTTACGCCATTCTTTCCGCCCACATCGGGCGCGAGAAGACGGGTCGCGGTCAATATATCGATGCTTCGCTCTTCGAAGCCGCGCTCGCCTTCAGCATCTGGGACATTTCCGAGTTCTGGGGCACCGGACGCGTGCCGACCCCGCTCGGCACGGCCAACCGCTTCAGCGCGCCCTATCAGGCGGTCAAGGCGAAGGATGCCTATTTCGTGATGGGCGCGAACAGCAACAAGCTTTGGCAGGATCTGTGCGCGCTCTTGGCGCGCGCCGATCTCGGTTCCGATTCGCGCTTCTCGACCGTTGCCGGCCGCCTGAGCAATCGCCTCGTCCTGATCGAAGAGCTGGAAAAAACCTTTGCCACCCGCACGGCCGACGAGTGGATCGAGATATTGCTCAGGGCCGGCATTCCGGCGGGCCCGATCTACAATTTCGAGCAGGCGCTCGGCAGCGAGCACGCGCGCGCACGCGAGGCCGTCATGGAGATCGATCATCCGGTCGAGGGCAGGATCAAGGCCATCGGCTTTCCTGTGAAGCTCTCGGAAACCAAGCAGCGGGTGCGCCTGCCGCCGCCGCTTTTGGGCGAGCACAATGACGAGATCCTGGCTGAGCTTGGCATCGACGAGGCGGGGATAGAAAAGCTTCGCGCCGAGGGGGCCATCCGTTGAGCGAAGGAACCGTCCATTACGAGGTCAAAGACGGCATCGCCCGCGTGACGTTCGACCGGCCGGAAGCCAAGAATGCCATGACCTGGGCGATGTATGAGGCGCTCGCGCGCGCCTGCGATTCGATTGCGTCCGACGAGTCCGTCCGCGCCGCGCTGTTTCGCGGTGCCGGCGGATCGTTCGTGGCCGGCACCGACATTCAGCAGTTCACCGCCTTCAGCGGCGGGGAGGACGGCATCGCCTATGAGCGGCATATCGCAGCCGACATCGATCGGCTCGAGCGTCTGCCGAAACCTGTCGTCGCGGTGATCGAAGGCTGGGCCACGGGCGGCGGCTTGCTCATCGCGGCAAGCTGCGATTTTCGCATCGCCACGCCCGACGCGCGTTTCGGCGTGCCGATCGCGCGCACGCTCGGCAATTGTCTTTCGGTCGCCAACATGGCGCGGCTGCTTGCCCATTTCGGACCGGCGCGCACCAAGCGCATGCTGATGCTCGCCGAAACCGTGGATGCCGAAGAAGCGCGCGCTTGCGGCTTTGTCGATGCGATTGCGGCACCTGGCGAAATTGCCGAGAAGGCGGAGGCGATGTGCCGGCGCTTGATCGGACATGCGCCGATCACCATGCGCGCGGCCAAGGAAGCACTGAGACGAATTGCGCTCGCCAATCTGCCCGAAGGCGACGATCTCATCCGTGCCTGCTACGACAGCGCCGATTTCAAGGAAGGCGTCAGCGCGTTCCTCGCCAAAAGGAAGCCCGACTGGCAGGGCCGGTGACATCGCATGCGACTCTTGAAGGAACTTTATCTTTCAATCTTTGTCTTATTTTTTCGCCTAACCGACGGCGTGGGTTGGGGGGCTGATGTCAATCCCACAAAGGGTGTACTAGGCGTTGCGGCTTTTGAGCTTTTACTTGTTATGTGCCTTTTCGAATGGATGCAGATTGTCACCGGCTACCAAGTAGAATTTCAACCAAGCTAGCTCGGAGGAAAGTTCAATCGCAGCGTCAAAGCGTGACTTGACGGGACCTGCTGGCAAGGCCGGTGATGGGTCCTTGTAATCTATAACTCTAAGTGCTATAGTTCTTAGTGCGGTGGACGGGCTATTGCCGGTGCGCGCCTTCAAGACTCGGGCGTTCGATAGGTTCGCATCCCGTCAGGGAATCGGTGATGCTGATCTATTCGATGCAGTCGCGAGGGTGAATGCAGGCCAAATAGATGCCGACCTTGGCGGCGGCGTCCTCAAACAACGCATCGCGCGGACAGGCCAAGGCAAATCCGGAGGATTTCGGACCATAATTCTGTTTCGCAAAGGAGAACTCGCGTTCTTCGTTTACGGATTTGCCAAGAGCGAGCGTGAGAACATTCGACCCGACGAATTGAAGGCGTTTCGAAAGCTCGCTCAAGAGATGCTTCGTTATGGAACCACGGACCTCGCAGCCGCGATGAAGAATGAAACACTGAAGGAGATCAAATTCCATGCGTAAGGAGTATCGCAGCAAGATTTTGGCTGCGGTTCATGAAACCGCGGCCGACCTCCATGAATCTGGCCTGATGGACAAGAAGACAATGAAGGCGTTCGACGCCATGTGTCTGACTCCGGTGAAGCCGCTTTCTGCCATCCAGATTCGGAAACTGCGGCTGCGCGAAAAAGCCAGCCAAGCCGTTTTCGCCCGCTACCTCAACGTGACAACGGGACTCGTGAGTCAGTGGGAGCGTGGCCAGAAGCATCCCCGGGGTGCTTCTCTTAAACTTCTCAACCTCGTTGCGAAGAACGGGCTGGACGCTGTCGCCTGAGGCCGTGGCGAGTGCTGCAGTTCACGCGCCTCCGGCCAAACCGGCAAGCACGCGCCGCGGCGTGAAGGGCAGCTAACGCAGCCGCACGCCGATGGCGTCGCAGACACGGAATTTGCGCCTCACTCACGATGTCGCGCGATCAGCTCGCGCAAGAAACGCGCCGCGGCGGCGCCTTTCAGCGCCCGGTGCCACATCCCTTCCGCCGCCTTCTGGTGCAGCGCAAGCGCTTCCGGCGCCGACGTGATCATGGCGACGCCGACGCGCACATTGGGCTCTTCGCCGAGTCGGAAAGGGCTGAGCGAGAGAATTTGCCGGTCCGGCTGACGGAAAATCTGGAACCCCGTGTGCGGCAGCGTCTCGGGCACTACGCCGATCTGCACGCCGATCGGCTCGTCCTCCATGATGCGGGCGAAATGCTCAACTTCGGCGCGCGCCAGCGCTTTGCGTTCGCGCCGGACTTTCTCAGGCAGATCGAGCCGGCCGACCAGGCCGTTGATCAAGAAACGCGTGATCTCGGATGCGGCGATCAGATTGACGATCGCCGGCTGGCGGCGGCGGTAGTTCTCCTTGCGCAGCTTCAGCACCGCGAGGATTTCGTCGATGTCGGCTTCGGCGCGGGCGCGATCTTCCGCTCCGACCTGAATGCTCTCCCGCAGCAGCTCGCCCAAGGTCGCGTTGAACGCCTCCGACGCGAGCAGATAGGAAACCGGCCCCGCCAGCACGACGATGTGCTGCGCGGTTTCCTCGATCTGGCGCATGCGCTCGAAATAGGTCACCGCCGATGGGATGTATTCGACGCCGACGCCGAGCAGAGTCGGCAGCGACACTTCCAGCAGCTCGGCCAATTTCTCCAGCGTGTCGATCTTCACCACTTCGCCCTTTTCGAAGCGGTAAAGCGCGGTGCGTGAAATGCCGATGCGGTTGGCGACTTCCTCGGCCGACAATCCGGAACCGAGACGGAACGCCTTCAGGCGGTGGCCGATGTCGTCAAAGCGCGGCGGCATCGAATTGTCCGACAGAAACGCCGAACCTCCGAAAGCTCACGGAGCGGCCTTCTCGGCTTTCAGGCGCTGCGCCGCGTCGAGCGCGGCATCGACAATGCCCTGATAGCCGGTGCAGCGGCAGAGATTGCCGGAGATCGCGATGCGCACCTCCCACTCCGTGGGGTCGGGATTGTCGCGCAGGAATTCGAGCAACGTCGTCAGCATGCCCGGCGTGCAGAAACCGCATTGCAAGCCGTGATTGTCGCGAAACGCCTCCTGCAGCGGGTGCATGCGGTCTTCCGAGGGCGCAATGCCTTCGACGGTGAGGATCTCGTGTCCGTCGGCCTGCACCGCGAGCATCAAACACGAACGCGCCGAGCGGCCGTCGAAAAGAATCGTGCAGGCGCCGCAGACGCCGTGCTCGCACCCGAGATGCGTACCGGTCAAGCCCAATTGCTGGCGCATGAAATCGGCGAGCGTGAAGCGAACCTCGACCTCTTCGTCGTAGCGCTTGCCGTTGATGACGAGCGAAATCTTGCGCGTCTTGCTCATGCGCGGTCCCCAACGCGTCCGTGCGCGGCGACGAGCGCGCGTCGCGACAGCACCGCCGCCAAATGCTGGCGATAGGCCGCGGGCGCATGCACGTCGGCGATTGCCTCGATTTTGCGGCACTCCTCGCAGGCGTCTTTAAATACATCTTCGGACGCGGTCTGGCCGACGAGGACCTTTTCCACATTGCGCATTCTCACCGGAGCGGTGGCGACGCCGCCGAGCGTCAAGGACGCGCGCTTGATCTTTCCGTTGGCGTCTTCCTCGAGCAGCGCCGCCGCCGAGGCGATGGCAAAATCGCCGTGCCGGCGCGCGAATTCGACAAAGCCGTAGCCGTGCCCCTTGGGCCAGGCTGGGAAACGCACGCCGACAACCAGCTCGTCGGCATCGATGGCCGGCGACATGAAGCCGGCGGGAAACTCGGCGAAGGCGATGTCGCGATTTCCTTTGGGCCCGGTGACGCTCACCGTCGCGTCGACCGCCGCGGCAACCGTCGGGATTTCCGCCGAGGGATCCAGATGACAGAGCGAGCCTCCGACCGTGCCGCGATTGCGCGTCTGACGGTGACCGACATTCATGATCGCTTCGTGCAGCAGAGGATAGCGCGCCTTGACCGCGTCGGAAAATTCGAGGTCGCGCTGCCGCGTCATCGCACCCGTTACGAGCGCGCCATTCTCCTCGCGCAAGTAAGACAGCGCGGCAATCTTGTTGATATCGATGATGTGGTCGGGAAGCACGTAACGCATGTTCAGCATCGGCATCAGCGATTGCCCGCCGGCCAGCACCTTGGCGTTCTCGAGCCGGGCCAGCAGCCCAACGGCGTCGGCCACCGTAGAAGGATCGTAGTACTGGAAAGGAGGTGGTTTCATCGCGACCGCTTTCTATCAGGCACGGGGCAGAATGCCAGCAAATTTCGCTTTAATACGCTGATCCAGCGCGTCCGAATTGCGCACTACGGGCGGGAACGTATCGCGCCGCGCCCATGGCCTGCAGGCGTCGATGACGAGGCGCGCATTGCGGCGGTCAGTCTCGCTGTAGACCATCGGATCCAGCACCGTGCTCCAGCAGCCTTTCAATACTTCCAGATCCTCGCGCGGATCGAAGCGCGTGCACATCGCCCAGATCACCTTGTCGATGTCCGCGGGATCGATGTCGTCGTCCACCACCACGACGAAGCGATTGGCATACGCGCCGGCATGGCATTGCGAGGCGATCAGCCCGGCCTGCTTGGAGTGGCCGGCATAGAGCTGCTTGATCGCGACGGTGAGCCAGAGCCGGCTGCCGCCCGCTTCGTGGGCCCAGACGCCCTTCACCTCTGGAATGCCGGCGGCTTCGAGCTGATTCCACACCGCGCCCGAGCGATAGGTGCCGCGATAGAAGGAATCGTCGTCCGGCGGAACGCCCGGAATCGCGCCCATTAGAATCGGATCGTTGCGGTACATGAAGGTCTCGATCCGGATGGCGGGCTCTTTCTTCAGACCGCCCGCGTAGTAGCCCGTCCATTCGCCCAGCGGTCCTTCCTGGATGAGATCGCCCGGATGCACGAAACCTTCGAAGGCAATCTCGGCATGCGCGGGAATCGGCAAACC
>WNFT01002028.1_pt1 | contig 17237 bp, 16 predicted proteins | sample 5400191 | NCBI WGS metagenome assembly WNFT01 (sample SAMN13153359, study PRJNA577476) | soil metagenome | isolation source: 80 cm saprolite under Madrone tree | place: USA:California | collected 2016-06-14 | reverse complement strand
TGGCAACGCCGTTGGGCAAGTCCATCCTAAGCGATGCGAAGCGAGGGAGCTTACTGGCCGTTCTATTTCATCTCGCGTTCTGGCGCATGGACCTGAGCTACTTCGGACGCGGGTTGCTCGGGTCCTGGCCCCAGGCGGATGCCGGGGTCGTGCTTTGGTCACTGTCGGTTTGCGCCAATGACTGGCAATCTGCCGAGAAACTGACGCGGGTTTGCACCATTCCGGCGCCGGCGATGTTTTCGGAGACGTGGGATAGGACGCCCTACGCGATGGAGGCCAAAATCCTCCGACCGCTGCTCTGGTTCGGGTTACTCGAGCACCGCAGCGAAAAGGTTCCGAGCGGCCGGTTCGGCGAGCATCATTTTTATCGTAAGGCCGAGTTGTTCGATCGATTGCTCGCCTTTGACGTCCAGATAGACCTGTCGGAAGGGGCCCGGCATTGAAGACTGCGGCCAGCGCTGCCCCGTGACTTTACCCGGGTCTGACGAGGCATTTGAGGACGGCGGTCCTTATCGCGTTGCCTGCGGCGGCGACCGCGCAGCCGATCGACGAACCACCCGATCGCGAGCGCGGCCAGCAGGGATGTGATGATTACGCCGATGCTGACGAGCACATAAGCGATAACGATGGCGGCGGCGGGGTCGATAGCCATGGCACTGGCGCCTTGAGCCGCTCGACCCTCGTCGGGCGGACGCCTGCCGCAACCAAGCAATCTCACAGATGCATTCGGGGCCGCGGGGGAGCAACTCGGCCAGACGACCTACCCGCGGCAATGGCCTCAGCGAAAAATAGAGAGGCCGCGTCCCTAGTTGCCGGTAACGCGCACGCTGCCGTCCTTCTCGACCGCGAAGCGATGCTGCCTGATGAAAATGCGGCGCACTTACTTCTCACCGTGCACCTTGATCAGCCTCTCCAAGAGGAGGTCGCACTTACCCGTGGCAGGCCGTCCGTCCTGGCCGGACTCTCCGTCGACTCCTTCCCGCGAGGCTGGCGGCAGCTTCCCCAGGTCTTTCAGCCGTCTCCATTGGAGCCGAAGTTCGCTAGTCGAATTTAAGCCCAACTTCTTCACGATCTCAGGTACGGTCAATCTGCCGAACCAGCACTCGATCAAGTCTTGGTCACTGACTGCCATCGGAGACTTCACCGAATGCTGGCGGTGCTGCTGCTGCGAGGTCGGGAGATGCTCGCAGCAGCGAGCGAACATCGCATAGTCCCACTCCCGCAACCATTCGGCTTGATGGCCTAGGGGCGTACATATCCCCACCTGCGGGATTGCACGCACAGAGGTGAATTTCTGCGTTCCAAAGTCGCGGATCGAGCCCGCAGGTACCGACCTTGCCAGATACCTCCTGACTGATCCCTGTTAATTCGATATCCTACCCGTGCTCGGTCCCGGCTCGTGGGGGATCGGATGCCGTTCGATCAACTCCATCGACGCGACTTCATCACCCTGCTCGGCGGCGCGGCGGCATGGCCGCTTTCGGCGCGCGGGCAGCAGCGCGAGCGGATGCGGCGGATCGCCGCGGTGATGTCGATGGCCGCCAACGACCCGGAAGCGCAACCTCGTGTTGCCGCGTTCGAAAGCGGCCTGCGGGAGCTGGGCTGGCTGGATGGACGCAACCTGCGGATCGAGTACCGCTGGGTGAGCGACGGCGATCTCTTGCGCCGCAACGCGGCCGAGCTGGCGGGCATGCCCCCCGACCTGATCTTGGCGACCAGTACGCCGGTGATGGCCGCGCTGCAGGAGCAGGGCGTAAGCGTGCCGATCGTGTTCGTGCAGGTGACCGACCCGGTCGGCCAGGGCCTAGTGTCCAACCTCGCGCGTCCGGGCGGCCATATCACCGGCTTCACCAATTTCGAGTTCTCGATCGGAACGAAGTGGCTCGAAGCGCTCAAGCAGATCGCGCCGCGCGTCACCCGAGTCGCGCTCATTTTCAACCTGGAGACCGCGCCCTACGCCGGCCTGTTCCAACGACCGGTCGAGGCGGCGGCTCCCGCCTTCGCCGTCACGCCGGTCGCGGTCGCCGTGCGCACCGCCGCTGAGCTCGAGCGCGCGGTCGGAGCGTTCGCGGGCGGGCCGACCGGCGGGCTGATTGTGCTGCCGGACGTCACGAACTTGATCCATCGCGATCAGATCATCGCGCTGGCAGCACGCCACCGCCTGCCGGCAGTCTACCCGTATCGTTACTATGCCGCGAGCGGCGGTCTCCTGTCCTATGGCAGCGAGCAGGCCGACGTGTTCCGGCGCGCGTCCTCCTATGTCGACCGCATCCTCAAAGGCACCAGCCCAGGCGAACTCCCGGTGCAGGCGCCGACCAAGTACGAGCTGGTCATCAATCTGAAGACCGCGAAAGAGCTCGGCCTCGAGGTGCCGGCGACCTTGCTCGCCCGCGCCGACGAGGTGATCGAATAAAGCGCGGAGGATGTCCGAGTCTGATGCTGTGGACGGCTCCTCCACCGGCACGGAAGTGCCATGGATGTGGGTGCTGTTAAGGCCCCCACGATTCAGAGGAGCCAAACATGCAAGCGGTCACGACAGTCGGCTTGTCCGCGTTGGCTCATGCACAAGGCACCGGCACAGGTGTCGTCAAGGTTCCTCAGGATATCGAGTTCAAAGGTCCGCTAATCGGCCCGCCGCAATTAGTTGTGCTGTATGGTGATCCGACAAAGCCGGGATCTTTTCTCTCCCTTCGGCCCGAAACAGCTGGCTGTTGAGGTCAGCCGTCTTATGGCCGGACCTTGCCTCGAGGTGGGAGCCAAGTCCTTGGGGCGAACCTTAGTTGTTCTGAATCTTGCTTAAGGAGGCCGAAGAGCCAAGCGGCCCTGGCGGGGTCCGCACCCCGCCGCGCACCCGCCCGACAACGTTGCAGTGAAATCGCTAGAGGTGCTCAAGGAGGCTGCGCCCCAAGTGGCACGTGTGGCCGTCATGCTGAATCCTGAGCACCGGACTGCGTGGCTGGGGTGGTAGGACTCGAACTCAGAAATGTCGTCGCAAATTATCCCTTTGAAAGGTCGCATAGATTTGCGGGATCCAGCCGAATTCTGGACTATTCGCGTTTGAGGTGCGACGTTGAGGGTACGCAGCTCATTGCCAAGATCTCAGCAGGCATGCTTGCGAGAATGTTCCGCCTGCAAGGAAGGCCGCTGTCTTCACTACCGGCGGGATCGGGCCGACCCACTGCGATATCACGCCGATTGCATGACGAAGGGTTCGGTGTGCCGATCGACACCGATCGACAATACGCGCGAGCAAATGCAACGCTTTTTCCTAATAATCAATTGCTTCAATAAGTTAGCTCTGGGCGGCCAACTCGTTGAAAGTTCTCTATCTGGAAAATGATCTCGCGTCTGCGGGACGCGGTCCGGAGGTGGGTAGCCGGAAGGACCCAGCGCACGGCACCATCTCGAAGGTACTGGATAGAATGTCTAAGCAGCGCGGCGCGCTAACGCGTGCTCAACTTGATCGCCCCAAGTCGTCCAACCATTGCGACTCCGTCGAGCAAAAAGTTCGAGATAGGGCGCAGGACTACACGCTTCGATGAGTTCGTACTGCTCATCTGGTTTGCGCGAATGCTCGCGTTTGCGCGTTGACAACAGATTTACCTGCCGGCGCCCGGACGCGAGCGTGCGTGCGTCTTTGCCACGCACACCGAACAGGATGAGCTCCGTCACGTTGCGGAAGTAAAAGCCTACGCCGCGTCCGTCCGATCCGCCGTCCTTGCGCACCTTGTGCCACACGAGGTTGGATTTGTAGGTGAATCCCCACGCCTTCATGACCGCGAGACCTTCAGGTAATAGTGCGTTAGGGCACCAGAGATACAGGTGCGCAGTCGGCGCCGCGAGTTGTTCAACCGGCAGCGTCATGATCTCTTCGAGTGTCATAGTGTGGTAGCGATGCAGCCGCACATGTTCTGGCGCAACCTTTCCGGTCTTGTTGGTAAAGCGCCAGGGCGGATCCGCGAGAGTGGTGCTGAAGTAATTGCGGGGGAGTGCGGAAAAGGGATTTGTCAACATCATCATCTCCAAAAGCCCCATGACAAAGATGAGCCGGCACCGCGCGCGGGGCAGGCGGCGCGGTGGTGGCATTAGATGTGAAGAGGTTCAGGCGGCGGCGTCGGCTGCGCCGTCATGCCCAAAGTGACGTCACGGCCGTCACATTTAGTTAAAGGTCGCCCGACAGGAGGATGGGCTAAGGTCGGGCACCAGGGGCTGACCCATTGCCGGCTTTAGGGCTGGGCCACTGCCGTGCCGGATTGTTGGCCGGACAGGACGGGTCAGGACATGAGGTCCCTTTTACGACGTATATACTTGGACTTTTCTATACGTCCAAAACCGGCAGGTGCGTCCTAACCCGTCCTGTCGGCTTCTAGCCGAGGTCGCCTTCACGATCGCGCGTCGACGCCGGACCCGTTACCCGACACGGCATGACGAGCCTCAACCGTTGCTGCACCATTTCCCTGAGATGGCGGTTTGAGCCTCAAGCCAGCGAAGCCGCGTTGTGTCTGTTCCGTGTTCTTGCGCTTCGTGAAGCCGCCTCGGTCTTCGAGACGCTGCGAAAAGGTCACGAGCGACCCGATCCAATGTCCCCGCTCTTCCGCCCAGTTTTGCCATGAGTCGAATAGATCGGTCGAGCTCGCCCAAGCATTACCTTTGATCTCACAGCAGTCGTCTAGCCACTCACCTATGACATCCTGGCCTTCGAAATAGCTCTCAGTCGCCACCATGACGACTTTCGGCGGGCTCAGTCCGATGCGCTGCCACTCCAAACAGCCTTCAACCGCCCACGCCAGAATTCCAGGCCACTCGTCTTTCAGTTTGTCGACCAGATGTGGATCGACCTTGTCGGCGGCGATGGTCACCGCGAACGGGATACGATTAAACCTTCGGGTCATGGCTCTATTCACGCCGCGCAGCGCCGGCATGTGGTTGCCTGAGAACACCAACTTGAATTGCGGAAAGAAGTCGAAGGGGTCTTTGCGCATGAACCGCGCCGTGATCTTGTCTCCGCCGGTCAGCTCCTTAATACGTGCCTCCGACCAGCGGCGTCCCTCCTCGGTCTCGGCGGCGGTAACCAAGCGTGCACCCACCAGCGTAGCAAGCTCGGTCGGATGGCGCTCACTTTGGGAAATTGTGAAGGTTTCGATGGATGAGGCTCGGTGGTAGTCGTGCCATATCCCAGAGATCGTCTGCATCAAGACGCCCTTACCATTGCAGCCGGTGCCGTAGCAGAAGAACAGCTCCTGCTCATAGGTGGCGCCAGTCAAGCAATAGCCGAGCACTCGTTGCAGGTAGCGCTGCAGCTCCCCATCGCCGCCCGTGATCTCCGCCATGAACTCCTTCCACCGCGGGCAGTCTCCATCTGGCGAGACCGCGGTCCGCTTGGTCATATAGTCGGTAGCTCGATGTTCGTGCACGTTACCAGTGCGCAGATTGACGACACCGCCGGGTGTGTTGAGTAGCCATGGATCGCGGTCCCATTGATCGACGGTGGCGGCTAGCCGGCGATCTTCTCCCGCCAAGCTCACCACCGCGGCTCGCGTCTTTCCACTCGCGATGCGGCTTCGCTCTGACGGCTTGTTGACGCCCACGACATCCTCGCGGCAGAGCGCGCGCGCCCGTGAAAAAACGTCGCGCGTGTCGTCCATACGCCAGCATGTCCCGTCCCAATAGAACCATTGGTTCCATTTGGCGACGTACCTAAGCGCATCGGCGTACCGCTCGGCGAACGCAAGTGCTATGGCTTCCTCAGAATGCGCCGGAGCAGAGCTAGTAGGCGGGGCTGCGCACGGTTCAAAAGCCTCCTCAATAATTCCATCATCGGCCATAGCCCTTCTCCAAAATAAAATCGTTGAAATCGAATCCTGCTCGCTTCGGCATCAGCTTGACGGCCTTGCGTCCGGCATGTGACCAGCGGCTTGCGCATGTCGCGGCCGCAGCTTGTCCTGCGCCGCTCTTGTCGTTGTCGGCTAATATGATCAGCCGCTCGACGCCGGCGATGATGGGAAACGAGCTCAGTCGGTTAGCCGACAGCGCCGCCCATGCCGGCCGCAACGGCTCGTCGTGATGCATAATGCGTGTCGCCGCAGCGAGCACCGTCTCGATGCCCTCGCCGACGACGAGGAGGCCGCAGCCATTAGCCGGCCACAACTTCACTGCACCCAGGCGACCAAGCACCCTGCGCTCGACCTTTGCACCCTCGAAGACGTCAGGCTTCAGTGCAATCCGCTGAATTCCTGCCGGCTCGTCCGTGGTGGGATCGCGCAACAATGCGAGCAAGCACGGCTGTCGTGCCCCAGGGCCGAATGGGCAGCGCGGATGAAAGCGCAGCACCTCGTCGACATTAGCAGGCAACGCCGTGATGTCGATCTTACGGACCTCCGCGAGATATTTCTCAGCAAGCGTGCCAGCCATCGGCTTAGCCTTCTCCCAAATCAGCAACGCGTTGCTCGTTTTCTCCTCATCATCACGCTCAGGTGCTGGCCGCGACACTGGACCTTCCCAATTGTCGAGAAACAGGAGCGCCTCACCACGCTCCATACCTCTCACCAGCATCAGCCAATCGGTCCGATCGCCGTGAGCTCCGCAGACGTAGCAGTGGTAGTGGTCGTGATAGATGTGACAGCTCGGGCTGTGATCGTTGTGGAACGGGCAGCAGACCTTGCGGTCCTCCACCTCATCGATCAAGTCGGCGAGATCGGGAAGCCCGTCACCGTGTTCGGTGATGTCAGCAGCTGCCATCGAGACCGGCTCGAAGGTTGTTGAGCCTTCCCAAGGAAGGGGCTGCTGTGCCGAAACCACGATTTTTTCGGGCTCTCTCATCGCCTTCGTGACTGCCGGCTGTACCATTACCGGCTGCGCAGCGTCTGGTGCCGCGTTTTGCTGCTTCCCGTAGCGTTTACCGCTCCACGGCTTCGCTGCGATCGGCAGCCCTGCAGCCCATTCTGGCACCGCCGTCATGATCTCAAGGAATTTACCCCCGCCGCCGGAGCCTTCCGGCACCTCGCAGATGATCTCGTCGTGCACAGTGAGGACGATCGGGTAGCCGGCCTCTTCGAGACGCACCATCGCCGCCGCGAGCAGGTCGCGCGACACGGCCTGCACAGCGTTCTCGACGAGGGTGCCGTACCACGCGCTGCTGTCGGCCCACCGGCCTCCGGCGTTGTCCTTGAAGCGAATCTCGCGCGTGTCTTCAAACTTACCGGGCACGAGGCGCGCTTCCGGGTAGGCTAGGCGGCGGCCACTCGGCAGCGTCATGTAGAGTGTGCCGGCATCCATCGCGAAAGAGAACATGCGGTACTCGGTCCGCTGCCCGGTGCGAATAGCGCGGTGCGCCGCCCGCTCCAGCATATGCCAAAACTTGACGGTTTCCTTGTGCTTGCGCCGGCACGCGGTCTTAAATTTCTCGACATCGGCATCAGAGTAAGTGTCGCTATTGTCGAACTTGCGCCACGCGCCGAGGCTGCCCCCATAGAGAAAACTGAGATCGCAACATTTCCCGATCGAGCGGCCAGCTTCATCATTCTTCGTGACTGGACGCCTAAGAATCTCGCTGGCCGTGACGCAATATGGCTCGTGTCGCGAGTCACCACTGCGATCGAATTCGCGGTACGCGTCGAGCTTCCACGCCTCGCCGGCACACCATGCCAGGACGCGGCTCTCAATGGCAGAGAAATCGGCGCCGATTAACACATGGCCAGGCGCCGCGTTGATAATGCTGCGGCTAATGTCGCCAGTAACAGACAGCGGCGCGCCAATTGCACGAACGTCGTCGAGGGTGCCGCCGAGAACAGCATTGATGGCGGCGGCGAGGTCCTTGGTCTCGGGCTTTTTCAGGTTCTGAGGCTGGAAGCCCCGGCCGGCCCATCGGCCAGTCGATGCCGCATGGAATTGCAAAGTGTCGCGCAAGCGGTCGTCGGCATCGATCCGATTGAATAGCGCATCGAGCTTACGCACCGAGGCGCGCGCACCGGTCCGGCGCAGCTCCAGGATCTCGCGCACGTCGTCGCCCGGCTCATGCGCCAGCACCGCAGAGACCGATCGCTTGGTCAAGCCGGCCAGCTGGTGCCCTTGCCCCTGAATATATGCCACGATCTTCTCGACCTGGTTGATCGTGGTGACTGCGCCAGCGGTGAGGTCGGCGAGCTCCCGATTGATGCGGGCCTGCTCCTCGCTCACCACGCGGCGTGCGGCCTCGGCGAGCGCGCGGTCGACGTGGAAGCCGCGGTCGTTGACGACCTGGTCGAGTAGCCATAGCTCTTGCTCAGCCGGCGACAATAGCGGCAGACGGTGATGCAGCTCGCGCTCCACCTCAACGTCTTGGCGGCAATATGCATAGAGCTGCTCGCGCCGGGCATCGTCGTCGAACCAGTAAATGCCGTTCGGGTCTTCGCCCTTTCGCGGCTTACGCGGCTTCGCCATCTGCAGCATAACGCCACTGTCGGATTTTTGGTGCGTGAGCTGTAGCGCGGCGGCCGCGTTTTCGAGCTTAGCCGGTAGCGCTGCTGCAAGCGCGGCGGCCATGGTGCAGCGGTGCCGCTCGATCGGGACGAGCGGCCAACGGTAGCGCGGCCCCATGATGTGCTGCTCGATGCGACGCTCGAAGGCGTCATTATGCGCACATACAATCCACTCTAGATTGGTCGCGGCTTCCAGCCATGCCGGCGGAATCGGATCGCCTGGAAGCCACATTTGTACCGGCTCATCATCGACGGCGTACGCGAGGCACCACACGTCGGTCGAAGCGTCTGACGCATATCGCCAGGCGCCTGACTTCGTGATGTCGACCATACTTTTAGTTTCGAAATCGCGGTGAAGCACTGTCATGATTGCACCCAATGAATGAAAGGGGCGAGGCTTGGCGCCTCGCCTAATAAGTCAAAGGCGGCACGTTTTCGGCTGTCCAATCTGCGTCGAAAGCCGCCTTAATGGCGTCTTCTTCTTCATAACCGTGCGGCCAATCCGTGCAGCCTTCTTCGTCAATTATGAGGAGAGCATTCTCTAGCGTGTCCCCCTTCAAAAACTCGCCCCAAAGCGTTGCCAGAAGCTCGCGGATTTGATCGAGGTCGACAGGCGTGTAAAAAATGTCGCCTTGGCAGCCCATGCCTTGCCGCTCCAAAGGGCCGTTGTAGCGTTTCACAATCGAGGCCGTGACGAGGTCCATCAGCGCGCACTCTTCTTCCCACGAAATAAAATCGTCCATGGTAGTAATCCCTTCTGAAAAAAAAGAGCGGGCCCTTTCAGGCCCGCCCCAAAGTGAAAAATGAAAGTTACGACGAGATCAGTAGCGGACTTCGTCACCGATCTCTTCAGCAGCTGTTGGCTTCGTCAGCTTCTTCGTTGCTGGCCCTTCGACCGCACCACCGTTACCGCCGAGAGCGATGAACCGCTGCACCTTTAAGTGCGGTCTCTGCCTCCCGCCGAAACGCGTGTTCATATGGGTGTCCGACAGAGTGACGACTGGGTACATGCCAGATCCGCGAAGCTTTCGCATCCAGTTTGTCCGCTCGCGAAGGTCCCGCACGGCGATCGAGCCGCCGACAGTGCCGGTCGCAAAGGTGTATACGTCCATCGTTTCCTGATTTAGCAGGTACACCAGATGCTGCGCTTGCCAAGGTCCGCGTTCCTGTCCATCAGGCCCCTCGATCCACTCCCCACGCGGCGTGTCGGCGTTGAGCTGTTTGATGTCGGGGAATTTTTCGTCCGGCGCGAGTACGCGCGTTTCGATCGGGCTACCATCCGCCCACTTCTGGACGACGCGCGCGAGATCGATCACGACCAATTCGAGATCGCCCGGAAGCTCTTCGTCGTCGCTCACCCAAGCGCTGTCATTGGTGAACTTGACCAGCCTGCCTTTTATGACGGACGACTTTGATTCGCCCTCGTCCGTGTAATTGAAACCGTCGTTGACGACTGCAATATTATTACTCATTTTAACTTCCTCTCTGCTTACCGGACGAAAAGGCCGGCCCGGCCTCGGCCTACCAATAAAAAAGTCGCCGCCCCGAAGAGCGACGACCAACCAGCCCCCAACTAATTTTACCGTTCTAGTATGCCATCATTGGAAAATCAGTACGCCTCGTCGCCGTAGTGCGGGCCCCTTTGTACTAGGTCGGAAACGATCAGATCGAATGTTTGCTGCACCCGCCATTCCGCCTCTTGCGGTGTCGTGTCCCGGAAGACTTGCGCCGCGGCGCTGTACGCCAACGCGTGTAACATGTCGTCGTGCGTGTAACCGCCGGCGAGATAGCGATTGGCAAGCGCTTCGGCTGGCCCGTAACCTGCTTGAAAAATCTCGTCAGTCATGTCTTGCTCCATTAGGGCGTGTACTCATAAATCGAGCGGAGGTGTGAATGAAATGCCAGCAATGTGAGCGGCCGGCATTTTACGAGTTCGGTGATCAACGCATTCCGCTTTGCATCGAATGCTATAGCAAGCTTGCGGAGGCAGATAGCAAGCTGGAGGAGGCAAATTTCCGAAAATTTTTGATGAATGCCTCCATGATAAACCAGTCCCTGGATGATATGGATTTTGTGACAGGGTTGGCATCAGGCGGCGGACGAATACCGGTCGCAGCGATTGCGGGAGCGTTCAGGAGAGGGTCTGTGTCCAACAATTTCAACGTCACAAACTCCCAAATAGGAGTGATCAACACAGGCGATTTACGGAGCATTGACGCGGCCATCACGTTGACCGCTGGCACTGATGCCGAGGCGGCCGGCCGCCAATTGAAGGAGCTTACTCAAGCAATAATAGATGCACAGGACATCGCTGCTGAAACGAAGAAAGAGCTAGTGGAGCTCATTCAAGCTCTCTCAGTTGAGATCGTACGCAGTCGCAAGAAATCCGTCATCGCTTCACTGCTAGGAACCATTGAAGAGAGGGCAAAGGGCCTGAATGCTATTGTGCAGCTGGTAAGTTCGTTGAAGGGAGTTATTGGCCAGCTATTCGGTGGGGACCTCAACGTTTGACGCCCGTGGGAACCGCTGTTTATGAGTACACGCCCTAGTTAAAAAGCCGCCACCCAGTTAAGGGCGACGGCCCCAGACCCAGACCCCGGAAAGGTATTTGAGAAGAATTATTACCTCCTCCCCTTACTAATACAGCCGAGGAGGCTGTTTTCTTCACGCAGAGGTATTAGAACCTGCATACCTATTGCGACAAACTGCATACCTAGTCCATATAGCTCGGCTCGGCTCCATCCATCTCGTGTCGCCACTGCTGCAGTTCCGGCGAGAGCTCCCGGCCGCGCTCGATTGCGTCCATGACGCCGCCGGCGTCATCCGGGTGCGCGCCCAGGTTGGATCTCTGCCGGGGCGTATATTCGTCAACCCAGGCCGATGCGATGCGGTCGCGCCAGCTGGGTTTCGGGTGCAGTTGGACCCGTGTGCTCGGCAGCGACAGGACCGGCAGCGGCGGATAGGGGATGTCCAGAACTGGCGTCGGTGGGAACGGCGCCGGCGCGCCGCATTTCACGCAGTCGGTGCAATCTTTGAGCGGCGCGATAACGCATTGGCATTCACTGCAATGATACCTCGGGCCGAACATCCTGATGATCTGCCGCGGTAGGCTCGTGCCCACGTAGTCAGGATGTCGCGGAAATTGACGAGGTTCGTCCTGTTTGTACGGGCGATATTCATATTTTACGAGCCATTCCGCGCACGGTTGCTCGTCATCACAGCCACACTCAAAGTAGCAGGCTGATCCTTTGCGGTGCGCCAGATTGCGCCAGTGGGCAAAACTCAGTACCTCTTTGTAATAAGCGTTGAGCTCAAGCGATGTCGGGATATGACGTCCAGGATCCGGGTTACGTCTAATACCGCGGTAAAAAATCGGCGGCGGTGGCTCCCAAAACTTGCGGTTAGAACCAGCCGGAAGCCGCTCGTCATCTTCGAATACGCCTGCCTGCGCGAACCCAGGAAGCCTACCGCCCTCTGCTTGTTCAGACGGAGCGCCACCAAATCCGGCAGTAGGATCGAATTTACGCCGGCAACCGTCACCCGTGGCATTCGGGTCAATCCATGGATCGCTAATCAGGCCGATCGGCAGGCAAGTAGGCGTATCGAAGTGAGGGCGCTTCCCCTTCCGCAATTGCTTGTATGCCGCGGATAATCGAGAACCGACCGTGCCGATCGGGCAACCGAAGTAAAGCGCAAGCTCTTTGTAGGAATCGCCGCGGGCGCGACGGATGAGCAGCGTTTGCGTATCTAGCGGCAGATCGGCGAGCGTCAGCCAGTGTTCAACTGTTTCTTCGTACCAGTCCTGGGTCGCCGGCACCGCCAGCTTGTTGTCGACGATGTAGCCCGTTGCATCTTCCGCTTCGTGCGCCCGCTTCTCGCAATCGTTCAGGAACAAGTTGTGGCAAGTCGTGCGCATCAAAGCGTTGGGCACCGCCCAGCCATCGATGCGCCAGTTCAGAAGTTTTTCTTTGGTTCGTTGGCTGAGGTCTTCCGCGTCGTGGCGATGCGGGTGCTTGCTTAACTTCAGCGCATGAAAGAATGGTGTCTGAGAGGCGGCGATGTTGTGCGCCATCAATGCGTGATAGACGTGCTCGATTACATCGTGCAGTGCGGGCGTGAAATATGCGACGCCCAGCTTCTTTGCCTTCCTCTCGACCGCCGCGAAGACCGTTTCACGCGGCGGCTTCCACGTCGATTTCGGCTCCGCCGGCTCGGGATAGGGTACCAGCGGGGGCGCCTCAACTACTCCGAGCCCCTGCAAGATCCCTCTCGCCAGGAGCGACACGGCCAGTTGTGGGTCGAACACGATCGGCTCGGTTAGCGGCGGGTAGGGACTCGGAAGCGGGTTCCCGCGACCGACAGCTTTCTTCGCGGCGCGCCGTTTCGTCTCGTCGCCGGGTTTCCCAATAGGTCGCCAAAATGCGCAGGGCCCCGATGCGATCGGCGGCGTTCCGGTTCCGCCGACAAGCTTGATCGCGAGCTCTATCGGCCAAACGAGGTGATACTCGAACGGCGCGCCCGGCTCCGGTGGCCTCATACGCGGCGGAGTGTCCAGCACTCCCGGTCCAGGCTGCGCCGGCTGTGCTGGATCCCAAAGGCGCAGGCGCTTGCCAAGGGCTACTGTGGACGGCACCAAGCCTTGCGGAGCAATGTACCAGGGAGGCCACGCCGGCGGCCACAGCTGAACTAGACGGCTAATCCACTCATCGTCGCGTTGGTATTCGACGACACCAACCCGAGCACATTTGGGGACAGCTGCACTCACAACCCCTGCGCTCGGAATGCTTCTGCGGCCTCAGCCTCGCGCTCGCGCCGCCAATCGGCCTCGGCTTCGGGCGAGATCAGCACTCGCTTTCCGAGCCGCATCTCGCGCGGGCCTTTCCCGAGCTTGCGCTGATTGAAGTAGTGAGCCCTGCTCTGCGGGTTGCGCTGGCAAAATTCTTTAATCGTGAGCGCGCGGCGGTCGTCCATAATAGGCTCCGCAAGATGTTTGCGGACTCCTATCTAGGAGCACGAATGTGCGCGGTCACCGTCCAGTTATTTAGGCATTAAATGGATGGCAGTCGGTGAGGATCGCCCCGAGGGCGGTTGAGGTACTGGCGCAGGCTCGCGACGTCGACGTGTGCTCGCTCGGCGGCGATCGCGATTGCTCGCGCTCGTACTTCCGCAGGGCGAACTTGTGGATATAGTCGGCGCAAAAATTGTCGAATCACCCCCGCCTCGCGAGCAGCATCATGATTAGGGTGTTTCCTGATGCGCTTCTTGCGCTTTCCGAGAAGAGCGTGCGCGCTTGGGTCTAACCAGCCACTGTAATACGAACTCCACACTAATGCTTGGAGCGGTTTCCGATCACCGCGATGGAAAGCCGCGACCGCAGCCCGTTCGGCTTTCTTGAACTTGGTAACCTCACGCGCAAATTGCACCATGGCCTCGTACTCTGCCCCAGTGGTGATTTCGCTGGGTTCAATAAAAGGTTGCCGTATGTCCTCGATCCTTTCGACAAAGTCGATGTAACGCTGCGCTAGAGCATCATGGTCGGCAAGCAGTCGATCGGCGAGCTTCGCAACCCCTGGCTTGTCATCCCAGGCAGGCAGAGATTCCATAGCGGCGACCTGCTTAAGCACGGTGCGTCATCCCGAAGCTCGGCGCGAACTTGCGGGCCTCCCGCGCGATGTAGTCTTCTGCCAGATGCCCGTAATGTTTTTCGACCATGCGCGTGCTCGTATGGCCTAGTTGGCGAGCAAGCACAGTCAGCGGCATCCCGGCCATCGCCGCGTGACTGGCATAGGTATGCCTAATCTCGTGAAAGCAGATCGGCTCGATGCCCGCCTTTTCGATTGCCGCTTTCATCGGCTTCTGTTGATGCGCCTTTTTCCACGGCTCGCCATTCTCGTGCCTGAACATGAACTCGTCGCGGTCGCGGCCTTTGCAATGCGCGCGGAAGAACTCGATCGCGTCGTCGCTGAGGATCACGTCGCGAGCCTTGCCGCTCTTCGATACCAAGACTTGAATTGCGCCTCGGTTGTCCGCGAAATCTCGTACCTTGAGGCGGGTGATTTCGCCGTAGCGGAGGCCGGTTTCGAGAGCACATCGAACGACCGGCCGGAACTCCTCGGAAGCGGCAGTGATCAAGCGCTGCGCTTCCTCTTTTGTTTCTAGGTAGCGCACGCGCGCAACGTCTACACCCTCGAATTTCTTGATTCGAGACCAGCCGATATTACTAGCGATCTTGCCTTCCTCGTGCGCGAAGTTCAGCGCCGCGCGAAGGATGGCCCACACCTTGTTCGCTGACGATCGGCGCTGACGCTTCTGGTCTTCGGTCGCGGGGGCGGCTCTGTAGTTCGGCCCTTTGCCGTTTTTGCCGCGAGCGCGAGCGCGTTCCTTGGCGAGGTTGCGCAACCAACTCTTAATCGCGGCGTTAGTGTCGTCGTTGAACGCGGCGGTTTTGAGCTTGCCGATATCGTGCCCGATGATGAAGCAGTCGGCACGGTAGCGCATATCCCGCACCGATTTCTTGCCCAAGTCCTCCAAGTGGCGGAGATAATCGTCCACGGCCTTCGCCACGGTGTAGTCGGAGGTGCCGTTGGTGGCGAAGTTGTCCGCGCGCTCTTCGGCGACTTTCAGGGCTTGGGTAAACGACAGGGCACCACCGGCGGAACCAAGGTCGTCGGCCACGCCTATCCGTTCGACTTCATATCCGCGCTTGCCGTCCTTGACTCGATAGCGGCGTGTGCACCACGTTCCAGCCTTGCTCTCGATCCGGCGATAGCCCAGGTGCACTTTGCCAATGACCGACCAATGCGGCTTGCCGTTCTGCGGTTCGAGCTTCAGGCGGTCGGTGCGGTTCTGCAGCGGGTTCTTGTGCGCCAAGGCGGAAACTCCCTGCCCATGTCCAACCGGAGGCTAAAACAATGCTAGACTTCGCTAGATTGTCATGGTCCGGAATGCCAAGTTGTCAAGCATTCCCGGGGAGTTGTTAGATAGCCATGGACTGCCGTAGGCGTCAATACCTTATTGCCGATGCGGCAACCCGTTGGCTAGGAGATGGTTATAGTCGGGGTAGCCGTGATGAGTACGACCCTTCTCGCTGATATCGGCGGCAGCAAGAGCCGGTTTGCGCTCGGGAATCCCTCCGGAGCGCTCGAGCGCGTGGTGCTAATCCATAATGATACGGTCGCCGGTCTCGATGCGGCTGTCGCGCACTACCTTGAGGAGACCGGGGCGCGCCCGCGCGCCGCCACGCTGGCCGTAGCGGGGCCGGTCGACGGCGAGGAGGTCGTGCTTACCAATCGCACGAGCTGGCGACTGCGGCGCGGCGAATTTGCCAAGCGCTTCGGATTTCTGCAGTTGCGCGTGCTGAACGATTTTGAAGCGATAGCATGGGCGTTGCCGCATCTCGGTGCGGCACACACGCGGCCGCTGGGCAATCCCGTGGCGGTGCGCGAAGGCGTCAAAATCGTGCTCGGTCCCGGTACCGGTCTGGGTGTGGCGGCGCTCTTGCCCGCGGGCGGTCGCTGGCATGTGGTCGCGAGCGAAGGCGGACATGCTTCGTTTGGTCCGCAGGCCGCGGACGAAGTGGAACTGTTTGCGCGTCTTCGCGACGAATGCGGCTCGGTCAGCGCCGAGACGGTACTGTCCGGGCCCGGTCTCGTGCGACTGGCACACGCGCTCGACCCGCGCGCGGGTTCGCACGAGCCAGAGACTATTGTCGCCAGCGCATTGGCGCGCGAACCCGCAGCGCATGCGGCGGCGCGGCTTTTCGTGCGCCTGCTTGGACGCTTTGCCGGCGGGCTGGCGCTCACCTTCAAGGCGTTGGGTGGCGTCTATATCACCGGCGGCGTCGCCTGCGGCCTCGGGCCGTTGCTGGACGAGCCGCAGTTCCGGGCTGCGTTCGAGGCGCACCCGCCATACACGGGCTTGCTGAAGACGATTCCGACCCTGCTCATCACCTGCGAGGAGCCCGGGCTCATCGGTTGCGCGGCAGTTGCGAACGAGCCTGCGCTAACCGCTTAGGCAGCAAGCGCCAATCTCGGTCGCTGCGCACCCGGGTTGACTTTCACGCCAACCCGAGCTCGGTGAATGCGTCCTTGTGATGTTTGGCGCTGTCGGGCGAAAAGCAGCAGAAAACGACCCGTGTGATGCCACGCGGCCCGTGCGCGATCTCCGCCGCCACCGTTCCCACGGCGATGCATGCTGCGCGTTCCGGTGGAAATCGATAGACGCCGGTCGCGATCGCCGGAAACGCGATCGAGCTCAACCTCTGTTCGGCAGCGAGCGCAAGGGCCGTGCGATAACAGGACGCAAGCAATCCTTCCTCGCCCTTCTTGCCGCCGCCCCAAACTGGCCCGACCGCGTGGATGACGTGCTTGGCTTTGAGCCGATAACCGCGGGTCATCTTGGCCGATCCGGTGTCACAGCCGCCGAGCGCCTGGCACTCGGCGAGAAGTTCGGGCCCGGCGGCGCGATGGATAGCGCCATCCACGCCGCCGCCGCCGAGCAACGTTCGGTTGGCAGCATTGACGATTGCATCGACGTCCAACGTGGTGATGTCGGCAACATAGATCTCGAGCCGGGTCGATCCGATCTGGGCCGTGAGAAGAGGAGTGCTCATGAGTCGATGCTAGCGCAATCGCCTGCGCTGCGCAGTGTCGGAGTATTTGCAGGTATTAACCCTGCTCAACCAACTGGGGCTCTGCCCGAGTGGCAAGATCGATCGTGCTGCGGCGGCCGATGTCCTCAAAATGGGCGTCAAGGAAACGTCGCGTCGCACGCTGGCCGAGT